>OGXE01000195.1_pt1 | contig 51846 bp, 63 predicted proteins | sample 1576181 | NCBI WGS metagenome assembly OGXE01 (sample SAMEA3541478, study PRJEB24748) | human gut metagenome | biome: human gut; feature: human-associated habitat; material: faeces | place: China | collected 2012 | reverse complement strand
TATTCGGGAGATACAAACTAAACTTGAGGTTTTGGATGATGAATTTTCAGTTGAGTACTTTCAAATCTTTTTATGAAAAGAGTTGAAGAAAATCTTGAGTGGACTTTGGTTGACCCTTTTGAAATTCGTAAAAAATATGATGTGGAGCTTTGTGAACTTTACGGAGAAGAATTTGAAAAAATATATTCTCTTATTGAAAAAGACAGTTCTCTTGAATTAAAAAAAGTTATAAAAGCCAGAGAGCTTTTCAAAGAAATTATGAAAGTTCAACTTGAAACAGGAATGCCTTACATATTCTTTAAAGACAGAGCAAATGAAATGAATCATAATTCTCATAAGGGAATGATTGGAAATGGAAATCTGTGCATGGAAAGTTTTTCTAATTTCAGCCCGAGCAGAAATTTCAGAGAAGAAAATTTTGTAAACAGCGGAGTAAGAACTGTTGATTTAGGAGAAGTTCATACGTGCAACCTTGTTTCTATGAATCTTGCTGAAATTGCAAAAGAGGAACTTCCTGATATTGTTGATATTTCTGTAAGAATTCTTGATAATACAATAGACCTTACAAGGACACCAATAAAAGAATCTGACAAACACAATCTTGCATACAGAACAATTGGTGTTGGTACTATGGGGCTTGCAGATTACATTGCCAGAGAATATATGATTTATGAAGAATCTTTAAATGAAATTGACGAACTTTTTGAAGAAATTGCTCTTTATTCTATAAAATCTTCTGCTCTTCTTGCAAAAGAAAGAGGAGCTTATCCTATGTTCAAAAATTCAAAGTGGGATAAAGGAATATTTTTCCAAAAGAATGAAGAGTGGTATATAAAAAATTCAAAATTTGCAGATGAATGGAAAAAAGTTTTTGAACTTGTAAAAAATTACGGAATGCGTAACGGAGAACTTACAGCTGTTGCTCCAAATACATCAACATCTCTTCTTATGGGAGCATGTGCATCTGTAAATCCGGCTTTCTCAAGATTTTTTATTGAAAAAAATGATGTTTTACTCACTTACTTCACCCCCAATCTTTTTTTGAATTATTTTGTTAATCTCAGCAATTTTTATTTCCTCTTCAAGTCTAGCCTCTAATATCTCATCAAAGTCCAAACCACTTTCAGCTGTAATTATTCCTCTCGTTGTAGTATAGTTGTCGAGAGAGGTTTTATTTGCATTTGCCTCTTTGAGTGGATCTAATGAAGATTTGCCACTACCTACCCAAATGCACCGAGAAAAAGCATATCTAACTGCTTCATCTTCAAAAAATCTTGGACAATCAATATCACCATTTCTTATAAGCTCTAAAATAAATTCCTCATAAACTGGTTGACATAATGTCCTTTCTAATAGCTTTCTACATACTAAAAATCTTTGATGTGCCTCTTCAAGAGATGCTTTAGCAGCAGAATAGGATGCTTTAAATGAACTCATTAATACTTCATGTGGTATCTCCAGTTGAGCTCCTATCTCCTCATAAACTGCATCTACAAAGTCCTTGTATGATTTATTAGGTCTTGTAGTTGTAAACTCTTTGATAGTTTCTCCATCTTTAGCTATTATTCCCATTCCATGATCCAATGAAATTTTATCTGTTCTATCTTTAGATATTCCCTCTGTTCCCTCACTGTTTCCAAAAGCAGATGTATTAATAAATCCTTCTGCATCCTTAGTTTCTATTATGAAACCTAATGAAGCATTGATAGCTGCTGCAATCAGTTCAGCCTCTTTATATCTACCTAGGTTTTTAATAGGATAGATTATTGATGCTAGAAGTGGAACTCCTCTTCTCTGTCCAACTCTTTCAGGTTCAAAAATATGTAAAATATTTCTTCTACCTAAAGAGTTAAATACAGGATACCCTTTAATTTCTGAGTATCCATCCCCAGGATGCCTATCAGCAATATAATATTTCAGTAGATCTCCATTTGGAGCAAACTCAATTCCACCTTTTATCAATTGATTATAAGTAAATCTAGGATTTACTATTCTATCTGCCTCTATCATTTGTAAACATAATTCTATTTCTACTCCTGCTCTTTTCTTTCTTTTTGGAATAACAAAGGCATCTCCATTCATTATCCAACTAAGTTGTACAAGAGCTTGTATCGTGAAAAAATCGTGCATTCTGTTAAAATCTGCATTTGTAGAAGATGCCCAAGCATTAAATTTAGCTTTTATTATTTTTTCATATTCCCTAGCCTGTACCTTAGTTATTCCTGCTATTTGGTAGTTGATATTAGGCTTAGGAAGTAATCCTGTTCCTACTATCTTAGTTCTCATCTTTTTAAGAGCAGCTCCCGCAAGTTCATTGTTCATATAGAGATTTCTTGATTTTGCTCTCAAATCATCTATATCCCATAAAATGTCATTATCAGGACTTTCTGGGTATGTATACCAATTTGAAAGAGATGGATCATCTTTATTGCTGTATCCTATTCCATTAACCATTTTTACAGTTGTCATAGTTTTAGGAGCTGGTGGAGGAGTTGATTTCGCTACTGAATATGCTCTTTTTTTCTTTTTTCTACTCATTTTCTACCCCCTTGGAATGAATTGAACAAATCTAGGTCCAGTTTTTCCTTCAACTCGTTCTAATCTTTCAGCCCATAATTCTATATTTTTCGCAATTTCTGAAGCATTTACCCTTGTTAAAGTTCTATTTCCTATTGTGTAACTCTGCCCCATTGCTACCTTTTCTTCTGCTGCAAGCCACATGTCCAAATGTCTTTGACACTGTTCCTTTGTAAATATCATTATTTTTCTCCTTTAATTTGGTATTTTTCACTACTTAAATCTACTCCTAGAAGCTCCATTCCTGCTGTTGCATAGTTCATAAGGTCAAGAGGTTCATTTCTTCTACCTGGAAGGACCTGCCATTCAATCTTTTCTCCTTTAGCTGACATAGTCTTAACCTTTACCTCTGCTGTTAATCCTTCAAAAAATGACATTCCACAACCCTTTGTAGAATCTGCTGGGAAATGAATTGTTCCATTTCCCTCTAAAATAGTTAATCTTGTATAGACTAAGTCCTTTAAGGCATTTACTCCTAAACTTAATAAGTTTATGCTTGGGACTCCTTTCTTAGTAGTTTTCCTAAACCCATTAAGAATGTTTACTCCAAATCCTCCCTGTCCTTTGATTGCAAATATATTTCTTACAGCCTTTCCAGCAACAAATTTATACACATTTCCTGTATGATGCCCTCCAGAGTCAATCAATGTACAAGCTATTGGAAGTTGCTTTTTATTTTTAAATGAGAATTTTTTTCTTAAAAACTCATCGAGTTTAATCCAAACATCTTCTTTCCCTGGACTACCTGGAAAATCCCTATATTGAACTACATAACTCTCATATCCATATCCCCATCCAACAACTAAAACTTCTAGCCTGTTATCTTGAACGTCAACACCAGCAGTTAAAAATTTTATATTAGGATGCAATTCTGCTCCATATTCCTCTCTTCTTTCGAAAAGAGCTTCATAATCTAGTTGTTCGTTTAGATGTAAAACAAATGTTTCTCCCAACATAGTATTTGTAAAAGTTCTCATTCTCATTTCATCATCTTTTACTCTAAGATACTCTTCATACATCTCATTCCAAGTCACCCATGGAGAAGCTAAAGCATTGAGGTGAAAACTTCTATTAACTTTTTCCTCTGGAAATTTAGCAATCCATTTTCCTGTTGCTTGATTATTCTTTTTCCAAAGATCTTCAACTTCCATAGTTCTACAACTTTGACACTCCATCTTTATAACTCCCTCATCGTCATGGATATATTCCCATTTTAAAGGTTGATACTCTCCACAATGAGGACAAGCTAAGCACCACTCCTCTTGTGAGCCTTCAAGATATAATTTTTGAATTTTAGAAGTTGTATCATCTGTTGGAGTAGATACTCTCAGCATTTTTCTATTAAAAAAAGTTGTAGTTCTTCTTTCAGCAAGTTTAACTGGATCTCCCTCTTCTCCTGCTGATTGTGGAAATCTATCTACCTCATCTAGTAAAGTTATTCTAATAGGTCTTGAGGCAAGTCCAGATGGACTGTTTGCTCCAACAAATCTTACAAAGCCTCCTGGAAACATCTTTCCTTGAACTGTTCCTTCAGCTTTTTTATTTGCTTTTTTTACTAGATCTCGTAGAATTTTAGTATCTCTTATCATTGGTTCAACTCTTTCTTTAGAAAATGATTTAGCATCTTCTACTGTAGGTTGAACAAAGAGAATAGAACAAGGATCCAAGTGCATATATCTTCCAAGGACATTCAATAGAGCTTCAGTATTATGAGTTGGTATCATTTGTTTTCCTGCTAAAAATAATTTATCTTTATTATCAACTGAGATACAAACCATTCCTTTGTTTTCAATTTCTTCAATATTTACAATTCTTCTTCTCAATGTTTCCTCATATCTATTAGTAGTTAAATCAATATTTTTTACATATTTTCTTTTCCTAGTAAGTTTAAAAGGATTGAAAAACTCATTATATGGGGTAAAAGTCAATACAAATTTATCTTTTTTCTCTACTCCATATAGTTTTGCTTTTCTTTTTTTCATTCTAACTTTAGCTCCTAAAGTCATTAATAGTTCATAAACATCATTTGCTAATCTCTCATTTGACAAACTAATTTCACAACCACCATTTTTTCTTATATGTCCATCTGTATCCATTATTCCTTGTAAAAGCTCTAATCTTTGATTTATAGAAGCTCTTTTATATATATTTGGAATATGCTTATTTTTAATTAAACTATTTATTGATAGAAGTTTGTGAAAATCTATTAATTTTACATTTACACAATTTATGCTATCATTCCATTCTTTTCTAATTTCATATTTAACTTTAAAATTTTTTAAAATTTCTTTATAGTCTTCAATATTTAAAGTTAATTGAGCACTATAACTATTTCCATCTCCAAGCCATACACCTAAAATATATGGTGATATTGGTAACAAAGCTTTTGGTAATTCTAATGGTGCAGTATTATTAATTAAATATTTATATCTATTTTTATTTCTATTATCAGTTTTTTTATAATCTGATAACATATCTTTAGTTTTAACAATAATATTTTTTTTAACTTCTTTTCCCAAACTTGATATATCTACACACCATTTATGTTCTTCACAGGCTTTTATTGTGCTTCCATCAGTAAAAGTTAATTGATACATTTTTCGATTTTTAGTAATTGGAGTGATTAAAATAACTTTAGTTAGTTTTCCATCAGCACCAAATATATAATCTCCAATCTGAAGTTCTTCTATATTTTTCCAACCATTAATAGTTGGTATAGGAGTGCCAATAGCCAATGCTTTTCCTATTTGAGATGAACTTTTAATTGTAATTGATTCTGTTCGACTATCTGTTAAACAGTTATATATCTCCTTCATATATGGAGTTCTATCTGTTGACCATTTTCCTGACTCTGCTGAACTCTCTTTAGAAAGAATTCTATACTTATCTGCCCACTCTCCTATGGTCAAATCAGGAGCAGGTTCTAATATTTTTAGTAAACTTGCAAAAAAATTAACTGTCCTCTGCTCTATCAACATCAATATCCTCCATTTTTAATTCTTTATACTCTGATAGTTCTTTTAAACTCTCTCCTATCAAAGTCTTTAAAATATTTTCTATTTCTCTTCTACTGCTAATATTTAACAATTGTATACTTGCCTTAGTAGGAAGAGCTGTAAGTTTAGCTTTAAACCTTGCTAACATATCAGAAACAAGCAATTCAATACTATCTTTATGGTGATATTCACCTTGAAGTATTGCAAGTTTAAATTTTTTCATATCTGTATCCACTTTTCTTGCTTCTGCTATCTCATCTTTTCCTGAAGAGTTTTCTACAAAAATTTTTATTGATAAAAGTAGATCATATTTTGCTGGAGCAACCCTAGCATCCTTAAAATAATCTCTAACTTTTCTTTCAGAGAATCCAAATATTTTTGCCATTCTACTCTCTGTGGCTATTACCTCTGGCTGTTTCATTTAATTTCCTTTGCTGTATTTAGCTATTAAAAAGTCTCTTCCAAGTCCTGTCCATTTTCTATCATAAATTATTTTTCCACTCTCAAGTTCAGTTTGTTTAATGCTTACATAGTCATTTTCAGCATATTTGCTAGTTAATACCCATGTATCATTAACTTTATACTGAACTTTATCTTCCTCTAGCTTTAGATTTAAAACATTTGCACTTTTAAATCCTAGTTCCTTTGCAATTTCTGTAGTGGTATATAATTTTTTAGAATGGATTAAATTATTAACTCTATTTTCTAACTGCAATTTTGCCTCTTCAACTTTGACAAGTTCTTTTAATGCTTCTAGGTAAGTTTGAGGTAACTTTGCTTTTAATTTTTCCTCACATTCTATGAAATAAAGTCTAGCTTGTTTGCCTTTTTCATTCCTTTGGAGCATTGATAATTCCTTAGCCATTGAGATTTTCATTAGATAGTCACCAATTTCTTTTTTGGCTCCATTATTTACAAACGTACTTTTTTGTACACTTGTAAAATCTTTATCTTTTATGAAACCATAACTAATCATTCTTTCCCACCATTTAGAAAATCTTTCGTTATTTTCTAAAAATTTATGAAGTTCTCTTCCACTTACTAACTGTTTTCCATCTCTAATTTCAATTTTTATTAGTTCCTGCATTCCTTTTCTCCTTTATAAAAATTGCCTACTAATTTTTCAAAAAATTTTTGGCAAACCCTAAAAAAATCCCAGAATTGAAAACTTTCGGACCTCGCAGAGCCACAATGGAATTTAGGCTAGACAGTACCTTGGGGCTAGTCTAGGACTTTAGGAGCATTCTCCTTATTTAAATCTTTTTTAGCTTTCTCTATCTTTAGTTCAAGAAGCTCTTCTTCTAACTTACCAGCCTTTCTTTCAGCTTTGATCTCTCCCATATACTCATAACCAAGCATATTGTTTATTTCTTTTAATGCTGCTTGTGATGCTGAGAGATTATATATTGTTTTTTTCTTAACATTCCTAGAAGTTATTCTTCCTAATGTTCCGTTGCTCTCATCATGATATACTGTTTCTATAACCTCAATACCTTTCATCCCTAATACAGCTATCTCTTTTAAATCATTAGCTATTTGTTCAGCTCCAAGTTTTGTATCTTCAAATAATCTTTCTCTTAGTGCTATCATTGTCTTTTGAATCTTTGGATGTTTCTCTATATCTGCTGCCTTGGTACTCTTAGCATATCCTGCTATCTCTTTAGCCTCTTGTGTGCTATATCCATTCATTCTTGCAATTACATAAGCTGTTTGTTTTTCTGTCAAGCCCTCTAAATTGCATATCGTTGCATTTTCTTCAACTACTGCTATCTCCTCTAAACAAGCAAGATATTTAACATAGTATCTAGCTATCCAACTTTTAATTGTATTTATAGATTTTTTAGTTCTTCTTGCTATCTCTTCATACCTATGTTTTTTAGTTTTTCCAAACTTCTGTTTCTCTAGTTGCATATAGAGATGCAATATTCCTAATTTTTCTTTATCTAGTTTCTCTATAATATTCATTAGAGCTCCTATTTAAAATTTTCTTGAATATCTTGCCAGTTATACTCTTGTCCATTTCTTATCAGAGTAATATCTTCTTTTCCTAAAAGTTTATATCTTTTGACTATAACATCAACAAACTGTGGATCAAACTCCATTAAATATGCTTTTCTTTTTAGCTGCTCAGCTGTTATTAAAGTACTTCCACTACCTCCGAATAGATCTAGGACATTTTGATTATTTTTACTAGAGTTTAGCATTAGTCTTGCAATGAGTTTTAAAGGTTTCATTGTAGGATGCACATCATTTTTTAATGGCTTATTCTCTCTTATAATTGTTGAACTTTTTTCTAGCTCCTCTCTTAGAGAACTTATGTATTGAATTAACTCTTCTTTTGATTTCTTCTTTAAACTTTCTATCTCCTCGATCACTGTGTCCTGTGTGAAATCTTTTACAAAGAAGTGAGATTTGCCAGGTTTCCAACCGTACAAACATGGTTCATGCCTCCAGTTATAGTCTTGTCTGGATAAATTAAAACTATTTTTTACCCATATTAAGCATTGGGATAACTTGAATCCAGCTTCCTCTAATGCTTTTCTGAATGCTATTGCTTCAGAATCTGCATGAAATATATAATATGCAGCTCCTTCCTCAAGAACTTCAAAGGCATTTTTATAAAATTTACTTAAAAAACTATAAAACTCACTAGATTGCATATTATCATTTTTTATTTTCATTCCAGAGTCACTCTCATAATCTATGTTATAAGGAGGATCTGTTACCATCAATGATGCTATCTCTCCATTCATCAATTTTTTAACATCTTCAAGCTTTGTTGAATCTCCACACATTAGTCTATGATTACCAAGCAAATAAATATCTCCTTGCTGAGAAAAATAATTTTCTTCAACTTCTGGTGTATCAACTTCTTTTATCTCATCAAGATTATCTAATTCCATACCTATTTTTTCTTCTAAAGCTTGTATATCTATATTAATCATAGTTACTAAATCTTCACTCATATTAGAAAGGATTTCAAAAAGTTTTTTTTCATTCCATTGTCCTTGCTCTTGTGCTTTTACCTCTAAAATTCTAAGAGCATTCAATTCCTCATCTGTAAGTTTTTCTATTCTTACAGCTTTAATTTTTTTAAATCCTAATTGTTGGGCTGCTTCAAATTTCCCATTTTCATAAAGAACTTTATTATCATAACTTAGGATAACTGGAATAATCATTCCTAATCTTGTAAATAATCTTTTGTAGCTATCTATTTGCTCTGAAGTAGATGTTCTAGGATTATTTTCATCTAAACTTATTTTTTCTATTTCTATTTCTAATATCTCCACTTATCTCACCTTCCTTCGTTGAATTTCGTATAAAAAGTTAAGTTATTTCTTGAATTTATAACTGTTTTGTTTTAGAAATCCCCGCAACCTATATTATTATCACGCGAGGAACAGCTCCAAAACCCTTATTTTTAGGGAACTCTTATAAAAAAATCCTTCAAAAAAGTGACATATTTATGTCACTTTTACATAAACGAAATGGTTAAACCCTCACTATATGAACATTTAACCTTACTTTTAATTTGTAATAAATTGTTTATAAAGAATTCTAATCTCTCTTTATTCCCAAAATTATTTCTTTTTGGACTCCCTCTTGTTTGAGCTTCCTCTAATGCTTCTTTAACTTGAATTCTATATCTAATTGTTTGTCTGCTCCCTTTTTCTGATAAAGTAGTGATGATATAACCTACAACTTTCTCATCTAGAATATGCTCCTGAAGATCTCTTACTAATGTTTTTATCTCTCTAGATTTATAGCCTTTCATCTTTTCCAAAAGTATTTTTATATCTCTCTCTATCTCTGAAGTAAGGTACTTAACCAAAATTAAACCAATTTTATTTACTACACTTTCTTTTAGATACTCAATAGTCAAATCTTCAACTATATTTGAATATCCAAAATATTTAATCATTGTTGATGAAAGCTTATGTTCTATTCTCATTTTTGCCCCATAACTTTTATTGATATTTTTTTTATTATGCTCATGGGACTTGCTGTATAGTCTTAACTTCCAACCTTTATCCATTTGAAAAATAAATCCTGTGGAATAAAAGAAATCTTGATTTACATCAAAATTATTAAATTGAAGTCTTTCTTTAGCTTTTATATTTCTACTTAATGCTTTATAAAAAGTAATAATAATATTGTGAAAATCATAAAAAGACTTAATATCTTCTTGAATACAGATCTCTAAATAATCATACTTAATTTGAGATAAACTTATTTTTTCAAGAGTTATATCTTCCAAAATAGTTAATATTTTCATATCTACAATCATTTTTTTTGTACTGTCAGATAAAGGATATAGATTATCTAAATTCCCAAATCTAGCATATGAAAAATCTATTTTTACTACTACCTTGTCTTGTTTTTCTCTAACTTTAATCTCATTAATATTATCTTGATTAATAATAAAAGTTTGGGTAGTTCCAGCAAGTTTTTTAGGCTGTATCTCCTTAAATCTTTTCTGTATTGCAAGAATGACAAGGTCAGCTTCAACCTCCAGTTCTACCCAGACCACTGCCCTGTCTAGTCCTACCATCTTTTTTCTCCTTTATTACTTTATAAAAAAACATCAATCTGATTGATGTTCTTTGATAAAGTCAGGATTACTCCTACTAATATTTAATTACTCAATGAGATCTGTTTAAATTTTTAGAAGAAAATTGTTAGTTAAAAATTGCATTTTACAGGAGAGAAGTAAACAGATCTCACTTAATAATTAACTTTTATTTCCTGCCAACCATTAGAGAATTTTTGATAAAATATTATAGTGGCATCTGGAAAAGCTTCTTTTGAAAGTTTTGCTTTGCGTTTAATATCTTTTAATGATCCACTGCAATTTTTATCAACAATTAACTTTTTTTCTATTCCTTCATGAATAATTGTTCCTAGATATGCTTTATACATAAATTTATATCTTTCTTGTATTTCCATAGTACCTCCATTTATTCCTTTTATTTCTTTCTTTTGCTATAATTAAATAGATAATGTTATCTAAAAATATATATAAGGAGAATTTTATGAAAAGTAAAAAAAATAACAATAAGTCAACAATTACAATTTCAGATTTTTTAAAAAAAGTAATTGCTTTAAAGAAAAAAATTGATAAAAATTAATTTCCTTCTTTAGGTAACTTGAAGAGCTCTTCATATGGAATATTTGTTACTTCTGCTATTTTTTCTACTGTAGACATTCTAAAACCTTTTCCAGCTTCCCATTGCTTTAAGCTATTTTGCAATGACTGTGGTTTTATATCTAAACGTCTGCATAATTCAGCCTTGGACATTTTGGAAAAAACTAATTCATCTAGTCTTTTTCTTAATATCTGAGAAATTTTCATTTGATCGCCCTCCTTTTTAATAATTTATATTTCTTATTAATTTAATAATAAGTTAGAAATTTAATTTTGTCAATATAAAAAAAAGCAAAGATAAAAATCTTTGCTCTAAAAAATTATTCTTTTATTTTAAAAATCATATTTAATCCCATCTTCAATAGCTTTTTTTAATTCTTTTAATTCTTTCTTATTTTCTTCATAAATTCCTTTCTCTCTCAAATCACATTCAATATTTCTAAGTATATTTTTCAAAATGTAATTTCTATCCTCTTCAGATAACATCTTAAAAAGTTGAAGATAAATATCGCTCTTTTCTTTTTCTTTTTCTAGCTTTTCTGTAACTTTTTTTTGCATCTTTATTTGATCGAATAAGTCAGAATCCTCTAATTTTCCCAATATTTCTTTATACTCTTCATTTTCCTTTTTTAACTTTTCATACTTTTCAGTAAATGTTGGAGGAGCAGAATCTTTCTCCCAAGCTAAAAATAATTCTTCTTTTTCTTCCTTAGTTAGTGGAAGATTTTCTAAAATTGCATCTAATTTATTTCTTCTAGGAAGTGCTTTTTCTTTTTTTAAGTCTGAAATATACCCTTCTGTTATATCTGATAATATGCTTAAATCTTTAACTTTTATTTTTTTCTTTTGCATAATTTCTTCTAACATTTTTCCAAACATTTTTATTGCCTCCTAAGTTTTAAATCTTATTTTATTTTACTACAAAACTTATAAAAATTGTAAGTATAAAAAATTATTTTTTTTATATATTGACAATTATAAGTTGTTTGTCTTATACTCTTAATAAGATAAAAAACTTTAAATTTTATAATTAAGTTAAAAAACTAATATGGAGGTGACATTTTTAAAATTTTAAACAATTTTTAAGGAGGTGAAATAATGGGCATAATAGGAATATTAGGGATAGGATTATTATTGTTAGTACTACCATTTTCTTGTGCTAAATATAATGTTTTATACAATAAAACAGTTAGAACAGAAGTAGGAAAAAGTATAATGAATAGTGATAGAGAAATTTTTAAAAGCTCTAAACCTTATGTAGAAAACTCAATTCAAACATTACATAACTATAAAATGCAATATGACTTAGCTAATGATGAAGATAAACAAATAATAGCTAATAATATAAAATCTGAATTTGCTAATTTTGATAGCAATTTGATAGAAAATAATAATTTAAGACATTTTTTAGAAAGTATTAGAGGAGGATATTAAGAATGAAAAAATTACTAATGATAGGTGCTGTAATAGGGATAGTTGTAGGTTGTGAATCAGTTCCAGCACAAAAAACATCAACTGATATAGAAAGAGAGAAACAAGAGACATTATCTAAACAAGCTATTGAAAGTGTTGGATTGCCTAATATTTCAAATTTTTATGAGAAAAAAACTTTAAAAAAAATTCTTGAAATGAGAGATAATCCAAAATTAATAAACTATTTTTACACTAAAAACAACATGAGTGGAAAATGGGTATACGAAGGAAAATGTATAGGTTTTGGAATTTCTTATACAACTCAATATACTAATCCAGAAAAAATAACAATAACTAGAGATCTTGATATGGGTCCTCATTGGGGAGATCAGACAAATGTTATACAGCAAGCTGATCCTAATGGACTTTATAGTGTACCAAATGGGACAGCAACTTGGATAATGAGAGTTACAGATGATGGAAAAACTATTGTTGACTATATAGAAAGTGAAATAAGAGTATCACAAAATAAAATTCCTGTAAGATTATGTGAAAAATGGAGTTTACCTGAAAATTATTAATAATATTTTTTAAACTACTGAATAGAGTATCCTAGATATAGAAAAATAAAGACCTGTCATAGTCTTTCTAGGATGCTCTCTTGAGTAGATTACTCAAAAAAGTGAGGTGAAAATAATTATTTAAAATTATAGTGTTTTACAAAGGAGTGAATAATCAACTATTTCTTTTTAACTGGTGGCTTTGGAGTTGTTGGATGATTTCCAGTAGCCATTTCAGCACTATTATTTATTGAACTAGATGTTTTTGACACAGAATTATAATCTGGTTTACTAATAACTTTAGAATCTTTTGCCAAGATTATTCCTCCTTCTTTGATTATTTTTTATGGTATTCAATTACAATATTTTCAGGTCTTTCATACAAGTATATAGCTTCTAATTCATAACTAGGGATATCTTTATTGTCAAAATAGGCACTTACATCTTTTAGTAAAATTTCAAAATATCCTTGTTCTATAATATTCAATGCTTGAAGTGAGCCTATATAAACTTGTTCCTTATTTTGATATCTAATTGATACCCAACATTGTTTAATACTTTCAAAGGATTCATCTTTTGATGATATTAACCCTTGAGCTAGATATTTTTTACCTAACTTATTTGAAAGTCTTAATTTTCTGAGAAAATAATGATATTTTTCTCCATTAATTACCCAAGTAAAAAATAGAGAATATGGAATTACAAATAGTAAAGCTAAACTTATTTCTGCTGGAGAAATTCTAGGATTCTTTGATAACAGGGTTTTTAGTGTTTCTCCCTTATCAAATAAGTTTAACGGGAGATAACAAAGAACTCCAACTATAAAAGAATAAGCTACTCCTCTATTAAAGTCTAGTTTAGCATCATCTAAAATAGCATAATTTACTAAAATTACACATGCTATTCCAGGTAGAAAAATAAAAAGAAATTGAATTAAATTTACTATATCCATATTAATCACTCCTTTGTAAAATACTATAAATATTATAACTTTATTTTCTTAATAAATCAAATTTGGAGGTTTTTATATGAATAACAAAATTACTTTTCCTAAACATGAAATTTTTAAACAATTTACAACTCAAGATCTAATTGCAGAGCTAATTAGACGAAATAATGATAATCTAAAAAAATTGTGTAGTACTTATATTTTAACTGGGGTTCTCACACTATTACATTCAGATGAACTGTATGAAGGAATTGAAAGTCAAGAAGCAATTATTCTCAAAGCTTTAGAGCAACTTGATATTAATTAAAAAAAATAGGTGATCCTAGCTCTTGTTCTAGTTTTAAAAGCTCTTGATTAAGAATTTTTAGATTGATAACACATATATTATCAAGTGTCAAATATATTTCAAATTCAAAATCTTGAACCTGATATTTAAAATTTTCTTTATCAGTTCCGTATATTACTAGTGTTAATTTATTTATTGAAATATTTTTATAATATATTTCTTTAAAAAGAAGGGCATATTTTTTTTCTTCTGAAGAAATAACTTGTTTTGGAAATTGTAAAAGAGAATATTTTTCATTTAAAAAAATATGTTTTGGTTGTAGTTCTTCATTATCATCTAAATACTCTATATCAATGTCTCTTTTACCAAGATTTATTGATAACTGAAAACTTCTATATCCTCTAATAAAATTAATACTTTTAGGTACTTCAGAAATAATCGCACTAGATATTAAAAATTTACTTGGGTACATATTCTCACTTCCTTTAATCTATTAAATAGAGTGTCCTAGAATTTGAAGATTACAAATTGACTGCCAATCAATTTTCTTCTAGGATGCTCTCTTGAGTAGATTACTCAAATAAAGTGAGGTGAAAATATTGAAAAAAATTAAAAGGTTTAATTTAAAGACTTATGATTTTTTTAGAAGAAATAGATTAAGAAAAAAATATTTTAAATCTATATCAAATCATACTTTAACAAACCCTTGGCAAATAGCAATAATTAAAGTTAAACAAATTCATTCTAAAAACAGATTTAGAGTAGAAGCTTCTCTTCTTTTTGGTAAAAAAAGAAAAAGAAAAGCAAAAGCTTCCTTCAACTCAAAAATTAAAATTAAAAGAAAAGTTTACTCTTATTTAGAAATAATAAGGTATTTATAATTCTATTAGTTTTATATTTTCTGAATAATATGGAGCTGGATCAAAAGAATTATTTTTAACAATAGTTAGCTCTTCTTCTGATATTGGATAAAAATTTTCTTCAAAGATAACTATATTATTTTTTAATAATATTGCTCCACAAACATCAGAAGATTTTAAAACTTTATAAATTATTGAACTTTTTTCTAAAGGTTTTATTTTTAATCTTTCTTTTGATTGTTCAATAATTTCAGCTAATAAATTAATTTTACATAAATTAAATGAACCATCAAAATATCTTAATTCAAATTTTTGCATATCTTCTCCTTTAGCTACTGCCAAAGGGGATTCAGTAGTAGTCTACTGAATAGAGTTACTAAGAAGCATAGAAAAAAGACCCCCAGTCTTTTTCTTGGTAGCTCTCTTGAGTAGATTACTCAAATAAAAGCGAGGTGAAAAAATTGAAGAAAATTAAGCATAAAAATATGCCATCTGAATTAACTATGCTATATCCATTAAAAAGAGCTTATAGAAGAGCTTACTATAAGGTAGCACAAGATCTCCGAATAGAAAAAAAATTAAAATTAAAAATTCAATCATATAGAAAAATAGAATTGGCAGTAGCTTTTTTAAATTTTTATTATGTAAAAAAAGCTTATATATTTTTTTATCAAAAGAAAGTTCTTAAAAGAAAAAATATAAAAAAACCTAAATATACTAAATTAAAAACAAAAGTAAAAAAACTCTCATATACAAAAAATGAGCTTCTTAATATTCTTTTTGGTAATTAAAATTGTAAAAATTAAATATTTATAATTATTTTTTCACGATTACTATATTCTTCACATGGCTCTGCATTTTTATCATATATTTTAAAGTCAGAGCCATTAAAATAAGGAGTACCACTAATTATCGGAGTATTATTTATATAAAAAGTTGCTTTAAAAATAGCACCAATACGTTTTAGTAAATTACTCATTTTTTCGTTACCTTCTGTTACTTTTATACAAAAATATGGATTATAAAGACTTGAAACAATAGTTTCTCCTAATATTTCTCCTTGAAAAAATATACTATAAACATCAGTATCTTCGTTCATTAGTCTTAATTCTATTATTTGCAATATATCCTCCTTTCGCTACTGCCAAAGGGGATTCAGTAGTAGTCTACTGAATAGAGTGTCCTAGAATTTGAAGATTACAAATTGACTGCCAATCAATTTTCTTCTAGGATGCTCTCTTGAGTAGATTAGTTCTAGGAATTAGTTTTTATTTTGTCTCTTAATTTTAAAAGTACTTCTGCTTCTTGAACTTTTTTCTCATCATAATTATTTAACTGTTCAATTAGTGATGGTGAATATGTGTAAATATCTTCAAAAAAAGCATAATTCTGATTTTCTATAAATATAGATCTCACAGGAGATAATATATATGGATGCCTTTTTTTCAATGAAGTAATGCTCCATAATTTGCTTCCTAAATATTTAAAAGAAGCATCAAATACTTGACAGTTTTTTCCATTTTTCTTTATAAAACCATTGTTAGAAAGGACTGAAGTAATATCTATATCTTCTGAAATATCAAAAAACTTTACAGGGTTAGTAAAATTAATTTTTTCTATTAATTGTTTTGTTTGTTTTGATTTTTCATAAAAAACTTTTAATTCTTCAAACTCAACTTCTGATAGAATATCCAATTTTTGAGTTGTTGATATTATTCTATCAGTTCTAAAAGTTCGTTGAGAATCTATATCTATATCTATTCCTTCTATATATGTATAAGAATGAGTATTGTATATATCATTTATCACTATATTTCTAAGATTATATTCAACATCTGAAGCTCCTTTATAATAAAAAGAAAAAATTTCTCCTGTATTGAAATAGTCATTAGCTTCTTGAATAATACTCTTATAACTTTTTTTAGAAGTGTTAGATTTTAAATTAATCTTAGAAATTCTTTCATTTATAATTTTTACTTTTTTCTCTTTATTTAGAGGTTGATTGGAATTATTAGAAACTTTAAAATAAAATATTATGTTTATAAAAAACATCATTATTGTTATAGCTTTTCCTGTTATTCCAAGCTCAGTAAAAAATGTATAATAAACAACTATATCAAAAAGGCTTTTAAAACTTCCTAGAATTATTAAAAATAGATTAATAAATTTATTTTTAATAGGATTCTTTAATAATTGGAGTATAAAAAATGGACTAAAACTTAAAAACGAATAAATATAAAAAAAATATAACATAAATCTTTCCCCCTAATCTATTGAATAGAGTGTCCTAGAATTTGAAGATTACAAATTGACTGCCAATCAATTTTCTTCTAGGATGCTCTCTTGAGTAGATTAGTTCTCTGATGATTCTTCATCTGGAATATATTCTATTAGATCTTGAAGAGGACATTGGAAGAAATCACAAATCTTTGCCAAAACTTCCAGAGACAATGTCTCTAATCTATCTTCTTTAAATAATTTATCTAGTGGTGGTCTACTTACACCAGTAGCACTCATTAAATCAGTAATCTTATTGATTTTTTTATCTGCCATTAAATATCTTAATTTAGATTTATACATAATAATTTAAACACCTCCGTATAACTTTCTATATTAAAGATTATACTTTGAAAATAGCTTTTTTTCAACTTTGAATAAAAAAACTTAATTTATAAATAGATTTTTTAACTTGACAAATTAATTTATAAATTGTATTATTGTACTTGAAGATAGAGTTATTAAATTTATAAGTAGAATAAATAACTTTATAAAAAATTATAAATTATATAAAAAATTTTAGGGGAGGTGCTTTTTATGAAAACTTGATAAAGGAGATTTGCAATGGAAAAAGAACAGAGTATTCTAAGGTTTCTAAAAGAAGCTGAAGAAAGAAAAATGATTGGAACTATTTCTAGTCAAAAAAAAGCTGAACTTGATCAGCTTATATCTAACTTAGAAAATAAACTTCACGATCAAGAACAGCTTGAACTTCTTGGAATTATCCAGGATAAAATTTATGAGTTTCAAAATGATGTAAAAGAAGAATACTTCCAGTTTGGAGTTCTACACAGTCAACTTGAAACAGATTACAAATAAAAAAAGAGAGCCCTTCCGCAAAAGCTCCCTTTTAAGTGATGATGTGCTCATCCTGCAATTCATAAGATGAGTATATCATATTTATTTAAAAAAATCAAAGTTCAATTTTTTAGGAGGATAAATATGAGTATTCAATTTTTAAATATGTTAATTAAAGAATTTGGAAATATAACATTTAAAGAAGCATTAGCAAGATTGGAAAAAGCTCAAGAAATTAAACCTGTTATTGCTGGTGATATAGATGACTAAAATATTTGACAGTGTTATCTATGTAGTATGTACTCCTGATGGAGTTCCAATGAAAGCTTATACTGATGAGAGAGCTGCTAAAAATCATCTAGTAAAAGAGATGATAGACAGAGGAGAGAGATTTAGTATTGAACTAGTAAACTTGGACGTGGATATAGACTTTTGCAAGAGGGCAAAGATAACTTTAGATGCTATAAGATTTAAGGAAAAGAAATAGGGGGAATAAAAATGAACGAATATAAAAGACAAGAGCTATTGGATCTAATTGAGGAGTTATATGATGATGAGAGAATTAATCTCACTGCATATAATAAGCTAAAATGGGCAATAGAAGAAGATGAGTAAATAAAAAAACCCCGTAGGGTGTGAGGTCAGTATTACTGATTTTTCTTGATCAAGATAATAATTATGAGAACTACTGCAAGTAGCAAAATAGTTCCACCGTCCATAATTATTACTGGATTAGAAATACTGATGTTCATACTGAACCTCCCAATGAAATGATTATATCTCCTGCTCACAAGGGTGTTGAAGCCTTATGAACATGAAATAAGCTCCCACGACGGCTTGTGAGAGCTTATATCATTCAACACTTTAATCATTTCATCCTACAAGGTTTCCTTGTAATTAAATGATATCAGTTTTTTTACAAAAAGTCAATGTAATAAAAACCCCGTAGGGTGTGAGGTCAGAATGACTATCTGTACTTTCTTACTAACAAAATAAAAATGAGAAGAAGTAATCCACCTAGAAGAATTGCTCCTCCGTCAAAATTAATTGTTAGATGCTGAATTGTTACAGTCATTTCTGTACCTCCTCAAAGTTGATAGAATCTACTGCTTACAAAGGTCGTTACTCTTTGTAAACATGAAATAAGCCTCCACCAAGGTGAAAGCTTATTTCATAACGATTTTTATTATTCTATCAACTTCAAGTTCCCCATACGGGTTCTAGGTACTTAAATTGTATCAGTTTTTTTACAAAAAGTCAAATAGGAGAGTTCCAATGTAAAAGTTACTTCTATGAGAGAATTAACAGTTTTAAAAGGAGGTGAAAGAAGTGACAGAAGTAGGATATTTCAAGGTTGAAAATATAATTATAGATGGTTACAGCTCTTTTGATGAAGAGCTGGACCAAGTTGTACACAAGGATCTGTTTGAATGTATCCAGGAAAAAATGATTTATATCGTTTTGGAAAGATATGCAAATAATAATGATGGTATAGCTTTCCCAAGTATCTCTACAATAGCAAAATCTGCTATGTGTGGAGTTACTACTGTAAAAAAATATATAAAAAAATTAGTGGATAAAGGATACATTACTAAAACTTTGAGACCTAAGAGCAATGGTGATAATGATTCTAATATCTACACTGTAAAAAAATTATCTGAAATATGTAAGGATATTTTTTTACCTCAGTCGCCTAGCGACCCAGGTACGTCGCCCAGCGACTACTATAAAGAACAACATATAAAGAACTCTGATATAAAGGATCATGATAAGAGCAATACAGATGCCAATATTCAAAATCCTACTTCTGTTGTTTCTTCTGATCCTGATTCTTTTGAAAATTTCTTTAAAAATATTGAAGTAGGTTACACTACTAAAAATCAAAATTCAATTAAAGCTCTACTTAAAAAAATGAAACCTCAGCAGGTTATGCAGTACCTAAAGGAAACTTGGGAGAACATTAAAGCTACTCCTGGAGTAGTTAATGCTCCTGCTCTGTTCTCTATAAAAATAGAGAGACAGGAAAGGCAAATGACTGCTACTGCTAGACAAGCTATTATTGAAAAAGAGAAAGCTATTGAAAAGCAAAAGAAAATAGAAAATAAAATTGATTGTGCTGATCCAGTAGCTCTCTTTAATAGTTTGCCTCCTGTGGAGAGATTAAAAGTTGAAAAACAAGCTATTAATCTCTTTATAAATCAAAGTGGAGCTGATGAGAAAATATTAAATATTATGAGGGATAATAATCCCACTATGTACCTTAATACTATTAAGTTGCAACTAAAAGTAGCATTGAAATTATAATTTTTGACTAGAGGTAAAAATAAATGTGTGATGAAAAAATTGAAAATACATTAGATGTTTTATGCCAGTATATACATGAAAAGAATAAATGTTTACACGCTTCTGAAAAATTATTGCTTGAGAAAGAAAATGAAATAGCATCTTTAAAAGCACAATTAGAAATTCAAACATCTATTCTTAATTCTAAGATAACAGCAATTGAAGAGAAAGATAAAACAATCAAGTATTATAGCAACCAAGTTGATAGGCAATTAGAACAGATACATCTATTGATAACAGAAAATTCAAAATATAAAGAATTAGAAAAAACAAGTGCAAAAGTAAAAAAAATTATGGAAGAAATAAGGGAAGAAAAAAATGGAAAATAATAATTTTAGACATCCAAAGATGACTATTGCAGAAATGAATGAGATATGGAAGTTATGTGAATCTTTGGGGATTGATCCTGAACAATACAGCGAGGTTCAATATGCAGGGAAATTAATTTTTGATCTATATCGTTTACAGCTATGTTTTGGAAAAATTGTTCCACCTGATCCCAAAGATTATATGGAGGGAGGAAAATATGACTACACAAAATATGGTCATGGCAAAAGATAAATTTCGAGATGCTAGACATTTTATAGAATCTTTAAGTTTGAAAGATGAAGATGTTAGAAAAATACTAAATGCTAATGACTGGGAAAAAGATTTCATCTTACAGAGAGCAAAAGAGTTATTCATTCCTTTTTTTGAAGAATTTATCAACAATTTTGAATCTGTAAGAGTGATTATTGATAAAAGAAAATTAAACAGAGGGAGAAGAACAATTCTCAAAGATCTTGAAACTGGAATTGTTTATGAAACTCTTTCTGATGCTGCAAAGGATGTTCATATGTCTTTTAATACTGTTAGAAAACATATTGAAAAAGGAAGATTTATAGTTCTTGATAGAACTTTTAAAGATAAAAGGTTGGAGGGGAAAGATGCAGTTAATAAGAATGTTTAAATATGTTACTGACACTTATCATTTCTATTTAGACAAAATAGAGGCTGAAAATGAAAGTGGAACAGTAGCAGAAAGATGTTGGGTTTTAAATAGAGTTAATGTAAAAAAGATTGAAGGTAATAAGTTAATTTTAAGTGAAAATGATTTTCATTTACCAATCTTTTTACCTTTAAGAACTTCAAAGATTGAAATTGAAGAAAGAATAAAAGCTTTAAGTGGTTGTAAAGAATTAAAATTATTATGTTATGATCCTGAAAAGAAAGAGTATATAGATTAGGAGGAAGAAATGGTATCAAAGGTTTATATAATATCTTTTTTAAATGAATTAGCTGCTGGATTAAGAGAGACTACTAGAAAAACAAGAACTAAAAAAATTGTTAACTGTAAAGTTAAAGCTGAAAAAACTGGGGATAAGGCTGATGATGAAATAATGTTCTATATCATCCATGAAAAATTTCAATCTACTGCTAAATTTGATAGATTATCAGCAGCAAGAATTCTTTTTGATTTATTGAAGAAGGAGAGAATATGAATAAAGTAATATTGATAAAAGCTAATAAGGGTGGAGTAGGAAAATCTTGGATAACACTTCAATTAGCACATGCTTTAGCTTTAAAAAATAAAAAAGTTTTAGTTATAACTTCAGACAGTCAAAATAATATTTTAGATTTTGCAGGAGTAGAACCTAATACTTTATTAGGGTTAGATGAATGGTTAAAAAATGGAGATGGTGGCTTTTTAGAATTAAGAAATAATTTGGATTATATTCCATTTCATTCATCTATACTTCCTGAAGAACTTGAAGTTAGGTTTGAAAGCTTTATAAATGCTATGAAAAATGAATATAATTATATTTTTATTGATTCTACTCCAGTTCTTAATCTTGATAAAAAATTTATTGAATTAGCTGACGAAATTGTTATTCCTACTTTTCTTGATCAAGTTACAATTGGATCTATAGCTACACTCATGGAACAAATAAATCCAAAGAACAAAGTAAAAGTTATTATTCCAAATAGAGCTGGAAGAACTAAACTTGAAAAGAATTATTATTCGAGTCTGAAAGAATTTATATCAAATAGGATTTTACTTACTGTTCCTATTAAGCAATCAGCTTTTATTTCTAAAGCTATTGATGATGGTAAAACTATTTGGGAATATAGATCAAAAGAAGCTACAATACTTCAAAAATTATTTTCAGAGGTTTTGGAGGCATTATGAATAAATTAGCTAAACTTAATCATTTAAAAGAAGTAATGCAAAATGTCGAATGGCATTCGACATTTGATTTCGAAAGTTACGAAATTGACGAAGAAACAAAAGTTTTTATTGAAAAAAAAGAAGAACTAATTTCTAATAGCTTCAAAAAATATAGCTCTTCAAAATATGAAATTTGTATGGCTTTAATGGAAGTTAAAGCAAAATTGCAAAGTAAGGGTAATAGTTTTATGGCTTGGTATACTCATATAGGTTTTACAAAAGATAAGGTTAGTGAGTTAATAAAATATCATGAGCTATATTCACAAGTTCCAAGTATGAAAGATTATATCTCTAGCCTTTCTGGAGTAGCAGTTAGACTTCTTACTCATAAAGATGTTTCTCCTCAATTAGCAGTAGATATTATGGAAAAAGGTGTAAAAAATATGGATGACATAAGAGAATTAATTGAATTATCTCTTGCTCCAGAACAACCTAAAAAAGTAATTGAATACAAAGGAACTATATCTAAAAAATCTTTAGGAACTATTAGGAGTATTGAAAGACAGATAAAAAAATCTAGTTCTGCTACAGAATTAAATACTGTAAAAAAAGAGATAGAAGCTATGAAAAAACTTTTATCTGATATGGAAAAAGATATAGCTAATAGAGAGAAAGAATATGAAAATAAAAATAATCTGCAACTTCCTGTTGATGATCCTACTCCAGCAGTAGAGGTACTGGATAAAAAAGTTTATAGAGATAATAGAGGTTGGATATTCTTTGTTAGATCTGGGCTTGGTGAAAATACATTTAAAGCCTTTTATGCTAAGAATGTAGAAGATTATCAGAGAAATATTAGATGTCATGCTGTTAAAACTCTTGAGTGGCAATCAACTGAAAACTTAGCACAAGTAGATCTTGACAGATATGCTGCTAATAAAAAAATGGAGGTACTTAATTTTTAGAGGAGTAAAAATGATAAACATATTAAAAAAACTGTTGAACTTTAAAATAAAATATTATGGGAGATTTTAAATGTTATTATGGTTAATTAGCTGCTTTGTGATTGCTTTTATAGTGATCACAATAGCAGATTTATAAAATTTTATTGAACATTGGCAAGTAAATAATACTGAGGATTTTCTAAAACTTATTTTTGGAGTGAATGGAGTAAAATAAAAAAAGTTGTTGACAAGTAAGTACCTTATATGTATACTTATATATAAGGAGCTTACAAAGGAGAACTTATGGAAAAAAGAGATTTAAAAGTTTCTTTTGGAAAATCTGGAAATGGAATAGGAGCAAAGTTAACATTGCCTATTCCCTTTCTTAGAAAACTTGGTATTACTCAAGAAGAAAGAGAAATAGAGCTTATTCTTGATGAAGAAAGAGAAGTTATAGAGATTAGAAAAAAGAAATAAAAAAAATCTCCTGTTAGTTCCCTTACGAGTTCCAACAGGAGAGATACAGTATAATACTGCGTAGCAACTTTATTATACTGCATTGACTCCAAAAATACAAGTTTTAGGAGGAAATATTATGAAACAAGAGCAAACAGCACTTATTCTAGCTTTTATTGATGAATGTCAAAAAGCTGGAACTTTAGCTGATGAATCAACAGAAGCTTGTGAAAAGATGTGGAATCTTATCTGTAAAGCAGGAGATATTGTTGATACTCATGAAGATGCAGGAGATTTACATCTTCAACTAGAGGTACAGTTTCTAAAAACTGTAGAACTTTTGAAATGGAACTTTTTTAAGTATGGTTCTCTTGGAGGGACTGCCCTAGAGGAAAATGATTTAAAATGGTCTCCAGTAAAAAAAGTAGATAATATTTAGGAGGAATGTAGTATGGAAAATAATTTAATAACAGTTAAAAATGTGAGAGGCTATATTGATGAAGAAGGAATAGCTTTTTTAAATCTTGAAGATGTGGCTAGAGGACTTGGATTTATACAAATAAAAAGTGGAAAAGAATATGTAAGGTGGGATAGAGTTACAGAATATTTAAAAGATTTTTCTTTCCCCACAAGTGGGGAAAATAAATTTATCCCAGAAAATATCTTTTATAAGTTATGTATGAAAGCTAATAATGAAACTGCTAGAAAATTTCAAGATTTAGTTTGTGATGAGATACTTCCAAGTATTAGAAAAAATGGTGGCTATATAGTAACAAATAAAGAAGATAGCGATGAAACAATATTAGCTAGGGCTGTTCTTTTAGCTCAAAAGACTATTGAAAAAAAGAATAAAAAAATTGAAAATCTTATATCAGAAAATAAAGAGTTAAGAGATGAAAATGAAGTACAAAAGCAAGTAATAAGTGAATTTGAACCTGTAAAAGAATATCTTGATGTTATTCTTGCCTCTGCTGATGCCCTTGCTATATCACAAATAGCAGCAGATTATGGAATGTCAGGAGTTGAACTTAATAAACTTTTACATAAACAAGGATTAATTAGAAAAATTAATGGTCAATGGTTATTATATAAGGAGCATATGAATAAAGGATATACTCAAAGCAACACTTTTTCTCATAAAACTATACTTGGAACATATAAAACAGTGGTAACTACTTATTGGACTCAAAAAGGAAGATTAAAAATACATGAAATATTAACTAAATTAGGAATAAAAGCAAACATGGATAAATAATTTTAAATCCTCAGTATTAATTACTGGGGATTTTTTATTGGAGGAATAGATGAAAATAAGAAAAGTTTTGACTATAAAAAAAGAAAAATGGATTGTAAGAGAAAACGGAAATTCTACCATAGTAGAAATGGGTAAGATAATAAAAGTATTACCCTTTAAATTAGAAAAAACATTAGATTTTATAAAAAAATTAGGAATTGTTGAGTAATATTTAATTTTTGAACATTGGCAAGTAAATAATACTGAGGAAATCTTTATATTTTTATCTTTTTTCAATTAAAGTCATTGACTTTTATTTAAAAATATGGTATTATATATTTGTAAGAGGGAGGAGGTGAAAAAGTTGCTTGAATTCCTTTTAGATCTTTCTCAACTGATAATTAATATCATTATTATTTATCAGTTCTTTAAAAAGAGAAAGTAACTTGCAACAAGGGAGGGATCCTCCCTCCCCTCTCTCTAAATTTTTCTAGGAGGTGTTAAAATGTTAGATTGGTTAGTAAAAATCACTGGTTTAATTGCTTTTATTTGTATCATTGTTGATTTTATTCAAAAAAGAAGAAAATAAAAGGGACTAATCAAATTAATGATTAATCCCTCTTTAAAAAGTTGCTTGAATTTCCTTAATTAATTATAACATTATAAAAAATAAAAGTCAAGGTGAGCCCATTGGAAGAGAAAAGAAAGGTAGGGAGACCAGCAGGTATTAAAAAAAATAAAACTATGTTTGGCTACAAATATAATGAAGAGGAGTATAATACTATGAGTAAAGCTTTAGAAAAATTTAAAGCAGAACATAATTGTACAACTTCAAAAGCTTTATATCTTCTGATCACCCAGAAAACTAAATAAAAAAGAGAGGGGCTATGTGCGACCATAGCTTTGCCTCTCTGTGTAACAACTCAAAAGGATTTATTTTTAATAGCAGAGGTTTTAATCTAATAAACTCTAACAGCTATTAGAAAAAACATAACTATTACTAACGGAATTAATATTTTGTTCATTTAAAATACCCTCCTTTCTCTTTAAAAGATTGGAGTTGTCACACTAAGAAACATAATAACATATTTTAGTGTAAAATAAAAGAGATATCCAGTCGCAATAGATATCTCTTGTTCTTTGGCATTTTAAATGCACTTAATTCCGTTAATTAAATGTTATCATAATTATATATTTTTGTCAAATTTTAAAAATTAAAGTTCCTCAGTATTAATTTACTGGGGATTTTTATTTGTAAAATATTAGGAGGAATTAAAATGTCAGGTGTTGTTATTAGAAAAAGTATTAGTAAAGAAGAAGAAAATAAAATTCTTAGTCTACTTTTAAAAAAAGCTAAGGAAGAACTAGGGGAATAGGAGGAATCGTATGGATAAGGTTGCTATATATTGTCGTGAAAGTACAGAACGTCAAGATATTTCAACATTGATTTCCATGTGTGAAAAAGCTGCTCATGATCTTGGATTTGATACTTATAAAATCTATAAAGATATAAAAAGTGGATATTCTAAAGATCGTGAGGAGTACTCACAATTAAAAAATGATATCCAAGCTGGAGAGATTAATGTTTTAATTCTCTACGAAAGTTCTAGACTTACAAGAGATGAGATAGAACATCATTTATTCTTTGCACTTCTTAGAATTAAAGAGGTAAGATTATACACTCTCAACCATGGTTGGATTGATCTCAACAATGAAGATGATACTTTCATGTCTAGCCTTCTTAATCTCCTTGATGCACGTGAAGGTAGAAAGGGAGCTAAAAGAACTAAGGATAGAATGGAAGAGATAGCTAGAAATGGAAGATGGACTGGTGGACCTGCTCCATTCGGTTATCGTTTAGTTAATAAAGAACTTGTTGTTGATCCTACTGAAGCTGAAATAGTTAAACAAATATTTCAGCTTTTTTTGGAAGGTAAAAAGAGACAGACATTATCTACCCTCTCTGGATTTGAATGCAAAAGAGTTAGAAGGATGCTTATCAATCCTGTTTACACTGGAAAGTTAAAATTTCATCAAATAGAATATAAAAACAAAAAAAGGATCACTCACAAAGAATGGGAAGTTCTTGATGGAATCCATGAGGCTATTATTGATGAAACTACTTTTAACTTAGTTCAAAATAGATTAAAATTAGAAAAAAGAGAAGTAAAAAGAGATACTTATATCTTTAAAGATCTTTTAAAATGTGTCTGTGGTGCTAAATTGTATAGATATACAAGTGTATATACATACAATGGACAACATAAAGAATCTCTAGTATATAAGTGTAATTCAAAAGATACTTATCATAGATTCAATAGCATTTTAGAATCAGAGCTGTTGGAGCAAGTGTTAGAAACCTTAGAAGAAGTTATTTTATCTTTAAATGTAAATGATATAAATGCTGAAAGTGATAATAGCTTAATTGAACAATTAAATTATTATAAAAAAGAAGCTGCAGCTCTTCCTGGGAAAGAGAAATTATTAGCTAGGCAGTTAATGAACAATTTATTAACTGAAGAAACTTTCAAAGAACTTATGCTTGAGTTTAAAGAGCAAAAAGAATTTTTTAAAAATAAAATTGACTCTTATTCTAAATTGATAAAATCTAAAGAAGCTAAAAAGAATAATCAAGAAATATTAAAAAAATATTTCACTAAAATAAAAAAAGAGAAAGATCCTGAAAAATTAAATATTTTTTTTAAAATGATTATAGATTCTATTGAGTTTGTTAATGATTACAGATTCTATATTCATTTAAAATTCTAGGAGGAACTATGGGGTTTATTCTAACTGAAAAGATTTTTAATCATTATAGTAAAAAAGAATTAGGAGACATTTTGTCTCCTAAAGTTTTTACTCAATTATCTACCAATACTAAAATCCTGCCTTGGTTTTCGGAACTTGCGAAAGTGATAGATATAAAAAAAATAGGATATACTTTAGAAGATTTTAAACATGATTATCCAAAATATAAAGATTTTATAGAGATAGAAAGTCTTTTTAAAATATTAAGTCAGGGAATTTCATTAAGAGATATTGCTATTTTTAATAGTAACTTTCATACAGTGTTAAAAAAAGGATTTTATTATAACTCTACTGTTTTAAAGCCATTTGAGATAGAAAAGTATATTGTTATTCATTATGATATCTCAGATTTTAAAATAGAGTTCTATAAAAATCATATAGAACTCTATGGTGATAAAGAAAAGCTGGAAGAATTCAAACATAAATTTAATTTGAGTGAAGATGTTTTCTATGAAAAATATAAGGAGAGTTGGCATCTGGCTTTTAAAGGTTTACTTGCTGAATATATAAGAATACATGAAAAAAAGGATACAGATTAATGTATCCTTTTTAAAGTTTTATATAATATAAATTTTAGATATTGATTTTAATATTTTCAGAAATTTTAATATTATTATGCCAAAAATTATATTCATCTAATTTTTGAGTAACACCATTATATACATTACTTTGATAAGTAGAATCTTTAATAGTGATTATTAAACAAAATTCTTGACTTAATTGTCTACCTTCACATGAAGCTTTTTCTTCTATATTTGTTCTATAAGTATTTTCTAAAGTTAAATACCATTTTTTATTTGAAGTTGCATATTTTAATTTATTTTTTTCTGTTAATTCAGCTAGATCAACTGCATATTTTTTAACAGGATAATATTTATCTCCATATTGAATTAACATTCTTTCTTTTAGAGCAAAATCTTTTGAAGAATCTTTCATTTTAACTTTACTATATAATCCACTACTTAATACATTTTTAGCATTACTTCTTCCAACAGGGTTAAGTATACAATTTTTAGTTGTATCTCTAGGAATTTTTTCATCATATGAACCAAACTTTACATCAATATTTGATTGACAATATTCAAATCCTTGTGTTGCATCTAAAATAGGATCATAAACAAGAGTTACTATTACTTGAAAGTTATAATAATTATCTTTTATTAGACATTCAGGAATTGGAAAATCTTTAATATCTATAAATTCTCCTTTTTGTAAGATATCACGAAGTATTAAAGTTGCTTCAGTTGGTGAATTATATAATATATTACGAACAGTGTCTGGTAATCCAAATCCTAAATATTTAGTTCTTTCAAATTCAGGAACTTCTAAATTATTGGAATAATTAGCAGAATGAATAATTAAACCTTTTAATAATAAAGGATCAAATTCTTCTGCCATTTCATTAGATAAACCTGCAGCTAGAGCCGCTACTCTAGGGGTTGAAAAACTAGTCCCTGCATTTTGGACAATTTCACCTTTTTCAGAAAATGATTTTACACCACTTTTAACAATATTCCCTAATGAATTAACTCCAGCATTTCCACCGAAATGAACAATATCAGGCTTTATAACATAAGCAGGTCCTGGTCCTCTTCTTGAAAAAGGAGAAGGATTATTTGGTTCAGAAATTTCATCTTTATTTTTCTCAAATGCAATTGAACCTACAACTAATGATCTAATAGAATCTGCTCCTTCATGTAATCTTCCTAAAACTTTATTTTGAGCAAAATTAGTACAATTACCTGCTGATTTACAAATTAAAATATTATATTGATCTTGGATGTCATCTAGAGCAATAGCAAAATCACTAAATTTCTGCTCTGATATTTCACGAGTAATACTTATTGATAAGTTCCAAATTTTTATTTTTTTATGATTATTTTTTATTACTTCTCGAATATTTTCAATTAACTCATCCTCTTCAATTTTTTCTTTTTCGAGGTCTGGAAAAATAGCAGCATCAAATACTCTAATGTTTTTAGCACCAACAATTTCTTCTCCTTGTAATTCATCTCCATATGTAATAATTCCAGCAATAAAGGTACCATGATTTCCTAAAATAAAATCATCAGGATAAGGAGATTCTCTTTTATTATAAATTAAATTTTTTAAAGGCGGAATTGGAATAATTCCATTATCTAAAACTCCAACAATTTCACTTTTATTTTCTTTATTATAAGTTTTATTAGTTATTCTTCTTTCTAAAGTTACAGAGTCCAAATCTAAAGAAATAGAAGGCATAGGAATAAATTCTTCAGTTAAATCAAAAATAGTATTATTTTTGATTTCATCTAAAACTAAATGAGAAATATTACATAATTTATATATTATTAATGACCTAGCATAATTTGTTTTTGAATATTCTATATTTCTGCTTTTTAAAAATTTTTCAAAATTCATTTGATTGGTTTTATTTATAGAATAGTCATTAAAATTAAAAAGTTTTACTTTATAATTGGAAAAATTATTCTCTTCTTCTATAATAGGTATATATTTTATAACATCTTCAACTCCTGAAATTCCATAAAAATTTCTTTCAATATCCAATATATTTTTTTTAATTTTAGCTCCCTCATCTTTAGAATCAACATGAATAATTAAAGTATCTTCTTCTGAAATACCTAAAATATTGCTTTTAGTAGTAAAAAAAATATTTTCTATTTTTTTTCTGTGACTTTTTGCTAATGCTTCTTTATTTAATTTCGCTTGGATTATAATGGGAACTATTCTATTATCCCATTTTTCATTTTCTATTATCTCATCTATAGAATTTGATAATTTTATAGATTTTTGATACAATTCATCTCCTGTAAGAACCCATTTTGGAAAAGTTTTACTTCCACCGCCTTCTACTCTTTGATTATCTTCTTCTCTTTTACTAAAAAATTTTATAGGTAATTTTTCATCCATTTATTTCTTCCCTCCTTATTTTTGATGAAATCGTTTGAACTTTTCTTAATGAAAAACCATAACTTTGTAACTCTTTATGAGTCATTCCTCCATTAATTAAAAATGCTATAAATTTATCCTCATCAAAAATAGAATGATTAATAAATAAATAAATTTCTCTTAAAATATCGAATAAATAAATTTCATTTTTATCATTTATCAAGCAATTTTTTATAGAATTATTAATTATAGTTGTAATATCAGAATGACTTAAATTAATTAATACATGTGCTAAATTATCAATTTTTTTCTCATTTAGATTAAATTTTATTGTTGATTTATTTATGCATATATTAATAAGTTTATTAATTTCATTTTTATTTGGTTTATTTATATTTAGCACTCTATTAAATCTACGCCAAATAGCAGGATCTAATAATTCATGATGATTTGTAGCAGCAATTATAATACTATCTTTACTAAAAACATCTATATTTTGAATAAGGCTATTTACAACTCTTTTTAGTTCTCCTGTTTCATTTTTATCATCTCTAATTTTAGCAATAACATCAAATTCATCTAAAAATAAAATACATTCTTGTCTTGAAGCAAAATCAAATATTTTTCTTATATTTTTGGCTGTACTTCCAAGTAACGAAGAAATTAATCCATCTAATCTTGCTACAACTAATGGTAGTTCTGTTTCCATAGCTATATATTGTGCTACTGTTGTTTTACCACAACCTGGTGGCCCATATAATAATAAAGTACAAGAGTCATCAATTCCAGCTTTTAATAATTTATCTCTATTTTTATATCCTTTTATAAAGTCTTTTATTTCCATAGTTATTTCATCACTTAAAACTAATTCTTCTTTTTTTATAATAGGATAACATATATCTACCATATCCATTCTACTTTCACCATCAACTGGCTTAGACAAAAATGAATCTAATGCTACCATTCCTCCCTTTTTCTTAGATAATATTTTTTCTATTTTACGAGCTAAAGATATCTCTCCAATATTTTCCAAATTTTTTATTAAAACTTTAGAATAATTATAAACTTTTTCTTTGTCCCCAGCTAATGCGCCTTCAATTATTTTAGAAATTTCTGTATACATTATCATTCCTCCTCTTTATTATTATAACTTAATCTCTTTATTATTTCAATAAAAATGTTATTAAACTTATTAATTTTGTTATTAAACATATGTTTTTTGTTATTAAACATATAAAAAATGTGTTTAATAAAAAAAGCTCTACATTTTTAATGTAGAGCTAAATATTAAGCTATATTCTAACTTCAAAATTATTTTTTATATTTTTGACTTTAAAAACAAGAAATAAAGAACTTGTGTTATTTCTTATGGAACAGACCTACTCCGTCTCCAAAAGGTAGAAGAACAAAATCTCCATCTTCTCTATTATATAACGAATCAATAAAACTATCCAATCTTTTTACAATAGTTTTAAATCTCTTAGGATACTCTTTATATAAATACCCTCTAAACATAATATTATCAATAAATATTATTCCATTTTTATTTAAAAGTTTGATAGAATCCTCAAAAAAATCCATATAATGCCCTTTAGAAGCATCAATAAAAACAAAGTCAAAATTCTCCTCTATTTTTTTTATCTCTTCTACAGCATCTCCTTTTATAGAAATAATGTTATTTAAACCAGATTTTTTTATATTCTCTTGAGTTTGATTATATCTCTCCTCATCAATTTCAATAGTATATAGTTTTCCATCTTGCTCTACTATCTCTTTTGCCATTAAAATTCCTGAATATCCTATTGCAGTTCCTACTTCTAATATATTTTTAACTTTATGAGTCTTTACAATAAATTTTAGATATTCAGCAACCTCTTTAGTTACAATAGGCACACTGTTTTCATGTGCAAAATCTTCCATCTCCAATATTAAACTATCTTTTTCCTCTATCTTTCCAATTATATAACTATTTGCATCTTTTAACTCTTCTAACATTTTTCCCTCTTCTTTCTTAATTTAGCAATATAAAATCCATCTAGAATATCTTCGTGATAATCTATTGTAAATCCTCCAAACTCATCATATGTTCCATTTACATTTTCAGGAATATATAATTCTGTTGTTTCAAATTCTGGATATTTTTCTAAAAATTTTCCTATATTATCACTGTTTTCTTCTTTTAAAATAGTACATGTACTATAAACTAATTCTCCATCATCTTTTAAAACTTGAGCTGCTGATTCTAATATTTCAAACTGTAATTTTGATAACTCTTCAACATTTTCAATATTTTTATTGTAGAGAGCCTCTGGTTTTTTTCTTAATACACCATATCCACTACATGGAGCATCTACAAGTATCTTATCAAACTTTTTACCTTGTTGATTTAATTTTCTAGCATCCATTTTTACAGTTCTAACAAAATTTATTCCTAACTTTTTGCAATTTTCTTCTATCAATTTAAGTTTATGAGGATAGATATCTAAGGCTAAAAGTTCTCCTTCATTTTTCATCAATTCTCCTAAAACTGCTGTTTTACCTCCAGGAGCACTACAAGTATCTAAAACAGATTCATTTGATTTAGGATTTAGATTTCTAGCTGATAAATATGATGAAGCATCTTGAACAATTATCTTTCCATCTTTAAACTCATCACTATATAATAAAATTCCAGATTCTAAATAGTATACTGTATCAACTTTTTTTACAATATTTATATTTAAACTTTCTAAAAGTTTTTCAAACTCCTCTTCACTATATTTTAAAGTGTTTACTCTAAAACTAATATATGGAATTTTTTTCAAAGATTCTAAAAATAGATTTGCTTCCTCTTTATACTCCTCTTTAATTTTATCATAGAACCATCTAGGATAAGAAAGTAAGATATCCTCTTTATCATTTTCTTTTAATTCTAAAATATCACTATCTAATTCACGAATATAGCTACGTAAAACTCCATTAACAAATTTTCCAACAGGAACTCCAAATTTTTTCTTTGCCAGTTCAGTAGCTTCCCATACAACACCTTTATCGTCACTTTTCATAAAAGCAATTTGATACATAGATATTCTAAGAATATTTCTTATCCAATCTTTTTTTATACTTGAAGTTCTTTTATCTATCTCATAATCAAGAAATATTTTTTTTCTAATTACCCCATAAAAAAGTTCAGTTATAAATCCCTTCTCTTTTTTACTTAGATCATTTTGCTTAAAATATTCATTTAATGCTATATTGGAGTATTTTCCATTTTCAACTTCCTTTATAAGCCCTATAACTCTTTGCTTAATATTCATTTTCCTCCTCCTAAATCTTCACTATCTAAATTATTATACAATATTTAACAGATAAATAAAAGTTATCATTTACAAAAGATGTAATTTTTTTGTAAACAAATGTTGCCTTTTTTTTAATAAAATGTTACCCTAATATATGTAGTTTACAATTTTATAAAAATGGAGGTGCAACATGGAAAATATTTTGTCTTATTTAGAAAATAACCAGTTGGCAAAGTTAAAAGAAGTACTTATTGAAGAAAATCCTGTAGACATAGCGGAGTTATTTGAAGACCTGCCCAAAGATCAATGTTTAAAACTCTTTAGAATACTTCCTAAAGACTTAGCTGCTGAAACTTTTTCATATCTTTCTTCAGAGAAACAACAAGAAATTGTGGAAAATATTACTGACGAAGAGATAAAACATATTATTAACGAGATGTTTATTGATGATACTGTAGACTTTATTGAAGAAATGCCAGCAAATATTGTTGATAAAATTCTTCAAAATACATCTCCTGACACAAGAAAGCTTATAAACCAATTTCTAAAGTATCCTGATAACAGTGCTGGAAGTGTAATGACTGTTGAGTATGTTTCCCTAAAGAGTGATATGAATATTGGACAAGCTTTAAATCACATTAAAAAAGTAGGAATTGATAATGAAACCATAGATATCTGCTATGTTATTGATAATCAAAGAAAACTTGTAGGATTTATATCTTTAAAAAGTCTTATCTTCCTTGATGATATCATCCCTTTAGTTGATGCTATGGAAACTAATGTTATTAGTGCTACAACTACTGATGACCAAGAGGTAATCGCTTCTCTATTTAGAAAGTACGACCTTACTTCAATGCCAGTAGTAGATAACGAAGGAAGATTGGTGGGAATCATCACAATTGATGACGTAGTAGACGTTATTGATCAAGAAAATACAGAGGACTTTCAAAAAATGGCTGCTATGGATCCATCAGATGAAGAGTATCTAAAAGAATCTGTTTTCTCTCTTGCTAAACATAGAATTGTTTGGCTATTAGTTCTTATGATTTCAGCAACTGCCACAGGAACTATTATTAGAAGATATGAAGAGGTACTTCAATCTGTTGTTATTCTTGCTGCATTTATTCCAATGCTTATGGACACTGGTGGAAATGCTGGTTCTCAATCTTCAACACTTATTATTCGTGGAATTGCTCTTGGAGAAATTCAATTATCTGATATTGGAAAAATACTTTGGAAAGAGTTCAGAGTTAGTTTAATCGTTGGGGTTACTCTAGCTACTGTAAACTTTTTAAGAATCTATTTTATTGATAAAGCTGGACTTACAATCTCACTTGTAGTTTGTGCTAGCTTGCTATTTACTGTTATTATAGCTAAAGTTGTAGGGGGGATTCTTCCTATTTTGGCAAAAGCATTTAAACTTGACCCTGCTATAATGGCAAGTCCATTAATTACTACAATAGTAGATGCTTGTGCTCTTATAGTTTACTTTGCTTTATCTACACATTTCTTAAATTTAGCTTAAAAAATTAGAGCTGTTGTAATCTGATGAAATTTCATTAGATTACCCAGCTCTCTTATTTTTTTTTATTTAAGAAGATTATTTAATTTTTTTATAAATTCAACAGGATTTTCTATTTGGAAACCTTCAAGAATTAAAGCTTCAGTATATAGAACATCAAGTAGATCTTTAAACTCTTCACTATTTTCAAGAGTTTGTAATTTTTTGAAAACAGGGTGTTCAGGGTTTAAAGCTAATATTTTTTCAGCTTTTACCTCTTCATTTCCTGGAAGTTGAGAAAGAACTTTTTCCATTTCAAGAGAGATATTTCCCTTTGCTAAAAGAGCTGAAGCTCCTTTTCCAAGATCGTTGCTCAATTCAACATCAACTATTTTTCCAGAAAGTGTATCTTTTATCTTATCAAGTAGAGATCTATTATCTTCAGATAATTTTTTAATCTCTTCCTCTTTTTCTTTACTATCATCTATTTTAAAATCAGAATCATTTATAGATTTAAATGTTTTTCCTTCAAATTCCATCATTGTTTTTAAAGCAAACTCATCTATTCTATCGGTTAATAGTAATACCTCTATTCCTTTTTCTTTTAGTGTCTCCATTTTTGGAAGAGAAGTAACACTAGCTAAATCCTCTCCAACTACATAAAGAATCTCTTTTCTCTCTCCCATACGATCTACATACTCTTTTAATGTAGAGTATTTTTCATCAAGAGAAGTCCTAAAAATAAGAAGATTTTGTAATTTATCTTTGTTCATTCCAAACATATCATGGATACCAAACTTAATATTTTTTCCAAAAGCTTCCCAGAATTCAATATATTTTTCTCTATCTTTCTTTAGAATTTTTTCAAGTTCACTAATTATTTTCTTTTCAAGATTTTTAGAGATTGCTTGAAGTTCACTGTTTTGTTGTAAAATCTCTCTTGAAATATTTAATGAAAGGTTGTCACAGTCAACTAATCCTTTTATAAAGCTAAAGTATTCAGGAATAAGCTCATCACATTTATCCATGATAAATACATTTTTTGTATAAAGTTGAAGTCCTTTTTTATAATCTTTACTGTAAAAATCCATAGGAGCTTTTTTAGGGATATATAAAAGAGCTGTATACTCAATGCTTCCTTGAACTTTTAAATGTAGATGTAACATAGGATCTTCCCAGTCATGGAAATTAGCTTTGTAAAACTCATTGTAATCTTCATCTTTTAAACTATTTTTATCAGTTTTCCAAATAGGTTTTGTTGAGTTAATAACTTCATTGTTAAAATAGATAGGGTATCTTACATAGTCAGAGTATTTTTTTACAAGCTCTTTAATTTTCCAATCTTCTAAGAAAGTATCAAACTCTTCACCAGCTTTTATAGTAAGAGTTATTGAAGTTCCTCTTTCCTCTCTATCTATCTCTTCTATTTCATAAGCTCCATCACCTAAAGAATACCATTTAACTCCCTTATCAGAGTTTGGTGATTTAGTAAGGATAGTCATAGTGTCTGCTACCATAAATCCTGAATAGAATCCTACACCAAATTGTCCAATAATATCAACATCATCTTTTGAAACATTTTCAAGTTTCTCTTTAAAAGCTTTAGAACCAGATTTTGCAATAGTACCTATATTTTCAGCTACCTCATCATAAGTCATACCTATTCCATTATCTGTAATTGTTATCTCTCTCTTATCTTTATCTACTGCAAGAGTTATTTTAAATTCACTGTTTTCTCCTAATATCTCACTATTAGTTAAAGCTGTAAATTTTAATTTATCAATAGCATCACTGGCATTTGAAATAAGCTCTCTTAAAAAAATCTCCTTGTTAGTATAAATAGAATTTATCATTAAATTTAAAAGTTCTTTTGTTTCAGCTTGAAAAGCCTTTGATTCTTTTCTCATTCTAAAATCCTCCTTTTAGCACTCTCTTATTAATGTGGCTAATAATTATATATCACAAATAGATTTTAATGTCAATATATAAAATAAAAAAGCTGCATAAACCAATTGATTTATAACAGCTTTTTTCTATATAATAAATTAACTTTTACTATACTTTATATTTAACTTTTCCTTTTACAAGTGTCATATCTACACTATAATCAGGATTTAAAACTACTAAGTCAGCATCTTTTCCCTCTGCTACCTCTCCAGCATTTAATCCAAACTCTTTAGCAGCATTTGTACTTGTCATTTTTACTGCATCAAAAATGCTATATCCTAATTCAATTATATTTTTAAATGCTTTATCTAGAGTAAGTACACTTCCAGCTAGTGAATCATTGCTTACTAATCTAGCTTGATTATCTTTTACATAAACATCTAGTTCCCCTAATTTATAGTTTCCTTCAGCAAGTCCAGTAGCACTCATAGCATCTGTTATACACTCTATTTTGTCAACACCTTTAGCTCTTATCATAAGTCTTACTGTTTCAGGGTGAACGTGAATTTTGTCAAAAATAACTTCTGCCATAATATCATCACTATTTAATACAGCTCCTGCAACTCCAAGTTCTCTATGGTTGATTCCTCTCATTCCATTAAATGTATGTGTAGAATGTCCTAGTCCAGCTTTTATAGCTTTTTGAACATCATCAAAGAATACAGCAGAATGTCCTATTGATACTACAACACCTTGACTTCTTAAATATTTAATAGCCTCAAGTGAAGCTTCTCCTTTTGGTGACATTGAGAATAGTTTTACTAGTCCAGGTTTTACTGATAAGAATTCTTTTATCTCTTCAATTCCAGCAGGTTTTATATATTTTTCATTTTGTGCTCCTTTATATTGAACATCAAAATATGGTCCTTCCATATGAACTCCAAAAATATTAGCTCCATCTAACTCTTTATTTTGTAATTCTCCTGCTATTGATAATACTTTTTCTAGATTTTCCTTTGTACTTGTTAAAGTTGTTGCTAAAAAGTTTGTTGTTCCATGTTTTGCTACGAAAGTTGAAATAGTTTTTAAAGCTTCTGTTGTTCCATCCATAGCATCTGCACCATTTGCCCCATGAATATGTACATCTATAAATCCTGGCACAACATATTTACCTTGTAAATCTATTGCTTGTTCATAGAAAGGATGATCCTTTTCCATAATTTTTTTTATTTTTCCATCTACTAACAAAATATCCCCAGTTATAATTCTATCGGCTAAAACAATCTTCCCATTTTTTAAAAGCATTTTTTCCATGAATTTCATCTCCTTTAAGATTGAATTAAAAAAACATATTCTTTTCTTTATAATAATATTTTATTACATTTTCTCTTTTTTCTCAATAGTTTTTTAATTCTTCCCCAAAAAGAAAGCTCCATGTATATATAATTTCCCTTAATAGATTTTAAAATTTTCATATTAACTTACCCTTCTATATTAAAGAAAAAATTAGATTTCATCAATATTATCCATTTCTTCTGAAACTTCATCATACCCTTCAGAAATAACACTTTCCTCTTCACTTGTATCATCTAAATTTTTTTTATTTAAAGATATTTTATTTTGATCTTCTTCAATTATTTCTAAAACTTTTCTTTCAATCTCTTCAAATAACTCTTTTTCATTTTCTAATCTAGTTTTTACATTTTCCTTTCCTTGTCCAAGTCTAATATCTCCAAAACTAAACCAAGCTCCTGATTTTTGGACTATATCATTATCTAAAGCTATATCCAATACCTCTCCTACCTTTGATATTCCTTTTCCATACATAATTTGGAAAGATGCCTCTTTAAATGGTGGAGCTACCTTATTTTTAGTAACTTTTACTAAAGTTTCATTTCCTATTACCTCATCACCTTGTTTAACTTGTCCAACTCTCTTTACCTCCATTCTAACTGAAGCATAGAATTTTAAAGCTTTTCCCCCAGTAGTTGTTGTTTGAGGACCGAAACCAAACCCACCTATCTTATCTCTAATTTGATTTATAAATATCATTGTTGTCTTTGATTTATTCAAAGTTGCTGTTAATTTTCTAAGAGCTTTTGACATAAGTCTAGCTTGAAGCCCCATCTGTTGATCTGACATCTCTCCATCTATCTCCACTTTAGGAACAAGAGCTGCTACTGAGTCAACTACAATTATATCCACAGCATTTGATCTAACTAAAAGATCAGCTATCTCCAATGCTTGTTCTCCATAGTCTGGTTGAGAGATCAAAAGTTCCTCTACATCTACACCTAAAGCTTTAGCATACACAGGATCAAGAGCATGTTCAGCATCTATAAAAGCTGCTACTCCACCATTTTTTTGTGCCTCTGCTACTATATGAAGAGCTATTGTTGTTTTACCTGAACTCTCTGCTCCATACACCTCTATCACTCTACCTCTAGGAACTCCCTTAACACCTAATGCTAAATCAAGGTTAATACTTCCAGTAGGTATTACTTCTATATTCATGCTTAGATTTTCTCCAAGCTTCATTATTGAACCTTCTCCAAACTCCTTAGAAATCTGTTTTATAGCATTTTCCAATGCTTTCTCTTTACTTGTGTCTTCAACTTTTTTTGCTGACATTCTTATCACCTCTTATTTATAACTTATTTATAAATATTTATATATAGATAATATCATATTTTTTTTTATTTGTCACTCCTTTTTTACTTTTAGACATATTAATTTTTCCCTCTTTACTAAAAATTCTTTTGTGCTATAATCAAATTTGGAAAAGAACTTTTTTATTTGGGGGATAAAAGATGAATTTAAATGTATTAAAAAAATATTCATTTTGGATATTTTCAATATTGGTTAACTCTTTTGGAAATTTTATGTTAATAAAGGGAGATATTGGTAGTGGTCCATGGGTAGCTGCTAGTATGGGAATTGCAGATGCTTTTACTTTACAAGTAGGAACTTGTACTATTATTTTAAATTTTTTAATCTATATTCCTATTACTATTATCAGCAAAAAACTAAATATTTTCAAACTTCTTGGCTCTTTCTTTGTTGCTTACATCTTTGGAATATTTCTTAATTTTTTCTTAAACACTTTAAGTTGGGTATACCCAGAAACTTTAATAACTAAATGTTTATTTTTTATTATTGGTAACCTTATTCTCTCTTGTGGAATATCTATATATTTAAGATTAAATATAGCTGTAAATCCCTTTGATCAATTTTTAAAAACTGTCAATGATTATTTAATACCTGATATGAAAAAAGCTAACTATGTTTACTTAGGTGTTCCTTTTATTATTGCTTTAATCTTTGGAGCTTACAACAGGAGTTTACCTGGTATTGGAATAGGAACTCTTATTATGTTACTTTTCAATGGAAATTTTATAAAATTTTTCAATAAAAAAATTGTTATTCCTCAGCATATTCTTACACCTCGTAGATATATGTAATTTTTTGTTATCTGTGATTTTTTATGATATAATATATAATAATTTGTACAGGAGGGTTATATGAAAAATATATTAGTTACTGGTGGAGCTGGGTATATTGGTAGCCATGCTACTGCTGAACTTCTTGATTCTGGTTATCAAGTTGTAGTTGTTGATAGTTTAGAAAACGGATTTATGCAATTAGTTGATAAAAGAGCAAAATTTTATAAAGGAAATGTTCAAGATAGTGCTTTAATGGATAAAATATTTAGTGAAAATAAGATAGATGCTGTTATGCACTTTGCTGGTTATATTAAAGTGCCTGAAAGTGTTGTTGAACCTAATAAATACTATATGAATAACACTTATACTGTTATGTGTCTACTTGAATCTATGAGAAAAAACAGTGTAAAAAATATTGTTTTCTCATCTACTGCTGCTGTTTATGGAGATGTAAAAGAACCTGAACCAGTAGATGAAAATCACTCTAAAGAACCTATCAACCCTTATGGAATGAGTAAATTAATGTCTGAAAGAATTATTATAGACTGTGCTAAAGCTTATGGTTTTAACTACTCTATATTTAGATATTTCAATGTTGGTGGAGCACATGAAAAACATGATATTGGACAGATGGGAGAGGGAATTACAGCTTTAATCCCACTTATTTTAAAAGCTGCTAAGGGAGTTATTCCTAAACTTTCAATATATGGTAATGATTTTGATACAAAAGATGGAACTGGAGTAAGAGACTATATTCATGTTGTAGATTTAGTAAGAGCTCACATTCTATCTTTAAATAAACTTGCTAAAAATGAAAGTGGTATCTATAATCTTGGAAATGGAAATGGATTTACTGTTCTTGAAATGCTAAATGCTGCTAGAGAAGTTACAAAAATTGATATTCCTGCTGAAATAACTGGAAGAAGAGCTGGAGATCCACCTTGTGTAATAGCATCTAGTAAAAAAGCTATTGCTGAACTTGGTTGGAAAGCTCAATATACAGATGTAAAAGATATTATTAGAACTGCATGGGAATGGAATCAGAAGATAAACTAATGGACAAGCCTATTTTAACTTTATATTACCAATATGTTGGAAATACTCAATGGTTTAAAGAGGAGTTTCTAGCTAAAAAATATAATGTTTTAAAATATCTTCTTCCTGTTAAAGATAAAAAAGATAGTAACTTTATTATACAAGTTTATCTTGATCCAAATAATGATAAAAATAAGCTTGTTTCATTTCATATTCAAGAAAAAGTATTCCATTTATTTAGTGTAAATAAAACACTTGGAGAGAAATTAGTTTTTTCTCAAGAACAATTCTCAAAACTTTTTGATTTTCTTAAAGAAACTTTTATAGAAAAAGAGGACTAAAAAAAGGGGCTGTTAAAAATGTAACAGCCTCCTTTTTTATTTATATCTCTATCTCTCTTATTTTTTTCTTTGATTTCAAATGGCTTGCTATATATACAAATGGTGTATCAAATACAGCAACTATAAACTTCATAAAATATGTAGTTATAAAGATTTCTAATAGTACTTCTTTAGGATACACTCCCCAGAAAGCTATAATTGTAAATAAGCTGTTGTCAATAAGTTGACTTACCATTGTACTCATATTATTTCTTATCCAAATATGTTTTTTCTCACTAAATCTCTCTCTCCATTTTTCATATGCCCATATATCATGGCTTTGTGATACCCAGTAAGATATAAGTGAGGCTATAACTATTCTTGGCATAAAATCAAAAATTCTTTTAACACCATTAAAAGTAAGTATTCCCTCTTCCACATCAGATGGAGTGAAGTTTACAGCTATCTGCATAATAACTGTCATCACTATCAGAGAGAAAAAACCAATTTTTACAGCTCTTTTAGCATACTCTCTTCCATAATTTTCTGCTAAAATATCTGTAACTAAGAAACCACCAGCATATAAGATATTTCCCAATGTAGTTCCAAAACCAAAAAGGTCAACTAACATAACAACTTGAATATTAGCTAATATTGTTGAAATTGGTATCCAAATATACAACCCTATTCTTCCAAATCTAACATAAGCAAAAAGAATTGCCAAAAAGTTTACTATTAGCATTCCTGCCCAAAGCATCTCATTTCTCATTTTCCTTTTCTCCTCTATATTATTAAAAATATTACTTACTGTTCAAAAACTCCCAAATCTTTATTATCAATTAAAAGTTCTACTCTATCATCATCCATCAAATATAAATAATTTTCTACAAACCATTTTACAAGTTCATTGTCTCTTTTAACAACAGTTCCATTATCTATAAAGATATTAATTGTAACCCCTTTAAAATATTTTAAAGCTGTTTCAATATCTGATTTTATCATTTCCCTTGTCTGTCCCTTTGTACAGATTAAAAGACATACAGAGTAAAGCTCTTTTCCTAAAAACTCTAAATCTTTTTCATTAACTTTAAAATTTTTATTGTAAACTCCTATTCTAAAACCGTTATCAAAAGTTTCCATTCCCATTCTAAAACGAATTTCTACTCCATCAAAATAATCTCTAATTTCATTTAATCTTTTAATATATCCATAATAGATTTCAAAATATAGAGTTTTAATATTCTTTTCTTTGACAATTCTTTTAATTTCAGCAAGGGTATTTTTTGTAATTTCAAAAACTGAACCTGAGTTTATAACTTCAAGAACACCATACTCCCCAGTTATCTCTTTTAGAACTTCAAAATTTACTTTATCAATCTCATTTTCATCAGTTGAATTATCTTCAATGTAGTTACAAAAACTACACTTTCCATATTTACATGGAAAGCTTTTTAAAAGAACTATCTCTCTTTGATGTTTACCTGTGATTTTATTATATCTAATTCCCATATCTTCTCCTGTGTTAAAATTTTCCAAATAAAAAAGCAGAGAAAATTTTCCCTGCGTAATAATAAAAAAAGACTAGTTTTTTATAGATGGTTGTTATCACGCTAGGACATCTCCCTCTTTTATGAGGACTTTGTGAATATTAAATTGCACTATATTTTAAACTTAAATTGGTATTTTGTCAACAAAAAATTATTTCAATGTAAAAAGGCTAAGCAAATTATTAATCTGCCTAGCCAACTTTCTATTTTAAATTTAAAATGTTTTCTAAATAAACAGCTACTCCCTCTTCCTCATTAGTTAATGCTCTTGTTGGAAATGCCTCTTTTAAAGATAACATCCCATTTTCCATAACTACTGGATGCCCAGCAGCAGCTAACATAGAGTAATCATTTTCTCCATCTCCAAAGGCAATAATCTCATCAATAGGAATATTAAATTGTTTAGAGATAAATTCTATTGCATTTCCCTTGCTACAATTTTTATCAACAATATCCATACAGTTAGGCTGAGTTATAGTTACATCTATTTCAGGTGCAAACTCTTGTTGTAATACAAAATCTTTTAATTTTCTAAGAGCTTCCTCATCTTGTCTAGCTATTATTTTAAACATTTCAGGAAAATTATCTCCATTTCCAAGTTCAATTATATCAAAGATTCCACTTTCCACTGTCAAAACAGGATTTTTTTCTCTATCATCTAAATAAAGATTTCTATGTGAAAATCCATTATAATTTACCTTGTTTTCTCTAAGAAAAGTTATAACTTTTTTTACAACTTCACTTTTCATAGGGTTAGAGTAAATAAGATTTTCATCTTTATCATAAACATTTGCTCCATTATTACAGATCGAAAATATTTTTATCCCTAAATCTTGTTGAAATTTTTTAATAGAGTGTTGGCTTCTTCCTGAAGCAATAGCAAAATCTATCCCTTTAGAATAAGCTTCCCTTAAAATTTTTTTAGTTCTCTCTGTAATCTCTTTTTTTTCATTTAGTAGTGTTCCATCTAAATCTGATACTATTAATTTCAAACTCTTTCCTCCTAGATTTTAATTTTTGTCCATTTTCCACTGTCAAAACGTTTTTTTCCTAAAATATATCTCATAGTCTGATCAGCAAACAATGCTATCCATGCTCCTTTAAGTCCTAAATTAGCTGGGAAACATAATATCCATGCAAGCCCTGGTCTAATTAAAGCTATACTTATAAATGAGATTAAAGCAACAAATTTTGTATCTCCTGCTCCACGTAAGCAACCATTATATACAGTTTGTGAAGTTTGGGCATGTGTTGTAAAAGCTATTATAATCATTATCATTCCTCCAAGAGAAACAATATGTTCTTCACTATTAAATAGCATTATAATCTGTTTACGAGCTAAGATAAATACGAAGAATAAAACAGTTGATACAATAAATGCCATTCTCTGTCCAGTTTTACCATAAATTTTAGCTTTGTCAGGTCTTTTAGCTCCTAAATTTTGCCCTACAAGTGAGGCAGCAGCAGCACTTAACCCATCTCCAAAACAGAATGAAAGGTTAATAACATTCATACATATTTGATGAGTTGCAAAGGCAATAGTTCCTAAAGCAGCTACAATTATAGCAAAGGAGAAGAAACCTATTCTCATAAATACCTGTTCTACTACTGAACTTCCACTGATACTAAGAAAAGCTTTCATAGTAGCTTTATCAAATTTCCAATTTCCTTTTCCTCTTAAATCTAAAATTCTTGTATTGTAATAAACTGAAAATACAGACATTAAAAACCCAACTATACTTCCAAGAGTAGTTGCTATTGCAGCTCCTCTTACCTCTAGTCTAGGAAATATCCAAACTCCATTTATTAAAAAATAGTTAAATATTAAGTTAACTATATTGGCTACAACATTGGTTCTCATAGAGATTTTTGTATTTCCTACTCCCCTTTGAGCAGCATTAATTGTTAAACTTAGAGAGGTAAAAACTATACTTACCATTAAAATTTTATAATAGGCAACAGAATCATTTATAACATCTTCCCCTGCTCCAGCAAATAACATAATTTCATTAGCAAAAATATAACCTGAGATAGCCATTATTAAAGAGATTATAAAAGAGAGAATAATTGATTGTTTTAAGCAACTATTAGCTCCTTTAAAATCTTCAGCTCCTTTTCTTCTTGCTACAATTGCTGTTACTCCAACATTTAGAGAAAATATCATTGCTAGAAGTACAAACTTTGGTTGATTTGTCAATCCAACAGCAGCTATTGCTTCAGCTCCCAATCCCCCAACCATCATTATATCTATTGATCCTACTAAACTTACCAAAACAGCTTCAAAGGCACATGGCCAAGACATATTAAAAGAGTTTTTGTAAACCTCTCTAGTTGTAGGTAGGCTTCCTAAAATCTCATCTTTTTTTAGCATACAATCTATTGAAAAAAAGCGTTTTAACAAATTACCCATAAAATTCCCCCTAAAACAAAAGTATTTTGTGATGTTTTATACTTTGAACTGCCCTTTTTTACAATAATATTATACTAAATATTTAAAAAAAAGAACAGTACAATCTTAAGAAATTTATTTTCTAGACATTTTTTAGTAATTAGAATTTAAAATGAACACTCTTAAAAAAAATAAAAATAAAATATTTTTAAAATTTATGATATAATAAGCATGAAATACAAAAAAAATAGGGGTTGTTTTATGAAGATTATAATTGTCGGAGCAGGAAAAATTGGGGAATTACTTTGTAAAGATTTAGCTAGTGAGGGAAATGATATAACTCTAATAGAGCAAAATGCTAAAATTTTAGATAGAGTTCTTTCTTCATCAGACATTATGGGAATTATGGGAAATGGTGCTAACTGTGATATCTTAACAGAAGCAAATGTAAAAGCATGTGATGTTTTTATAGCAGTTACACAATCTGATGAGATAAATATCATATCATCAGTTATGGCCAAAAAGCTTGGAGCTAAATATAGTATAGCTAGAGTTAGAAATCCAGAGTACTTTACTCAAATGCAGTTTATGAGTGAATCTTTAGGAATAGATGCAATGCTGAATCCTGAAGCTGAATCAGCTTATTGTATAGCAAGAAACTTAGAGTTTCCAACTGCATTAAATGTAGAAACTTTCTCAAGTAACAAAGTAAATATTGTAGAATTAATGGTTGAAGAGAATAGTTATTTAGATGGACTAAAACTTATAGATTTTAAAAAGAATAAAAATTTTAAAGGTATCTTAGTATGTATAGTTAAAAGAGGAAAAGATATATATATTCCTACTGGAAACTTTGTTTTACAAGCAAAAGATAAAATATATGTAACTGGAATTCAAAGTGATCTTTCTAATTTCTATAAATCTTTAGGACATGTAGAGGAACGTATAAAATCAGTTGTTATCGTTGGTGGAGGAAGAATCACTTATTACTTAACATCTATTCTTTTAGAGAGAAAAATTGATGTTAAAATTATTGAGTTAAATGAGGATAGAGCTAAAAAGCTTAGTGAAACTTTTGAAAATGCCATAGTTGTCCATGGAAATGGAACTGATAGTGATCTTTTAGAAGAGGAAAGATTTGATAAATATGATGCTTGTGTTTCCCTTACAGGAATAGATGAAGAAAATATTATTATTTCAATGTATGCTAATAAAAAAGGAATCAAGAAAAATATTACAAAGATAAATGGAATCAGCTTATTTAATGTTTTAGAGTTAGTAGGACTTCAATCAATTGTAACTCCTAAAAAGATAGTTGCAGATAATATAGTAAAAATTGTTAGATCTTTAGCTAGCTCACAAAAAGAGGATAATATAGAGACTCTTTACAGAATAGCTGATAACAATGTTGAGGCCATAGAGTTTAAAGTACCAGAAGATAGTTTAGTTAGTGGTATACCTTTAAAAGATCTAAATATCAAAAAGAATCTTCTTATTGCTTATATTATTAGAGAAAATCAACTTATTTTCCCAGGAGGAAATGATACTATTGAAGCTGGAGATAGAGTTATTATAATAACTACTGAAAAATATCTTAATAATATAAATAAAATTTTAGAGTAATGGGGAAGATAGATAATGAATAATAAAATGATACTATATATAATAGGACAAATATTAAAGTTGGAAGCTGTTTTTATGATAGTTCCATTGATACTTAGTATTGTGTATAATGATGGTAAAAATGTTGTTTTTGCTTTTTTAGCTACAATAATATTGTTATTAGTGATTGGAGTTCCATCCTCTCTTAAACTACCTAAAAATCAAAAGATTTTTGCTAAAGAGGGATTGATTATAGTTGCTTTTTCTTGGATAATTCTCTCAATTTTTGGAGCTTTTCCTTTTGTTTTTAGTAGAGAGATTCCATCATTTATAGATGCTTTTTTTGAAGTTGTAAGTGGTTTTACAACTACTGGAGCAAGTATATTAACAGATGTAGAAGCTATGAGTAAATCTTTACTATTTTGGAGAAGTTTCACTCACTTTGTTGGTGGAATGGGAGTTTTAGTTTTAGCACTAGCTATTTTACCTAAAAATAGTAACCAGTCACTGCATATAATGAAAGCTGAAGTCCCTGGTCCTACCTTTGGAAAATTAGTAGCAAAGATGTCTTATAACTCAAGAATTTTATATTTAATCTATATTTTTATAACTTTAGTTGTAACTATTCTTTTAAAACTTGGAGGATTACCTTGGTTTGACTCTATTCTTCACGCTTTCGGAGCAGCAGGAACTGGAGGTTTCGGTATAAAAAATAATAGTGTTGCCTTTTATAACAGTGCATATGTAGAATATGTTTTAGGTGTGGCAATGCTTCTATTTGGTATGAACTTCAACCTATTTTATGCTCTACTTTTGAAAAATTTTAAGCAAGTGTATAAAAATGAGGAGTTAAGATATTATTTACTAATAGTTTTTGGAGCTATTGTTCTAATTGCTTTTAATATACACTCAATGTATGATGATTTTTCAACAATGATAAGAGATATTTTCTTTACAGTATCTTCTATTATAACTACAACAGGATTTTCTACTGCTGACTTTGATAAATGGCCAGTATTCTCTAAAACAATATTGTTATTAATAATGTTTGTAGGAGGATGTGCAGGTTCTACTGCTGGAGGATTAAAAATATCGAGAGTTTTACTACTTTTCAAAAATGTAGTAAATGAATTCAAAAAAATAGGAACTCCTAATAGAGTTATAAGTTTAAGAATGGATAGTAAGGCTGTACCTAAAGAGTTACTAGAAGGAATTAATGTATATCTAGTAATATATATCACTATATTCTTAATTTTAATTTGTTGTGTTTCTCTTGAAATGCCAGATTTTGTATCAGCATTTAGTGCTGTAACTGCAACATTTAATAATATAGGTCCAGGAATGGGAGTTGTAGGTCCTACTTGTAACTATTCTGCTATCTCTCCTATAAATAAAGTGATATTATCTTTTAGTATGTTATTAGGAAGATTAGAGATATTCCCAATACTATTCCTATTCTCTCCTAATCTCTATAAAAGAAACACAAAATATTAAAAATTTAAAAGGATTTTGTTCATGCAATTAGTATATTAAAAGAAGGGGAAATAAAATTTGGAGGTCAAAATGAAAAAATTACTTTTATTGCTTACTTTAATGGCTTTTACTGCTTGTGGTGGACAGAAGAAAATTGTAGTTGATTCACTTACTTATGAAAAAAATGGTGATAACTACTCTTACAAAATTGAGATTCCTCAAATAAAAGGGATAAGAAACAAAGAGATAGAAGAATTAAATGTTGAATTATCAGAACTTGCTGATAGCACTATTGAAAGTATGGTAAATGGATTGGAAGGTAGTCCTGCTGAATATATTGAGAGCTATCAAACATTTGAAAACGATTTTGGTATAACTTCGATTTTATTAGAAACTTATTCAATAGGAGAAAATGATGCTAATGGAATTCAAGCATCAGAATCTATAAATATAAAAAATTCTAATGGTTCTTTTGTAACTTTTGATTCTTTCTTTAAAGAGGGAGCAAGGGAATATATAATTAATCAGATAGAAAATATTATAAATAAAACTAGTGGAAAAATAGTTTTAAACTCTAATGGAGAAGAGGTTGCTTTCTTTGAAGATGTAGAGATAAACTTAAATGATTCTGCTATGTATTTTGAAGGAAATGATATCTGCTTTAAATTTGATATGTATGAGTTAGCTCCACATTCAGAGGGGCAACCGATAATAAGATTTCCTAAAGAGGAGTTAAAAGAGTTTATAAGATAAAAGAACTAGCTACTTTCAGCTACGTAGTTACAGAAAATTAAAAATCAGCTAAAAATTAGGGGCTGTTGCAAATTGATGATTTTATATTTTAATTTGCTCAGCTTCTTTTTATTTTTACAAAGTAATTATTCAGCTATCAATTAAAAAGTAATTTTCCTTAACATCAAGTTGGTGTAATTTGGAAGTGAATACTAGAAACCCTTAACGAAATGCAGTTAAGAAAATGCAACGTGTTTGAGGCGAAGCCGAGTTCCAAAAATAGAGGAACTTTAGTGACTACTATTTTTGAGATGCAGGAGTGGAACTCCTGCGATACTCATACGGAATAAGCCTAGGGATTCTTTATTCACTGACATGGAGACAACTTGATGTTAAAAAAGAAAATTTGATAACTTAACTTGATTAATAATCACTAAATGCAAAGGTACTTTGCTGTAAAATTAACGATATATTAGAAAACCTAACTTAGCTAGATAAATATAAGTTTACAAGTTAATAGTCACAAAGAAAAAAGACAGAAGAAACTTCTGTCTTTTTTTATAGTATTTTCTATTTTTTTATAATAGATTAGTAAGCTATATTGTATAGTTTTTCTATATCTTCCAATGTTACATCTTTTGGATTTCCACCTGTACATACATCTGCTAACGCATCTTTTGATAGTTTTGGTAATCCTGATTCTGGGATGTTTATCTCTCTTAATGTTTGTGGGATATGAACATCTTTTGATAGTTGTCTTACTGCTTCTACTGCTGCTTTTGCTGCTTCCTCTTTTGTCATTCCTGTTGTATCTACTCCCATAGCTCTTGCTATATCTCCATATTTATCTATACAAGCTGACATATTAAATTCCATTACTATTGGTAGTAATAGTGCATTTGCTACTCCGTGAGGTATATCATATACTGCTCCTAGTGGATGAGCCATTGAGTGAACTATTCCTAACCCTACATTTGAGAATCCCATTCCTGCTACATATTGAGCTATACTCATTCCTTCCATATCTGTTAAGTTTTTATTTGCTACTGCTCCTCTTAGGTGTTTTCCTATCATTTCAATAGCTTTTAGCTCAAACATATCTGATATTACATGAGCTCCTTTTGTTATATATCCTTCTATTGCATGTGTTAATGCATCCATTCCTGTTGCTGCTATTGTTTTATTTGGCATTGTTAACATTAATTCAGCATCTACTATTGCTACTAATGGTATATCTTTTGGGTCTACACATACTATTTTTCTATTTTCATCTTCTAATGTTATTACATAGTTAATTGTTACTTCTGCTGCTGTTCCACATGTTGTTGGAAGGGCAATTATTGGCACACATTTGTTTTTTGTTGGTGCTACTCCTTCTAGTGATTTTATATCTGCAAATTCAGGGTTATTTTTTACTATTGCCACTGCTTTTGCTGTATCTATTACAGATCCTCCACCTACTGCTATTAAGAAATCTGCTCCTGCTTTGTTGAAAGCTTCTAGTCCATCTTTACAGTTTTTAACTGTTGGGTTTTGTTTTATCTCTGTAAACTCTTCATAGGCTATTTCAGCTTTATCTAATACTTCTTTTACTTTATCTAATACTCCACAACTAGCTAATATTTTGTCACTTACTAAAAGAGCTTTTTTATATCCTCTTGCTTTTACTTCATTTGCTAGTTCTGCTCTGCTTCCTATTCCAAAATAGCTTGTTTCATTTAAAATATATCTTGCCATATTTTCCCTCCAAAATTTTATTTATTCTACTCCCTATACTTATAGTATAATACAAAAATGTCATCTTGTGTACAAAATAATTTTTTATTTTGCTTATCACTATATTTTAAGAATAAATAAATCTTTTTTATTTTTGTTCATATACATATAATTTAATTAGATATAAAAAATAGCGCGATTGCTCATCGCGCTTTTCTTTTGTATAATATACTTATGA
>OGXE01000190.1_pt1 | contig 52333 bp, 37 predicted proteins | sample 1576181 | NCBI WGS metagenome assembly OGXE01 (sample SAMEA3541478, study PRJEB24748) | human gut metagenome | biome: human gut; feature: human-associated habitat; material: faeces | place: China | collected 2012 | reverse complement strand
TTAAGCAGGCGGTGATCAAAAATCAAAAGGGACACAGCCTGATCTTCAATCATGAGGAAATCGCTCCCGGGGAGACCAAGGTATTTACCCCGGATACCCATAAGCAGGGACTGTTCAGCCCGGACTGCTATAACGGGAAATCTTTGTTTACAATGGGGGAGGAAGACGGGGAGAAGGAAGACTGAGAGCGCAGAGTATGGTAAAAAATTCCAAAGAAAAGGAAAATGCAAACAATTTTCAAGAAATACAGGCATGCTGCCCGGCCTGCAATGCATTTGCGGATAAAATAGAATATCAGAAATCAGACGCAGGTAATCGGATTTATTGCTCAGGATGCGGAGTGAGCTGGGGCAAAAGGTAAGGCACTTTTTCTGTAAAAGAGAAGAAATATTTATCGGATGTAACAGTAATGAACTATTGGTTCATCTGGCTTGTCCATAATTATGGCAAAAATAGCAGAGTCATAAGAGGTAATGATGTTCACCATGCCTTCAACATACGCTTTATTATTTGTACGGTTCTTAGTAATAGTTACTGTTCTCGGAAAATGGTACAGAATATGTGAGCAGGAGTATCTGTCGTTGTTCCCGGCTCTTGCAATCAGTTATTATGCCAATTTGAAAGGATTGAAAGTTGAACTTGGCTCTGATAGGTTATTCGGCATTCCACTTGATGTATATATCCCACTGGAGCAGGTTGCCATTCAAGTGAATACGGACTCGGAGAAGATAGACATACTAAAGGAACATCTCTGTAAACAACGTGGAATCAAACTCATTAAGTTGCCGATGAAGCCAAACGAAGCGGAATCCGAATATGCACAGCGAATCAAAGCGGCATTTCAGAGCGTACATATATTTATATCTTCCGATACAGAAGAAGATGTTAAGATAATCAGGAAAATATTTAAGAACTGGAGGAACAGCCGATGAGAGAAAAGAAATATCATATTTACCTAACCGATGATGAGCAAAGCAGAGTGATACAGTCGCTTATCAATCTGAAAAATAACCTCATAGTACAAGGAAGATACACCGACGCAGTGGATGAAGTTCTTCTGAAAGTGCTGTCCGCAAAGAAAAAGAAACTGAAAATCAAATAATTTCAAGCATTTATGCCGTCTGTTTTTTTAACCGAAACAGGCGGCTTTTTTTGTTGTCAAAAATTTTTTGAAATTTTTTCGGAAAAGCAGCGATTTTGGGTGTCCAAAATGAAGCCTTTTGTGCAATGAGTGAAGGGGTTAATTCCTGATGATGAAAACGGAAGCCTTTTCACTTGTTCTTTGACAACTGAATACATAGGTCGTTAAGACTTTAATTCTGATGATAGCCACTTTAGTAGGTACGCCGAAACTTCTGAAAATTTCAGAACAGCGAGAACTCCTGCTATGAGTATCGGATTGCAACCGATATGGCGATGACGGTCAGAAAGATAATGATATCCCCATCATAGTTGTCGATTCTGGATGTAGCAATGACAGGACGGCCAAGATAACGCCCGATGTATTTGATAACGTTCTTAGGGTCACAAAGATTCGGTTTTGCATAAACGTAGAATCCTTGTTTATGTTCACGGTAACATCTGGATTTCACATTTTTAAACGAAGGACCAATGATCGTCTCCATTTCATTCAGTAGAGCAGTACGGAAGGCGTTGCGAAGAAAGTTGTAGTTAAAATATTTGACATGGCGCCAGAAAGCATCATCGCTAAATCCCCCTTCTGAGATGAGACAGTGAATATGAGGGTTCCATTTGAGGTCTCTGCCGAAAGTGTGTAAAACCATGATAAAGCCGGGGGTAAAGTTTTTGGATTTATTCATTTGAAAAAACATACGAGAGATGACACTGTTCACAGCGTGAAAAAGACAGTTGAGCAGAGACCGGTCATTGAGAAAGAAGTCCCTGAGATTTTTATCAATGGTAAAAACGCAATGTCGATGATTCACATTCACGAGTTTAAAAGACATACTGGTAGTGCGTTCCATGGCATATTTATTGCCGCAGGTAGGACAAAAACGACTGTGGCAACGGAAAGGGACAAATTTCCAATTTTTACAATGTGTGCAGATATACATGGCGCCACCATAGGAAGGATCACCACAGTTAATTACTTTTTCGATGTTTTCCATTACAACAGGTCTTGGTTTTAAATCGTATTCAATTATTTCATAATAATCTCTGAGCATCTTCTGTATCACATTCATGAGATTATTATGAAACAAAGTAGGAGAGAAAGCAAGCCCTTACCCCTCAAGATTGAGGGGCGGGGGAGCTGAGATGCCGTAGGCATTTTTTTATGAAAATATTAGAAAATAATAACAAAACAAACAACCTAGAAGAAAACTTAATTGTGGTTGAAACTATTCCGATAAAAGAATATACTTATAATAGGCTTGTTGTATCGTTTAGAGGAAAATTATGGATTATATAACAACGATCGAAATGTCAAAAATATGGGGAATTTCATCTAGAAGAATTTCTCTTTTATGTAGCCAGGGAAGAGTGCCTGGAGCAGAGAAAAAGGGAAAGACTTGGCTAATACCAAAAGATGCGGTAAAGCCAACAGACCCTCGAAGGAAAAATAGATGACGTATTGGAGGTTATAATGCTTATGGGAAGGCCAGAAGATTCCAGAGTGAAGATTCCAGCGCTTGTACACTTTACAAGACTTGGATATACCTATATGTCAATTAAAGATAAGGAATGTAACGTTGACTATGATGGTGATACCAACATTTTTTATAGTCAATTTTTGTCAGCAGTTAATCGAATCAATCAGACCGAATTAACACTAGAAGACGCAAAAAAAATAATTGGTGAACTCAAGATTAAATTAGACAATGATGATTTGGGAAAATCCTTTTTTAAGATATTGCAATCCGGTATTGATGGAATTAAGTTGATTGATTTTTCTGATATAACAGGAACAAAGAATGATTATACAGTTGTAACTGAGTTACCATATGAAAATGGAGATGATAATTTTCGCCCGGATATTGTTGTATTAATTAATGGTATGCCTTTGTCATTTATAGAGGTTAAACGACAGAATAATCGAGAGGGCATATTGACAGAAAGAAGCCGGATGGAGAGAAGATTTGGCAATAAGATTTATCGTCGATTTGTAGGAATTACACAGTTTACAGTATTTTCTAATAATAATGAATATGATGACTCTGATATCGAACCGATTCAAGGAGCTTTTTATGCTTCAAGTAGTTATAAGAGAATGTTTTTTAGCAAATTCCGTGAGCAAAGAGAAGATGAATTAAAGGCAGATATGCAGTCAATTGTTACGGAAACGGAAGAGTTTGTTTTAAGCGATAATAATCTGATTGCTATAAAAGGGACACCAGAGTATGTATCTTCTTTATCGGAGAAATCGCCCACAAATCGAATAATTACATCTTTATATACGAAAGAGAGACTGCTGTTTTTACTGAAGTATGGTATCTGTTATAAAACAACAACTAACAAAGATGGAATTACGGAGATAGAGAAGCATATAATGAGATACCCGCAATTGTTTGCAACGTTGGCAATTCGGGATAAGTTGAGAGAAGGAGTCAGAAAAGGTGTAATTTGGCATACGCAGGGGAGTGGGAAAACTGCACTTGCTTATTCAAATGTACAGTTTTTAACTGATTATTTCAGCAAAGAAGAAGGGAAAATTGCAAAATTCTATTTTATTGTAGATCGTTTAGATTTAGCTGAGCAGGCAAAAAATGAATTTGAAGCCAGAGGACTTAAAGTAAAACTGATAAAAGACAAGGAAGCGTTTATTACAGATATTACGAATCCAGGAGAATCAAATACTAGTGGCAAAGTTACAATGACTGTCATCAATATTCAAAAATTTTCCAAGGAATCTGTAACAAAGCCATCAGATTACAATGTGGATGTGCAGAGAGTGTACTTTTTAGATGAGGCACATCGGAGTTATAATCCAACAGGCTCATTTTTAGCCAACCTGATGGCATCAGACCGTGATGCAGTACAGGTTGAATATAGAAAAAGTACATCCTCATAAGTTTAGAAGAACATTAGCAACTGTAGCTATAGACAAAGGAATGCCTATAGAACAATTACAGAAATTGTTAGGACATCAACGGATAGACACAACATTGCAATATGCCATGGTTAAACAGAGCAACGTGAAAATTGCTCATAGAAAATATATTGGATAGGAGAACATCAATGAGAATTGTAAAACTTAGGGATATATCCGAATTAAAAACAGGTCCCTTTGGAACACAGTTTAGAGCAAGTGAGTATGTTACAGAAGGAATACCGGTAATTAATGTCAAGAATATTGGCTACGGAAGTTTACTTGTTTCAGGGCTGGATCATGTAAGTGAAAATACATTAGAAAGACTGTCGGAACATAAATTGCAAGAGGGAGATATTGTATTTGGAAGAAAAGGTTCTGTTGACAGACATTGCTTGATCAGGAAAGGGCAAGATGGATGGATGCAGGGGTCAGATTGTATACGTGTACGATTTACAGATGCCATTGTTTATCCTGAATTTGTTTCGTATTATTTATTGACTGATGCAGTAAAAATGAAGATAAACAATTCCGCAGTAGGATCAACTATGGCATCATTGAATACAGATATTTTGGGTGATATCGATATTATTTTGCCAGATTGCGAGGAACAAAAAAGAATAGCACTAATTTTAGGCACAATCGACAAAAAAATAAGTAATAATAATCAGATAAATGATTATTTATGTGCACAGCTACAAATTTTATTTTCATATTTATTTAATATATCTGTCATGCCTGAGTCATGGACTCAAGGCGTTTTAGCAGATATTGCAAACATTACAATGGGACAGTCTCCATCTGGAGAGAGTTTCAACACCCAAGGCAATGGTTATCCGTTCTATCAAGGTTCAACGGATTTTGGCACTATTTTTCCAGCAAAACGAATGTATACAGATAAGCCCTCTCGATATGCGGCAGTCTTTGATACCTTGCTGAGCGTTAGAGCACCTGTTGGCAGCTTAAATATTGCTTATGAAAATTGTTGTATCGGCCGCGGTCTTGCTTCCATTCATGGTAAGTATGATAATAATATTTTTGTTCGTTATTTGCTAAAAAACAATAAATGGTATTTTGATAATATTAACAATAATGGCACAACATTTGGTTCCATAACCAAAGATTATTTATTTGAGATGCCAGTAGTAATACCGGATGGCAAATCAATAGCAATGTTTGAGCAGAAATCGAGCCTCATAGAACGTCAAATTTATGAAAATGAACAGCAAACACGAAAGTTGCAAAATTTACGTGACTGGCTTCTGCCAATGCTCATGAATGGTCAGGCAACCATAGAGAATTGATCCGTTAAATAATCATTTATAAGAATATGAAAATGAATATAGAATAGCCAAATTATTTTAGAAACATACGGAGGTACAAACACAAATGGGATACACAATAAAAGACTTTATCGACTCGAACAACTTTCCGGAAATGAAATTAATTAGTGACAATTCAGAAATCACTAGAGAAATAAAAGGGACTCAGATTATAGCAGTGCCAGATATGGAAAAATTTCTGGGGGGGGGGGTGAACTCCTTCTGACATCTCTGATGGTTTATGAAAAGCTGGATGAACGTATGATGCTAAGTCATTTGGAAGAATTAAATAAAAAACAGGTAAGCGGGTTTATTGTGAAAAAAATCCAGAACACAGCACATCAAAATAAGCTGTTTGAAACTTTATTGTTTTTTTGCAATGAACATAGTATTCCGGTTTTAGAGATTCCACAGAATTTTAACTATTGGTCGATTATTAAATATTTGCTGCTGCAGGTATTTAATATAGAAATTGCAAAAGCAGTCTACTCTAAAATGACACGTGATGAATTTAATCGCCTTTTTCCAGAAGGAACTAGTGAGTACAGATCATTAGAGAATCTGTTTGACAGAGCAGGGAGGATACTTGGGAATCCAATAGCTTTGTATGATGAAGATTTCCACTACATGTATTCAGGTACATCAGAAGAAAGTGATTTAATAATCGCAGATGGTTATGAAAAGTATGTTCCCAACATTATTTCGAGATATGAATATATGCGGCAAAAGAGAAAAAATGTTGAGTATATTAGAAAAATCAACATTTTAAACCAGTGCACGTTTTATTTGGTGGTTTCGGAAGTGAGTGGACCATTAAGAGAACTGGATTTTATAACATTAGATAGTTTAATGCCGCTTTTATTATATGTTCTGACTCAAATTGTAACTGATAAAAATATGGAGAAAAAATATCATAGAGATTTGGAGTACAGATTGTTAAATGGATCCTTGTCTGAAGCGGAAGAAGAAGATGTTGCAAATTTGCTTAAATTTGGTGTAACTGAAGATTATAGGGTTATCACCTGTTATTTGAAACCTGAAAATTATAAAGATAATTTTACTGCTTCTCAAAGAAAAAAGATGGAGGATATAGAAAAAGCAATTTTAGATATAGTGCCGAAAGAGTATGCTTATTGTAACATGAACCAAGTTATATGTATTCATAAAGAAAACAGGAAAGAAGGAAAACTGGATTTAAGAAAAAAACTGGAAGAGTTCCAGAGAATGATACAAGACCAATTGAAAGAAGGAAAATCGGAATACGAATTTCTGATTGGGGTAGGAAATAAAGTTAAGGGTTACCACAATCTGAAAGAATCTTTCGCAGACTCTAAAATTGCAATAGAATACATTGATGTCATTAGAAAAATAGTAGGAGATGCAAATAAATCAGTGGTGGATTGTTCAAAATTGGGGTTTTTTCATATTTTTGCAAATATTAAGGATGAAAAGCAATTAAGAACATATATACCAGATACAGTGCATGAAATTCATCAGTATGATATTCAGAAAAATGGGGAACTGATTGATACGCTGGAATGCTATCTGAATAATAAACAGAGTATTCGAAAAGCTTCTGAACTAATGGGCGTGCATGCCCGGACAGTTTCGTATCGTTTGCAAAAAATAGTAAAACTAACGGGGATGGACTTCGATAACATAGCTGAGATGCTAGTTGTCCGAAATGGAATTATTATATTAAAAATACTGGAATTGTTATAAAAGATAACGAATCACATGGTTAGTGTGGTTCGTTTTTCTTTTTTTGGAAAAATTCATATAATGGAACATTTCTTGCAAAATATATACATCATATTTGCAAATTTTGTGCATTATAAAAAATAGAAAGAACGATATACTATTATATATGAAAATAGTATTAAGGAATATTTTTTTGACATAAACTAGTATCTTTAAGGGTTGAGTTATGTAAGAGGTGGAGTTATGGAGCAGGAAAAACCAATGGTTTGCACAGATAAGGATTTTGGCAGGTTTTATGTAGCATTAAAATTAAATCTAAAAACAAATAGGTATGAATGCATTTACTCACATAATCAAGAGGTATTTGAAATAGCAAGAAAGACAGAAGATTATGATACGTTTATTCAGATATATATAGAGAGATTTATTCATGATGCTGATAAATCAAAGCTACGAGATTTCCTGTTAAGCGATAAGTTAACAGAAAATCTGGTTCATGGCTATGCAGAGCAGGATATCATATACCGCAGAATAGAGAGTGAAAAATCTTATATAAAGATGAGGGCTAAGAAATATGTGGATATAAAAGATAATATAGCAATGATTACATTACATAATGTAAAAAGAACCTACAGATCCGTAATGGAAATGAAACGAGAACTCCAGAAGAACGAGCGCGATAAGACCAAGCAATATTGGAATATGGTGTCATTATTGTCTACAGTTCTGGATCATAATAATTTATCAGAAGCGGAAAACCAGGACAATATTATTTTCTTTACAAAGCAGATGTATCTCCAGCTGCAGAAAAATTATCCGGAATATGGAATTACAGACGAAGAAGTAGAAGCTGTATCACATTTGGCGCCAATTCATGATATTGGAAAAATCAGGGTGCCTGTTGAAATCCTGAACAAAAATGGCAGGCTGACAGAAGAAGAGATGGAAACCGTGAGACAGCATCCACTGGTTGGAGCTGAAATGACAAAGAAGTTTCCAAAAGGTCTTACTATAGACAAATTAAATGCGCTTAGTTATGAAATCTGCAGACATCATCATGAACGATATGACGGAGCAGGGTATCCGGATGGTTTGCATGGAGAAGAAATTCCTCTTTGTGCACAGGTTGTGGGACTGGCTGATGCATATGATGCCTTAATCAGTCCTCGCCCTTATAAAAGTAAACTGACTCATGGAGAAGCATTGCAAATGATCCTGAACGGGGAATGTGGCTCGTTCTCCCAACCACTGCTTCATTGTTTTATGGAAGCGGCAATGCAGAAGGAATGGATAAAAAAGGCAGATAGCTAAGAAAATGAAAATATGTTTTTAGGAGGAATTTGTGTGAAGAGGAAAAAGAGATGGCTAAGATGGATAGCCTGGACACTTTTATTGGTTTTGTGCATGAATAGCGCAGGAACGACAGTTTTGGCAGTTTCAGTGGAAGAAGAGAATATTCCAAATATAAATAGTACTCAAGAGGGTGAAATGCGCACAGAAGATTTTATTCCGGAGGAAAGTACATCATTGTCGGAAGAGACGTCGAAAGAAGAAAATACTTCGCCATCAGAAGAGACTCCTGGAGAGGAAATCACCCCGCCATTAGAAGAGATTCCGGAGGAAGAAATTACTCCATCCCAGGGAGAGCTTTCAGAAGAAGAAAAAGCCTTCGAGGAGCAGATTGCACAAGAGGAATCACCGAAACTTCAGGAGATTTCCGAAGGATTTGATATTGATTTCTATGTCATTATTGATGGAAACAAGGTAAAGCTTCAGCATAATGACATTACCGGCATTGCAACATGGAAAGACGGAAGAACTACCTACTATGGTGTTTCCATTGAGGACCTGCTCCTGATATATGAAGAATTTGGATTTGTGAAAAATGGTGAGAATCAGAATCCGGATGCAAATAATAAGTTTGTATCTGCATACCGGGGAAAAAGCGGGATAGAATACGGAAAAGTTTATACAGACACAGAATCCGGAAAGACATATGTTTCTTACAATTATGGACAGAATAAACAAGGGGAAGCGATAGATGTTTACTACCTTCCAAATGGAAAAGGCCTTGCATTAAATTTAAAAGATTCTGTAAAAAAGGACAACTCGTTTTATTCCGTAGAGGTAAAGGGAGAAGGGCAGGATCGGATTCGTTATGCATTAACAGGAACTGTAGTGGAAGAAGCTGTGGCTGATTTTAATCCCCAATTGTCGGACCAGACAGACCAGATCGAATGGACCTGTATGGGAACAGATGATAAGGTGATAGATGGTATACGGGAATCAGGGAACCAGACGAGGTTCACAATCGGAAAGATCACACAGTCTTATGTGATCCAGAGAGCGGATCAGACAGCCTTTGACATTCAGTTTTATATATATGCAGACAATGAGGTTCGAAAGCTGCCGGCTGATTCTCTGAAAAAGGTGTATAAATGGAACCGTCAGGGCAGATGCTATTTATCTGTCAGTGATCTTGCTGAGATTTATAGAGAGTTCGGCTTGAATGCAGAGGAAACACAGTCCGGAAATTATTTTCCATATACAGTCCGTGGTGAGAAGACATTAGCACAGGCGACAGTGGTAACTTATAAAGGACAGCAATATGTATCTTATAACCTGGACAAGCAGGAAGCAACTGTACCAACAGACGTTTATTATATGCCAAAAGGAGCATCTGATGGCGAAAAAATTCCGGATAATAATTCAGACCAGATTAAGCAGAATAAGAACAGTTTCTATTCGGTTACAGTGATCAATCCGGATGGAAATCGAACTGTGAGTTACTATAAGAAAGATTCTGCGGTCACAATTTCCGTTGATCCTGGAGATACGAAGGAAAGCGACTGGCTTTGTGCCAGTGAGGATGAAAATAAAACAATTTCTCCGGTGAAACAGGGCGATAAACTAACCTTTTCTATTGGAAAGATAGAGCAACCATATACGGTTGCATGCAACACTTTTGCACCAGCAACCTTGAACATTAAATTCTATACTTTTGTAAATAATGAGAGATATAATGTTCTAAACGAAGAAATTCCTGTTATAAAAGATACTACAACAAAGCCGGGAACAGTTTATTATTATATTTCTAATGATGAGTTAAAAAAGCATTTTGAAAAATTTCATTACGATGGTTCTATTCAAAATGGAGCAAAAGAGCGTTTTTATTATTCCAAGAGAGATTACGATACAATCCATAATGCAGGGATATACACGAAAGAAGGTCATGAATGTATTTATATAGGAGAATCCGGAGAGCCGATGGATGTGTATTACCTGCCAGACGGACAGAATAGTCCCATAATGAGTGCAAAGACCTTACTAGAACACGACGATGATAGATATAACGGTTTTTACAGTGTGACAGTACAGGATGACGATGGACAGGTTTACAGCCAAACAGCTTTGCGTGATCTTCCGGCAATTGATTTTGTTGCAAGAAAGTCAACACTTACAAGAACAGTTAGTACAAAGCCGCGTGTAGAAGAACAAACGCAGGATATAAACTGGGAATGCAGAAAGGAAGATGGTACTCTTTCAGCAGTTACATGGAGTAAAAATAAATCAGAGCATACCATGAGCTTTACTATTAAGCCAGATGATGCAGTACGTCCATATGTGATTGTTCCTGATAATACAGAAAAACCGGCAGCAACAAAAGAAGCAAATATCAGTTTTTATGTATTTATCGATGGACATTATAAGCTGATAAAGAACCTCAATGCTGAGCAGCATTACATAATCAAAGCAAACAGTGGCCGAGCCAGTCGTTATTATTTGCGAGCTAAACCAGATGATACGATTTCTAAAATTTACAGTGAGTTTGGTTTCACTCCGAGCAAGCTGGAGCCTGGCGCAGATCAGAAAGAGAAGATTCTGTTTGGTTATGCGACAGACAGCCGTGTGTTTGTACAGCACCCTTATAAGGACAACGATGGTACATGGTATATTCCTGTCCTGAAAAACGGGAAAGATGTATCTGTCTATTATTTCTCACAGCCAAACCCACTGAATCCAGACAGAATCGAAAATTATTTTGATCGTTTGACAGGACTTTCTTCTCAGGTTGGGCTGGCAGGAAGACATTTCAGTGTAGAGGGAAGTTTTCATCTGATTGAAGTGTTGGATCCACTGAACCTGACCAAAAGAGAGGCGATTAAGAGACAGTATGTAGGCCATGGGGAAGCATATACTGTGGAAGTACCAAAGAGGGCAAGTTTAGAAGGTGAGTATTATGGCAAGGAGATTGTCTGGAGTTGTACATCTAATGACAGGGACGAAAATGAGGTTCTTCCGGAACCGTCCGGAGATGATAAGGTAAAATTTGAAATTCCGAATGTTAACTCATCTTATGAGGTGATCGCAGACAAACCGCTGGAGTCTGGGGCAGTCAGGGTTATCTATAATACAACTCGTTATATGAAGAAACTTCCTAAGGAAGCTAAGTTGACCCCTCAGGTTGAGAATAAGACAAGACATACAGATGATTATGAGAATGAAATAGAAGCTGGAAAACATAACGTTAAGTCACCATATCCTCTGGTTTATGATCATGAAGATAATGACAGCAAAGAGTTGGAACAGTATGAATTCGATCATTGGGATTACAGAAACAAAGACGGAAAGTGGCAGGAATGCGGTGCAGGGGATTCTATTTCTGATCTTATAAATAATAATGCAAGACAGCCAATCACCCTCTATGCAGCGTGGCGTAAGGTGAGTAACCAAAATCGAAAACAGGTACAGTTTTATATCTGTAAGTCAGCGATGCCGGAAGATGGTTCGGTAGCATTACCAACCACGAATGTAGACGATTATACAAGTGCGGTTGCCGTGGCAAACTGTAATGTGAAGGCAAGTATATTGCATGATGTTCCAGTTCTTGGAAATAAGAATCCATCTACGTGGGAACAGTATGCGGATGGAAATAAGAGAGTGCAAGAACTTTTGCAGGGAACTAAACCAGATGAGGGATATATTGGAAATGGAGACTATATCTACAAGATAGATAGAATTCCTTCCGATGAAGAGGTATTCCAGACAATTCGTGAAAGCGGACGTATGATTCGTATCGGAGACAGGGAGATTCCGCCATCGAAATTAGATACCGAATTCTTCACCATTTATTGGTATTCTTTCAAAAGTGAAATGTCCGATGGGTGGCATATTGACGGACGTATTGTAGCAAAAAATGGTTACCTGACAGTAAAGAAAGATTTTGTCGGAATGCCGGAAGCAATAGAGGAAGTCAAGAAAGATTATTATATCCAGGTAGATATGGATGAAAAGCTTTTAGATGGAAAACCTCAGCCACCTGCATTTCATGAGCATATGAAACTTGTGCTTCCTTCAGAAGATAGCCAGAAACCGGATGCAGAAGCTCCGCAAGCGGAGGATGCTCCAATAGAAGTTGTAGGTACATGGACAGATGATACACATACAAGCTGTACGTGGATCGTTAAGGCGGACTCATTCTGGAAATACACATTAAAAGAGTACAACTATAAGCCAAAAGATTCGAATGTGAAATTTTCAGGTTGGTACAATGTTCGCAATTCTCATGAACAAGGAGATAATGTAAATTCATGGGAAGCATATCCAGAAAGTGGAATTCAATTCACAGGACGTGGAATTGGACGCGGTGGTGAGACTCTTACTATTGAATTGGAGAACCGTTATCAGAAAGAGGGAATACTCACACTGAACAAATTTGATGAGTCTACCGGACAGGGAATGGAGAAGATCAATTTTGCTGTCAGTAAGAACGGTGTTGAGGAGGAAACGGTAACAACTGATAAATACGGAATCGCACAACTTCACATTCCGTTACAAGATGAAAACAAACAGAACAGAACAGCAACTGAGACGTATTTGTTGCGAGAGACAAACTTACCGACGGGATATGTAGACACAGGAGATATACAGATCACAGTTGAGATTGCCAATGGAGCATTCAAAATCACTGATGCAAAACTGGTGGATAGGGAGGCTAACGAAAATCAGGAGGCTGTTAAGGCACCAGTTGATGGTAAGATAGACGGAAAATCTGTTCTGCTTCAGCGAGGAGATACCAGCCTTAATATCCGAAATTTTGCTAAAACAGGCACTCTGCATATCAAAAAGACATGGGAAAATCCAAATGATGCACTGACGGAAAAACAGGTGAAAATCAGATTGTATCAGAATGGAATTTCTACAGGACAGGAATTCCTGCTGAATGAAGAGAACGGATGGGAACACACAGTCGACAATGTTCCACTATTCCAGGACAGAAATCCGGTGGAATATAAGGTGGAAGAAATTGAGATAGGAAAGACACATTATTCTTTGGAATACGGGGATGGTTTCCTATATTATGAAGTTATTTATCCAGAGATTCAGTATTTCGATTCAAATGGACAACAAATATTCCCGAAGGATGAGAATGAGTTCAAGGATGTTTCCAAGATGGAACTGGAAGTGCAGAATCTGCATTTCAATCTTGCTGAACGAAGTTTCTTAAAGACGGATGATCTTCCAAGAAACCGACTTGCTGGTGCAGGTTTTCTGTTCTACAAAGTACCGTATGATGATGTTACGAAAAAATATGCGGATGATACAGGATATACAGTAGATTATGACAATACACAGAGCAAGGACGATATCGTTCTGAAAAAGGATGGAAAAACGTGTACGACGTATCGTTCCTTAGAAACAGATGAAAATGGAATGCTTCAATTACCGGAGGACTTTGAGAACGGACGATACTGGATGGTAGAATCTGTTACTCCAAACAAAAAGGACAAAGCAGATAAAACCAAAACACAGTATCAGGATAACTTTAATTTATATATGGTCGATGTAGAATCCGATATTTTATTCCTATATGAGAAATCACCGATGACAAATACCTGGAGAGCTGTTTCGGACAGACATATCGTCAATCATCCGCAAAAAGGCGGGGTGACGGTTGAGATTACAAAGGAAGTCACTGGTCCACTTGGAAACCGCAAGAAGCCATTTGATATGGAAATTCTCTATTGGGAAGATGGTCAAAAGCTGCGTAGCAAGACAATTAGAACTTCTTTGAAACATGGAGATAAAGTTACATTAAAAAATGTAGATATATCTTCGGATATCATAATAACAGAAACTGTTGATACATCAAAATACGCTGTTTCGATTTCTAAAAAAGAAGAGAATGATAAGTATTCAAATCCAGTGCAGGCAACATCGAATGGAAATACAGCTGTCATGAAACAGCGGATTGAGGCTGCACGAGGAGATGTGATTGAATTAAAAATCACAAACGAAAACACACAATTAATACCGGAAACAGGGGTTCGTCTGAGAACAAGCAGGCATGTATGGTTACTATTTGCCATAAGTATTATCATGATTCTGTTTTTCAGAAGAAGACGGAAAATAAGATAAACACTGCTATGGAACAAAACTTGCAAAAATACATCAGACATTTTACATGTTTGTTGCATTGGAATAAAAAAATAAACCACTATAATAAAGGGTACAAACTAATACCGTGGATGTCTGAGTTGACATAAAACAAATAAATCCCCTAGAAGGGTTATGGGCATCCATTTTTATGGAAGGATAGGATGAAGAACGAAACTGAACGGTCAAATGAAAACAACAATATAGTACAGGAAACATCTGTAGCACAGGATATTGTTCAGTTGTTATTGAAGATTGCATTTATTATCTTAGCAGTATTTCTTATTTTTACATTTCTCTATGGAATTGTAAGAATAAATGATGTCTCCATGAAACCGGCAATCAAAGACGGTGATCTGGTCATGTATTACCGATTGGATAAAAGGTTTATTTCCGGTGACGTTGCAGTGTTTAAAGACGACGGCAGAACCACGGTCGGACGTGTTGTGGCGGTAGCGGGAGACACCGTTGACATTACCAAAAACGGACTGAAGATAAATGGTGCAGAACAGATATCTCAGGACATTTACTTTGATACCACCCAGTTTAAAGATGGAGTGGATTTTCCGGTCACAGTTGGGAGCGGTCAGGTATTTATACTTGGAGATAACAGACCACAGGCATCGGACAGCCGAATCTATGGCTGTATTGATATAAAAGATGTCAAAGGAAAAGTCATCGCGATTATTCGGAGCAGGGGAATTTAATTATCGGATCCGTTAATCAAATAAAAACAAAAGAATTCACAAGGGAGGAACTACAATGAGCATGAAAAAATTTACTAAGAAAATGCTCGCTATTGTCGCAGCAGGTGCTATGACAATGGGACTGGCAATGCCGGCAATGGCAGCGGAAGGAACAACAGCAGACACAGTAAATAATGCAAAGGAAGCCTATATCAGCAAGACCTACAATACTGAGGTGGGAAAGGCAGAGACATTCAGCTTTACTGCTACACAGATTACAGATGGGGATGATGTAATACATACTGCTCATGCTGTTACAATTCCAACAATTAGTTTTGGAACAACTGATCTTGGTACAACTACAAAAACTGCTAAAATTAATTTAGTAGGCACTGATTTTCCTGAAGCTGGTAGATATTCCTATACAGTAAAAGAGAACGAAACGGCTGATCCGTCTGTTACAGAGACAGCATATGAAAAACTGATTATGTCCAAGGCTGAGTATAGAATGGATGTATATGTTGTTGAGAAAACTGGTGGAACACTTGAAATTGATAAGATCATTGTAAATAAGACAAAAGGTGACAAAGATGGCGAAACAACAGGTAAAGTAGATATTGGTAGTGATGCAAAGAAGAATGGTTTCAACTTTGTCAACACCTATGTACAGGAAGCTGGCACAGGTACACCAGATCCTGACAAGCCAGTTACACCAGATCCTGACTATAAAAAATACGGTGCATTAAACGTATCCAAGAAGGTTATTCAGAATGTAACAGATGACCAAAAATCTCTTCCAACTGAGAAATTCGACTTTACTGCAAAATTTGAATTCCCGGCAGGAACAGATGCAAATACACTTGGCGGTGTAAAAGACAAAGATGGTAATGGTGTTACGTTAGACGCGACTGGACAATGTACATTCCAGCTGGGAAATGGCGAGAACATGAAATTCACAGGTCTTCCAGTAGGAACTAAAATCATCGTAACTGAGGCTGCAAAAGCAAACTACAAAGGAAGTGCTGCTGTTGTAATTAATAATGAAAACAAAGCAGCTGTTGTTGCAACAAAATTTAATGAAGAGATTAAAGTATGGGATGACGCTGCTCATACTGGTTATAAACTTGGACAGACAAAGAACACAGTTGACGTAACCAACAAATTCAACAACGTACCAACAACTGGTATTATCATGAACACTCTTCCATACGTTCTGATGGTTGCCCTTTGTGCTGTAGCACTGTTTGGATTCGTTGCTTTCAAACGCAAAAAAGTACAGAAATAATTTTATAAAATCATAAAAGAAACAGCAAAGGGAATGCGTGCGGCGATACTCCGTCGCATTCCCTTTTGCAATAAGAAAGGAAATTTCAGGAATATTTCATATGAAAAAAGCAGCAAAGTTTTTAGTCAAAATAGTCGATCATATGGTGAATTTTATAGCGTTATTGCTGATTCTTATGGTAATGTTCCTGTCATGCTATATGTTATGGGATTCCAATCAGGTATATCAGGCGGCTGATGCGAAGAACTACGAAGCCTATATTCCAACAGAAAAACATACGAAATCTTTTGAAGAATTGCAGAAAATCAATCCGGATATTATTGGCTGGATTCGAATAAATGAAACAAACGTTAATTATCCGCTGCTTCAGGCAGAAGATGATGATACTTATATGAATACGGATGCCGAAGGCAAGTATTCTTTAAGTGGTTCCATATTTTTGCACTGTGCAAACAAACCGGATTTTTCCGATTTTAACAATATGATTTATGGACACCATATGGAAAAACACATGATGTTTGGAGATGTGGGGCTATTCACAGATAAGGAGTATTTTGACGAACATCCATACGGAAATCTTTTTTTTGATGGAAAAGATCATGGAATTGAATTTTATGCATTGATCCAGGCAGATGCTTATAATGAACGGCTGTTCAGTGTCAGTTCAGAGGAACCGGAAGCAAAACAGGCGTATCTGCAGGAAATATCAGACAATGCTTTATATAAAAGAAACTTTGAACTTACGGAAAATGACCATTTGGTTCTTCTGATAACATGTACTTCAGAGATGACAAATGGAAGAAATATATTAGTAGGAAGGCTTACGGATCAGGTCTATCCTGAGAAAGAGAAAGCCAAGAATCTGGGAACTGGAATTGATAAATTAAAAGAAAAGATGATTCAGGTGCCGGTTATCTACTGGATACTTTTGCTAATTATCGTTCTATTGCTGATAGATAGAAAATTAAAGAAGAAGGGAAAGAAAAAACATGAAAATCCTTGATTTAAAGAAAACAGCTGTCATATTGGTGACTATGCTCCTTTTTCTGAGCATGCAGATATCAGCTTTTGCATCTGATAATTGTACTGTAGTAAAAATTCCGGTGAGACAGATTTTTGACAGTGAAGTGGAAGGCATTGCAGATGAATTTTCTTATATTATGACAACAGATCAAAGCGACGCACCAATGCCCGCTGGAAGCTGCAATATGCAGTATTCCTGGACAATGGAAAAGAATGCAGCAACAGAGATTATACTGAATGTAAAAACAGCAGGACAGTATCATTATAACATTTATCAGACGACAGAAAAAAAGGATGATTATAAATATGATCAAAACAGGTACTATGTGACTGTCGAGGCTTACTATAATGAATCGAATCAGTTAAAAGTTGTCACAATTGTAGCAAATGAGAAAGGGGAGAAAATAGAAGCGATTTCTTTTAAAAACAGTTATATGGGAGAAGAAAAGCCGAATCTAACACAGCCCTCAAACCCGTCACAACCATCTGGTCCGTCCCATTCAGATGGATTAGGAAAAACCAATAGCGTAAAGACTGGAGATGACAGTCCTGTTATGGGATATTTCTTATTGCTGTTTGGTTCACTGATTTGTCTAAGCGTTTTAATCCATAAAAAGCAGAAAAGAAATAAGGGAGAATCACAAGATGAGGCATAATATATGGAAAAAATACTTAAAAATTTTATGTTCTTGGATTTTGATTCTTTCTATATGTTTTTTATCCTTAAATGTAGTAGTTGAAGCATCAGACACAGATATGGAAATGAAGCCAGTAAGTGAGCAGCAGTCTGAGACAGAAGAAACGATTGATATAGGAGAACAGTCTGAAACAGAGGATTCCGCAGACCAGATAACAGATCTGGATGCACCGGAACAAATGTCTGTACAGAGTCTGGAAGAAGAATTACTGGCGGTTGCCGAGAATGGAGAAGAAGCCTCAACAAATAGAGTAGCGTATGTAGATGTCAATGGAAACCTAATTGCAGGAGCACCTTCTGTCATTAAATTTGGAGCAATTGCGGATCATAAAGATCTATCTATAGAAGGCAGACATTTCGAGTTTAAGAGTGCAAAAGTAGATGGAAAAAACTGTGTATACATCGGAAAATATAATGACACTATTTATTATAGTACGGATGGTGTGATTGCAATTAAGCTGGAAGACACTCAGAAATTAACGATGATGTACCAGGAGTATCATCTGGTCAGCATAAAGGAAGTAGTTCCTGATAGTTGTACACCTGGTACAATCACCAAAAAAATGGCAGCCTTGATGCGCCGCTTGATATATCGAATCAGATTCGTGTAAATGCGGGAGAAAACTTTATAATTTCAGTAACTCCTGGCACAGACACAGCAAAAGCAAATAATCCCAAAGCGAAAAGATTTATAATCGAATCCGTTGTTTCTCAAGAGGGTGCGACAATTACGAAGGAAAATGGAAATGAAAACAAAGCTACCTATTCCATTAACTTTGTAAAAGACGATACGATTACAATTACCTATAAAGAACAAAGTATTTACAGAATATTCATTAATACAAAAGATATTAATGGAGAAGAATATATTAATATTGCGCATAGTGAAAAGAATGGCTGGCAGTATTTGAAAGATCAGGACAAAATCATGTGGACTTTTACACCAGATGATGTTTATGAAATGTCAGGCTACAACTTAGATATTCCTGCTTTTCATACGAAAAGAGGCTACCGTGTAATACATATGGTGGTGAATGGTACTTCCATTCAAGCCTCTTCTGAGAGCGGAGTGAGTGAGGTGCCAATAAGTAAAGGCGATAGTGTTTCATCGGTTCCAGGTAAATTAAGTTTAATTACCAAGATGACAGATAGCTACACAACTACTAGAGGTGATGAAAAAAATTGTTCTTATGAATATAAGATGGATTTGAAAGTCCGAACCGGTAAATTTGAGGATTACAATTTTACCTTAGTACCATACAAAGAAGAGCGCGGAAAGCAGGCTGTGACAGTAAGGCTATATACGAATCAAACCCGAAGCGGCGAAGGTTTGGACGTAGTTATGTGGGACTATGAGAAACAAGCACTGGTTCCTGTAAAAGATAATCAAACCATAGATATGGACCCAGTAACGTATAATGGAAGTAAAAACATAAGACAGGTACGAATTTTCTTTGCCAAGCCAAAAGCCGGGTATGAATTTACAAATGGACTTCAAAATGCTATTGGTGTTATGTATGGACAGCCTCATGGCGACAATCCTAGTGGGGATGGAAAAAAGAATGATGCTGATGCTGGTAACATAGATGCAATGACAGCTACGTCACTTATAAGAGGGAATAATTCCTTTAAAATATATGATGATCAATGGCAGGCTGCACAAAAAGCTGCGAAGGAAAAAGGTTATACCAGATATTTAGCGTGGGGAGGTGCAAAACCTTTACTAACAGATAATGACTGGCGTTTATATTCTGCCTCTTTCATGGTTGCATCCAGTAGCCTATATGTACATTATAATTCCGGTGCCGGTATGGGAGTGCTTCCTAACAATGCAGATGTGAAGAACATTCCGGATAATCCGAAGACAAGGAGTTATAACAACACTCCTATGCATTCTTATGGAAAGGATCTGGAAACTGGAAAGGGAATAAGAACTATAGGTACTACCTTTATTATGGGTGAAGGTTGGGCAGAACCCACTTGCGAAGGCTATGAATTTATAGGATGGAAGCTGAAAAACAAAGCTGGTAAGTTAAGTCAAGAGACATATAGTAACGGTGAACTCTTTACGATTTCTGATGAGAATTACGGATATGCAAATAATACGAATCTGCCTGTATTTGCATCTAAAAATTATACAGGATATCAGATTGTTGCACAGTGGAAAAAAACAGCCAAAAAAGAAATAAAGGTTGAGCATTATCTCAAGATACCGGATGGAACGGAAAAACTTGAGAAGACAACTTCAGGAACCATTTCATTTTCTGCTGACGGCGAGACCGTTAAGGCGTTTGCGAACCCTGAGCCGGATGGAACATTTCCAGGTTATGTATTTGATGAAAGTGATAAGCGAAATACATTAGAAAAGGATGTGGAGAACGGTGCTTTATCAGAGCCTGTCGTATTAAAACTGTATTATAAACCTACTGTCTTGCAAGTCAGTAAAACAGTGGCAGGATATAATCAGGAACCGAATAAAGAATTTACATTTACACTTACAGCAACTCCACCTGCAGGAGCAGATCCGGGCATATCGCAGATTAAGGACGGACAGATTTATATTACAAAAGGGTCTAAGGCGACAGCAATACCCCTTTCTTTTGCAAATAACCAAGCGACCTTTACATTAAAAAAAGATGAATCTGTAAAGATTAATTGTCTGCCGACAGGCTGGTCATATAAGGTGTCCGAAGAGGATCCGGGTAAGAATTATAAGACAACATATAAAATAAATAATGGTTCCGCCACAGATGGAAGAGATGCATCTTTCAAGATGGACAAAGAAATAAACATTGCGTTTATTAATAAATCAACAATGGAACCGCCTGTAACAGGACGAACACTTGCAAACAATGGCCTGATGGTTTTGATGTTTTTAGTTCTTGCTATCAGTATAGTTGGTATGGTATTCTTTAAAGGAATAAAAAAGAAGAACTGAAAAAGCTGATAATGAGGTAAAGAGGAAAGGTTATACAATATCCCGAATTTATTAGACTTGAGGCGATAAAAGATGAAGCGCAAGGATAATAATTCGGGATTTTTCCTGCTTTGGAGAGGAGCAATTATGCAATTAAAAATTACAACGGATTATGCGATCAGAATAGTATATTATCTGGCTTGTCGTGGTGAAGTAATCACTGCGTCTGAGTTAGCTTACGAATTAAAGATTCCAGAAAGCTATATTCCAAAGATCACAAAAAAATTAAAAGAAGCGAATATAATTACAGCTTGCGAAGGAATAAAAGGTGGGTATTCACTTGTGAAAAAAACAGAAGATATTTCTCTGTTTGACATAATATCCTCCACGGAAGTAACCATGAAATTAAATCGTTGTTTAGAAGAGGATGGGTTTTGTTCCAGAAATGCAACAGAGCATTGTAAAGTACATAAAATATTGCTGGATGTGCAGCAAACTTATGACAATCTACTAAAGGGCATAAAGGTCTCGGAGATTATAAAACCAGATGCCGATGGGTTATCAGAATAGCTAAGAAAACAAACTAGAGAATATGAAAAAAAATTATAGAAATAACTCCACCAATATATTAAAATAGATATGGCATAATAAAGCAAAAGAAAGATGAATCAATTCAATTGTAAAAGGAAGGGAATACAAATGGGGTATACAGTAAAGGACTTGCTTGAATCAAACAAATTCCCGGAAATGCAGCTGATAAGTGATCATTCCGGAATTGATCGTGAAATTAAAGGAGCCCGAATCATTGAAATGCCAGAAATGGAAAAATTCCTGGTGGGGGGGGGAGCTGCTCCTAACGAGTATGAGAGCCTATGAGGATACAGAGGAAGATGTTTTTTTGTATCATTTAAAAGAATTGGATAAAAAGCAGATAAGTGGATTTATAGTAAAGTGCTATCAGAGAACTGAACACCTGAAAAGACTGTTTAATATTTTAATGGAATTTTCGCAGGAGTATCATTTGCCCGTGATAGAAATTTCTGAGGATTTGTATTTTTGGGGAATTATTAAGCATATACTACTTCAGTTGTGTGATATTGAAACTGCAAAACTGAAATATTTTAAGATGACACATGATAATTTAAGTAATATTTTACTGAACATGATAGATTCAAGGGAATCTATAGAGAGAATATTTTTCTTGATCAGTACCATGCTCGGGAATCCGGTCGGTTTATATAACGCAGATGGAACCTGTTTTTTTTCAAGTAATTCGGAAACACAGGATTTTAGAATGGAAAAAAATATTACGGAATATAAGCCTGAAATTATCACAAGATATCAATATTTGTGTCAAAAAAGGAAAAATACGAAGTATGTTGAATACATTAAGAAACTCGATATTTTTAAAAGGCAAGAAATGTATTTTGTTGTTTCAGAACAGAATGAACCGTTAGGAAAATTGGATTTTATCGCATTAGAGAATATTATCATTACATTACAGTTTAGTTTGATCAGACATGTAATAGAAGAGAATCTTGAAAAACGACATCTAAGAGATTTGGAATATCGTATGCTGGATGGTTCGCTGTCAAATGATGAAGAAAATGAAGTTGCAGGTATGCTTGGTCTTAATGATGCAGAGATATATCGGGTTGTCACTTTCCGTATGGATGCAATAAAGAATATAGAAAAATTTACCAATGCCCAGATAAAAGAAACAGAAATGGTCGAAAAGGAAATTATACGTTATTTACCGAGGGAGCATATTTTTTTGCAAACCAACCAGATTGTATATATTCACAGAGAAACGGAACGGGAAACTGGATTGGAATTTCGTAAAAAACTGGAGAAACTGCAGCAAACGATACAAGAATTTCTAGTTAATAGGGGAGTTGAAATAGATTTTCTGATTGGTATAGGTAAAACTGTCACAGGATACCATGAATTGAAGGAGTCTTTTAAATCTTCTAAAATTGCGCTTAAATATATTAAAGTTATTAGACGAATAATCGGAGACGAGGATAAGTCAGTTATAGATAGTACAAAGATAGGATTCTTTAATCATGTACTGGAAAAGATGAAAGATATAAATCAGTTGCAAGCGTTTATACCAGAGTCATTGAATAAACTTCGCCAGCACGATATTCAGAAAAATGGAGAGCTGGTTGATACATTGGAATGTTATCTGAATGTCAACCAAAGCTTAAAAAAGACTTCTGAATTAATGTTTATTCATTATCGAACTGCTTCATATCGTTTGCAGAAAATAATAGAAATAACGAATATAGATTTTAATAATCCAGCAGAAGTGCTTAGTGTTCGAATTGGATTGATAGCAATTCGAGTTCTTGAAGTAATGTAGAATTTTTAAGAATCTTTTGGAGAGGCAAAGATGAGATTCATAATATTAAAAATATTAGAATTGTTATAAAAGATAACGAATCACACAACAACATGGTTAGTGTGGTTCGTTTTTTTTGCCTGTTAATCGAAAATGGAGCACTTCGAACAAAAAAACGTTAAAAATTTTTCGTTCGTTGCACATTATATTTATAAATTTAATAGCGTATAATATAAAATTAATGAGAAAAATTATCGGTGAAAAACATTGAATATATCAATTTCTGAATATTTTTTTGATATAAACTAAGACTTTGCAGGGTTTAGATTAGAGGGATAACGATGCAACTAAAAAATTCAACAGATTACGCAATTAGAATTGTATGTTACTTAGCAGCACAGGAACGGATGGTATCTACATCAGAATTATCACGGAAGCTAAATGTTTCTGCTAATTATGTTCCTAAAATAGCGAAAAAACTGAAAAATGCAAAAATAGTCACTGCCTGTGAAGGGATAAATGGTGGCTATATGCTGGCAAAACAACCGGAGAATATTTCTCTGATGGAAATTATATCGTGTGTAGAGGAAACAATGGCAATTAATCGTTGTTTGGAAGAAGATCGTTTTTGTTCCAGAAATTTGGAAGATACCTGCAAGATACATAAAATATTGTTGAGCTTGCAGAATACATACAATAATAAATTAGAGAGTGTAAAGGTTTCAGACGTTATCCGCCCTGGAGAAGATGAATATTTTGGAAGATTTTATGTTGTATTAAAACTGAACTTAAAGGAAAAAAGCTACGAGTGTGTGTATTCACATATCCGTGAAGTATATGAGAAAGCAAGAAAAACAGAAAACTATGAAGAGTTCATAAGCCAATATGTAGAAAGATACGTGTATGCTTCTGACAAAAAAATGGTTCAGGACTTCTTATCAAGTGAAGGATTAGAAGAAAGATTAGTTGATGGATGTATGGAAAAAGATCTTCCGTACCGTAGAATTACCGGAAAAGATAAGAATGCATATGTTTGGATGGAAGCAAAAAAATATATAGATGCAAATGAGAATACTGCAATTATTACCTTACATAATGAGAAGATTGTCCAGAACACAGTTATAAAGATGGAACGAGAACTCATAAAAAAAGAACAGGATATGGCAAAGCAGTATTGGGATATGGTATCACTTTTAACTACTCTATTGAATCATAATCATTTAGTTGAAGCAGGATACCAAGACGATATCAGTTTCTATACGAAACAGGTATATCTTCAATTGCAGAATAAATATCCGGAATACGGGATTACGGATGAAGAAATGAATGTAGTAAAGCAACATCCATTAGTAGGTGCAGCGATGACCCAGAGATTCCCAGAGGGGGTAACAACGGAAAAGCTGAATCAATATAGCTATGAAATATGCAGACATCACCATGAAAGATATGATGGATCAGGATATCCGGACGGTTTAAAAGGGAATGCGATTCCGATGTGTGCACAGGTCGTTGGGATTGTTGATGCTTACGATGCATTGATCAATGATCGTCCATACAAAAGGAAATATGAACCTGAAGAGGCAATCCAGATGATTTCAAATGGTGAATGCGGAGCATTTTCCAATCAGCTGATGCAATGCTTTCAGGAGGCAGCAAAGCAGCAAAAATGGCTAAAAAGGAAAAAATTAAAGTAACAAGTGAAGACAAAAGATTAGAGGTCCAGATATGAAGAAAAAAAGAAGGATAGAGAACAGAATTATCGCAGTAATACTATGTATGGCTATCTTATTTTCTCAAGTGAATATTGCGGATGCAGCAGATGTAAATCCATCGGGTACCAACACTAGTCAAGTGGCACTTTCTGATGATGCCAATAAGAGTAATGGTGAAGTATCAACCGAGTCCACAGTTTCAGATGAAATAAATGGCACCACGGAATCCGAATCTAAGATATCGGAGGAAACAAGTGAAAACTCGAAAAATGACGAATCGGAATCGTCCGGTGGAAATGTTAAAGCGGAATCAACAGATAATATAGATGCTTATTATAAGGATAGTAAAATATGCATTTATAATTATGAACAATTAAAACAGATTGGTTCAGATGCTTATATTTACACAGGTGATAAGGATGGACAGATTGGTTCTGGAGAAGTGGTAAAGAGTGAAGGCACAGAGCTGAAATACGGTGCAGATGCTCAGTACATTTTGATGAATGACATCCAGATGAACTCGGAACAGATTTGGTCAGTACCGGATTCATTTACCGGAACTATCACAGGCACGAAACTAGAAGAAAACGAAACACCAACGCTGTATGATAAGGAAACGGATACAATCTACATATACAATCCATATCAGTTGATGGTGCTTGCACAGGAAGAATCTGAAACGGAACCAGTTATGTCATTAGATTATGATGCACCACAGTTTGGTATGGGGCAGATGATCTATCCGGATGGTGAAGATCAGGCGTATCTGACTTATAGTAAGTCTCATAATTATGTGTTATCGCAGAAATTTAATTCAGATAAGCCGGAATTAGTTGCGGATCAATTGACAGAAAAAGCGGCAAATGGAGTTCAGTGGCTAGATGGTGAGCATGCGGATGGAAGAACAAAACCGGGGCAGTTATATGTGGAGGTTTCCGGAAAAAAATATATTCTGATCGGAAATGAGTCACAGTTGCGGGCGATTGGGAGTAATAAACATGTAACACCGAGATTGTATGTTTACTATACACCAGGAGTGCTTACTGCTTTCAAGGGACCAGAATATATTCCATATTATCCAGGAGATGCAGATCTTGGATTAGATGCTGTAGCGAAGGAAGGCGGAACAACATATTTAAAGAAACCAGTCGAAGTTAAACAAAAAAAATATTTATATTATGACAAAAACAGTAAGTACGAATTAGCGGATGTGGATTTAAATAACAAAGGTATAATAACAGGATTACTGGATGTTGTTGGTGGTTTATTAGGAATTTTAACTGGAGGAACAAAGGAAATATGCGGAGTTGATGAAAATGGACTTCCGAATAAAGATAAGGCAAGTGAATTAAAATTAAAGAATGAATATGGCGACTTGAAATACGCATCCAACGCAAATTATATTATCTTCCGAGACATTGACCTTTCAACGGACGGAGTGAACTCCAACAAAGAAGATGACCTGTGGACACCTCTTATGGTATCGGGGGATATCAAAGGTGCTAAGTTAGCAGATGGACAAACAAAGATTACGGATGGTAACACTATTCTGGCAACTGGAAGACCTGTGATTTCTAATGTGAATGTGAACCAGACAGAAGCAATGGATGGTTCTAAGTATATAGGAATTGGATTTTTTGGAACAATTACGAATGAGGTTAATGTAAACAATATTGGTGTCAGCGCCGGAACGGTTACGGTTTCCAATCTAGAACTTCATAATGTAGACGTAAAAAATAATACAAATAAACACAAAGATACACAAACGATTATCAGTGGGTTGACAACCTTGCTTGGAGGAATACTTGGAGGAACAGTAGATACCCTTCTAGGAATTCTGACTTTTGGCAAATTAAACTTAAATTTAAAGGACACATTGGAGGCTCTTTTAAATGCCAGAGCAAAGGATCCGACAATCTATGCAACAGGAGCTTTTGCCGGAAGAATGGTAGGCGATGTTGTTGTAGAAAAGTGCGATGTGACAGGAATAGTTTCCGTTACGAATATTAATGATCGAACAGGTGGATTTGTCGGTTACACAGAAGGTGTTACGCAGTATGAGGGACTTTCCCAGGCACTTGGGGTGACAGTTAAAGCATTATCGGCTTTATTAAATGTTATACCGGGACTTGGACTTGGAGATTTGATCACAATTCTTCTGAAGAATGCATTGCCGGTTGGTAGTTTAATCCCTACTGGATACAAAAATGTAAATATCAAAAACTGTCATGTAGAGAATCTGGCAGGAACTATCGGAGCTGCGGATAAAGATTATGCAGGTGGTTTTGTAGGACAGCAGGTAGGAACAAGAATCTTTGACTGCTCCGTGAAAAACAGTAGTTATTCTGTAACGGCAAAAGAATACGGCGGAGGATTTGCAGGAATCAGCAGAGATGCGGAAATCCGAGGTTTGTTAAGTGATGTAGGTGTTGAACTTATTCGAGTAATGCAGCCACAGAGTATCTTGTTAAATTGCAATCTGACAGGATGTAATGTCTCAGTATCCGGTGACAATTATCAAGGTGGTATTGTAGGAGCACAGACAAACAGCTATGCAGTCAACTGTGGAGCGAGCGGAAGCATTGCAGTTAAAGCAAGCGGAAGTTATGCCGGTGGTGTGAGTGGTATTTCAACAGTTGGATGGATTACAAACCTTGGAAATAGAGAAGTCAAGGATGCAAGCCTTTTAACAACAGTGAAAGACTTGTTGACAGGTCTTTTGTCGAGTAATCCGGAAAAAGCAGGTATGCTCTTGTCACTTGTAGGAATTGCACCATCAGCAATCTTGGGATGTAACATGGATTGTTCATCAGTTTCAGTTGAGGCTGGTAAGAGCTATTCCGGTGGTATTCTTGGTGGCGGTGATGGCGTCTATATTGCAGAATCCAGTTCCGAATATTTAAATAAACTTCCGTATTGGAAACATGGCGGAGGAGATGCGAGCAGTGTAGCCCAAAGAGATAATGTGCTTACAGGATTAAAAACAGTTACGGCAGGTGAAAATCGTGTCGGCGGTATTGCAGGAAGTGTAACAACAGCAAATGTCACAGGACTTTTAAATAATACGCTTGGAATCGGAAACTTCCTTGGATTTACTGTGCATCATGTAACGGTGACTGGAGTAAATGATGGATATACAGTAGAAGCAAAAGAAAATTATGCCGGCGGAGCGCTTGGTGAGGCTGTTGGTGGAGATGTGGATACTGTAACATTAAATCAGGTAAAATTTGTTACAGCAAAAAACAGAGTCGGTGGTTTTGCTGGTTGTGCAGGTCCAGGAGATCTGGCAGGTGGAAACGGACTGACTTTGAATCTGTTAGGACTGAACAACTTGCTGAAAGTAGAAAATCTGCTTTCTGTGGCAGAAGGTGTCAGAGTCAAAATCAACGAAGCTCATGTAAATGGCATCGCAGGAGGCATGACTGTACAAGCAACAGGTACAAATTCCAACGGCGAAGTAGTGGATTATACGGCCGGTGGTTTCATCGGAAAGAGTAACAGCTGTGAGATCATTAAGTCCGATGTGAAAAATTTAAAAGAAGTAACAGCAAATGATACAGATGGTTTTGCAGGAGGATTTGTAGGTTCTTCACAGACCGGAGGGCTTGCAGATGTAGCTGGTGAAGCGGATGTTAAGGCTTTGTTAAATGCAAATAAGTTGTTAGGTGCTGTCACGTACTTGCTTCCTTCTTATACAGAGTGCACGGTTACTTATGTTGATAAAGGCGGAGTTGCTGCAGATACAGCAGGCGGTTTTGCCGGAAACTTCCAGAGTGGAACGGTTAACAACCAGGATGCAGGAGAAGGTAACTATTATTCTGTGTATAATCTGGATCATGTAAACGGGCAATCTTATGCAGGAGGCTTTGGTGGAAATGTTTACTCCGGAGCATTGGCAGATGCTGGAGGCGGAATCAGCATTCTTGGAGGTATCAAGGGGCTGAATATTAATGTAGGAGATTTGCTGAACCTGATCAATGCCTACATTCCATATGTACAGTATGCAGGAGTTAAATCCGATAATGGATTTACGGTTACGGCTAATAAAATCAAATCGGATGATATGAATTCTGGTAGTGCTGGTGGCTTTATTGGTTATGGCAGTGGAGTTCAAGTTAGTCATTGTGATGTAACAAATTTAAAACATACAAAGGTAACACCTCCTAAAGATTTAGAGGGTGAAGATAGTTCAAATTATTTTGGACAGGATAGTACATATGCAGTAACCGGTGCCAGATATGCTGGTGGATATATCGGATATATGGATATTGGTTCGGCAGCTTCCGTTGGAAAAGGTTTGAGCGTACTTGGTAAATCGATAGGAATCAATCATGTGCTGGATGCATTGAATGTCGTTGTTTCTACAATAGAACATTCTGATGTTACAGGAAATGTTGGAGGTTTTGCAGTAAAAGCGACCTGGAAAAATAAAGCATCCGATGCCTCAGCAAATGACATACTTGGTGATGCAGGAGGTTTTGCCGGAAAGATATCTGGCGGACATATTCAGGATTCCAACGCAAATAACTTCTCCTATATCATTGGACAGATTACAGCCGGTGGTTACGTGGGAGATCTTGAACCCGGAAATGTGGCAAATGTACTTGGCGATACTGGTATCTTAGGTGGTCTTGTTGATGTGTCAGATACATTGGCATCATTAGCGGAGGACTTTGTACCGACGATCAGAAACAGCTCTACGACTTGTATTCCTTGTGGTGGTGCAGTTCGTGCAGATGCGGCTTCCACAACACAGGTACAACGAGGTATGGCCGGAGGTTATGCAGGACATAATGAAGGTGGTCACATCTGGGGAAACAATACAAAGAAATGGAAAGGTAAAGACTATACCGGACCAACAGGTACTTGTAAAGCAGTAAGAATCCGCTCGGTATACGGAGAAGAAATTGCTGGTGGCTTCACAGGATTTATGGAGTCAGCTGATACGGCAAGTACCGGAAACCTGTCCTTGTTGTGGGGACTGGTAAAAGCAGATAACATCCTGGGAGCACTCAGTGTTGTCTATCCGACGGAAGAAAATACGGCAGTTTACGGTCCACTTGCCTTGATGGATTATAAAACTTGGAATGATTGGGTAGAATTCGTTGGTAAATATAAAGGTTACGGAAGTGATCTTGCAAAGAATGGTAAAGTAAACAGTCAAGAAGAACTTGATGCGATTATTGGGAAATATATATATGGATACAATGTTGTCGCAGGAAGAGAAAATTACCGGGATGAAATAAAACTGGCGAATGGCGGTGCAGCCGGTGGCTATGTTGGTTCGATGCAGACTGGAACCATTACGAATGGACAGGCTTATCAGGCGAAGACAATTAAAGGGCTTCGCTGTGCCGGCGGTTTTGCAGGAGAAATGATAAACGGCGGAGCAGCAAATCTCGGAGGAGTTGATATCCTCGGTCTTAAACTGGAATTAGGACGAATGATAGATGTTCTTAATGTATTTGTACCAGTAATTAAGCAGTCTTCTGTGGAAGGTTATCAGAGTGGATTAATTGTTCAGTCAGAAGGAATCAATGCCAAGGATGCCTGTGGTTATGCAGGAGGTTATGTAGGAAAACTGATTGGTGGACAGATCTGGGGCGAAAATAATGCTCACTGCCAGGTTACAAAGCTGAGACGAGTTGACGGAAGAAGTTATGTCGGTGGATTCGTCGGAAGCTCTAGACCAGGAAGTGTAGCAACACTGAATCCAACTGCAGGAGAAGGATTGCTCAGCCAGCTTCTGAATAAACTGTTAAGTACACCAGCAGATTTGATAAAAGTATTAAATGCTACAGTCGCAACGATCTGTTATGCGGATGTGGAAGCCTGGGATGACTGGGGAATCATCGTAAATGGTGCTTATACAAGTGAAAGTAATAATACTTCTTATGCAAAAGCGGCAGGAGGATTTGCCGGAAATCTGGAAGGAACTGTACTCGGTAAGAAGGATACGGAAGAGGCAGGAGTTTCTGTACAGAATATCCGTTCCGTAGTCGCAGGTGAATATGCCGGAGGATGCTTCGGTGTTGCTGACGTAGCCGGAGTTGCCAATATCAGTGCAGGAAATGAGACCTCGCTCCTTGATAAATTATTAAAGCTTGGAAGAACCGATGTGCTGGATGCATTTAGAAGTTATGTATATTACGGAACTGTAAGCGGAAGTAAGGATGCTGGTTTAAGTGTCAGCGCAAACACAGCGATAAAATCCGGACAGAACAACCAGGTTACATATAGCGGAACAGCCGGAGGTTTTGGCGGCTCATTGCTAAATGGTTCTGTGAAAAACAGTAAAGTAACAGAATTAAGCAATGTAAGAGGTTTGAATAGTGTCGGAGGATTTGTCGGCTATTCTGGAAAGAGCGGAGTAGTTAAGGCAGACAAGATAGACGTTATTGGAGACAATACAGGACAGTTACTGGGTGGAGCTCTTGGAGTTATGGACATTTTTGGTTCTCACATTGATGACTGTGCAGTTACAGGAACTGATGATGGTTACACTGTGCAGAGTACAAATGGAGATGAGCAGATTGCCGGAGGATTTATCGGATATGCAAATCTTGCAAGAATGTCGAATTGTACAGCAGGTGACAAGACAAACCAGAAAATTGGACTGAAACAGGTAGCGTCAGGTGGAACAGCCGGTGGATTTGCAGGGCGAACAAGTTTCGCTTATCTTGCAGATTTGAAGTTGGATTCAGGAGCAGTGAATGTAATATTCTCAGTTGTTAATCAACTTGTAAAAGCACTATATCTGGATAAAATCCAGGATTCCGATCTTCTGAAGATTAATCTTGGAATCATCAAAGTGGATGCGCTGTATGATGGCAAACTGCTTCATGTAAATCTGCTTGGATTGGATATTTCTGTAGGACTTTCAAAAAAGTCAACGGATAACAATCAACAGACAGACCTTGCAATTATTACGATTGGAGATTCATCCATCAAACTTCCATGCGATGAAAATGGACTTTTGAATGATAATGATGCCAAATCCAATATCAGTGTGAGTCTGATCAAGGCGAATCGAACAAAAATCACAGATAGTAATGTCTACGGTGTCAGTCAAGGATATGATGTCTATGCCGGTGGAGCCGGAAATAACAATGATGGTGATGCTAAAGACGGACGAAGTGGTGGCTTTGTTGGATTCAACGATGAAGGACTTTTGAAGAACAACAACATGTATTACTGTGATGTGGTTCGGGGAACAAAAGATCTTGTTGGACCATTTAGTGGAAAAAGTGAACTGGATACGGTATATGACTTCAATAGCCAGGAAAAGGTGGAAGGCGAAAAGAACAATTATCGTATTTATAGAAAACTGGATCAATCATTAGATCAAATTGAAAAGAATAACAGTATCTTGAACAGCAGTCATGAAAAGGATGATGCAAGCGGATGGGATATTTATACAATAGGACACATGAATCCGGTAAAGACCTTTGAGACTTTAAAGAATGCTGTTCTGGCAAGCAAGAGTGATTCAGTGAAAGCAGATCTTAATGCCTATGAATCACCAGCAAAAGCAGTATTGATGGCAGATACTAAAACAACATTGAACACGGGAGATAGTGATACACCGGAACCATCCGAGTCACAGGATCCATGTGATGAGAACATCAAGCTGACGATCAATAAAGTTTGGAAAGATTTAAACAATTTTGATCATTCAAGACCAAACAGTATTACGGTAACAATATCACGTACTTGGAAAGATAAGGCAGGAAATGAAACGACAGAACCAGTACCAGGTTACGAGAGTTACAAAATAGAAGGTTCTATCGATAAATCTAAATGGCAGGAGGTGATAAAGGAACTCCCGGCATACAAGACAGATGGAGATGAAATTTATTATTACACGTATTCCATCACAGAAGCAAAAGTGGATGGTTATACAACAACGATAGATAAATCGCAAGATGGATTTACCTTCACAATAACTAATAGACATTTCCCAGGTCTTCCGGATACCGGAGGATACGGAAGCTATTTGATTTACCTGATAGCTGTTCTGCTTTTCCTGGTATATTTCGTAATGAGATATAAAAAATGCAAGAAAAATAAAAAAGCAGAAAAACTATAAAAAAATTCTCAAGAAAAGGAGATAAAGGACATGAAGAGAATGAAAAAAATCATGGCATTAATGCTGGCAGCGATTATGATGATGGCTATGTCTGTAACAGCATTTGCCGCAGAAGGAACAACACCAGCAGCTGCTGGAGCAAACACACTTACCGTTAATGTGAACACAACAACAGCAGCAGCACAGGATCTGAAAGGTCAGACAATCAATCTGTACAAATTATTTGATGTGACAGAGTCTGGTACAACAGGATCAAAGAACTATGCATATACAGTGAATACAGATTATAAAACAGCACTGATAAGCGTATTAACTAGCTTAAGGACATCAGTTCCAACAATTCCAGAAGTTACGGTAACCTCTACAGATGAGCAGTTCTCAAAAGCTGTAGCATCTCTTGAGACAGCAGGTAAAGTTCAGGATTTTGCAAACGACTTTACAGCATATGCGTTGAAAAATAGTTTAGCAGCAACAAAAACTTCTGGAAAAATTAAAGAGAGTAAAACATCTCATAATTTTACAGGCTTAGACGCAGGATACTACTTAGTATATGTAACTGGTGGAAAAGAGATTCAGTCTTCCTTAGTTACAGTAGACGCTGATACAACTACAGTAAATTTAAAATCAGAAACACCAAGCATTAATAAAACAGCTGATAAAACAACAGTAAATATCGGTGATGTCGTAACATATACCGTAAAAGGTTCTATTCCGGATACAACAGGATATGCAGAATATGCATATAAAATCCATGATGAATTAACTAAAGGTCTTGATTTTGTAAATAATGCAACAGGAACAGCTTGTACAGATAATAAAGTAGCTGTTAAAGTGGCATTTACAAATGCAACAGATGCAGGTAAAGCACCAACAGAAGCAACACTTGATGCAGAAAACAATAGAAAAATGTCTCTTGACTTGTCTGCATGGATAAGAGCTAACCAGGAAAATAAAGGAAAAGAATTCACAGTTATATATTATGCAAAAGTAAATAAAGATGCGGAAGTAACAAATAATAACAAGGCTTCATTAGAGTACGGAAACAATCCAAACGATACAACAACTACAACACCAAGTGAAGCAAAAACACCGACCTATCCGTTAGATATCTTAAAGAAAAAAGCAGGTATTGCTGGAGCTACAACTGAAAAGTTAGCAGGTGCAAAATTTAAGTTATATTCTAACAAAACAGATGCGGATAAAAATGATGACACCAAAGCCATTAAAGTTTCTCCAGTAACTACTGGAGTTGCTGGAAATTATGTAGTAGATCCAACATCTTCTACTACAGAATTTGAATCAGTTGAAAATATTGAAGGAAAAGGTTACAACCTCCGTGTAAATGGTCTTGCAGAAGGAACATACTATTTAGTAGAGACAAAGGCACCAGACGGATTCAATAAGTTGACAGCACCAGTCGTAATTAAAATCACAAAGAGCACAGATCCAGATGTAAATAAATGGACTATCTCCAAAGATGGTAATGATGAAACAGACAAAATCATCGACATCGAAAACAGCACAGGTTCCCTCCTTCCATCCACTGGTGGACGTGGAGCAATTGCATTTGCTGTAATCGCAGCTCTTCTTGTATTCGGTGTAGCAGTAAGCTTCATCCGTGATAAAAGAAAAGAAGCATAATAGTTTTACCAGAGATATAAGATAAGATTTAAAGAATGGGCGGTTATCTTCCACGGAAGGTAACCGCAATTCCAAGTATAACAACAGGGAGAATGAAATGAAGAGTAAGAAGAAAAAAAAGAAGATAACAATAAAAGATATTATTCGTCTGATCGTGCTTTTGGTTGCATTCTCCGTATTGTTATATCCAACGTTTAGTAGTTATCTGAACGAAAAGAATGGTTCAAAAGTGGTATCCTATTATGATGAGGAAAGTGTAAAGTTGAGTAAGGCAGAAAAAGAGCAGATGTTGGAAGAGGCGAGAGCATATAATAAGGAAATGCTGGGAAATATTGATTTGATTGATCCATTTTCGCAAGAAGATGTGGAAATAGATGCTCGTTATGAGGGACTGTTAAACGTAGATGGTTCGGGAATGATGGGATATATCCGTATTCCTAAGATTAATATAGAACTTCCAATCTATCATGGAACAAGTGAAGCAGTTCTGCAGACAGGTGTCGGACATTTCTGGGGTACATCTCTTCCTGTAGGTGGAGAAAGTACACATACAGTTCTGACAGGACATAGAGGTCTTCCGACAAAGACACTATTTACCAATATGGATAAACTGGAAGTAGGGGATATTTTTTACATTAAGGTTTTAGATGAAACCCTGGCATATCAGATTGATCAGATATTAACAGTTTTACCGGAAGAGACAGATGGGTTATCTATTGAACCAGGCAAGGATTATGCAACACTTGTTACTTGTACACCATTTGCAATCAATACACACAGACTTTTAGTACGTGGAGAGAGAATACCTTATGAAGAGGCAACAAAGCAAGAGCCTGATACCAATATAAAACCAGAGTTATCTTTCACTGCTAAAGTGCTGATTGTAACAATTATAGCAATTTTTATAGGACTGATGATTGCTGTAATTTATAGTATACGAGATAGAAAAAGGAGGAAAGTAAGGTGAGAAAGAAGATAAGAAATATTCACATTATTTTATTCGTTATGCTTTTTCTTGTCAGTAGTTTTATAAATATTTCAACAATTCATGCTGAAGCAGGAAGCAGAACAGGAAGAATTCAAATTATCTACAAAGGGAGAAATAGTTCGGATAAAGAAGTAGCTCTTTCCGGAGCAAAGTTCTCGATATTTCCAATTCAATATATGAAAAATGATGAGCTGGTCTGGGAAAATGGTTTTAAAGATTCAGGGATATCATTGCAAGATACCAGTGCAGAAGCAAGAGAAAAACAAGCAAAACAATTGTATGCATTTGCGAAGGAAAATGATATTTCCGGCTTAATGCAAGAAACAGATAGTTCAGGACGCACGAGTTTTGGAGAATTGGATGAAGGAATTTATCTGATTGCACAGATTGAAAATGTGGAAAGTGGTACAGATAAATTTGAATCTGCTCCATTCCTTGTTAATATTCCATCTGAAATCAATGGGAGTGTAGAATATAATGTAACGATAGAGCCAAAAGCTGAATGGGTTTCACCAGAAACACCACCGAACAATCCAGATAAGCCAAAGGATCCGGTACCTTCAAAACCTGATAAGCCAAATACTATTCAGAAAATAATAAATACGGTAAAAACTGGAGATACAACCAATATAGTTGCATGGTTTTTAATAGCGATTGTTAGTCTTGGTTTGATTGTAGGATTTTATAAAAAGAGAAAAATGAAGTAGCCATTATTTAAAGAAAACTGATCCATTACGGTGGAATCAGTTTTCTTGTGTTATACGGTTTAAAACGTTTCAGATATTAATGTTGAAGTGGTGGTGTAAACGCACCATAGTGCGTACTATCAATTGATTAGCCACTCATCAGAGTGGCATATTTTATAAGTTACTTTCTACATTTCTCTGGCAACTTATCTGACCAAGGAAGCAGATCCTCACAGAAACTTGTATCATGATCTTCCATATGTTTTGGAATCTCTGTGAGTAAATATTCAAAATAATCGTATGGTTTCAGATTGTTTGCTTTTGCTGTTTCAGCAATACTATAGATGATTGCACTTGCTTCAGCTCCTGCAATGGTATCAATCATGACCCAGTTTTTCTTGCCAACACAGAATGGGCGGATTGCCTGTTCTGCGGCATTATTGTCTAGTGGGACATCACCATCTTCAAGAAACACACGCAAATATTTTTCCTGATTCAATGAATACGTGAATCCATTTGCTGTTTTATTCTTTGGCATCACAGACAACAAGTTTTGTTTTGCCCACGCAAAATAAGCATCTACCAGAGGCTTCACAGTCAGCTGTCGATGTTTCAAACGTTCCTCAGAACCTAACTCCTTGAGTTTATTATCCTCACGATAAATCGCTTGGATTTGTTTTAATGCAAGATATGCAAGTGACATTTTCTGACTCGCCTTCGGCAAAGCCTTTACCGCTTCATCAAAGCGACGTCTCACATGTGCCCAACATCCGGCAATCTTCAGGTCTTCACGTTCTTCTGCAATCGTGTGGTAAACCTGGTAGCCATCCGTTATACAGACTCCACGAAATTCCTTTAGGAAGGATCTTGGATGGTTTGCATTACGAGTAGGTTGATACTCATATAGGACAATCTGCTTATCAAGATACATCATTCCTGTTCGGTAAACCCACATGTAGTGCTTTGTTCCGGTTGTTCGGTATTCCTTTGAAACAAGAACCGGAATTTCATCGGCTTGAAGCACATGATATTCATATAACTTTTCGTGTAGGTAATCATAGAAAATCGACAAGTATCTTTCTGCACAAAGAATCGTCCAGCGAGCCATATCTGCTCGATCAATGTTCACTCCCATTCGTTGGAATTCTTGTTCTTGACGATAAAGCGGAACTGCATTTATATACTTTGCATTCCAAATTCCAGCGAGCAATGATGCTGATACAAGGCTGTTCCTTAATAAGTAAGCTGGATGATCTGCCCTTTTGAAATGGTTATCCTTCTTTGACTTATAGACTCCCACATGATGTTCCTCGATTTCAACTTTCATTGGTGTAAAACGGTAACGATTATATACTTCATCTTCTAATTGATACCAGCCGTCTTCTCCGAATTCAGCAATCAATTCATCCTCTGTCATCTTGTGTTCTACAGGGATGACTGGAAGATTCCGGATATCAGCAATACGTTTCCCTTTTGTCTTCTTTCCACGTTTTTTAACAGGTTCTTCTTCGGATTCATCCAGTGCTGCAACAGCCTCTGCCTCATTGAAAAAGACGATATTCCCATCAACCTCCATGAAACAAATCTGGTTATCTACACCTAGTTTCTCAGAAGATTTGCCGAAACGTTTGTTGTTCAATACAGCGACTTGCTCCAACAATAACTGCAACTTCTGATCAATATCCTTCAGTTGTGATTGTTGAACCAAAAACAGTTGAACAAGTGTAGACTTGTCAAAATGATTTAATTGTTCTTCTGTATATTCCATCGCCATAATGACACCCCTTTTCTAAGTATTATTATAGCGGATATGGCAGAAAATTGCGAATTTCATCCCCATCTGAATTCGTCATTTTGCCTATGGTTGTAAGCAACCACAATAAGATTCTACCCCATTAAAATCAAAGGCTTTTAAAGTGATTCCTATAAAATATAAGCTTGCCAAAGTGCTGTAACACACCGATAATGCCTAATAAATCACTTACTGATTGTTCAAAATAAAGGGAATGAAGCACTTGATTTATCCTGTAAAATTTCTACCTTTTGCACAAGGATTATGTGGTATATTTTGGGATGGAAATCTCCTGGACCTTTCTTTTGGGAGAAATGGTCAGTCCTTCCATCAGCCAACGGAATTGTTGTCCTGTAAGTTCCTGTACTTCAGATTCATTTCTTGGCCATACAAAACTGCCTTTTTCAAGACGTTTATACAAAAGGAGTTCTTTTAAAATTTTATTACCCTCAGCTATCAGTTGTATGGAATTACGCTTTTTGCATGTTGCTAAAAACGCTGCCTTAAATTGTTCCATGCTAATCGCATGGGTATATTCATTCTGTAAAATATACAGATCGTAGTAATCTCTCAATCTTGTATTCGCTACACCTCTTGCTATTACTGTTTCCATTTTCTCTGCAAGTACTGTTTCCAAATTATAGGCTAAAATAGATATAGTACGTTCTTCAAACATCAACTTAAACGTATACAATACTTCTCTCGGTGTGATAATGTCTCCAGTGGAAATATCTACTTTTAATGGCGTCCGCATTGTTTCCAATGTAGCCTCTAGATTCACTCGTACTCCGGTATATTCTGCCTCATCCATAATTTCACCGACACTTTTTATAGAAAATGTCATACCATCATCAATGGGAACCGCAATAATTTCTTCTATCATTTCCCTTGCATTTTCTACGGACAGTGGCATATTCTTTATGGTTGTATCAATATCCATTGTAGAACGAGTATCCAATCCTACCATAGCAGATACTAGCATTCCCCCTTTCAAAATAAAATTGTTTCTATATTTTGAAAGAGAAATCCGTTCTAAGAAACGCTCCATCACATAGTTACGCATAATAATCTGTGCCTGTAAGCTATCCCCTTTTGTTAAATTTCTTACTAACGCTTTCAACTGTCTTGAAGTTTTAATCATTATAACAATACCTCCAAATATGGTCTCAAAATTTTTTCTACACGAAACTCTTTTGCATATCGCATAAGTTGCGGCAGATTTTTTTCTTTACTTCGCAGGTATTCCTTTATTGCTGACTGTAAATCCTGAATCTCTACATTACTGCGGCTGCGTAATAAATCACACACGGTACGTTCCGCATTGTACGCTTTCACAAGATGTCCCTCTGGTGATTCTAAATTTACTACTCCCAACTCTAAAAGTTCTCTTTTTACACGATATACTTTTATCTTCTGCTCTTTCATACTTTTTGCATGGTATCCTGCTTTTACAGTAACCGTAAATTGTAACGGCTCTCGCTCTGCCATTCCTAACAAATAAAGCGAAGTTTCATGAGAAAAAATAATCTGTGGATATCTCGTTTGTAATAAATAAAAAGGATCTTCCCATGCATCCGGCGACAAGTAAATTCCTTTTGCCACACATTCTAATTCCATTTTCTTTGCATATTCCATAAAATAAGTTTTTGAAATTCCTGCCTCAATCACATCGGCAGTTTGAAGAACTCCATTCTTTTCACATAGCATGTTGTCTAACTTTTCTTTTTTATTCATTTTCATCACCTTACTTTCACACATTGATTATAATTTATTAATGTGTGAAAGTAAACTTTTTTTATTTATTAAAAGAAAACTTTTTCTCTACTATCACAAATTTAACAACTCCTATATATGCCTCCTCCCAAGCAAATACATCTGCACTCGTCTCAATGTGCGAATTTGTATTTTACAGAGTTTACATATTCCATGCTATGTATGCGGTATTGGCTCACCAATACCGTTATAACTATCGCTCCATCACAACCTTATTTCTTGTTGTCTGTACTTCCACACTTTCATCCGGCTCCACATTCAAAATCGGATGTTCTTTCTTATCCATACCAAGTAATGTATTTAATTCCCCTAATCTTGCGTTTTTTTCTGTAATTCATCCCGATTCATAGCAAAGTTGCCTACCACATCTATTTTCTTTTTCATAGATTCTAATTTCCTTTTAATCGCTTCACCGCATAGTTAATAACTTCTTCCGGTGTTGGCCTGTCTCCCTTATGCTTTCCAGAACTGTTTTCCACCAATTCCAAACCGCCTATACTCCTATATTGATTTGTACTCTTGATCGTGTGAATTTATAAAGTGATATTATGAAAGAGGGCGTTCTTCCGCTAAGAAAAACGCCCTTGTTTTATGAGATAATTATAAAGATATAAAGATGTATTTTCAATCCTGAGCTTTTCCGATTAATCCAGATCTTCTGTACAAGCCTGCATAGCTTCCATCACAGCATTTCTAAATCCGAATGATTCCAATCTCTTGACCATTTCAATCGTAATTCCGCCAGGTGTACATACCTGATTCTGAAGTTCTGCCGGATGTTTCCCTGAACGAAGTACCATCTCAGCACTTCCCTTTACAGCCTGTGCACTGAATTTGATTGCCTGCTCCCAGGTAAATCCTTCTCTTGCTGCTCCATTGGCCATAGCATCAATCAGCATAAATACCATTGCCGGAGAACTTCCTGTTACTGGGATAATACCATTCAGCTTGCTTTCATCCAAAATTTCTGCGATTCCAAATCCAGAGATCAGCTTTAACATGATCTCTGTCTCTTCCTTGCTTACATTCTTATTCGGTACAACGGCTGTAACAGCTGCGCCTACCTGAGCACATGTATTTGGCATGCAACGTACGATCTTCGCATCACTCCCCAAATGTTCTTCCAGTTCTGCAATTGTAACACCTGCTGCAACACACCATACGATTGTTCCATTCTCCTTAACGGTATCTTTGATTTCATCCATAATAGCCGGTACCAGCCATGGTTGTACTGCTACAAGAAGTACATCATTCTTTGCTGCAATCATATTATCATCGACAGCTGTAAATCCTGCTTCTACCGCTCTTTTTCTGCTTCCTTCAAATTTATCCGATATGGTAATATTTTCAGGTTTTACAAGATCATTATTTACAATACCTCCAAGAATCGCTCCTGAGATCAATCCATATCCAATTCCACCTAATTTCATTATTGTTTCCTCCTTCAAATCCTTTTTCATTGATAATCAATTTGTTTCCAAATTGTTACCGTATACCGCTTCTTTTTTGTCCACTTTTTTCAAAGCTCTTCGGAACATATTGACACTGGTATAAAACACTACTACTATTACCATCCACTGTAATGTGGAAATCGACATTGACTTTACAATATATACTGCAACCGCTACACCAAACACACCGCCTACAGTCAATCCCATCACTGCATGACGGTCAACCAGACCTTTTTTCAGACTCATCAGACCTGTTGTCGGAGTAGATACTGCTCCGGTACACATCATGATAGGGAATGACACCAGAGGGCTCATGCCCAGCATATAAATCATACACATACACGGTGTAAAATTACCAATACTGAAGTTTAATGCCACACCAAAGATAAAGTTACCAACACATGCGATTACCAGTTTAATTCCTTCCATTCCAATTGCGTCTCCGCCTGCCGGCAGGATTCCAAACTTGCTTCCTAGCATCAGAAGTGCTGACAGCAGAAGTCCAAATGCCATAACAATCGTAACTGTTCTTTCTGAAATCCTTGCAACCAGTTTGTTGCCAATAGCAGCTCCCAACACTCCGCATATTACAATCGGAATCAATGTGCCGAATTCCACTTTCACAGAACTAGTAAAAAGTAATGCTTCAAAGATGACCGGGATTGCAACTCCAGCATTCAATGTCCCCGGAATTTTCTTGTCATCTACTAGACGGAACAAGCCGTAGGCCGCCGTTGTTGTTGCAAATGATCCAATTCCAAGTGCATCGAAGAAGTTCACAACTGCTCCTATGATGTAATGCAGTATCGTCTCTTTTTTAGATACTCCTTCTTCTTTATTCTTCTTATAATCTCTTACAATAATGGCACCTACCACGATCGCATACACGATCAGAATAATCTGAATTATTTTTAATATCATCTAGCTATCTCCTCACTCATACTTTTCTATAATAGATTCCATTGATTTTAATTGCACATCCTGGCTGATATTCCTGTAGCTTTGATGCTATGCTGCTCATCTGCTCCCGATTTGGTGACTGGATATCTTCAAGCTCATACTTTTTCCCCATTTTTCTATAGGTATCCACTCCCAGCTTATGATATGGCAACAATTCAATGTCCCTGACTTGTTTCAATGGTCTGACAAATTCAGCCGTAAGCCTCATGTTTTCTTCTGTCATATTAATTGTAGGAATTGTCGGAATTCTCACATGAATATCTCCTGTAAACTCCGCATCCATACGACGGATATTGTCCTTGATGATTTTATTGGATGCACCTGTATATTTTAGATGCTGTTGCTCATCGGCCAGTTTGAAATCCACAAAAACCGTGTTTAGATAAGGAAGCATCTTCTCCAGTGCCTCATATGGTCCATACAGACTGGATTCAATCGCTGTATTGATTCCTTCATCCCTGCATTCTTTCAGAATATCTCGGACAAAATCCGACTGCAGAAGCACTTCTCCGCCACTGATTGTCACACCACCACCTGAATGAAAGTAAAAAACTTCATCCTTGCGTATAATCTTCATAATACTTTCCGGTGTTGCATCATATCCATAATCCATCATACATTCTATGGACTGCGACTCCGGTGTCGAACACCACTGACACCGGAGTGGGCAACCTTTCATGAACACGACAGTTCTAAGACCATCTCCGTCATGGATGGATGCTTTTTCTATCCGAAGTACCTTTCCTGTCCGTCTTTCCATTATTACCTCCTGTTAACAGGTGCTACAGAAGTTGCTCTGTGCGGTTCTAGCAATAATCTCATCCTGCACTTCTCTTCCAAGCTCCGTAAAATATGCTGTATATCCAGCTACACGCACCAGCAGACCTTTGTAATTTTCCGGCTTTTTCTGTGCTGCAAGAAGTGTCTCTTTATCGATAACGTTGAACTGTACATGATATACATCCAACGTACACAAACTTCTCAACAGTGCCATCAGCTGCCGAATACCGTTTTCAGTCTTTACCATATCCGGTTCCAGTTTCATATTAAGCAATGTTCCCTGTGTATATCTTGAATGTGGAATACTTGCAACTGACTTAATTACCGCTGCCGGTCCTTCTACGTCTGTTCCTCCATTCGGACTGATACCATCTGCAAGTGGCATCCATGCTTTTCTTCCTGATGGCAGTGCTCCAACGTCCTGTCCAAATGGTGTATTACCGGATACTGGTAAGATACCAGGTGTCATCTGTCCAAATTTACTGTGATATTTTTCAATTTCATCTGCAATAAATGTAAGCATGTGGCTAGTAATATCATTTACATCATCGTCATCATTGCCATATTTATGACTTTCTTTACAAAGTTTCTGAATCTCTTCATATCCTTCAAAATCAGCATCAAGAGCTTTCACCATATCTTCCATGCTGACCAGCTTACGGTCATATACCAGATCACGGATTGCTTCCATACTGTTTATCAAATCCGCTACACCAATCAGAATGATACCATTACCGGTGTTGTATTTCGCTCCGCCCCACGCATAATCTTTGGCATTCTTCACACATTCGCGGAAGGATAAGGAAAGTGCCGGAACGATTCGATCCATGCAGATATCATCGATAATATGGCTTCCCTTTACACAGATACGTACAGAATACTTTAATTGCTCTTTTACTGCATTTTCAAAATCCTCATATGTCTCAAATGTAGTCGGATCTCCGGTCTCTGTTGCTACCTTTCTTCCTGTCTTACGGTTCACTCCATTCGTCAATGCGAACTCAATGATACCGCCCAGATTAATATCTGCAAATGCGGAATAGTGACGCAGTCTTCCGTCTAGATTTGTCTCTACACAGCCTGCCGGATTCCAGTCATATGCTTCCTTAAGTGGAATACCTTTATTCATCAACATACGTATTCCCACATCATCATTATAGAATGCCGGGAATCCGGTACCCAGGCTGATAACTTCTGCAACCTTCTTCAAAAACTTAGTCGGATTCTTAGCCATACTGTATCTTACACACATGTTTGGCTGATAGAGCTGCACATCCTGTGTAGCCTGTAACATCATATAAGAAATATCATTAACTGCATCTCTGCCCTCTGCATCGATGCCACCACAGCACAGTGTCTGGAACATTGGATATCCTGCTGAATATCTTGCTGTTGTTGCATCCTGGAATACACATGGTTCAGAGAACTTCACCCACAGACACTCCAGAAGCTCCTGTCCTTCATCCTCTGTGATTCTTCCACTTTCAATATCGACTTTGTAATATGGATAAAAATACTGATCCATTCTTCCCGGATTATATGCTGCTGCATTCTGCTCCATAAAAATCGAAATATGATAGAAGTAGAATGACTGAATTGCCTCCTGAAATGTCCTTGCCGGATATCTCGGTACATGATGGCAAGTCTCAGCAATCGTTAATAATTCAGCTTTTCTTTCTTCGTCTTTCTCCAGCTCTGCCAGACGTTCTGCTTCTTTCGCATATCTTTCAGCCATAATGCAGATGCCTTCTGCCGAAATCAGGAGTGCCTGAAGATAATTATCTTTATCAAATGCTCCCGGGTCTGTCAGGTCAAGCGCTTCTCGCTCTGCCTTGATTGTATTCATGATACTTTCAATACCTTCATCAATAATCTGCTTGTATCCGGCAGTCGTCTCGCCCCAGCCTCGTACAGCTTTCTTATCAATGTAGATCTGTCCACTGTCTCTTAATGCGCGTACATCATCTGGAATCTGTTTGAGCCATGCTTCATAAGTGGAACGCCCTTCCCAAAATGGTTTTACTACATCCAAGAACATCTGTCTGTCTTCCGGCTTTAAAATAAAAGGATCATATTTTCTTTCATTGATGGTATCCAGTTCTTTGTCCAAGATAGACCAGCAAGTATCTGCACTGAGAATACCGCCTCGCATCTTACTTCCGGCACACCCTACGATCAGCTCCTGATCCCATATCTTGATTGTTTTCTCCTGGCACTGTCTGCGAAAAGACTTTGCTTTCTGAATAGCCAATGGCTCTCCACCCGTCTCCCTGAAACTCTCCGTCAGAATTCTTGCATTTTCTAGATCCATTTCTGGGATTGTATTAACAACACGTTCTTTCATGAAATTTATTCTTGCTCTTTGTTTCTCATTCATGATATGACTCCTCCTTCACCATATTTATCTAGTAACTTTCGAACATATTCTCTTTACTTTCTGACAAGATTATAACGTTATATTTTTAACAATTCCATTACTTTAACAAAGAAAAATATTAATTTTTCCACAAAAAATTCCACAAAAAATGTGATAAAATCCAATTCCACAACACATTATTGCACAAAAAAAATAGAATGATACACTTACATTGTGTATCATTCTCTGAACGTTATCTCTTCACAACACTAAAAAATATGATTTCTGTATTGCTTAGGTGTCATTCCATTTTTCTTTTTAAATGCCTGTATAAAATAGCTGGAATCGTTAAATCCTACACGAAATGCTATATCTGTAATATCCAAATCTGTAGTCCGCAACAATTCCATGCCTACCATAACACGATACGAAGACAGATAATGCATTGGCGTTTCCTTAATGATATCCTTAAAACAGCGTCTGCACTCTTCAATGCTAATACTTGCTGATTCAGCAATCTCTTTAAGGGTAATGGCCTCATGATAATGCTCTACAATATACTGCATCATCTTTTTCATCCGCTCCTGACGCTGCAGATAACATGCCGGCATCTTCTGCATCGTATCCGAAACATTCCGTACAATCTGCAGCCAGATGGCAGTCATCCGGACTGCAACCTCATATTCAAATGCTGTCACATTCTCTTTATTATTAAACAGCTCCCTCAGATTACGAATATCTGACAATATCTTCTCATCTTCTGCTGATTCCCGGTACAATACGCAGACAGAAAGCACATTACTCTTCAGATATGGAAGTACATAATTTTGTTCCATCCTGCTTCCCGGGAAAAATCCAAGTAATTTCTCTGGAAACATAAAGCCTTCATATTGCCCATCTTCTGAAATACTTGTTGTCACATGAATAAGTCCACTGTTGATAAACAGTGCCTCTCCTTCTTTTAGCACATACTCTCTTCCCTCCACCTGCATTGTAAGTTCTCCTTTACTTACATATGTGAATTGTATTTCATCATGCCAGTGAACATCATGAAAACCTCTTCCATTCGGGAAAATATCATATTTGGTTATCGTATGCATACTGACTGGAAAAGCACAGTCATTATAATTCGGACATTCATGCATCTTTGAGACTTCTTCTTTTGCTTTCTCCATATTACTTACCTCCCTGTATAACATCTCCCAGTGCATCTCCTCTTACCATGTCTCCGGCAATAATTGATGCGAAAAGATCATCAGTCCCCGAATAACTTCCGCCAATATATGGAAATGCAATTAGCTCGCAATCTTCTTTATCAATGATCAGATTACCAATCTTTTCTTCTCCATTTTCTATCAGATAAATCTCTGTTACCAGAATCTGCTTTGCTCCCTTTTGTAACAGACTGTCTCATAATTCTCTTTCGTTAGCAGGCACAGCTCTTTCAGATTAGGAGTAAGAACATCCGCCTGACAGGTGAGTTCTTTCATCTTTGCCAGCAGTCCATCAGTAAACATATCATACTTTACCCCATCATCACCCATCACTGATATCACCGGAATCGCTGCTGTCAGCGAATATTTGACAAATCCGGACAGATTCTTAATCACTGCGCTCTTTTTTGTCATTAGTCTACTCGTCTCCCTGTTTGATATTATATCCGCATATGTGAAAAAAGATCAACACTATTATAGTAACAGCATCGATTCTTTTTTGTCAATATTTTAACACTACTCAATGGCACCTAACTTTGAAAATTTGAAATTCAGTGTCAAATTTTGTTCGACTTATATATTTTTTATTCTCAATGTTTGATTTAAAAAGTTCTAATTCTTTGCTGAGTTTCAAAGAATATTTTCCCTCTAGTGTGTTGGCATGTATATATTTAGCATTACTGCCACTTACACGGAAGTGGCAGTAAATTTGGGATATAGCGAATTCAATTTGATTCGTGCATCAGCAGTTTTAAATTGCCAATCCACCTTTGCCGCCCTTGTATTACGCTCGGTTTCCTATGCCGATAATTCGCTGCGGAGATGATTGATATCGTCAATTCGCCGTGACAGGCACTGGCGTGTCATTACATTAAGTTCTATTTCAGCGATATCCAGCCAGCTTCCATGTTTCGGTGTATAATGGATTTCCAAGCGTTTTATAAGACGCCTTGCTTCTGCCGCAGGATACTTTTTATATAAGGATGCCGGTTTATGGGTATTAAGGTTATCCATTACAAGAATGGTTTTTTCCACTTCTGGGTACATGACATCAACAAGGTATTTTATTTCTTCTGCCCAGTCACTGCAGTCCGGTGCTCCCGGACACTGACATGATGCTTCCCAGCAAGAGGTTCTATGAAAGCAAAGATGCTGCATGTACCATTACGGATATATTCGGAATCTACTTTCCGGTCATCGCCCGGGCGCATTGGCAGCGGTTCCCTTGTCTCTCCCAACAGCTGGTATGGTTTTTCATACATGCAGACGACCGGATGCATTGGGTCATACGCGAGTTCATAGACATCGAGAACATCTTCCATACATGCTATGAATTCTGCATCCTCTTTTGGCGGGATGCACCAATAGTCATTGAGGTGAGGTCTAAGTTCATTTTTTTTAATACCCTGCGGATTGTTTCTCTGCTGACTGGTGTTTCCAGTTCAATACGTGCTTTCTCTTCCAGAAGTCGGAGTGTCCTTCGGGAGTGTCCTTCGGGTGCCGGACCGCAAGCAATTTGAATCAAATGCGCTTCTGTCCGTCCATCTGCCTTGCGTAATGCCGCACTTGAATTTGGGCTGATGTTGTATTTGACGATATTAGTAATACCGTTCTTAACATAAGATTGGATAATATTTGTAACCGTAGCCGGACAGACCGCATAAGTATGTGCAATTTGTGAGTGGGTCAAACCAGTACCACTGACTTCATCTAACTCTAATAAAATCTGACATCTCTTTAGGACGGTTTTACAGGTTTTCTTATCCCTGATAACCTTACGAAGAGCTGACACTTCATTGTCACTGAGTATAATATGATATGTTTTTGGTCTTGCCATAATGAATCACCGTCGTTTCTTTTTAGTATATCATGAAACGGCATGAAGCAAAAGAATAATTGTGTTAAATATAAATATGTCAATACACTAGTCTTTAACATTATTTTCCCAAAATTTAAGGGCATATTGCAAAATGCAATACACCCTCAACACTCACAGCGTTCCCTTTCTATTTTTAAACAACAAGTAAATTCCTCGTTAAGAGGTTGGGTAAATTTCTTTCCCCAATACCCTACCCAATCTGTACCCAAAATAGCACGATATTTTGTGAGATTTTACAGTAGTTTATAACACTTGTCAAAATAGCCAGAAATCGCTTAAATACGCTATTTAATTCGCTTTTTACCAGTCTTACGATTGATAAATTAGTTTCCCATCTGTTTTGCTACTTCTTCAGCAAAGTTTTCTTCTTTCTTTTCTAATCCTTCACCTGTTTCGAAACGAACAAATCTCTTAACTGTTACGTTAGCACCGTTTTCTTTAGCTACTTTTTCTACATATTTAGCAACTGTTAAATCACTGTCCTGAACGTAAACCTGATCTAATAAGCAGATTTCTTTCATCTCTTTGTTCAAACGTCCGATAATCATTTTTTCAATGATGTTTTCTGGTTTTTCTGGATTTTCTGTCTTAGCCTGAGCTAATAAGATTTCTTTTTCGTGTTCGATGTAAGAAGCATCTACTTCATCACGAGATACATACTTTGGATACATAGCTGCAACCTGCATAGCTACGTTTCTTAAGCATGATTTGATTTCATCATTTACAACATCTGTATCAGCTTCTACTAATACACCGATTCTTCCGCCACCGTGGATGTAAGATACTACACAACCATCTGTTGTAACTTTTTCAAATCTTCTGATGTTTAAGTTTTCTCCGATTACAGAGATTTTTTCTGTTAAAACATCTTTTACTGTCTTAGAGTTGTCTGCTGCCCATGCTTCGCTCAAGAAAGCTTCGATATCTGTTGTCTCTGTGTTTAATGCCTGATTAGCAACTTCTTCTACGTAGCTTTGGAAATCAGCATTTTTAGCAACGAAGTCTGTCTCTGAGTTTACTTCAACGATTGCTGCTACTTTATCGTCTTTTACAACTGCTTTTACAATACCTTCTGCAGCGATTCTTCCAGCTTTTTTGTCAGCTTTTGCCTGACCATTTTTTCTTAAATATTCGATTGCTGCATCCATATTTCCATCTGTTTCATTAAGAGCTTTTTTACAGTCCATCATTCCTGCGCCTGTCATTTCTCTTAATTCTTTTACCATTTTTGCTGTAACTGCCATGATTCATTCCTCCATAAAATTGTGTGTTCTTTTTAAAAAATGCTTCAACCTGTTCTTAAGGCTGAAGCATTCATGTTCGAAATCTTACGCTTCTTCAGCTGCTTCTACTTCTTCTGCAACTTCTTCGTATACTTCTTCAGCACCTGTTACACCTTGGTTTGCTTCGATTACAGCATCTGCCATCTTAGCAACGATTAATTTAACAGCTCTGATTGCATCATCATTACCTGGAATCACGTAATCTAATTCTTCTGGATCACAGTTTGTATCAGCGATACCAATCAACGGAATTCCTAATGTGTGAGCTTCCTGTACACAGATTCTTTCTTTTTTCGGGTCAACCACGAAGATTGCATCTGGAGCTTTCTTCATGTCTTTGATTCCACCTAAGTTCTTTTCAAGTTTTTCCCATTCTTTTTTGATTTCGATAACTTCTTTCTTAGGTAATACGTCGAATGTTCCGTCTTCAGCCATTCTTTCGATATCTTTTAAGCGGGCGATTCTGCTCTGGATTGTTTTGAAGTTAGTCAACATTCCACCTAACCATCTCTCGTTTACGTAGAACATTCCGCAACGTTCTGCTTCTGTTTTGATTGCATCCTGTGCCTGTTTCTTTGTACCAACGAAAAGAATTGTACCACCTTCAGCTGCGATATCAGAAATTGCTTTGTAAGCTTCGTCTACTTTACCTACAGATTTCTGTAAATCGATAATGTAGATTCCGTTTCTTTCTGTGTAGATGTACTCAGCCATTTTAGGGTTCCATCTTCTTGTCTGATGTCCAAAGTGAACACCTGCTTCTAATAATTGTTTCATTGAAATAACGCTCATGTGTTTTTCCTCCATTTGGTTTTTTTACTTCCATATACTTCCCGCCTTGCAACCGCTCTTTTTCATAAAAAGAGTTTGGCACCTGCAAGGATAACCATATATGTGTTTTTTGCAACGTTAATAGTATAACATATCTAAATGATGCATGGCAAGTCTTTTTTACCAATATCTTCTGATTGCTGTAATCGGCTGTGATGACCCCATATATACACTCGCCTCTTTTACTGTCTGCCCTTCTGTCGGTGCATGAATTACACGCTCACCGCCTATGTATATCGCCACATGTCCAGGATAACAGATAATATCTCCCGGAAGTGCATCTGCAAGACTTGCTATACTTTTTCCACCTACTGCCTGTTCTGCTGATGTACGCGAAATCGAGATTCCCACTGCCTGATGGGCTCTCATGGTAAGTCCGGAACAGTCGATGCCATTATAACTTGTCCCACCATATACATACGGTGTTCCGATATAACTTCTTGCGGCTGCCACAATTGCCTGTCCGACACTTACATCACCATTTCCTGTATTGTTATTACTGTCATTGTTGCTGCTTCCGCCACCCGAAGTTCCGGAATCCGGCTGACTTGGTTTTTCTTCTGACTGACTGTTTCCACCGCCTGAATTTCCACTGGATGTTCCTCCGGACTGGCTATTCTCAGACGTTGTATTCGACGCCACCTGTTGCTGCTGTTTTTTTGCTTCTTCTTCCGCTTTCTTTGCCGCCTCCTCTGCGGCTTTCTTTGCCGCTATCTGAAGCTGCTCATCTAAATCTGCCACTTCCGTCTTTTTTGCTTCCAATGTCTTGGATAAATTTTCTTTCTGGGTAGAAGACTCCGCCTTCAATTCTTTCAACTTATCCATATCTTTTTCCAAACTACTTTTTAAGGAAGCTACCTCATTTTTTGTCTCTATATATTTTTCCAAATATTCTCTATCTTTGTCATGAACTGCCTGTACATATTCTGCCTGTTTTAGCATCTCTGCAATACTGCCTGATTGGAAAATTTTTGTCAACATAGCGCCTGTTCCATTCTCATACATGACTTTAATGCGATGCTTCATTTCTGCATACTGCTTCTGTTCTTTTTCCTGTGCAGTCTCTAAATCTGACTTTGCCTGGATGATCTCCTCCCCCTTTGTCGTCATCTGTGCATCTATGTCATTGATCTTTGTCAATATCTTTGTCAAATCTGCTTGAAGCGTGTCTACTTCTTGTTGTACTGCCTTTTTCTGTGTCTCGAGATTGTCCACACTGCTCGGTTCCGCAAAAACCGGTGATACAATCAAACTGCTTGCTGTAATCGCTGATACAAGTATTTTTGTAATTCTTTTCATCTTAGTCCCTTTCTCTATTTTTTCTCCGCCTATATAGTTCAATATACTATAAATACCTCCCCTTTTCAATCATTTTCTGCAACAAAAAAGATTGCGCTATTGCGCAATCTTCGCGCGCGAGCGGTTCACGCAGTGATAA
>OGXE01000184.1_pt1 | contig 53179 bp, 44 predicted proteins | sample 1576181 | NCBI WGS metagenome assembly OGXE01 (sample SAMEA3541478, study PRJEB24748) | human gut metagenome | biome: human gut; feature: human-associated habitat; material: faeces | place: China | collected 2012 | reverse complement strand
TTGAAGCGTTTCATGCAAATTTTGTACGTTCCGGCCTGTCAGTATTAGAGTTGCATCATGGAACTCAACAAAGGATCCTTAATAATCATGTCATATTGCAAGAAGTTAAATAAATCAACCATCCAAGACAGCATCAATGTGCCATACAAGGTTTTGATAACAACACGGGTGCCTAGCCACTTCCAAGCAGCCCAGAATATAGGAATATTTAAAATCATATTCCAAGAACCAACAGATAAGCCCGTTAAATAATACAAAATCAAGCCTACCCCACTAATACCAGTACTCACCAATTTGTGTGGCAATACAAAGGCATCAAGGCCGGCACCAAATATGGCACATCCAAGAATGACCATAAGGCTTTCATAGATAACACTTTTATACTTAGCGAACATAGCTTCCTCCAAATTGCCATTTCACTATAAATATTCTATAATGAACTAACTAAAACATACGCTATTTACAATACATTTAGTAATAAAACAATATGCGTATACAAATTCATCATAAACCACTTAATGGTTATTTTCAATCACTTTATAAGAGTATAAAATAAACATATAAATTGCATATATTCTGTATGTTACAAACGAGGCTATTATGAGTAAAAGTTTTGAGCAACTCGGTTGCAGTAAAATCAATATTGGACTTGCCATTACGGGCAAGCGTGAAGACGGATATCACGATATCGACTCTATCTTCCAATCCATTCGCCTTAGCGACTCCATTTATTTTGCGAAGCATCATTCCGTAGTTTTCTCCGGTGGCGCTCCAGAATTACCTGAGTATATGCAAAAATTAGTTACTTATGGTGAAGAAAATCTTGCCCTCAAAGCATTACGGGCAATACAAGCTTATACCGGTTGCAAAGCGGGAGCTGCCATTCACCTATTAAAACGAGTACCTATTCAAGCCGGTCTTGGCGGTGGTAGTGCTGATGCGGCTGCTATGTTAGTAGGTCTCAATCGATTCTGGGACTTACGACTCACCCAAGAGGAACTTTTACAAATCGGTGCTACTCTTGGATCCGATGTGCCATTCCTATTGCAAGGTGGTACAGCACGTGGCACGGGGCGTGGTGAAATATTAACATACGGAAAATCTCCAGATCCACATTGGTTATTGCTAGTAAAGCCAAAGGTATCTGTATCAACTGCAGCTGCTTATGGTCGCTTCACGAATAAGTCTGTAGCAACAAAACAAACCATCGATACAGTCCAACAACACCTAGAAAATAATGACTTAAAATCAGCATTCCTTACTAGTGCTAATACATTTGAAGAACTACTCTTCCCTGACCATGAAGAACTTGTCATTTGTAAAGAATTCTTCACTAGTCGTGAATATCCAACGATTATGACCGGTAGTGGTCCTACAATGGTGGTATTGCTGGATAAACCAATGGAAGCATTACAACTGCAAGAAGAGATCAAAGCAGCAGGCCATGATTGGCTATCGCTCATTACAAAAACATGTACACAGGAGGACTTACCATGACAAAACGGTTACAACCAATACGCTTAGATGCGTATAAACCTCTACGCGAAGTCGTAAGTGAAACATTACGTCAAGCCATTCAAGACGGCGTGTTAAAACCAGGCGAACGCCTTATGGAAATTCCTCTAGCTGAAGAACTCGGTGTGAGCCGTACACCAATTCGCGAAGCCATTCGTAAGCTTGAGCTCGAAGGTTTTGTTGTCATGGTTCCTCGCCGTGGTACATATGTAGCCAATATATCGTTAAAGGATATTACTCAAGTATTTGAAATTCGGTCTGCCCTAGAAGAACTCGCAGCAGGCCTTGCTGCCGAACGCATAACCGAAGAGGAGATTGAAACACTAGAACGAATGCTCGTAGCGATCGGCGACCATATGGAGAATAAAGACATGGAGTCCGTCGTAACAGCAGACGTAGAATTCCATGAAGTACTATATCGTGCATCGCGTAACGAACGTTTAGCAGATATCGTACACAACTTGCGGGAGCAAACCTATCGATTCCGTAGCTTCTCTATGAATCAACCGGGCCGACTAAGAAAGACATGGGAAGAACACCGTCAATTGGTAGAGGCCATTGCTTCACATAATGCTACTCAAGCTCGTAAGTTGGCAAGAATTCACATGGAACATTCCGAACAAACCTTATTACAAGGCATGGAGGAATCACCGGAATTCACTAAAGCTTAAAGAAACATCTTAGTTGCTATACAATAATAAACTATTAATAAAATCCTTCACTCTTGTGAGGGATTTTGTTTTACATAGTCTATAGAAATTGATACAATATTATTAATAATTATAAGAATTCTTTTTATGAGAAAGGAGCGTTTTTATGGAAGCAATGCTCAATGATGCTATTTCTACCATTAATGGCTATTTATGGAGTTATTTCATCATCTTTATCCTCATCGGCGCAGGTCTCTTCTTTACGATGACAACGAATTTTGTACAAATTCGTATGATCAAAGAAATGATTCGCCTCGTAATCAATGGTGCAGGTAGTTCTACAGAAAAAAATCATGTATCCTCATTCCAAGCGTTCTGTGTTAGTACTGCATCTCGTGTAGGTGTTGGTAACATCGCAGGTATAGCGATTGCTGTTGTACTCGGTGGTCCTGGTGCTATTTTCTGGATGTGGGTTATCGCTCTTATTGGTGCTGCTACAGGTTTCATCGAATCTACATTGGCACAAATCTACAAAGAACCTGTTGCTAAAGGCGGCTTTTACGGCGGCCCAGCATACTACATTCGCTATGGCTTAAACAACAAAGCATTATCTGTTTTATTTGCAATTTTGATTAGTATTACATACGGTTGGATTTACAACTCTGTACAAGCTAATACATTAGCTGCATCTCTTCAAGTATTCAACTTTGATGTATCCTATACAGGCGCTGTAGTAGCAATTCTTCTTGGTATTATCATTTTCGGTGGTATCAGCCGCGTTGCTAAAGCATCTGAAATCATCGTTCCTATCATGGCGGTTTTATATATCGCTACTGCATTATTCGTAGTTATTATGAATATCACTCAATTCCCACATGTAATCTATACTATTATCTCCTCTGCTTTTGAACCAGTAGCAGCAGGTGGTGGCTTATTAGGTGCTACTGTAATGAATGGTATTAAACGTGGTCTATTCTCCAACGAAGCCGGTGAAGGTTCTGTGCCTAATGCAGCGGCTACTGCAGCTGTTAACCATCCTGTTGAACAAGGTCTTGTACAAGCATTCGGTGTATTCCTTGATACATTTATCATTTGTACCGCTTCTGCTTTCATCGTGCTCATCGTTGGTGACTATAGCACAACAGGTTTAACTGGTGTTGCTCTAGTACAACATAACCTTGAACAACAACTTGGTTCTTGGGCACCAACAGCGGTAGCAATCTTTATCGTAATGTTCTCCTTCAGTTCCTTAATTGGTAACTATTACTACGGTGAAATTAATATTAGCCACTTAACAGAGAAGAAATTCTATCTTCATTTATTCCGTATTGGTGTAATAATCATGACATTCGTAGGCTCTATCGCCTCCCTTGATCTAGTATGGAATTTAGCCGATTTATTCATGGCTTTCTTAGTATTAACTAATATTAGTTCCATCGTACGTATGGGTCGTACTGCAGGTCTTGCTCTTGAAGACTATATTAAACAACGCAAAGCAGGCATCGAAACACCTGTATTTAACCGTTCTGTTCTTAATCATACATACGGTATCGTATGGTGGGGTGACGGTCAAACTACAGACTCTTCTGTACCTCCTACTCCAGTGGAAGCTACAATGGAAAAATAAAATATATTCTCTTATGAGACCGGTGAAAGTATATTTCATCGGTCTCTTTTTATTTTTGTAAAAGTATCCATTTATACTGTAAAAACTACGATTTATATCTAACTCCAGGAGTGACTATAATCACAGTAAATATCTATATTCTATACACTTTTCAAGCATTAAAAACTATAGAATATAGTTATAAAATTATAAAGGGTATTATGTATACAACGTCGAATACTACAGTATGTGTAAAATTAGCAAAACTTAATTTACTCTTATATACAGGAGGTTATTATGAGTGGTTATAATCCTTATGAAAACATGCTAAATACGTTAGATGTAGCAGCAGAAAAACTCGGTTATTCTCGTAGTGAGTACGAAGTATTACGTCATCCTGAACGAGAACTAAAAGTAGCTGTGCCTCTTCAACTAGACAATGGTGAAGTTCGCGTATACGAAGGTTACCGTTGCCAACACTCCACATTACGTGGTAGCGCTAAAGGTGGTCTTCGCTTCCATCCTGACTCCGACGAAAACGAAGTTCGTGCATTGGCAGCTTGGATGACTATTAAAAACGCGATTGCTAACATCCCTTACGGTGGTGGTAAAGGCGGTATCAAGGTTGATCCTAAAACTTTGAACCCTCGCGAATTAGAACGCTTGACTCGTAACTTTGTACGTCGTATTGCTCCTATTATCGGTGTTAATACTGACGTTCCTGCACCAGACGTAAATACAAACGCCCAAATCATGAGCTGGATTGCTGACGAATACAGCACATTAAAAGGTGAATGGAGCCCTGGTATCGTTACTGGTAAACCTATCGAAGTAGGCGGATCCTTAGGTCGTAATGAAGCAACTGGCCGCGGCTGTCTCATCGCATTACAAAGCTACCTCGCTAAGAAAAACTTAGACATCAAAAACCTTACTGTAGCAGTTCAAGGCTTCGGTAACGTAGGTTCCGTAGGTGCTCGTCTTATCGCTCAAGCAGGCGCTAAAGTTGTTGCTATCGGCGACGTAAGCGTTAATATCTACAACCCTAACGGTATTGATGTGGAAAAAGCATACGAATATGCTAACTCCCATGGTCGTTCCCTTGAAGGTTACAGCGAGCCAGGTATGACTACAATTGGTGCCCAAGAATTATTGGCTCAACCAGTTGATGTATTGTACATGGCAGCTCTTGAAAACCAATTGAACAAAGACAACATGGAAAACATCCAAGCTAAAATCATCTTGGAAGGTGCTAATGGCCCTACTACTAATGATGCAGATAAATACTTCTATGAAAAAGGTATCGACATCATTCCTGACGTTCTTGCAAACGGCGGCGGCGTAGTTGTATCCTACTATGAATGGGTCCAAAACAAAGCTAGCTTCTACTGGACTGAAGAAGAAGTTAATGAACGGTTAACTAAAAATATGCAAAATAGCTTTGAAGCAGTTTGGGAAATGCAACATAAATACAATGTACCTCCTCGTCAAGCAGCGTACATGGTTGCCCTTGAACGCCTCGTAGTAGAAACTAAATGGCGCGGCTACAACTGCTAATACTTTCAACCTCCATAACATTTAGCCATAAAAAAGGCGTAAGCTCATATCGAGCTTACGCCTTTTTGTTTCACTATAATTTTTTTATTTGAAAGCACCTAATAAAGCAGCCATGCTAGGACGGCTGATCAATGCTTTCACCAAAACAGAGCCAAGCACTGCTGGAATTGTTTGACCTACGATGAGGTTCAATACCAATGGCCAGTATGGAAGACCAAGTAATGGGCTGAGCCATAACGGTACGCATAATGCTGGAACAAAGATGATTGGCAAAATCGCCCACCAAGCACTAAGGCCAAGCTTACGCATACCTACGATTATACCTGTTGTTAAAATACCAACGCCAAAACCGCCCATCATATCTAGGATACCAAGACCACCAAATAGGAAGTTAGAAATGAGGTTACCAATCCCCATTGGAATGACCAAAAACGGAAAGGCATAAGCAAGTGCATATAATGATGTTGCTATACGAATTTGATACGCTCCGAAAGAAACGCTTTGCGTTAAATATAGTACGACGATGTACAATGCCACAACCATGGCAGAAATAGTTAATTTACGTGTAGTAATCATAACACTCACCTCCTCAAATAAAAAAAGCATGGCAAAACTACCATGCTATAAATGCTTATGAATTTCCGTAGTTTTGTTTAGAGACAGGATGGTTTCAAACTGTCTTATTTAGTTGTGTCCTTATAATATCATATATTTTCGATATTCACAAGTTGTGGGAAGATTAAAGCGGCTTGTTACAGTAACTACTATTGTTGTGTTGTTGGCAAGGACGGGGTGTCAGAAAATACCTTTCCTCATCGCTCCACTGGCTATACGGTCATCGGCCGAGGGCCTCGACCTGCCAAAGTCGCTCTTTGAAAAGGTTTTTTCTTCCACTGCGAATTTAACAAATCTATATTACGGGTACTAGTGAACCAATAGGCCGCTTTAAATCAGTATTCTTCACATGATAAATAATATAAAATATATTACTCATCAAAGCGCCTCAACTAGCCTAAGCCAGTTGAGGTGAATTAGTAGCGTAAAAGGTCCGCCTATATTCAAATATACTATCTTATCTATTAGAATATATAGCAAAGTAGCCACCTAAAAGGCGACTATTTGCCTAAGCCAGTTTATAGGTATTATAGAGCCGATTATTATAGAGCAGGGTCTTTAACGCCATTTGCTTTAAAGGCAGCTTGTCTGTCGATACAGGTGCCGCAGTGTCCGCATGGTTTGTCGCCGCCTTCGTAACAGGACCATGTTAGGTGGTATGGGACGCCAAGTCGTAGGCCTTCTTTTACAACGTCTGCTTTGTTATGGTTGATGAATGGTGCTTCTAAGGAGCATTCTTTGCCGGATCCTTCGAAGATAGCATCGCCCATGGATTTATAGAAGTGTTCTGTACAGTCTGGGTATGCGTTACCAGCCGCATCATCGCTATGGGCACCATAGTAGATATAGCCGCAGTCTAGAGATAAGGCTAAGGAAGCCGCCGCAGATAGGAATAGACCATTTCTAAATGGCACATAGGTGCTAACCGTACCTTCCCCTTCTTTTTCTTGTTGTTCCTTGTATGAACCTTGAGGTATTGCCTCTGTGGATTGGGTCAATAAAGAGCAATTGCTGAAGGCAAACAATTTAGTGACATCCATCGTTTTACCTTCAATTCCATAATAAGTGAGAATAGATGCAGCAGCCTCTAGTTCTTTACTATGTTTTTGACCATATTGAATGGATAACGGCACTACATTGTCTTTGCCAAATCTTTCAATAGCTAGCGCTAAACATGTAGTACTATCTACACCCCCGCTGAATAAGACAACAGCCTTTTGTTTTTGAGCCATAAGGTCTCCTTTCACCTATTATAACAGCCCCATCCTAAGATGAGGCTGTAGATTATACTTTCAATATATTATAAATCGATATCTAATTCTACTGGGCAGTGATCAGAGCCAAAGATTTGTTGGTGAATTTTAGCTTCTTGAATTTTATCATCAAGACGTTTAGAGGTGATGAAATAGTCAATTCTCCATCCCGTATTTCGTTCACGAGCCTTACCCATATAAGACCACCAACTATATTGCTCAATTGCATCTGGATAGAGGTGACGGAATGTGTCTGTGAAACCAGCACCTAAGAGCTCTGTCATTTTTGCACGTTCTTCGTCGGAGAAGCCTGCATTTTTACGGTTTGTCTTAGGATTTTTAAGGTCGATTTCTTGGTGAGCCACATTAAGGTCACCACAGAGAATAACCGGTTTTTTCTTATCTAATTCAAGCAAATAGTTACGGAATGCATCTTCCCAAGTCATACGGTACTCAAGACGAGCCAATTCACGTTGGCTATTTGGCGTATAGCAGCATACTAAATAGAAATTATCATATTCAGCAGTAATAACACGTCCCTCTTGATCGTGTTCTTCAATGCCAATACCGTTAGTTACGGACAACGGTTTAATACGCGTGAATACAGCCGTACCACTATAGCCTTTTTTTACAGCGCTATTCCAGTATTGCTCATAGCCTGGCAATTCCAAAGAAATTTGATCAGGTTGCAATTTTGTTTCTTGTAAACAGAAAATATCCGCATCTAGTTCGTTAAAGGATTCCATAAATCCTTTTGTTACAGCGGCACGAAGGCCGTTTACATTCCAAGAAATTAATTTCAATGCTTACTCCTTATTCTAATAGTGCTTTTACATACTAATATAGTTTGTGAAAGCCTCTATTTCAACATTTTCCTTATATTTCAAAAATATTCTTATTTATACTAGCAATTATAGTATGTTATACAGTTCAGCCAGAAAGTTGTACATTACTATTGTTTGTGTTTCTTTGCATGTCTTGCTTCCGCACGAGCCTTTCGAGCGTTTTCGTTTGCTTTAAGATAACTTTCACGTTTTTCACGGAAATAATTAGCTATGGAAGATAAAACAAGAATTACCAACACCGTAACATTAAACATGCCGGGCCCGAAGGTATAGATGTGATAACACAAATAACCAAACGCAACAAGGGTTAGTAGATGTTTTAATATTTTCATTTGCCCTCCTGTTTTATCGTAATGTTTCTACACCAGTCTTAAGTGGGAAACCGTCATAGGTTACCCAATCACTAGAGCTACCAACATATAAAGCCGATTCAAGCCCTACTTCGCTCATAGTTAACAGAGCATTACAAGCGGTTACCCCTGAGCCACAGTAAGTCACAACAGGTCTATTTTGATAGATTTCATTATAGTACTCGGCTTCTAAATCTTTTACAGACTTAGGCCCATCTAAGGTATAACCACTTTCATAAAAATGATTAACAGCACCAGGAATGTGACCAGTCATGCCATCCATCGTATCTACTTGAGACCCATCGTAGCGGAACGGCGCACGAGCATCGATGATAACATGATCGCCGCTTTCACTAGCCTTGAGAACCTCATCTCGACTCATAACCATGTGAGTTTGCAATTCATAGTTAAAAACGGAAGGTTCTGTAGGTAATGGAGTCGGCTCTTTAGTTAAAAGATGACCTTCCTTGACCCAACGTTCAATGCCACCGGACAATACGCGTACATCAGTTAAGCCCATATAGCGCAAAGTCCACCACAGGCGGCCCGCCAAGAAAAGCCAAGAGTCGTATACGACAACCTTGGAATCACGAGTGATACCATAAGACTCAAATGTATGAGCCAACTGCTCCATATCTGGCAACGGATGACGACCACCATGCTCGCCCAAAGGACCTGTTAAATCCTTATCCAAATCCACCGCGTAAGAGCCTTTAATATGACCTTTTTTATAATCTTGATAACCTCGAGCATCTAAAATAATGACCTCGTCGAGACAAGCTAATAATTCTTTAGGAGTGATAAAATTTGACATGTTGTACTCCTTTCATTGATTATATCGAAAAATACAAATTTGATAATATTATTATATAACGATATGAAAGTATGGACAATGAATATCAAAATATAATTTAAGCAATACGCCAATATGTTCTAATAGCTCTTTCACATTACAAATATCCTATCCATACAAATAAAAGGTACACCTATATAGTATTATAGGCGTACCTTTATATTGTATGGTTGTATTTCAATTATAAAAGAAAAGAATTCCCACAACGTAAACATACATATGTATGCTCCCAGTCGCGACGTAATCCTGGATATGTGTCTCTATTCCATACATAACGTTGATATGTTTTGTAGATTAATAACGCATATGCACCAAAATAAATAATTAGTGAAGACTCATGTTTACTTAGACCGGAAATCCAAAGCAATAATACAAGACCAAATTGAATCGCAATCCACCACTTTAAAATATATGTAGCAATTGATTTTTTCATTGGCGGTTTTGCCATCATAGAAAGTGCTGTTTGTTGAGTACCTACAGTATTGCCAATACCAACACCTACTCGACCACCAGCACCAATACCTACACCTGTAGTTACACCATTTACATTAGAAAAGCCACCAGCATAAGCAATATTATAACTTTGGATATTTTCTGATTGGCAATATGGACATACGTATGCATTCTCGCTCATAATTCTCTCTCCTATTGTATCTCAAATTATTATAATCGTTTATATCCTACTTACTGTTAATGAGAAAGTAATGAGAGTCACATTATTTTTAATGCTAAAAAAGCCTCTATCATAGATAGAGACTTTTTCATAATTAAAAGGTAACTTTATAATATTGTTTAAATGCCTTTATAGGAACGTTATAAACGTTTATAGATCGCATCTACTGCTTCAATATCAGCTGGCAACCAATCTACAGTGTATAAGGTATCTTTTGAAAGCCATTTCGCTGCTTCGTGTTCTAATAGAGTAATGTCAGAATCATTTACTAAAGAGCATAAATAGCAATGCATAGTTAAATCAAATTTCTCGTAACCTGTATATTCGACAGTAATAATATGTTCTTGAACAGCAATTTCTGCTTTCAGTTCTTCTTGTATTTCTCGTTTGAGTGCTACCTCATGAGCTTCACCAGGCTCAATCTTACCACCGGGGAATTCCCAACCGTCTTTTAGATCACCATAACCACGTTGAGTAGCTAATATAGTATTACCTTTTTTAATAATTGCTGCTACAACTTCTATATGTTTTCGTTGTTCACTCATATATCCTTACCCATTAATAATATAATCATAAATATCATCTCGTACTGGAACTTCGAGCTCATACTCTAATTCTACTGCCATTGTACCATTTGCCATAAAAATTTCTTTAGCCCGTTCTTGACCTGTAGAATGAATTGGACCTAAATAATAAAACTCTTTAGATTCTTCATCATCCTTATTCTTTCTCATAAATAAGTGCATAGCAACACCTAACGCATCAGCATTAAATGCAGTCTGCACATCATCAGAAGAAAAGGATCGCTTATTTTTAGAAATAGCTTTTAGTAATCCTGGATTTTCAAATCTATCTTCATATTTAATAGTATCTTGAATATCATCTGCTTTGTGATAATTGATAAATACAGGATACGTTTTTGTTTCCTTATGGAATTTATATCCCCCAATATTTAGTGGCACTTCATTTTGAGGCCACTCTAATAATTGGCATACTTGTTCATAGGTATACTTTTCATACAAAGCAAATGGAGTATTGGGATAGATATTGCTTTTATATTTATCATCAAACTGTTTCAAACCATACGCAACAAGCTCTTGCACATGTGCTTTAAAATTACTATCTTCTAATGCATCTTTAAATACTTGGGATATTCCATAACAGCCGTTAGATAATTCAATAAATACACTATCTTCAAATGTTTTTTGAGCTGCTTTAACACCAAACTGATTGCTCATCACATTAATAAGATTAATTCGTCCATGCTCAGATAGTTCTACATTATAGGAATTTGAAAGCTCATGAGATACATAGGTAATAACATCATGATGTCCGTCTAGTAAAGCTTGTAATACTAAAAGATCTCGAGCACGTATTCCTATCGTTAATTTTTGTGATATAAAATGTAACATTCGCTCTTGAACTGGTGTAAATGATATATCATAATCCTTATCTTTGATTTTTATCAAAAAATTATGATAGGACTTAAATTTATTAAAAATCCGGCTCACATCTATAGAACCATGCTCTGCAAAATCAGAAATTTTAGGAATACGACCTAATTTAAAGCGCAAGTTAAAATAGGCTTCCTTAATCAATTTAGTATCAGAAAACTTAGCAGTATCAATGGATTCATAAATACGTTGTTTCGCAATTTTATCAAAATGTACCGTTGAGCTACCTGGGATAATACGATTACCTGCTTGTACATATCGACGTAAGGTATCTTTGTTATAACTTCTATCACCAGATAAAGCCAAGGGAATCATAAAGTTATTTGTGTAGTTACCTATAAAATCTAAGATAACTACATACTCTTTATCTTCAAACTTACGGAGGCCACGCCCTAACTGTTGAATAAATACAATTGGACTTTCAGTTTGACGAAGCATAATAACTTGATTGATTTCAGGGATATCGACACCTTCATTAAAGATATCTACAGTAAAAATGTAGTCTAATTGCTCACTAAGTCTACCTTCATAGTCGCCAGTACCGGTTAATCGAGCAATAGCTTTTTCTCGAGTTTCTTGACTATCTTCACCAGTTAGACAGATCGTACGATAAATACCACGTTCGTTAAAAGCATCAGATAGTTCTTTGGCCTCAACTCTATTACTGCAGAACACAAGTCCTTTTACTCGACTCCCACTATGACCAAAGTAACGAATCTTTTCAATGATCTTATCGACTCGCTCTTTTGTAGATAAATTAGAGAAAGATACCTCCATATCTGATAGTTCTTCTTGAGTATCTACCCATAAGTCACTAATCCCAAAATAGTGGAATGGACAAAGTAAATCTTCTTCTAAGGCTTGTTGTAACCGAATTTCATAAATAATATTATGGTCAAAAAGCTCATACAAATCGTATCCGTCAGTCCGCTCAGGACTCGCTGTCATACCTAATAGAAATTCTGGTTTAAAGTAATCAATAATACGTTGATAACTATCAGATCCTGCACGATGTACTTCGTCAATAATAATACAATCAAACGTCTTCGGATCGTATTGTTTCATTACATCGTCGCGCCCCATCATCTGCATCGTCGAAAAGACATGTGTAGCGTCATACATCTTAGCATGTCCAGACACGAGTCCAAAATGAATAGAACTATCATTAAAAACACGCTCAAAACTTTTAATTGCTTGTTTGGCAATCTGTTCACGGTGTACTAAGAATAATATTCTTTTCGGATTCATTTCACGCATAGCAAATGCGGCTGCATAAGTTTTCCCCGTACCTGTCGCAGAAATTAAAAGCCCCCTTTTAGCGTTATTAGTTCTCAATTCATTGAAATTATTAATAAACTGCTCTTGCATGCTATTAGGTTCTAATTGTACTAACTCTACTTTTCTAAACTGTTCAGCAATATTCTTTTGTGAAGTATGATCTGGTCGTACCCATCGAGGCCTATACCAAGGAATAAACTCTTCATAAGGAATGGCAAACTCAGAATTCCAATACAAATCAAACTCTTCCGTAATCTCACGTGCATATGTATCATCGCAATGGGCTTCAGAACGGGTATTCCACTCTCGATTTTTCTTTAATGCATTAATCGTTAAGTTAGAGCTACCCACTATAATCTGATAAGACTCATCTTTTTTAAAAATATAGCCCTTTGTGTGAAAGCCATGGTTACTACCCTGAGTCGTACAGTACACCTTTAAATCAATGTTATTTAAACTTCCTAAATCTTCCAAAACTTTTGGACTATTAAAACCAAGATAGTCTGTCGTTAACACACGACCATGTACACCACGCTCTTCTAGTTCCTTAAGAATAGGTTTTAATGTTAGTAGGCCTTCTGGTGTTATAAACGCTACAGATATTAAAAACTCATCACAATTGCGCAAGCCATCTTCAATAGCAGATAGCACATTTCGCCCTTCCCCATTAGCAATGAGTTCTGAAGATGTAGCAAAATTAAGCAAACGATTCGATTCTGACATAATAGACTCCCCATATAATGAATACTATACTTGCTATTATACCAGCCGCAGCTGCAGCGTCTAGGAAAATATATTTTTATACAAAATAACTTGTTTCATAAAGCTCTTCTAATGTTATTCATCTATAAATCGCGAATTATAAATATTAATATATGTTCACATCGAATAATTTCATCTATTCCTTATGATTCTCTGCTCTATACGTCTTTTTTGGGACGTAAGTTTATGATATAATGTAACTAATTACTCTAGGGGCGTAGTGCGCCCAAACGGATCCAATAAGAGTTAGTGTGTTTTCAAGGAGCGTGCGCAGTTGAAAAAGGGATACATCAAGTTAATAGCAGCCGTCGTGCTTGGCATTGCTATTATCGGTGGTGGGATCTACGGGGTGTATACACTCTTGTCATCCAATACAACGACAATTTTATATCGATCAACCGTTGACGACAAAATCAACGCTATCCGTCCTTACATTGTCGCATTAGACACATATAATTCGTATAGTGTAGCCTATGCTAACCAATTACAACCAACTCTTGAAGAGTTGCGTAATGGGTCCCATAACACGACCATAACATTGCCAAAATATAAGGACCTTAAAACAGCTTTAGAGGCTGCAAAACAAGATAGTCCAACTCCATACGAAGATGTAAACCAATCGACTAATGATGTATTAGCAATACTAGATCAACTAATTCCTGTAGCAGATCAATTGCAAGCCTATTATGTTGAACGTCGCTTTGAAAAAGATAATTTCAAAGGTAGCGATGAGCTAGCTGCACAATATGTGCCTTTAGCTGAGCAATTCTATGCTACGTACAACGCGTTAGATTTAGCCTTAGATAATCGTAATAATGAACTCTATACAGAACGCATGAATGAGTATCAAGGGGAAAAACGTGAAAATGCAGTTAACTTTATTGAGTTAAATCTCATGACTGCCCAAACAATTGACCTAATCGATCCAGATGGAAATACGGATACACAAAAGGTCGAAGCAAACTTGCAACAAATTACACAACGTATTAATAAATTGCAACCTGGTACTACATCAGAAACACAAAATGCAGTACGTGAGTATCAAGATTCTGTAAAAGAGTTTGTTGCAGAGGCTCGCAACTATATCATCATCAATTCTTCCTATGGCGAAGCATATACACAACTATTTATTAAATATAACAAAATGGTTGGCAAAGCAAATGTCGTAAATATGGCAGAACTTGATGCAACAGAGCAAAAGAAAAAATGAGAACAACACAAAGAGCGTTAAAGTCGTCCGTAATTAGGGATTAACCAAAATCAATTGTTACTGAAGCCTTCAAACGGAACCTATAAACAATAACCACAGCGGAGTAATCTACACAACTTCACTGTGGTTATTTTCTTTATAATTGTTATATAACTTGCTATTATCTTTTTTTCAGTGAAATGTATGTAGTAGCAAGATATTTAGGATGTAAGCTTATGCAGAAAGAAGGTACAATAGGTATTTTTCAGCCTGACAAAAAGAATTACGTCATTCACTTTTGTGCAAAGTATTTTGAGGAACCGAGCGAAAATTATGGTCTAGATGATGGCATAATTTCAAAACTCAGTCTCAAACTGAATGGCGAGTAGATTGCTAATTACGATAGTGTCGGGGATATAGAAGCGACTTACAAAGTCCCAAAGATTTGCTGTAGCATTCTGCTTAATACATATAATTAAACGAAACATCCACTGGAATTAACCTGTGGATGTTTTGTTCTATTTTGTATTATATGTTGCTTTATCCTCTGCAACCATTGAAAGTGATGCTGATTCAGTTGTGTCATAATGAAATCCTTTACGAAGTCGTTCATAAAGAACTCCGCCTATGGTATCCATTACCTGTTTCATCATATCAGGGTCAGAGAACATTTTTACAAAGAAGGATTCGTTCTGCTCATATCTGCTTGCTGCCCTTTCCGGGAAGTCTTTAGCGAATAGAAGCATAAATGTTTTAAAGTCATTATTGTGGGCATAACTTTTCCATTTATCCTGAGTAGCATAATCGTTCTCAATTTGAAGAAGAACTTTATCCATCTCCGTAAAGGTAGTCCCATATTTCTCATTGATTTTATCAATAATAATTGTAAGAGGATCTTTCTTCTTTTCTCTACGTCCAGCCTCGCCAGTAATTGGTTTGAAGCCTTCTTCTGTAGATTCTAATTCGACACTTCCTTCAAAGTCTTTTTCAAGACGATAATACTCGAGCAATACCTTATCATCTATATTTATGATTTCATTGCTACCTTTTGGTAACTGCAGATCTAAAAACTTCGCATAAACACTAAACTTGTGAATGTCTTTATCAAACAATCTACATACCTGTGTAACAAAAGCATAGATTCGATTAAATCTTGCAAGTGTAGATTTAAATAAATCCTGCTTTTCTGCCGGAAGATCTTTGAATCTATCAAGTGCAGGTTGAATCTGGCTTTGCAACTTTCCTAAATCTCCAGTATTTTGATTTTTTCTAGCAAAGAATATTTCTGCGAATTTACCAATTTCCATTTCTTGATATACATGATATTCATCAAGGGTATTCTTTAAATCATATACCACGTTCGGATTTGTTTCCTGTTCAAGAACAGTTTCCTCATAATATGGCTCAAATGATTTTTTTATATCCTCTGCTGAGTTTACGAAATCAAGAACAAAGGTATCCTGTTTACCACGCACCGTACGATTTAAGCGTGAAAGTGTCTGAACCGCCTTTACTCCTGATAATTTCTTATCTACAAACATTGTATGAAGTAAAGGTTCATCAAATCCTGTTTGATATTTTTCTGCAACAATAAGCATACCAAAGTTATCTGTGTGAAACGCTTCCGGTAATGCCTTTTCTTTGATGGTACTTCCGTCTTTTGCTTTGTTAAGCTTTTCTTCGGTATATGTTTGTCCATCGTCCTCAACTTCGCCGGAGAATGCAACAAGTACATCTAAACCAGAATAGCCTTTTTCAGATATTTGTCTCTTGAACTCCTGCAAATAGCGAACAGCATGTAGACGTGAAGGAGTAACAATCATCGCCTTAGCTTTTCCACCTATTTTATGTCTAGTCACATTAATAAATTGTTCAAGCATAACAGTAGTCTTCTGCGAAATATTATGTGGATGCAGAGACTCATAGTTACGGATTGCATTCAGTCCAGCAGTGCTATCTAATTCCGGATCATTAGGAATAGACTTTACAATTTTATAGAACATCTTGTAAGTCATATAGTTTTTCAACACATCTAAGATAAAGCCTTCTTCGATAGCCTGTCTCATAGAATAAATGTGACATGGATGGAATTTTCCATTTTCGTCTTTCCAACCAAACATCTGTAAGGTCTTATCTTTTGGTGTAGCCGTGAAAGCAAAGAAAGACATATTTTCATGAACACCTTGTGCAGAAAGTTCATCTAACATCTTGTCCTCATCGTCCTTGCATTTGCTTTCGTCTTCATATTCCATATCGGCATATTCTTCCAATATTTTTTCTGTATCTGCCAGAGCGCGTTTTAGTTTCTTTGCAGCATCACCAGTTTGGGAAGAATGTGCTTCGTCAATAATGATTGCAAATCTCTTATTATCAGATTTTACTTCTTTATAGATGACAGGGAATTTTTGTAATGTTGTTATAATAATCGGAATACCCTCATTAATAGCATCCTTAAGCTGTTGAGCGTTTTTATCAATCTTCTTTACCACACCATCTACATGGTCAAATTGATAAACTGTATTTTGTAATTGTCCATCAAGAACACGTCTGTCTGTAACGATAATAACAGACTGGAATATTTTTTCATTTTTATAATTATGTAGACCGCTAAGTCTATGCGCAAGCCATGCTATAGAATTTGATTTTCCAGAACCTGCACTATGCTGGATTAGATAACTTTTGCCGGAACCATTCTCTTTCACATCCTCAAGAAGTTTCGTAACAACATCAAGCTGATGATAACGGGGGAATATCATACGCTCTGACTTGATATCACCATTGTCATCACGCTCAATCTGTAAGTGAAGGTATTTATGTAATATCTCAAGAAGTCTATCTTTGCACAGAACACTTTCCCACAAATATGCTGTATCATAACCATCCTCGTTGATAGGATTTCCTTGTCCACCAACTTTTCCTGCACCATTACTACCTTGATTGAACGGAAGGAAATATGTCTTTGCGCCTTCGAGCCTTGTAGTCATATATACACGAGATAAATCAACAGCAAAGTGTACAAGCACACGTTCTTTGAAAGCAAAGATTGCATCTTTACTTGCTCGGTCAAATTTATACTGCGCAATGGCATTAGCAGTGCTTTGACCAGTGAACTGGCATTTCAATTCCATCGAAACAATTGGAATACCATTTACAAATAGTACAATATCTATGCTATTTTCGTTATTCAAAGAATAATGCAGCTGTCTTGTACAGTGCAGAATATTGGATTCATACTGTTTAACCGTAGTGACATTAATGCTTGTTTCTGGTTTCCAGTAGACGATTTTAAACTTAATGCCTCTATCAGTAAATCCTTGACGAAGAACACGTAGTAAGCCGACCAGTTTTACCTCACGGCAGAAACGCTCGATTACTTGATTTTCACTGTCAGTACCATATATTTTTTCATAACGTTCCCATGTCTTAGGCTGACTATCTTTCAGAAAAGAAATAAATGTAGCTTTGTCTAATCCTAGTTCTCTGTCGAAAGACTTAGGATCTCCTTTCATAAATCCGCCTTGAGTGGTCAGAAACTCTTCAATATCTTGCTCAAAGCGTTTTTCTTTTACATCAAAATCTGACACTCGTTACACCTCCTTTATTCTACGTCTTAACTTAGAAATCTCGCTGTCTAATAATTTATCAAGTTCATTTTTATCATTAATAATTTTGCTGTGAAACTCCTTTTGTTTATCTGTTGTAGCATCATTCATGTCATAAAATGTAATTCTTAGAGAAATGAACGACTTATATAATTCCAGGATTTCTAAATATTTCATTAAATCGCCACGTGATATTGCACCATTTTCAGCTAGTAAAAGTATATGTGAGTGTTCCGTAAAAGGAGTATTCTGCAAATTTAAAATAACACGATTATCCAAAGCCGTTTTATTAGAATCTATTTTAGGAACTATATAACTTTCAAGCCATGACTGTGTATCTACGGTCTTAGATAACTCTTTACATTGGTTATACGCTGATAGCATTAGTATATCAGCTGTTCCTTTTGCATTATCATCTTTTCTTATCTGCCTTTTATCTATGAGAAAAAAGGTGATTATATATAATGAAATCACAACTGACACATTAAGAACGGTATCGATTAACGTATAGTTTACATTGCTCATTTTAAATCCCAGAGTCGATGGAAGATTAAAATAATCCAAAACAATTACAACTACTGTGGGAATGAACAAATACATAAATAACGTTAGTCGATTTTTCTTTTCCATATCCTAGATTTCCTTCTTTCCTGTGACAACTTCATATATAAGAGATTTCTTGTATGATGTTAATTTTTCAATGATTGCTTCTTTGTGGGCAATTACATTATCAATTGCACTACACTTAATATCTAAATATGTTGAAATTTCACCCTGTTCAGAAATTGGAGGCACCAGAATTCTTAATTGTTCTATGGTTTTTACCCCCAGTGTCTGCTGTGTACCAAAAGTCCATGATAGTTCCATCTGTCTCAAAAAATAGTCAGATTGAAATGCATAATAAACGAATCTCGGAAAGGCTTCTTCGTTGCACCGCACGGCTGCCAACGGAACCCATATATTGAATCGATCGTTTGTTTCAACCATTGCAACTTTGCCTGTTGAAGCTCCCAGTTTAATAACCAATATGTCACCTTGTTTTGGTTTATATCTTTTATCACATTCATCACAATATTCCGATGAAATATATCCGCGCATTAAAGAGAAATCAATTTTCCCATTCACAACGGCTGTAGCAGAAATATACGGTATTCCTTCATCAAAAAGTTCTGGACTTTCATGCGGACCATCAACCACTCGCATTGATAAAATAGAAAGCATCTTTCTATTTTCCCACTTGGAAGGAATAGAATCTACCCATTTTATTCCACTATCCTTCATTTTCACATCTGGATTTAACCCTTTCGTGACTGCCTCTGTGATGACAGATAACTTATATGCTTTCAGATTCTCAATCACAGTTTGCTGTTTCTTGATGATAGCATCAATCTTAGAGCATTTTTCATCGAGATAATCTGCAATTCTATGCTGTTTACATTCATTAATAAAAGGAACAGGAATAGCTATTAAGTCCTTAACATTTAATGCACTACGTACTCCATCTCCACCTAAATGATTAAAAACTTCATTGTAGTACATAAACATAAACCAATAATAATAAAAGCGGTTGTCTTTTGATTCATTAGTAAGAACAATGTACGCTGGAGAAACTAATCCTGTGTATGAAGATAGACCTACACGACTTGTTTTTACATTCTCTAGGTCTATCAATTTAAAAACAAGTTCATTTTCTTTTAAAATCTGATATCCTTCGAATTTTTCTGGTTGCAAACCTTCATTATCTTCTTTACTACGTTTAATAACGCCATTTAATGTAAGAGCAAGTCTCTCATATTCACCTACTTGGTTTCCAACAACTCGCTTTATACTACGAAATACACGCTTAGTCTGTACAATTTCCCAGTCGTGCGGAATTTCGCCTATCCAATCCACTCCGCTGTCTTTCATCTCTCTCATAGATCGAACACCTCATCAAGACTTCTGGACAGTTCACTTTCCAAATCGATAATCTCTGCCATAATCTCAACAGATGGCTGAGGCGCTTCGTACTTATAGAAGTATCGTGTGAACGGAATCTCGTAACCAATTTTGGATTTCTTAGTATCAATCCATGCATCCGGTGCAAATGGAAGAACTTCACGCTTAAAATACTCTTCAATATCTTCTTTTAGAGGCACATTTTCTGTGTCACGAAGAGAAGGGTCTGGCTGGGACTTATTCTTCTTTAAAATTGGATTTCCATCTTCATCAAGAAGCGGACGTTCAACCGTAATCTTTGTATATCCAAAATCCGCATTATCGTAAATCTGGCTAATTTCATTTTCTCTGAATTCACCATAAATGCGTGTGATTTCTTCTATAGCATTTCCCGGAATATCGTTTCTCTTGTTTCCAAGTGCTTTTCGTCTTTTTTCAAATAGCCCATTAGCATTGATAAGCTGCACCTTACCCTCACGCTTGGTTCCGGCTTTCTTATTAGAAAGCACCCAAATATAGGTGGCAATTCCTGTGTTATAGAAAATATCGTTAGGAAGCGCAATAATCGCTTCCAACAAATCATTTTCCAAAATGTATCTTCTGATTTCAGAAGGACCACTTCCGGCATCGCCCGTGAAGAGTGGAGAACCATTATGAATGATAGCGATACGGCTACCACCATCACTTGGCTCTTTCATTTTGGAAATAGCAGTTAGTAAGAATAGCATTTGTCCATCTGATACAGCAGGAACTCCTGCTCCAAATCTGCCTGCGAAACCACGCTTTGCTTCTGCCTCAACTTTCGTTTTTTCGTTTTTCCATTCTCTACCAAAAGGCGGATTGGAGATAATATAGTCAAATTTCTGACCTTCAAACTGGTCATCAGAAAGAGTATTCCCATCTTTGATAAAGTTTGCATCATTGCCTTTGATAAGCATATCTGCCTTACAAATGGCAAAAGTCTGGTCATTCAGTTCTTGTCCAAATACAAGAAGTTCTGTGGCAGCATTCAGTTCATGAAGATATTCCTCAGAAACAGAGAGCATCCCACCTGTGCCGCAGGCCGGATCATATATAGTTTTTGCTACGTTGTTTCCAGATAAGATATCATTATCATCATGAAATAGAATATTAACCATTAAGCGGATAACTTCACGAGGAGTATAATGCTGTCCGGCATCCTCATTGTGCGCCTCAGAGAATCTTCGAATAATCTCCTCAAAGATATATCCCATCTCAAGATTACTAATTACATCAGGATGTAAGTTTGCCTTAAGAGAAGTAAACTCCTTAATGACAATATAAAGTATTCCTTTGTTTGCCATAGTAGTGATGTGGCCATCAAACTTAAACTTTTCGATAATATCCTGCACATTCTCAGAAAAGCCATTTAAATAATCACGAAAATTTTCTTCAATGTTATCTGGATCATCGAGCAGACGTTCGAAGGTATACTTGCTTGTGTTATAAAAAGCTTTACCTCCAGCAGCACTACGAAGAAGAACATCCTTCATTGGCAGCTTCTTTACTTCATCATATTTTTTTAAAACTGCATCCTTTGTATCTGATAAGATGCAGTCAAATCTTCTTATAACAGTTAACGGTAAGATCACCTCACCATACTCATGTGGTTTATATACCCCAGTTAATTTATCTGCAATTGACCATATAAGCGTAGCTTTTTCATTTACATTAGAACTTAAACTCATTCTTCTTTTTCTCCAACTTTATAGTTTAGCCATGCTTCTTCGATAGCTTTATATGAGATATCGTTCTCATCGCAAAAGGTTTTTATATTCTTCATCGCAACAAGGTTTGGCTTAGATTTACTCTGTTCCCAACGATTTACTGTAGAAAATGCCACGCCTAATTTATTGGCAAAATCTTCTTGAGTCAGAAAGCATCTTCTTCTAAGTCTTTTAATTTCTTCTGAAAGTATCATTAGCATCTCCTTTACTACTTTCAATAATATAGCGTTATTATAGCGTAAACTTCTGCTTTTTTCTACCTGTTGTTAGGCAGTTATCTGATGTAACAGATATTTTTTCCTTTTTTAAAGGGAGTTGAATTTTCGGTAACAAGTGAAGGAGAAGTAAACAAAAAATTTCCAAAATATCGGAATTTCACTCATTAACTCCCCTTAGGAGGGTAGAAAGGTCAAGATACGAGATGAGCACATTCAAATCTCTAACAACCAAAAACAGCATAGCCGATATTTCACGACTATGCCGATTCCCTTCAAGCTTTAGAAAAGAGCTATTTTGTCTATTTACGCTTCAAATCTTTCGTAATGATATAGTATTCAGATGGAGATATCTTAATACCATCAATTTGTTTATTCCCTACAATATTAATCTTAGGATATCCAAGGAATAAGGCTACAGAGTCATCAAGCATCAATTGTTGTGCATTGATAACTGCATTTCTGCGTACCACTGGATCGTTGGCACTTTCACCAAGAGCTAACAATTCATCAAAACGTGGATTGGAGAAGCCAGAACCATTTGCCTCAGCACCTGTCCCCCAATATTGTTGCAAGAACCATACTGGTTGCCCTGTATTGGCAGTTACTACACTAGAGATCAACATATCATAATCGCCAGTCTGTGCCAGCGTATCAATCACCGCATAGTCCACAATCTTAATTTGTAAATCTACGCCGATTTTCTTATAGTCTGCTTGCAATGCTTCTGCATATAATGGCAACTCAGCTCGAGATGTATAAGCATAGAAATCTAATACTAGATTTTCACCGTCCTTATCGACAATGCCATCTCCATTTGTATCTACATAACCTTCCCGTTTCAACAATTCTTTGGACCGTTCTACATTGTAGGCATTAGGATCACGCAATTGATTAAATCCATAGTCAATGGACGGTGGCAACGGAGCCTTACCAGCGATAAAGGTATCCTTCATCAAGTTCTTCGCATAGGACTCACGATCTGCTGCTGCAATGAGAGCTGCTCGAAGATTAGCATTTTTAAGTTTGCCTTTTTGGCTCATGCGAACAAATACATCGCGCAACGAGGATTCTTCATAAATAGTGAAATTCTTATCATTTTGAAAGATGCCATATTCACCAGGACCAATGCTAATAGCCATATCTACATCGCCTGCTTGTAGTGCCATAGCACGCGTATTCGCATCGTTAATAGAAGGAATTTCAACCTTAGCAAAACCAGCTTTACCATCCCAGTAATTTTCATTTCTAGCGAGCTCAGCCCGTTCTTTTGTAAAGGATGTCACCACATAAGGACCTGTACCGATAGGGCCTTCCTTGGCTATATCACGACCATTTGCCTCAGCCGTTACATCCATAATCAAGAATAATGGATCCCCCAATAAATTTGGCAGATTATAATAGGGTTTATCAGTCTTAATGGTAAGCTCTTGTCCATTGGCTGTCATTTCTGTGTAATTAAAGAATGACTTAGCTCGTTTACTCTTCCCGAAGGTCCTTTCCAAGGATGCTTTTACAGCCTCTGCTGTTAAAGGGATGCCGTTGGAGAATTTTACCTTATCATTGATGGTGAAAGTCCATGTCATCTTGTCATCACTTTGTTTCCAAGATGTAGCCAACCACGGTGTAGCATTCATGTGATCATCAAATTTTATGAGCGTTTCACCAACACCGTACCGTACAACGGCCCAACTAAAATAGTTTTCTGTTGGTTCTAATGTACCAGCAAAGCTAATTGCCCCTACCTTTAATACATCATTAGATGAATCGGAGGATTGATTTATGCAGCCTACAGTACCAAGGACCGTAACACCCAGCATCATGCTAATCAGTAACGCCTTACGTAATCCTTTCATTCACACACCTAACCTTTCTCTATATGTATATCACTTCATATGAGCATATTCCAATTATACCCATGGGGGTATATTACTTAGTCAACTATACTATATATTTAGTGTTAACACAATCATTTCTAAGAAAATTTTCGATATAATTATATATATGAGAAAATCTGTATAGATACGTAACATACAAAAATAGCAGTTAGCTCTAAAGCTAACTGCTATTATATATGTACCTATTGTATTTTACCCATATTAGTAGGCGAATCCTCTAGTCGAATACACTAGGCGATCGCTACAATGAGAAGTCGTATACGTTGTGTCAAAGTCCTATGCTTCTACAGCCACTTCTTCTAAAGTAAGTGGCTTATGATCTTGGCCAATTTCAAAGATGGAGCTCAATAAAACCTTTGTATATGGATGTTTTGCATCCGCCAAGTGGAAAGCATCTAGTTCTTCAACGATAGCACCTTTGTACATTACGACCACCTTGTGGCACATAGTACGAATGAACGCAATATCATGAGCGATAAATAGGTATGTTAAATTTTTCTTTTTTTGTAAACGCGCCAGTAAATAGGCGATGGAGTCTTGTACGGATACGTCTAGAGCACTAGTAGCCTCGTCTAATACGAGAATTTCAGGCTCTAATACGATAGCACGAGCAATGGCAACACGTTGACGTTGTCCACCAGACATTTCATGAGGATAACGATGCATGAATTCGCGAGGTAGGTCTACCATTTCAAGATAGTCACCTGCGATTTGTTCTTCTTTTCCTTTTTCAAGAAGCCCAAAATTGTATAACGGTTCAAGGATAATATCCTTTACCTTCATACGCGGATTGAAGGCTGCAGATGGGTCTTGGAATACCATTTGAATTTTCTTGCGGTATTCTTTTGTTTGCTCAGAGTTCATATGTTGAATCTCTACACCATCTACATAAATCTCGCCTTCTGTAATAGGCAGCATCTTCATAATCATACGAACCAAAGTCGTTTTACCAGAGCCAGATTCACCTACAATCCCAAGGGACTCGCCTTTTTCTAAGGTAATATTGATATCCTTACATGCTTCGAGCTCACCACCAGTAGGAAGTGGGAATCGTTTATATACATTTTTTAATTCTACAGCGTAGTTAGTCAATGTAACGACCTCCTCCCAATGTTGGTACAGCATCTTTTAATTGTTTCGTATATTCATTAGATGGATTTTCTAAAATATCTTGCGGTGTGCCAGCATCAACAACACGACCCTTTTTCATAACAATGATATAGTCGGACATATAGGCCGCTACACCAAGGTTATGCGTAACCATTACGATAGCAGAATTATGCTCTTTAGCAAGTTCTAGCATTTGCATAACAACTTGTGATTGTGTTGTTACATCTAAAGCAGATGTAGGTTCATCACCAATTAATAACGCAGGATCCATCGCTAATGCCATAGCAATGCCCACACGTTGGCGTTGACCACCAGATAATTCGTGAGGATAGCGACACAATATATCTGCACAATTAGGTAATGCCACAGACTCTAACAAAGCAATTGCACGACAATCACATTCATCATTAGTGATTTCTATATGAGATTTGAATAATTCTCTAAACTGTTTACCAATGCGAACTATTGGGTCTAAAGCACTACCACTATCTTGAAAAATCATAGCCATATCTTTACCACGTATGGCTCTCCATTCTGACTTAGATAGGGTGCGAAGATCTTGACCATTAAAGATCATGGTACCATCTGTGACCTCACCACCTATAGGCAACAAACCCATGAGGGCACGGATCACGGTAGTTTTACCGGATCCAGATTCCCCTACAATGGTCAATACCTTACCGCGTTCCAAGGTAAAGTTTACATCCATAACAGCAGGCACACCTTGGTACGCGATGTTAAGGTTTTCTACAGTTAGTATGTTTTCTGCCATTATAGCTCCTTACTATTTTGTAATTTTATTAGTAATCCAGTAGTAATCACTTGGGTACATGACAGCACCTTTCAAGTAAGAACCAGTAACGATATTAGTTTTAGGGTAACCTAAGAACAATGCAGCACCATCATTCATCAATAATTGTTGAATTTGAATTGCATAGTCACGACGTTTTGCAGGATCGAATTCAGTTTCAGCAGCATCTAACAATTGGTCAACTTGTGGATTGGAGTAACCAGAACCGTTTTGAGGGTTGGAACCATTGTCATTTGTATGCCAGTAGTTAGCCAAGAACCAGATTGGATCGCCTGTATTAGCCGTTACGATATTGGAGATAAGCATGTCATAGTCGCCATCTTGACCCATTTTATCGATCAAGTTATAGTCAACTGTTTTAATTTTCATGTCAATACCAACTTTTTTGAGGTCAGCTTGAACAGCTTCTGCATAAAGTGGCAATTCAGCACGAGAATTATATACTACGAAGTTGAATGTTAATGGTTTACCATCTTTATCAAGGATGCCGTCCCCATCAGTATCTTTCCAACCATCTTCGGCTAACAATTGTTTTGCACGATCAGGATTATATGCATTAGGATCTTTCAAATCTTTGAAACCATAGTCCATGGATGGTGGAATTGGAGCAGAACCAGGAATGAATGTACCTTTTAACAATACATCAGCATAGTTTTTACGGTCTGTGGCAGAGATAACAGCAGCACGAACTTTGTCATCACCAAGAATCCCTTTTTGGTTAATACGAGCCAATACTACGCGAAGGGATGCAATTTCATCAACCTTAAACTTATCGTTATTTTGGAATAAGCCGATTTCACCAGGACCGATGTTAACCGCCATATCAACATCGCCAGATTGCAAGCTCATAGCACGCGTATTAGGATCGTCGATAGAAGGAATTTCTACAGTTTTGAAAGGTACTGTACCATCCCAGTAATTTTCGTTGGCCGCCATTTCAGCACGTTCTTTTGTGAAAGATTTAACTATGTATGGACCTGTACCGATAGGACCTTCTTTAGCAAAGTTACGGCCATCTTTTTCAGCTTGGACATCAACAATTAAGAATAATGGGTCAGCCAAAAGACCAGGCATATTAGGATATTCTTTTGTTGTATGAATAACTAATTGTTGACCATTAGCTTCCATAGAGTCATATTCAAAGAATGTTTTTGCACGATTGGATTTTTCAAAAGCCCGTTCGATAGATGCTTTAACAGCTGCAGCATCAACTTTTTTACCATTAGAGAATTTCACTTTGTCATTGATTGTGAAAGTCCACGTTTTATGGTCTGGAGATACTTCCCATTTTGATGCAATCCAAGGTTGTGGTTTCATTTGTTCATCAAACTTCGCCAATGTTTCGCCTACACCATAACGCATGACAACCCAAGCGAAGAAGTTTTCAGTAGGTTCTAATGTGGATGCAAAGTTAGTTACACCAACTTTTAAAACATCCTTATTAGCAGCACCATTATTAGAGCCGCAACCAGCGATAAAGGAGCCCATCATTACAATGCTAAGACCTGCTAAGAGGGCTTTTTTCCAAGATTTTTTCATATAAAATCTCCTTGTACAATTACATATAAACATAAAACATACACATCATAACTACTACAAACCATAATAGTCATAATGGAAAAACCACAGTATTACTTATTTATTCATCCAACAACTTTCAAAAAGCTATCCATAAATAAGTATCACACGTAACTAACCTTGATTTTTAGGATCCACTACATCGCGCAAGGAATCAGACCAAAGGTTAAAGATAGCAACTACGATAAGGATGGACATACCAGGGAAGGCCATCAGCCATGGACTGGTTTGTAAATATTGACGACCTTCGTTAAGCATAAGGCCCCATTCTGGTGTTGGTGGTTGAGCACCAAATCCAAGGAAGGAAAGACCAGCAACCTCAATCATAATAGCCCCAATATCTAGTGCACCTGTTGTAACAACAAGAGGCATAATATTAGGAATGATATGACGTCTAATAATAGTTGATGTAGATGCCCCCATCATGACAGCAGCCGTTACATACTCTTCGCCACGAACTTTCAATGTCATAGATCGTACCAAACGAGCATATTTTGCCCAACCTACTACAGATAATGCCAAAATCGTATTCATAATACTACCACCCAAAATACCTGCAATGGCAATGGCTAATACTACACCCGGGAAGGATAGCATAATGTCCGCAAAACGCATGAGGACCATTTCGATTTTCCCGCCGAAATAACCGGCTATGGCACCGATAATAGTACCAATGCTTACCATAATCACTACGATGGATACACCCATGAACAAGGATAATTGAGTACCATAAATGATACGAGACAATACGTCACGACCCAGTTTGTCGGTGCCAAACCAATGCTGAGCACTAGGGGCTTGTAATGCTTTAGACATATCCGATGTGAAAGCATCTCCCGGCGCAAGCCATGGTGCAAAGATAGCAATGAATACGATGACAAGCATCAATGCAGTGTAGAAAGAGAACAATTTATGTTTCTGAATAAATTCTTTCATTATGCTCTCTCCCTTTTCAATCTAGGGTCCAACAGAACATAGGATGCATCAACTAGAGCATTGACACACATATATGCTAAGGCAACCCATAACACAAAACCTTCGATCAATGGATAGTCGCGCATGGTAATGGCATATACCGCCATATTCCCAAGGCCAGGCCAGGAGAATACCATTTCAACAACTGCAACACCGCCTAATAGCCAACCGATGAGAACGCCTAATATAGTAATGAGTGGTAATACTGCATTAGGCAAAATATGACCGAATAAAATTTTCATCTCACTCACACCACGAGCACGTGCGCCGATGACATAATCCTTTTGCATTTCTTCAAGAATAACAAGACGAACTTGACGCATGTACTTGGACCCAACTACAACAGCTAATGTAACGGCTGGTAGAATTACACCGATTGGAGTTACACGAGAGGACGCAATAGGAACGAGCCCTAATTTAAGACCAAAGATATAAATCAATACAAGGCCTAACCAGAATGATGGCATAGACACGCCTACAAAGGAAGCAGTGCGCAACAGATAGTCGATCCATTTGTTTCGATTTAAGGCGCTTATAATCCCTGCCGGCAATGCATAGAGCAATGTAAATACTAATGCTGTACCCGCTAACATAACTGTCCCTGGCAAAGCCTCTAACATACGATCTACAACAGGCTTTTTAGCCGAGTAACTCATCCCTAAGTCACCTTGTGCAGCATTCACAACCCAGTTTGCATATTGCACTAAGAACGGTTTATCTAACCCAAGCTGAGCTCGAGTTTCATCGATAAGCTCCTGAGACACGATAGTATCTGCCGTTTCTAGTAACATCGTAACTGGATCGCCTGGTGCTAAATAAGTGAGACAAAATGTTAAAAAAGTAATGCCAAACAGTGTAACAATGAATTGACCTAACTGTTTAGCAAAGCGTTTGCCCATAGGCGCCTCCTCCTATACTCTCTAAATACTACAATAATCTAAATGAACAACTAATATGCTTATCTCTCCCGATATAGCAGAGGTGCATATAGGAAAACGACAAAAAAGGTTAGTCCACCTGACTAACCTAAATTAAGTATAGTATGTACAATACCATACATTTAGAGCAGGCTTTCTGACTCATGATTCATCGCAACATTTCGGCCTTCCCAGTTTCCCAGTGACCCTATAATGAAACCTTGCTCCTCATTACAGCTATTTGCATAGTATGGGATTTACACCCATTTTCCTCTTTTACGCTCGGTGAATACCGACACTCACTAGTTCATTCATTTTTATCGATTATAAATATACTATATTAATATCCTATTTACAATACGCATACCCCTTATGGGTATGCGTATATCGTAGATTTTAAATGTAATTTTTATACTAATAAAAATTATCGATTACTGAACAAGTCTCTATTTATGTATAAACCCATAAAAATCACTTTATATATATGATTTTTTCCGTATTAACTGTATCTAACTGTATATATATTAATTATTATTATAATGGTAATTTTCTCATGAATTTTTTTTATACATACCGAAAAAACTCTTAATCACTTTAGCAACTATCAATTATTTATAATTAATAAAACCTTAATTAATAAGTCTGATTAATATACCAAAAAGAGGCTGTTATCTAGTAACAGCCTCTTATAAGACGAGAGTTATTTAATTAATCGATACTTTGTTGTAAGCGGTGTGCTCTGCGTGTATCCCACGCTTTACGCAAAACATAGATCACGAAACCGATGCTTACCGCTACTGCACTACCTACCATAGCATCAAAGCCACAGGCGTAGATTGCATATAAACAGTAGATAACGCCTGCGCCGAACACGTAGTTGGAACGTTTAATGCGGCTTTCATCTACACCAGCCATACGCATCATTGTAGGTACTGCCAAGATGCACAATACATACGGTACTACGTTAGTTACAACCGCTAAGTTTACTAAGATTTCAAATTGCTCACGCAAGGAGTCGCTTGCAGTGAACAATGTAAGTAATGTTTCAACAGCGAGTAAAATGAATACGCCACGAACAGGAGCGTCTTTGCTATTTACACGAGCGAATACTTTAGGGAAGTAACCGTGTTCCGCTGCGCTTTTGAATACGCGAGACAATGTGAATTGCCAGCAAAGTAAAGCACCAAAGCAAGAAATAACCATAGCAGCCATAACGATGTTTGCAATTGTATCATTGAACATGTATACGAATGTCAAACCGAATGGTGCGTTAGAATTTAATAAGTCAACGTTAGGAACGATACCGGCCATAACGTTTGTGGACAAGATGTAAATCACCGCCACTGCTAATGTACCTGCCACAGTTGCAATAGGTACGTTTTTCTTTGGATTCTCAACAGCATCAGCATTAGCCGCTGCGGACTCAAACCCTAGGAAGCCCCACAAAGTGAGGGAAATGGATTGTTTTACTGCATCGTAAAACGGAAGATCATTTGGGTTCCATGCCGCCCAATAAATAGACGGATCAAACCAATACCAGCCGATTGTACCGATTAAAAGAACCGGAACAATAGAGCCCCAAATAGTCATGTTGCTGAGTCGACCTGTGAAGCGATTACCACGGAAGTTCAAAATCGCTGCAAACCACAAAAGCACAATTGTTACTTGGCTTGTTTGTGTTGCATTAAGGTCAACACCAAAGAAAGCTGCGCCATAACCTACGGCAGAAACCGCGATGGCGATATTAGCAATGATGAGAGATATGCTGTAAGCATAGCTCGCCATAAAATGTCCAGTTTTACCGAAGCGGTGTTCTGCATAACCGCCCATGCCCCCTTTATTTTGGGAGAACATACCCGCTTGAGCAAAAATATACGCTAGTAAAAGCGCACCCACAGCTGTTACGAGCCAAGATAAAACTGAAATAGTACCAACTTGAGCCAAATTAGTTGGTAACATAATGATCCCAGCTCCTAGCATATTGGCTGCTACCATTGTGGTTAGCTGGAATACAGACATTTTTTTAGCGGTGGTTTTCATGTATCAATCCCCTTTCAAAAGGTGAATTTTTTCTCGTCCATAATTCACTTAAATATAATATACCGCTAAGTAAATTCAGTTCGTGCTGTGATGGGCTTGAATGTGAATTTACCGTTGTTATTCTTATTACGAATTAAATAATAACACCTATGAACCCAAAATGAAAGTACTTTATTGGCGGACAAGCATTATTACACGAATTGAATAAATTATAGTTAATTTATCATCTAAAACGAACAGAACTCATTTTAACAATGACAGGGTATATTTTTACCCCATTTTATTCTGTGTATATATGTGATTTTTACTATCTATCATGGTTATAGTGTCGTAGCACAAGACTATTGTTTTCTAGCAGTCCACTGTATGCGTACATAAATTTACACCATTTTAATAGTAATTTATCAATTAGAATGACTCTTTTCTAGAAATTATCTATCATTCAAATAAAAAAATCGATATACACATAAGCTTAAAGGTTAATATAAAGAGCTTTAACATAAGACTTATATGTATATCGATCTTAAATTTTCAATGTCACAAGTAACTATGACTCTGAATGTTACTCTTGTACAGGATGTGGCCCTAAATCAAAACATTAGGCTTACTAAAGCAGTTATGCTTGCACAGATTCAACAATCGCTTTCCACTGAGCAATTTGTTTTTCTTCTCCGGCGATAACAGCTTTACCATTGTTCCGTTGTCTTTCCACACATTCTGGAGCTGTACCAGAATAGTTGTTACGGCCAGCTATGCAAGCTTCGATGGAAATAGCATCAAGTATATCTGCATCAAAATGGTCGGATATAGCTTTAAAATCCTCAACGGATAAATCAAGCAATACGCAACCTTTTTCAATGCAATGATGTACAGCATTACCTACGATTTCGTGAGCTTCACGGAATGGAACGCCTTTTTTCGCAAGGTAATCGGCCATATCTGTAGCATTAGAGAAATCATCATCGAGGACAGCTTTCATATGCGCCCCATTGACCTTCATGCCACGGACCATCGCCGCATTAATGGACAATGCAAAATGTACTGTATCGATAGCATCAAAAATGCCCTCTTTATCCTCTTGCATATCTTTATTATATGTAAGTGGTAAGCCTTTTAATGTAGTTAATAAACCTAACAAGTGACCATAGGTGCGACCAGTTTTACCACGAACAAGTTCACATACGTCAGGATTTTTCTTTTGTGGCATAATGCTAGAGCCTGTGCAGTGAGCATCATCAAGTTCAATAAAATTAAACTCATTAGTAGACCACAAAATCAATTCTTCGCTAAGACGGCTCAAGTGCATCATCACAAGAGATGCAAAGGACAAGAATTCAACTACATAGTCACGGTCGGATACGGCATCCATACTATTTTCGTAAATACGGGAGAAGCCGAGTAGCTTTTGCGTATAGGTTTGATCAATACCGTATGTAGAACCAGCTAAGGCCCCTGCACCAAGCGGCATGATGTCTGCGTGTTTGAAGACCATCAACAAACGGTCAAAGTCACGTTCTAGCATAGAGAAGTATGCCATCATATGATGACCGAACAATACAGGTTGTGCCCGTTGTAAATGCGTATAGCCAGGCATGATAACATCGCTGTATTTTTCAGCTGTTTCGATGAGGGCTTTTTGCATATCTACGATGAGCTCGCCCATTTCTACTACGGCTTTACGCACGTACATGTGTAAATCTACTGCACATTGGTCATTACGGCTACGACCTGTATGTAAGCGGCCACCTGCTTCACCGATATCATCGGTTAGGCGCTTTTCAATATTCATATGAATATCTTCAAGAGCCACGGAGAATGGGAACTCCCCTTTATCGATTTGGCCTTTAATCTTTGTTAAGCCCTCAACAATAGCGTCCCGATCTGCGTCGGAGATAATATTTTGTTTTGCCAGCATTGTAGCATGTGCTTTACTGCCTGCAATATCTTCGGCGTACATCCGCGCATCAAAAGCGATAGAGGATGTAAAATCCTCTACCGCTTTATCAGTGCCTTTTGTGAAACGCCCGCCCCACAATTTAGCCATTATTTACCTGCCTTTTCTTTCATCAATGCATTAATTTTAAGAGGTAAACCGAACAAGTTGATAAAACCAGCCGCATCAGCTTGGTTATATACATCGTCTTCTTCGAATGTTACGAAATCTTCGCTGTACAAGGAATATGGAGAAGTTGCACCAGCAGAGATAATGTTGCCTTTGTACAATTTAAGTTTTACTTCACCAGTTACAGTTTTTTGAGTTTCATCAACGAATGCTTGCAACGCGTTCATCAATGGTGCGAACCACATGCCATCGTATACGAGTTCAGCGTATTTGTTAGCAATGAGTTCTTTGTAGTGGTATGTAGCTCTGTCGAGGCAAAGGTATTCAAGTTCTCTGTGAGCATACATGATGATGGAACCGCCTGGGTTTTCATAAACACCACGGGATTTCATACCTACCAATCTGTTTTCAACGATATCTACAACACCTACACCATAGTGTGCGCCAATTTCGTTGAGTTTTTCTAACAATTGTAATGGAGTACCTTCTTGACCATCTACGGCTACAGGTACGCCATCTTTGAAGGATACAGTTACATAACCAGCTTCATCTGGAGCTTGTTCAGGAGTATGTGTTACCAAGTATACATCATCTTTAGGCGCATTTGCTGGATTTTCAAGATCGCCGCCTTCATGGGACAAATGCCATACGTTTTGGTCCATGGAATATGGATGAGATTTTGTAGCTACAACTGGGATGTCGTGTTTAGCAGCATATTCCATGCAGTCTGTTCTAGATTTTAAATCCCATTCTCTCCAAGGAGCGATGATTTTCATATTAGGAGCCAATGCTTTGATAGCGAGTTCGAAACGAACTTGGTCATTACCTTTACCAGTTGCACCGTGAGCAATAGCATCAGCGCCTTCTTTTTTAGCAATATCTACGAGGATTTTACCGATTAAAGGTCTAGCGAAGGATGTACCTAATAAATATTTGCCTTCATAAACTGCACCAGCTTTTACTGTTGGCCACACATAATCTTTTACGAACTCTTCTTTAGCATCAACGATGTACGCTTTAGAAGCGCCAGATTTGATTGCTTTTTTCTCAACTGCATCATAATCCTCAGGTTGTCCCAAGTCTACGCACACTGCAATAACTTCAGCGCCATAATTTTCTTTTAACCAAGGAATGATAACAGATGTGTCCAAACCACCAGAATATGCGAGTACTACTTTATTTGCTTTACCCATGATAACACCTCATAAAAAACTTACTATGTATTTAAACTCATATAATCAATATTATATCAGATAATTGTGAAAACACCGTGGCATCTAGCTCAACGGTCATTCCTTCTTTCTGACAAAAAATAGTATACACCTGTATAATTATAAATGCAAGTATTATTTTTATTCAATTTAATAATATATTTCGGAACGTAACTATTTGCCACAAAAAATCTCTGCTAGCCAATATTAATCAACTAACAGAGATGTTACTATAGTTATTTAATTATTCGTCCACAAGGCCCAAGTCTTGTTTGTATGCATAATCTGCTTCGGCTTGTGTAATCATTCCTTGGTCTACCATTTGTTCAAGTACTAGTTTTTGACGTGCCTTAGCTCCTTTATAGTTCGTATAAGGATCTAAGTAAGATGGTGCATTAGGCAAGGCTGCGAGCATAGCGCTTTGACCTAATGTCAACCGGCTTGGGCTTGTCCCAAAGTATCCATGCGCTGCTTCGTAGATACCGTAATAATTATGACCATAATATACGGTATTTAAATACATGGTGAGAATTTCTTCCTTCGTGTAGTAATGTTCCATTTCACTCGCCAAGATTGCTTCTTCTATCTTACGGCTCATGATGCGTTTTGATGAAAGGAACAGATTTTTTACGACTTGTTGTGTTATGGTGCTGCCGCCCTCTACAGTTTCACCAGCGATGGTATTCGTATAAAAAGCACGAATGATACCAAGTACATCTATAGCACCATGCTTATAATATCGCTTATCCTCTATGGCGATGAGTGCATTCTTTGTATACTCTGGAATGACATCTCCCTTTACCCAATGCTCCTTAGAAACACGTTGGTTCAGGGCCGTCTCTACCTTTTCTTTAAAGGTAAATAATCGTATGACACGATCGGTACGACTAAGGGTATCTTCACCTTGTTCTATGCGTTTTTCAACAGTTGTATGCGCGTTACTTTCACGATCTGTACCTTGAACCCTATGGTATCCATCATATATAAACACGGCCAGTATCATAACCAGCACAAATACCACTAGGTTCCGAAGGTAGCGAAACACTTTCATTGCTTTCACCTATTTCATAAAGGTCCGTAGTATATACCCATAGACAAATTTAAAATCTATTATGTTTTACAGCACCTTATATACATATACAAACACATTGTGTATTAAATGTATTGTATCACATCAATTAAGAAGAGGATATATAAATCTATATATGTAGATTTAATGCATATTAGGTATACTTATTAAGTTGTATTACAAACTTTACATGGAGTATAATAATAAGGATGATAAAAAACATGCCCATTGGAGGAGTATTATGAAACAATGTATGGATTCAGAAAATCTACATCGTCGATTGCGTAAAATCCTTGGTCAAGTGCAAGCTATTGATCGAATGATTGAAGAAGACATTCCATGCGAAGATGTGTTGAGCCAAATTAATGCAGCTAAGTCTGCACTACATAAAGTAGGTCAAGTAGTCCTTGAAGGGCATATCAACCACTGCGTACGAGATGGTATCGAACACGGTGACGTAGAAAAAACCATTAGCGACTTTACAAAGGCTGTAGAGCGCTTTGCAAACATGGGAAAATAAAGAAGAGGCTAAACCGCCTCTTCTTTTTTTACTTGAAACTACACGCTAATAGTTTTGTAAATTCGCCATATTAAATTAAAGGTAACATTTAATCAAATCAACCAAAACATAAAACATATACAAAAATCATATACATAAAACATATAGATCAACAAAAAAGGACTCTACATTCGTAGAGTCCTTTGTATTACCACATTGTATTAGTCGTGGTTAGTTGTTAAGAATTCGCTTAATGCAGTAAGTGCATCGTCTTCGTCAGCACCGTCAGCTGTCAATGTAACGGATGTACCTTTTGTAGCGCCCAAAGTCAATACAGTTAAGATGGATTTAGCATCAGCTGTTTTGCCGTTAGCAGCGATTGTCAATTTGGAAGCATATTTAGCAGCCAATTGTGTGAAAGCTGTAGCAGGACGAGCATGTAAACCAGATTCGTTAGTAATTTCTACTGTTAATTCTTTCATGATAACCTCTTTCTATCTTGATAGGCTGTGCCTATCCCATACGTTCTAATAGATATATTGTATCAATTTCAAGCCTTTCAATTCAAGTATATTGAAAGTTATTTGCTATACAACAGAATTATAGTAAGCCTTTTTCAGCTAGTACAGATTTAGCATAGTCTGTAATTTCTTCTGCTGTATCCATGGAAAGTGCTTTATTAGCCACATCTTCACATTCTGCTTTAGAAACAGAGCGCAAGATTTTCTTAATAAGTGGTATAGAAGATGCTGTCATGGAGAATTCATCAAGACCCAAGCCTAATAAGATCATGGTAGCCACAGGATCACTAGCGAGTTCACCACACATGCCTGTAAATTTACCTTGTTCATGGCTCGCATCGATAACATGTTTGATAAGACGTAATACGCCTGGATGCAATGGTTGATATAGAGCGCCAATAGATTCGTTCATACGGTCTACTGCCAATGTATATTGACACAAATCGTTGGTACCAATACTGAAGAAGTCTACGTATTTTGCCAAGATCGGAGAAATAACAGCAGCTGCTGGTACTTCAATCATAATACCAACCTTAATATCCTTATTGAATTCTTTGCCTTCAGCTGTAAGTTCTGCCTTACATTCTTCAAGCATAGCATTCGCTTGTTTCACTTCTTCTACGGAAGCGATCATAGGGTACATGATATGAATATCACCAAAGGCACTAGCGCGCAATAACGCACGCAATTGTACTTTGAAGATATCTGGGCGGTTCAAGGAAATACGAATGGCACGGTAACCAAGGAATGGATTCATTTCCGTTGGCAAATCAAGGCATTTCAACTCCTTGTCACCACCGATATCCATGGTACGGATGATAACAGGCTGTCCCTGCATATCTTCTGCAACCTTTTTATACTCTTCGAACTGTACATCTTCTGCTGGCAATTCATCGTTTTCCATGTACAAGAATTCTGTACGGTATAAGCCGATACCTTGTGCGCCCATTGTAAGAGCATGTTTAGCATCTTTAGACTTACCGATATTGCCAAATAATTCTACATGATGACCATCTGTAGTCTTAGCTTCAAGATTGGCAGATTCGCGTAGGCGTTTTAATTCCTCTTGGTAAGCAGTAGCTTGATTTGTATATTCAGCCCAATCCGCATCAGATGGATTTGTTTCGACAATACCATCTGTACCAAGTACAACGGCTTTCTCGCCATCAACAAAGCCTTCAATATCACCAACGCCCATAACGGCAGGAATTTCCAATGTACGTGCCATGATAGCCGCATGAGATGTAGGGCCACCAGCAGCTGTTACAATGCCTTTTACAACATTTTTATCTAGAGATGCCGTATCGGATGGCGCCAAATCATGAGCCACCAATATAACCTCCCCAGAAATATGGGATAAGCCACGAGGGTTCATACCTAACATATTGCGCATCAAACGATCACCGATATCTTTGATATCTGCGCCGCGTTCGCGCATGTATGGATCCTCCATACCGAGGAAGATATTGGCAAAGGTTTCAATGGTTTGAGCTGTAGCCGCTACAACATTAGTATGGCTAGACTCAACGAGGGATTTAATACCATCGGACAAAGATGGGTCTTGAGCAATTTGCATATGTGCTTCAAAAATAGCCGCCTCTTCAGGGCCCATTTCTTTTAATGCCTTTTGGCGGATTGTATCCAATTGTTTTAAGGTAGATGCCATAGCAGCAGCGAACTTACCAATTTCCGCTTCTACCCGATCCTCTGCTACAGTGTAATCAGGAATGACAATTTCCTCTTGAATATATCTATATACATTGCCTACTGCAACGCCACGAGATCCAGAAATCCCTTGAATTCGCATGTGTGTTCCTCTTTCTATTACGATAAACTACATTACTCTTTATTTTATCATTTCTACAGCAAACAATAAAGTAATAGAGCCCTATATATCCGCCTTTCAGGTTGTCCCACGTGGGTTAATTTTTACCTCTTGTTCATATTTTTCAACCGTCTTAATACGTACTATAACAAGTACTTTTAAAGGAGGTCATTTTTTTGCTTGATTTTACTATAATTTTATAAAGTTACACCCCATAATTGAAAGCCATTTATGATATAATAATATAGAATATATAATATTATACATATGAGACTTTCACGGGCTTCATGGTGAAAGTCTTACTTATTGATAGGAGACTTTATGAAATTAACTAAAATGCATGGTCTCGGCAATGATTTTATCCTTTTTGCCGACCCTCAAGGTGCTAATAAGGACTATTCTGATTTAGCCATTCGCCTTTGCGATCGTCGTACAGGCATTGGCGCTGATGGTTTAGTCATTGTTGTACCATCTGACACATGTGATGTGCGCATGCGCATTATCAACTCCGATGGTAGTGAAGCTGAAATGTGTGGCAATGGTATTCGATGCTTTGCCAAATACGCCTACGAACACGGGGAAATTACAAAAGAAACTTTCACCATTGAAACCTTGGCCGGTGTAATGAAGCCAACCTTAACTATCGAAAATGGTGTGGTTACACTTGTCACAGTAGACATGGGTAAGCCATTCTTTAACAGTAAAGATGTGCCTATGAATGTAGACATGGATAAGGTCATCGACGTAGACATCGATGTAAACGGCGAAACTGTAACAGTGAGCTCCGTATTGCTCGGTGTACCGCATACAGAGGTTTACGTAGAAGACATTACAAAAGCCCCTGTTACGACACAAGGCCCAATACTTGAAAAACACGATGCATTCCCATCCAATACAAATGTTAACTACATTGAGGTAGTAAATGACAAACACATTAAGGTTCGCACATGGGAACGCGGTGCTGGTGCTACACTAGCATGTGGTACAGGCTCTTGTGCCTCTGCTGTTATGTCCTTTGAAAAAGGCTTAACTGGTCGCGAAGTAGACGTAGAGCTTTACTTAGGTACATTGCATATTTCATATTTGGAGGATGGCACGGTGCTCATGACAGGCCCTGCTGAGGAAGTCTTCGAAACAGAACTTCCTATCGATTAAGATGAAGTGGTTACAACTCATATTAAATGCGTTTCTAAAGTATCAACAAGGCCGTTCACTGATGCCGAAAAATACAGAGCCCCTCATAGGCTTACTCCTATCCATACTCGTCATCATCATCGCCGTAGCCAATAGCATTGCCATCGGTTACGCTTTGATTGTGGTATGGTGCATTATGGCTTATGTGTTCTACCGCAAAGGGTACCAACCAAAGGAACTGTTAAATCTATCATGGACAGGTGCTAAAACCTCCATTGTAGTAATGCAAATATTCCTGCTCATCGGTTGGCTCATCGCCATGTGGCAAGCGGCAGGCATTATACCTATGATTATCGCCACCGGCATCGACTTGATTGATCCGTCCCTCTTTATTGCTTGTGCCTTCTTATTAACAGCGATTGTTAGCATGATATTAGGTACAGCTTTCGGTACTGTAGGCACCATAGGCATTGTACTCATCACGATGGCAAGAGCCGGTAATATTCCAGAGAATATCGTAGCTGGTGCCATTATAGCCGGTGCATACTTTGGTGATCGCAACGGCCCATTGTCATCTAGCGCATCACTGGTGGCAGCCTTAACACATACTAAGATTTCTAGTAATATACCAATTATGTTTAAAGCGGGACTACCTGCACTTGTTATTTCTACAGTGCTCTACCTAATACTATCCCAGTGGTTCCCTCTAAACTATGAAAATAGTTTGTTATCCGATACAATCCACTTTATCTTCAATATTGATTGGACATTGTGGATTCCAGTGATTATCGTCATCGCTTTATTGCCTTTGAAAGTATCTATCCGTTGGCCTATCGGCCTCAGCGCATTAGCCGCAGCCATTCTGGCTTATACTAATCAAGGGGCTACCCTTTCCGATTTAGGCTGGTATACCTTAACGGGCTTTGAGCTACCACATTATAATCCACTAGCAGATATCATTCATGGCGGTGGGCTGCAAACAATGTTCATTCCTACCCTATCCATCTTTATGGCCACTGCTATTTCAGGCATGCTCGAAGGGGTTGGCTTCTGGAATGATCTTAGACAACTATTAGAGCGAGCTAAAACGCGGAGCGATGTATTTGCTGCCAATGTAGGTCTCGCACTCTTAACTGGTGCTGTAGGTTGTAGCCAAGCTATTGCGGTTGTAATGACACATTCTATTATGCGTATTACCTACGCACAACGGGGTATTCAAGATGAAGATGTGATGCTCGACTTTGAAAACAGTGGCATTCTCATTGCTCCACTATTACCATGGAACATCGCTGCTTACGTACCTATTGTTATGCTGGGTACTAGCACAACTGGCTATGTGCCATTCGCCTTCTTCCTATACCTCGTACCACTCCTTTACTGGTTACGACTACGGAATCAAGATCAATCAATCATACGCTAATTACAAAATCAACAAATCATAGGCTAATTCATTTATCTTAAAGGGGAATTTGTATGATTTACACCATTACCTTTAACCCAGCCCTCGATTACATCGTACGACTTGAGCAACTCAAGACTGGTACCATTAATCGCACAACCCAAGAATACGTTCTTGGTGGCGGCAAGGGTATTAATGTATCTATCGTTCTTAACAACTTGGGCATGGATACAACGGCACTCGGTTTCATCGCAGGATTCACAGGTGAAGAAATCGTTACGCAGCTCAATAGCTTCGGCGTAAAAGAAGATTTCATTCGCCTCCGCAAAGGATTAACCCGCATCAATGTTAAGGTAAAAGCCTCTGATGAGGAAACAGAGATCAACGGCCGTGGACCAATTATCTCGGACGACGAATTAGAAGCACTTTACAAACAGCTCGACGCATTGACAGAAAAGGATACACTAATCCTTGCAGGCAGTATTCCTTCTAGCTTACCTAGTGATATGTACGAGCTCATTATGGAGCGCTTACAACATAAAAACATTCGCATCGTCGTGGATGCTACAAAGGATTTACTTACACGAGTATTACCATATAAACCGTTCTTGATTAAACCTAACAATCATGAGCTTAGCGAAATCTTTGGTCGCCCCCTTTCTACAAAGGAGGACCTCGTAGAAGCTGCCAAAGCATTGCAAGAGAAAGGCGCACAGCATGTGCTTATCTCCATGGCTGGTGATGGGGCTATCTTGGTCGCAGCTGATGGCACTGTATATACGAGCCCTGCCCCTAAAGGGACGCTCGTAAATTCTGTAGGCGCTGGCGATTCCATGGTAGCAGGCTTTATTACAGGCTTTGAAAAGACAGGGAATCTACAAGAGGCACTTTACTGGGGTATCTCCAGTGGCTCTGCCTCCGCTTACTCTGAAAACCTCGCTACACTACAAGAAGTAGAAGCATTACTTTCACAAGTACGAGTTAACTAGTTTTACATTTTATTTGCATCAAGGAGTACACATATGCAAATCACTGATTTATTAAAACCTCAATCCGTCCTGCTAAATGCAGACCCTGTTACAAAGGCCGACGCCATTTATACCTTAGGGGAATTAATGGAAAAAGGTGGCAACCTCATCGACAAAGGTGAGTACTTAGCAGCCGTTTTCGCTCGTGAAGAATCTGGCTCTACCGGTCTTGGTGACGGCATCGCTACACCACATGCTAAATCCGCAGGCGTAAAAGAAGCAGGCCTAGCAGCTATGGTTGTGCCTCACGGCGTAGACTTCGAAGCACTCGACGGCCAACCATCTCGTTTATTCTTCATGATTGCTGCACCAGAAGGCGCAGCTGACACTCATGTAGAGGTATTGAGCCAATTAGCTATGATGGTTATCGACCCTGATTTCAAAGAAGCCCTCATCGCTGCTCCTACTGTAGAACGTTTCTTGGAACTCGTAACAGCAAAAGAGCAAGGTAACTTTGACCCTTCCGTTGAAGGATATATCAAACAGCCAGAATCTCAAGAGACTCCAAGTATTACCGATGCTATTGAAGCTAAAGCTACGGAAGCTATCGAAAAGGTGGCTCCTAAGATTTCTGTAGATAATCCTCACTATGAAGTATTAGCCGTTACAGGTTGTCCTACAGGCATCGCGCACACCTACATGGCTGCTGAGTCCTTAGAGCGCAAAGCTAAAGAAATGGGCATTTCCTTAAAGGTTGAGAAAAACGGTGCATCAGGTGTAAAAGATGCGCTTACAGCAGAAGAAATCGAACATGCCAAATGCATTATCGTCGCTTCCGACCGCCAAGTGGAAATGGCTCGCTTTGATGGCAAGCCTATGATTCAAACAAAGGTAGCTAACGGCATCAATAAAGCGGAGGAATTATTGCGTGAAGCTACAGCTGGTACAGCACCTGTATACCACGCATCTGCTGCTGACCGCGAATCCGCTGAAATCGCTGCTAGCGCATCTGACAGCGTAGGCCGTCAAATCTACAAACACTTGATGAACGGCGTATCTCACATGTTGCCATTCGTTATCGGTGGCGGTATCTTGATTGCCCTTGCATTCTTATTCGATACATTTGATCCTGCAAACCCTAAAAACTTCGGTTCCGGTACACCTTTATCTGGCTTCTTAATGCAAATTGGTGGTGCATCCTTTGGATTCATGTTGCCAGTATTAGCTGGTTACATCGCGATGAGTATTGCTGACCGCCCAGGTCTTGTAGCTGGTTTCGTTGGCGGCTTATTAGCTAACCAAGGTGGCTCTGGTTTCCTTGGCGCATTGATTGCCGGCTTTGCAGCAGGTTATTTAGTATTATTAGTTAAAAAGTTAGTATCTGGTTTGCCTCAAGCATTAGAAGGTACAAAACCAGTTCTCTTCTATCCTGTACTCGGTGTATTGTTCATTGGTCTCGCTATTACCTTCGTAATCAACCCTCCTGTATCCGCACTTAACCACTGGTTAATGGACTCCTTACAATCCATGGGCACTACTAGCCGCGTATTGTTAGGCCTCATCTTTGGCGCTATGATGTCCGTTGATATGGGCGGTCCTGTAAACAAGGCGGCTTACGTTATCGGTACTGGTGCTCTTGCGACTGGCGAATATGGTATCATGGCTGCTGTAATGGCAGGCGGTATGGTTCCACCATTGGCAATCGCTCTTTGTACTACATTCTTCCCTAGCCGCTTCACAGAAGCTGAACGTAAATCTGGTATCACAAACTACATCATGGGTCTTTCCTTCATCACAGAAGGCGCTATCCCATTTGCAGCGGCTGATCCAGTTCGCGTATTGCCAGCTTGCATCATCGGTGCTGGTACAGCTGGTGCATTATCCATGTTCTTCGAATGCACACTCCGCGCTCCACACGGCGGTATCTTCGTAGTACCAACAATCGGTAACCCACTTCTTTACCTTGCATCCATTGCAATCGGCTCCGTTATCGCTTGCATCATCTTGGCACTATTAAAACCAAGCTTGAAGAAATAGATAGTGAAAGCTAGTAGAATACTGGTACATATAGCAAAAACGTACATATGCTAAATAAATACTTATAGAAAAAGGACTAGAACTCCTAGAGTTCTAGTCCTTTTCTTATGTAACACTATCGGATTACATCATCATAAAATACGCCAAATACTTTCTTGAAAACACGATTTGCAACGTGATAGCTTTCAAAGTCAAAGTCTGTAGGTGTTAAGAAGGTTACATGTACATATAATAAAAACTACTTCAAATCATTAGAAGCAATATGTAATATTCTATGCACTTTAAATTTATTTATATTTTCTTAATCTCATCTTCTTTACATTCACTCAGTATTCATCTATATTTTCATAAATTGTACAAATATATCGATTTATGTTAAACTATATAAATATAAATAAATTTTAAAATTATAAATTATTATTTGAAATCTAGTTCGGAGAGTAATTCATGAAATCATCTAGGAAACGTAAGGTTACCGCTGCATTTTTTGCAGCTGCAGCGTTGGGTGGTGTTGCCCACGCAGCCCCTACCCTCAACATGAATGATTTGGTAGGTTCGAACACTACCACTGAATCAACGACACAAGGTACTACAAATGTAGCAACCCCAGTCGTGCGACCTATGGCAACTCAGCCTACCCCTGCAACTGCGCAACCAATAGTTGTTGCACCACAACAGGCAGTCGTAAGACCTGTACAAGTACAACCAATTGCTCCAGTTCGCATTGCAACACCTCAAATGGTTCCTACACAAGCACAACCTGTAATGCAAACACAACAAGTTATGCAACCAAGTGCTACTCCACAAACGGCTCCAAAGGTAACACCTTTAATTCCCCGTGTACGTCCAGTACCGGTAAACGATATAGCAAAAGCTTTATCTGATCAACAAAGAGCCGTTTCACAGCCACAATATGTTGTTAATAAACAAACTAATGCTGTAATGGAACCAACATTGGCTATGCACAGCTTGATGAATGTACAACGTAAAACAGAACCTGTTACAGTACAAAAACAAGTTGATGGCAAACAGCAAGTGCAAACGACACAAGTGGTACGTACGCCTGTAATGGTCCAACAAGAATCTACAACACCTTTAGTGATTGCTAATACAACTCAAACTAAAGCCGTTGTAGCCAAACAAAGATTAACTATTCGCGATATTCAACGTGCAGAACGTGAAAGATTAGCTCAACTAGCAGCCGAAGAAGCGGCACAACAATCAGGTGCAAATCAAGTTGATCAACAAATGGTTGCGCAAAAGCAGGCTGAAGCACAACGTCAAGCTGCAATTCTAGCAGAACAACAACGTCAAATGGCTATGCAAGCAGAACAGCAACGCGTAGCTCAACAACAAGCCGAAGCGCAACGTCAAGCAGCTATGCAAGCGGAACAACAGCGTTTGGCTGCTCAACAAGCTGAGGCACAACGTCAAGCGGCTCTAAGAGCTGAACAAGAACGTATTGCTGCGGAGCAAGCTGAACAAGCTCGTATCGCAGAAGCTCAACGTCAAGCTGCAGAACAAGAACGTCTTCGTATCCAAGAAGAACAACGCCGTATTGCAGCGCAACAACAAGCTGAACAACAACGTTTAGCAGCTGAGCAAGCTGAGGCTCAACGACAAGCTGCTATGCAAGCGGAACAACAACGTTTGGCGGCTCAACAAGCTGAGGCTCAACGCCAAGCGGCTTTAAAAGCTGAACAAGATCGTATCACTGCTGAGCAAGCCGAAGCTCAACGCCAAGCTGCTATGCAAGCTGAACAGCAACGCTTAGCAGCTCAACAAGCTGAAGCTCAACGTCAAGCTGCTTTAAAAGCGGAACAAGATCGTATCGCTGCTGAGCAAGCTGAAGCTCAACGTCAAGCTGCTTTAAAAGCTGAGCAAGAACGTATTGCTGCTGAGCAAGCTGAGGCTCAACGCCAAGCTGCTTTAAAAGCTGAACAAGATCGTATCGCTGCGGAAGAAGCTGCTCGTCAACGTGCAGAAGCTGCTGCTAAAGCTGAAGCTGAGCGCCAAGCGGCTATCAAAGCTGAACAAGATCGTATTGCAGCTGAGCAAGCCGAGTCTCAACGTCAAGCAGCTTTAAAAGCTGAACAAGATCGTATTGCTGCTCAACAAGCAGAAATGGCAAGACAAGCTGCTATCAAAGAAGAGCAAGAACGTTTAGCTGCTGAGCAATTAGCAAAAGAAGAAGCTGAATCCGCTGCTAAAGCTCAAGCTGAGGCAGAAGCAAAAGCAAAAGCTAAAGCCGAAGCTGAGGCACAAGCTAAAGCTCAAGAAAATAAATTACCTCAATCTTATGTAGATGCTCGTAATGAAGCTTCCACAAAAGGTGCTGGTGTAACGGAAGATAAAAATATTCTTTCTCAACCAATGGAACCACCATTGCAGGCCGATACATCTGCGAAGATTAGCCTTGCTTTCGACGTGAAAAATTACGAATCTATGTCTACTACTGTAGATAATAAAGAAATCAAATATCGCGCCTTCGAATATATCCCTTACGTGGCTAATCCAATCGATATCGATCAACAGTACATGAACATTTATGTACCAGAAGAGTACTTTAATAATGGCACTGTAAATGGTTACAATACACAAACAGCCCCTATCTTCATGCCAAATGCAGTAGGTGGTTACATGCCAAGCCAAGCTATGACGCCTAAAGTTGAGAATGGCAAACCTAACAGTGTTCTTTACGCATTATCTCGTGGTTATGTAGTAGCTTCCCCAGCTACACGTGGTCGTACAAATAAAGCATCCGATGGCAACTTCATCGGTAAAGCTCCAGCTGTAATCGTTGACTTACAAGCTGCCACAGCATACTTACATGCTAACGACTCCACAATGCCAGGTAATGCAAACCGCATTATCACAAATGGTACAAGTGCTGGTGGTGCCGTATCCTTGTTACAAGGTGCTGCTGGTAATAACTCCGACTTCCAACCATATTTACAAGCATTAGGTGCTGCTACAGCAGCTACCAATGTATATGCAGTTTCTGCCTATGCACCTATTACAAACCTTGATGCGGCTGATATGGCGTATGAATGGAGCTATAAAGGTATTACATCTTTCAATAAAGTAACAATGGGCCAAGGCGAATTGCCTCAAGCCAATGTAGGTGGTAACACAGCACCTCCACAACGCACAATGCAACGTGTGAACTTGAATGCTGATGACGTAGCATACTCCAACTTACTTAGTGAACACTTCCCTGAATATGTAAATAATTTACAATTGCATGATGCTATGGGTCGCGTATTGAAACTAGATAAGAATGGCAATGGTACTTTCAAAAATTATGTGAAAGCTTTCATCATTGATGCGGCTAACAAAGCACAAGCTAAAGGTACTGATTTATCTAAACATACATACCTTGTACGGGATAATAAAACAGGCGCGATCAAAGACATTAACTGGGAAGCTTACAACCAATTTGTAAGCCGTTCTAAAGCACCAGGTGCATTCGACTCCCGTTCTAATGACTCTGGCGAAAATAGTCTGTTTGGTACAAGTACTACAGATAATAATCACTTTACAATTACTGCTGCATTACACGATACAACATCTAAACAAGATGTATACGTAGAAAATGCAAAAATCGTTACTATGATGAACCCAATGAACTATCTCGGTTCTCCAGCAGCGACAAATGCACGCTACTATCGTATCCGCTATGGTACAGCTGACAGTAATACATCCGTTGCTATTCCATTAATCGTAGGTGCACGTGCTCAAAATCTTGGGTACAACGTAGATATGGCAACACCATTTGGTGTAGATCATTCTGGCGATTACGATTTAGATGAACTATTCAACTGGATGGATAATATCGTTAAAAACGGTAGATAATCAAAATTAAATACATACCATAACAAGAAAGGAGCTACCTAGTAGCTCCTTTTTCTTATAAAAAATGATTAGTAAACAAGAAAAAGCCCCTCGTTAGAGGGGCTTCATTATATTAGGAGAAAGCAAATTATCTACTTTCACCAATCATATTTTATTACACTTCAGGGAATAAAGCTGTAGACAAGTAGCGTTCGCCTGTATCAGGAAGAATTACTACAATGTTTTTACCTTTATTTTCAGGGCGTTTAGCCAATTCTTGAGCAGCCCAAAGAGCAGCACCAGAGGAGATACCAACTAGGATACCTTCTGTATGACCAAATGCTTGAGATGTAGCAAATGCATCATCATTAGTTACTTGGATTACTTCATCATAGATGGAAGTATCTAAAGTATCTGGAATAAAGCCAGCGCCTAAGCCTTGGATTTTGTGAGGGCCTGGTTTACCATTGGACAATACTGGGGAATCAGTTGGTTCAACAGCTACAACTTTTACGCCAGGGTTTTGTTCTTTTAAATAACGACCTGCACCAGTCAAAGTACCACCTGTACCAACACCAGCTACATAGATGTCTACTGTACCATCAGTATCTTGCCAGATTTCAGGACCAGTTGTTTTGTAATGAATTGCTGGGTTTGCTTGGTTTACGAATTGGCCTGCTTCGATGGCACCAGCAGTAGCTGTTACGATTTCTTTAGCTTTTGCAATGGCACCTTTCATACCAAGAGAACCATCAGTCAATACAAGTTGAGCACCATAACCGAGCATCAATTTGCGACGTTCGATGGACATTGTTTCTGGCATTACGATAACTACTTTATAACCAAGAGCAGCACCAACAGCGGACAAACCGATACCAGTGTTACCGGATGTTGCTTCTACGATTGTACCACCTGGTTGTAATTCACCAGATTCAACAGCCGCTTGAATGATAGCAGCAGCGATACGGTCTTTTACAGAACCGCCTGGATTGAAGTATTCCAATTTAGCGAAGATATTAGCGTCTGCACCGTATTTTTTACCAAAACGTGTAGCTGCCAATAAAGGTGTTTTACCAATTAATTCAACGAAAGATTTTGCAATATTAGACATAATAGTCACTCCTTATTAAATAGAACCATCCCAATTGTCATATTTTGTATCAAGCTTAGCGTAAGTTCCATCAATTACATCTTGAAGAGTTACGTTTTCTAAATAATCATGAATATAGTTTTGTAATCCTGCCCAGAAACCAACAGTACGTTCGTTGATCACTGTATCAGTACTCACCCCTTCGTCAAGGGTAGAGATGATAGCCATGGACTCTTCCGTGGCGAGCAAAACTTCAATAATAGTATACTCTTTAGGGCTTTTAGATAAGCGATAGCCTCCGTATTTGCCACGAATACTATCCACTAGGTTAGCGGCACCCAAACGAGCCACAATCCCCTCAAGGTATTTCTCAGATATACCTTGTCGTTCTGCAACGGATCGCAAGGAAACCGGTTTCTCTTGACCCTGCTCTGCTAAATCGATGAGAACCATCAATGCATAGCGACCTTTTGTGGAAATCCTCATATATCTTGCCTCTCTTTGTAAAAGTTAGTGCTAACACACCCCATGCTATAAAGCACTTATCCTACTTTATTTATAAAACCTTGTGTATCACTAGGAATTAATTTCATTATAGACTACTAAATTCAAAAATGCAAGAACTTATTTCCTACTTTCATAAAGGGATATTAAAAAACCTTCAAGATATAAGGTTTATACGATATTTTACTTTATTTCTAGCAAAGCTTTTTCTATTCTATTACCTCTAAATAGATTAAAATCAATATACAATACTAAGTATATAAAAAAATAGGTATATAACACAAAAGGACCAGCCCGAAGGCCAGTCCTTTTGCGTATAGTTTGTAGTTTGTTATATGAGGTTTACCATGATGAATTGGAGAGGGTTCATCTGGTATTGGGACTTACCGTATCGTCAGGAAAACGATGCGCGCCCGTTTTGTCATTTGAGGAGTTGTCTAGATTATTCTAGCGTTTAAGTTATTTCTAAATTAGATTTTACCTACTAAATCAAGACCTGGTTTCAATGTGTCTTTACCTGGTTTCCAACGTGCAGGACACACTTGGTCACCATGTTTTGCTACGAATTGAGCCGCTTGTACTTTACGAACCAATTCTTCAGCAGAACGACCGATACCCATATCATGGATTTCAGCTGTGCGAACGAAACCTTCTGGATCTACTACGAATGTACCACGGTAAGCCATAGCAGATTCTTCTTGGAATACGTCGAAGAAATCAGCTAATTCATGTTTTTTATCAGCTAACATGTAGTACTCGATTTTATTAATGCTTGGAGAAGCATCAGACCATGCTTTGTGAACAAATTCAGAGTCACAAGATACGGAGTAAACTTCGCAACCTAGTTCTTTCAATTCTGCATAAGAGTTTTGTACGTCTTCTAATTCTGTAGGGCAAACAAATGTGAAGTCTGCTGGATAGAATACGAAGATGGACCATTTGCCCAACACATCGGCAGTACTAACTTTTACTAATTCAGGTTTTTTGAAAGCATCTAGAGTAAATTCAGGAAGTTGTTTACCAATAATAGACATGTTATGTCCTCCTTAATTGAGTTCCAATGTAACAATTATATTATTATCGGTGTACTTATCACCAAATCTATATCTATATCTATCTTTGTCTATATAATAACAAATATCATTCAAGATTGCAAGTGTTATTTTTAAATTTATCGATATATTTTTCCAATATTTTTCGATGTAAACAAAAAAGAAGAAAGATGCTCATTTCTGAGCATCTTTCTTCTTTTTACGAACTACAATAGATTTACTACTTACAGTAGAATGATCAAAAGCGATTAAACCCGCTATATTAGCAAGCCCTCTCCGTGCTATGTGACCAGTTGTAGATTGTTCTTTTCCAGATTTACCATATACAAACTGCTCTAGTTTGAGTGCAGCTAATATAAAGATACCTATAATAGATAAAATGGATCCCATTTCTATTCTCTATTTTTTAAGTTCCAAAATCGCATCTACGAAGCCGCGGAATAATGGATGTGCATTATTCGGACGGGATTTAAGTTCTGGATGCGCTTGTGTACCGATGAAGAATGGATGGTTTTTCACTTCAATACTTTCCACAAGGCGACCATCTGGAGATGTACCAGAGATAACAAGTCCCGCATCAGTCAATTGTTGACGATATTCATTGTTAAACTCATAGCGATGACGATGACGTTCATAAATCAAATCTTCGCCATAAGCTTCATGAGTTTTTGTACCTGCTTCTACTTTGCATGGATAGATACCTAGGCGCATTGTACCGCCTTTTTTATCTACATCGACTTGATCACTCATCAAGTCGATTACTTTGTACTTAGCATTTTCGTCAAATTCGCTAGATGTAGCACCTTCCATACCACATACGTTGCGAGCAAATTCCATTACTGCAGATTGCATGCCAAGGCATAGACCAAGATATGGAATATTGTTTTCACGAGCGTATTGGATTGTGCGGATTTTACCTTCTACACCACGGGAACCAAATCCACCAGGTACGATGATACCTTCAACACCATCAAATACCTCTTTAGGATCTACAGATGTATCATCAAGTTCTTCGGAGTCAATCCAACGAATATTTACTTTAGTACCCGTAGCAATACCAGCATGATCTAGAGCTTCAACTACGGATAAATACGCATCATGTAATGCTACATATTTACCAACGATAGCAACTGTAATGTCTTTACTAGGGTTCAAGATTTTATGAACCATTTCTTTCCATTCAGCCATATCGCAAGGGCGTTCTTCAAGGCCTAATTTTTTGATAACAATGTCATCAAGACCTTGGTCTTGCATCATCAATGGCACTTCATAGATAGAGCTACAAGTTTGATTTTCAATAACTGCTTCAGGTTCTACGTCGCAGAACAAAGCAAGTTTTTCTTTCATTTCATCAGAAATATGTTTTTCGCTGCGGCATACCAAGATATCTGGTTGAATACCAATGCTGCGCAATTCTTTTACGCTGTGTTGTGTAGGTTTAGTTTTCAACTCGCCTGCTGCATTGATGTAAGGTACCAATGTTACGTGAATGTAAAGTACATCATTACGGCCTACTTCTTTTTTCACTTGGCGGATAGCTTCCATAAATGGCAAGCTTTCAATATCACCTACAGTACCGCCGATTTCAGTGATAACTACATCTGCGTTATCCTCTTTACCTACGCGGTATACGTTTTGTTTGATTTCATTTGTAATGTGTGGAATTACTTGTACAGTGCTGCCCAAGTAATCACCTTTACGTTCTTTATTGATTACAGACCAGTACACTTTACCTGCTGTAATGTTAGAACGTTTACTAAGGTTAATATCGATGTATGGTGCGTTGATTGCCTATCTGCTGGCACCGATCTGTAACCGGATGGATGAGCGTTTCCTGAAATGGTTTCCCAAGGCAACAGAAAAGCAGAAGAAAGGTTTGAAATTTCTATCTATTGCAATTGCAGTTATTTGTGCAGTCACGATTGTAGTTCTGCTGATTCTGCTGATTCTTCCGCAGGTATGGGACAGCACAGTGAAGATCATTAAGATACTTCCGGCCAGACTTGCCTATTGTAACCGCATGATTGATCAGCTGCTCAAGGATCAGCCGGAATTACAGACATATTTTAATCATTTTTCATCACAGGTGGAGAATGGTCTGAATGATGTTCTGAAAGCAAATTCCAGTATGATGACAACGATTCAGGGAATTGTCAATAATATTACAGTACAGTTGATCGAGGTTTTAAGCGTATTCAAAAATATGTTTCTTGGATTTTTGATCGCAGTATATCTTCTTGCAAGCCGTAAACTGTTTGGAGCACAGGCAAAGCTTCTTCTGTATGGTATCTTTCCGAATAAATGGTGCCATAATAGAAGGCCCTCCTCTCATAAATTTTTTTCGCTGAACTCTTTGCTTCTATCGTTGCAATAACTTTCTCCGCTGGGTATAATAAAAAAGAACATTCTACAACCTCAAAGGAGGGATTTTATGATAGAACAGCTCATTGCCGAAGCAACGGAATGTGATTTCAAAGTTGCTCTCGAAACAAAAAAGCCAAAAAGCTGGTTAAAAAGTGTCAGTGCCTTTTCCAATGGAATCGGC
>OGXE01000180.1_pt1 | contig 53559 bp, 61 predicted proteins | sample 1576181 | NCBI WGS metagenome assembly OGXE01 (sample SAMEA3541478, study PRJEB24748) | human gut metagenome | biome: human gut; feature: human-associated habitat; material: faeces | place: China | collected 2012 | reverse complement strand
GGCCGGTATCGAGCTGAAGCTCTACAACGGCCTTTATCTCGACTTCCTGCTCGACCTGGCTTCGAAGCCGATCAAGAGCCAGTGGGTCTACGTGCGTCTCGACGGTCTCTATCTGGGTAACTACCGCATGATGCTTTCGATCGGAGGCGCTCCCTCGGACGGCATCAACACGGCCGGCAACCACAAGTTCTACGCCAACTCGAACCTCGACAACCCGAAGGTCGCCGCCCTGAACGTCTTCCGCGGCGAATACACGACGCTCGACGACTCGGACATCAAGGAGGTCGACGGTTCGAACTACACGTCGCTCGGCGAGGCCGATCTGGGCCGGCTGGTGCGTTTCAACAAGATCAAGATCCGCTATGCGGGTGTGAAGAATCAGGACGGCGTGACGCCTCCGAACCTCAAAAACGGCGGAAATGCGAATCCCTATCCGAGCTGGATCGTGACCGACTGGGGAACGCCCATCTTCGGCGCGTGGTATCGCTGGGCCTACAACAACAGCGAGCAGAATATCCGTCTCTACGGTTCGGTGCTGATGAGCTACAACGATGCGGCGGAGTACACTTCGGACCCGGGCGTTTACGGCACCCGTACGAGCGGTTACAGCCAGTTCGCCATGAAGCCCATCCCGAAGGACGGCACGGAGGGTACGGTGCTGGGCACTTTTCGCCCCCCGCCAGCTGGCGTTGCAGGCTGGTGAGAGCGAGTATTTTAAATTTTACTATCATGGTCCACGGGATAACCGCGAGCGCTACTACCGGGTCTCATTTCGCGAGGTCCCCACTCGTAACCATACAAGACGCAGCCCAACCGGCGGCGTGGTCAGCACGGAGCCGGTGGTGGTGATGGATACCATTCTGGTAGTACGACCACGTCAGGTTCAGTTTAAATGGTCCTTCGACAAGGTGACAGGAACGGTAAGTAACACTGGCAACACATGGTTTAAGCTACTGATTAAGCCAGGATGTGATTCGACCGAAGAGGAAGGCGATGCCTGGTATCTACGTCCGGGAGACGTGGTTCATCAGCCTGAGTTACGTCAGCCGGGGAATCACTATCTGGTCTATAACGACAAATTCATTAAGATTAGCGATTCCTGTCCGGCTAAGCCCCCTTCGGCGGACTAAGACTTATCCATCGGTCGAGGGAAGAATTCCACCTCAGAGCCCCAAAAATCGTTTAAATGATGTGGAAGCGATCGTCAATATCACCTGTAACGATGGGCTTTCTCATATGCACACCATAGTGTTCAGGAGACACGGAAAGGTATCAGGCAGCCTGCTAACGAGTGGTTTAATCACGAATTAGTACGTAAAATCGGTAACGGCTGGAAATCATTCAATACTCACACTATCGAAAGTTCCCCAGCCAACCGCGGTACGTTCTTACATACGATGTACCGCTGTTCTCTTTACGATTTTTAGCTGTACTGGTGAATTATGAGCAATCTGAATCCATGCATGACGTGTGGTGCCTGTTGTGCATTTTTCCGCGTCTCTTTTTACTGGGCCGAAGCCGACGATGCTGGCGGTACTATTCCCGCCAGGCTCACTGAACAAATATCCCCTTTTCACCGATGCATGAGCGGTACCAATCAGAAAAACCCCCGATGTATTGCCCTTGCAGGAACCCCGGGCAAAAATGCCTGCTGCACGATATATAAAAATCGATCGTCCACATGCAGAGAATTCGCCATGTCTGGTGAGAACGGAGTCGTCAATGAGGCTTGCAATCGTGCAAGGGCTAAATACGGGCTGACACCGTTATAAACATACAATAATTAATTGCACTGCCCCGCCAGCGATAATAGCGGGGCTTCGTTTTTCAGGGGTAACAAAACCCGATACTTCTTCTATTTGCCAGCAACAATGCCTCTCTTCTGTAGCGTTCTTCGGATCTACATCATCCTGAAGTAGCGCGATATACTCACTGACTATCTGCATCAGAATATAAAAAGCAATGTTTTTAACCTATAAAAATGGCGCTGTATTTGCGCCATTTTTATCATTCAATGCATTATCTGTTTGAGCCTAAAGGGATCTCAGGGTCTGGCTCATGAGTAATTCTGTTTCGTAAATCTCTGCGAATAATTTCAATAGACCAGAACCAGACTAAATGTCCAAAAATTTCAGAAACATTCTCATACCACGGGAGATCAAACAGAGGTGGCGTCAGTCCCATGAGAGGGAATGAAATCATATGAACAAAAAGTTGGGCTAAAGCACCTGCCAGTAAGCCCTGCCAGAGTTTAATTTTTGGAAATACTTCAGCGACCACACAATAACCGACAGCAAACACTATCGAAAAGATAATGTGCGTAACACCAACCCAGTTAAAGACATGCCCGGCAAAGGTATAAACAGCCGCATTGGGATCTGTCAGCCCCAACCAGTCTCGAAGAAAAATATACGGTGGATTGAGAAAATTACGCGAGCAATCAATTTGGCCTGCAGCCCTGATTAATGATTCCGGGCCACACGCTGCATTAAACATATCCACCGGGCTACGTGGCGGCAATGGAACTTCAGCCCCCCACTTCACGAATGCGGAAACAACGCCAGCAATCAGCCCAATGAATGCAGCAAGACCATAACGTCTGCGGTTCGGTGGAGTTTGTTCAAATATATTCATATCTACCCTGCTTGTACCATTATGTTATACACCTCTTCAGGAGTATTCATAAAACAAGGCAAATGTAAAGAACTGTATTGTTTTGTATAACAAGATAGTTTCCTAATCGCCAATGAATATAAGCTCCATCATTTCTCCCTATTTTTATATTAGAAGTGACAGAGATTTGCAGGGTGATGTAGAGCTGAAAATCACAGGTTTCCTTATTGGTTTTTGCATCGTACAACTAAAGCAATAAACCAGCTCCCATCATCATCAACATCCCGGCGAACATGAATTTATTAGCCGGGCTCATAGCTGCATTCGCGTTTTAAGAATAATCCTCCTGCTGTCGCCGACTATGCTTAACGTTTAAAAAAGCATCAGCACTCTCGCAACGCACTCTTATTTTCCCCTTTAGAATACCGGAGGCCTGGTATGAGCAACCAAGGCGAATACCCCGAAGATAATCGGGTTGGGAAGCACGAGCCGCACGATTTAAGTTTGACCCGTCGCGATCTGATTAAAGTGAGCGCCGCAACAGCGGCGACCGCCGTGGTTTATCCTCATTCTACGCTGGCGGCAAGCGTTCCGGCAGCTACACCCGCGCCAGAGATAATGCCCCTGACACTGAAGGTGAACGGCAAAACCGAGCAGCTTGAGGTGGATACCCGAACCACGCTACTGGACACTTTGCGTGAAAATCTGCATTTGATCGGTACCAAGAAAGGTTGCGATCACGGACAGTGCGGAGCCTGTACCGTGCTGGTCAATGGTCGCAGGCTTAATGCCTGCCTGACGCTTGCAGTCATGCATCAGGGGGCCGAGATCACCACCATTGAAGGCCTGGGTTCGCCAGATAATCTTCACCCCATGCAGGCGGCCTTTATCAAGCATGATGGCTTCCAGTGCGGCTACTGCACCTCCGGGCAAATTTGCTCATCAGTAGCGGTGCTAAAAGAGATTCAGGACGGCATTCCCAGTCACGTCACGGTCGATTTGGTTTCCGCTCCAGAAACAACTGCCGATGAGATCCGTGAACGTATGAGCGGCAACATCTGTCGCTGTGGTGCATACGCTAACATCCTTGCCGCCATTGAAGATGCTGCGGGGGAGATAAAATCATGAAGGCGTTTACCTATGAACGAGTGAATACCCCAGCCGAGGCGGCACTTAGCGCTCAGCGCGTACCCGGCGCAAAATTTATCGCGGGCGGGACCAATCTGCTGGACCTGATGAAGCTGGAAATTGAAACGCCCACCCACCTTATCGATGTGAACGGCCTCGGGCTCGATAAGATTGAAGTGACCGACGCGGGTGGGCTGCGCATCGGCGCACTGGTACGGAACACCGACCTGGCGGCTCACGAGCGCGTGCGTCGTGATTACGCGGTACTCTCCCGCGCCCTGCTCGCTGGCGCGTCTGGTCAGTTACGTAATCAGGCAACCACCGCAGGTAATCTGCTCCAGCGCACGCGCTGCCCCTATTTTTACGACACCAATCAGCCCTGCAATAAGCGCCTGCCCGGGAGCGGCTGCGCGGCGCTTGAAGGCTTTAGCCGTCAGCACGCGGTGGTAGGCGTAAGCGAAGCCTGCATTGCCACCCATCCGAGCGATATGGCGGTCGCAATGCGGTTGCTGGATGCGGTGGTGGAAACCATCACGCCGGAGGGAAAGACTCGCAGTATCACACTGGCTGATTTTTATCACCCTCCGGGAAAAACGCCGCACATTGAAACCGCCCTGCTTCCCGGTGAGCTTATCGTTGCGGTGACGTTACCTCCACCGCTCGGCGGAAAACATATCTACCGTAAGGTGCGCGATCGCGCCTCCTACGCCTTTGCCCTGGTATCGGTCGCGGCGATTATTCAGCCTGACGGCAGCGGGCGCGTCGCGCTGGGCGGAGTAGCACATAAGCCCTGGCGCATTGAGGCTGCGGATGCTCAGCTATCCCAGGGGGCGCAGGCCGTATATGACACGCTGTTCGCCAGCGCCCATCCCACCGCTGAAAACACCTTTAAACTCCTGTTGGCGAAGCGAACGCTTGCCTCCGTACTGGCTGAAGCGAGGGCACAGGCATGAAATTTGATAAACCCGCAGGGGAAAACCCGATCGATCAGCTGAAGGTTGTCGGTCGTCCCCATGACCGCATCGACGGACCGCTGAAAACTACCGGCACGGCACGCTACGCCTACGAATGGCATGAAGAAGCCCCCAACGCCGCCTATGGCTATATCGTCGGTTCCGCCATTGCCAAAGGACGCCTCACCGCCCTTGATACGGACGCCGCGCAAAAAGCGCCGGGCGTACTGGCTGTCATTACCGCCAGTAACGCCGGGGCACTCGGCAAAGGCGACAAAAACACCGCCAGGCTGTTAGGCGGCCCCACTATTGAGCACTATCATCAGGCCATTGCGCTGGTAGTGGCCGAGACCTTCGAACAGGCGCGAGCGGCGGCCTCGCTGGTGCAGGCACACTATCGCCGTAATAAAGGAGCTTACTCCCTGGCGGACGAAAAACAGGCCGTCAATCAGCCGCCGGAAGACACGCCCGACAAAAACGTCGGTGACTTTGACGGGGCTTTCACCTCCGCTGCGGTGAAGATTGATGCTACCTACACGACCCCGGACCAGAGCCATATGGCGATGGAGCCGCATGCCTCGATGGCCGTCTGGGATGGAAATAAGCTTACCCTCTGGACCTCAAATCAGATGATTGACTGGTGCCGCACCGATCTGGCAAAAACGCTGAAAGTTCCCGTGGAGAATGTGCGTATTATCTCCCCGTATATCGGCGGAGGGTTTGGCGGCAAGCTGTTCCTGAGAAGCGATGCGCTGCTGGCGGCCCTCGCCGCCCGAGCGGTGAAACGTCCGGTTAAAGTGATGCTCCCCCGCCCCTCTATTCCCAATAACACCACGCACCGCCCCGCCACCCTTCAGCACTTGCGTATCGGTGCCGACCAGAGCGGGAAAATCACCGCTATCTCACATGAAAGCTGGTCTGGAAACCTGCCCGGCGGCACGCCGGAAACGGCGGTACAGCAAAGCGAATTACTCTACGCCGGGGCGAATCGTCATACCGGCCTGCGGCTCGCCACGCTTGATTTGCCGGAAGGGAACGCCATGCGTGCGCCCGGCGAAGCCCCCGGTCTGATGGCGCTCGAAATCGCGATCGACGAACTGGCGGAAAAAGCGGGCATCGATCCCGTCGAGTTTCGCATCCTGAATGACACTCAGGTTGACCCCGCCGACCCGACGCGCTGCTTCTCTCGCCGTCAGCTTATCGAGTGCTTGCGCACCGGAGCGGATAAATTTGGCTGGAAGCAGCGCAACGCCACACCCGGACAGGTGCGCGACGGGGAGTGGCTAGTCGGCCACGGTGTTGCGGCGGGCTTTCGCAATAATCTGCTGGAAAAATCGGGTGCTCGGGTTCACCTCGAACAAAACGGCACCGTTACCGTAGAAACGGACATGACCGACATTGGCACCGGCAGCTACACCATTCTGGCCCAGACGGCAGCGGAAATGCTTGGCGTACCGCTGGAGCAGGTTGCGGTTCACCTCGGCGATTCCAGTTTCCCGGTTTCTGCGGGTTCTGGTGGACAATGGGGCGCGAATACCTCCACCTCCGGCGTTTACGCCGCCTGTATGAAGCTTCGCGAAATGATTGCCTCGGCAGTCGGGTTTGATCCTGAGCAGTCGCAGTTTGCCGACGGCAAGATTACCAACGGTACCCGAAGCGCCACGCTACATGAAGCCACCGCAGGCGGCAGACTGACAGCGGAAGAGAGCATTGAATTCGGAACACTGAGCAAAGAGTACCAGCAGTCGACCTTTGCCGGGCATTTTGTGGAGGTCGGCGTGCATAGCGCGACGGGAGAAGTTCGGGTCCGGCGTATGCTCGCTGTGTGTGCTGCAGGACGCATCCTGAATCCGAAAACTGCGCGTAGCCAGGTCATTGGCGCAATGACTATGGGCATGGGCGCGGCACTGATGGAGGAGCTGGCGGTGGATGACCGTTTGGGCTACTTCGTTAATCACGATATGGCGGGGTATGAGGTGCCGGTTCATGCGGATATCCCAAAACAGGAGGTGATTTTCCTGGATGATACCGACCCCATATCCTCCCCGATGAAGGCCAAAGGTGTCGGTGAGCTGGGCCTGTGCGGCGTGAGCGCGGCTATCGCCAACGCGGTGTATAACGCCACCGGTATTCGGGTACGGGATTATCCCATCACTCTGGATAAGCTGCTCGATAAGCTGCCGGATGTGGTTTAAGGAGGAACAATGTCATACCCGCTTTTTGACAAAGACGAACACTGGCATAAGCCAGAGCAGGCGTTTCTCACCGATGACCACCGGACCATTCTGCGCTTCGCCGTAGAGGCGCTAATGTCCGGTAAAGGAGCGGTGCTGGTGACGCTGGTGGAGATACGCGGCGGCGCGGCGCGCCCGCTCGGGGCGCAGATGGTGGTGCGCGAAGATGGTCGTTACTGCGGTTTTGTCTCTGGCGGCTGCGTGGAGGCCGCTGCCGCTTTTGAAGCGCTGGAGATGATGGGCTCAGGCCGCGATCGCGAAATTCGCTATGGCGAAGGTTCGCCGTGGTTTGACATCGTTCTGCCCTGCGGCGGTGGGATCACGCTGACGCTCCATAAACTACGCTCGGCACAGCCTCTGCTCGCCGTGCTGAACCGCCTGGAACAGAGAAAACCGGTGGGGCTGCGCTACGATCCGCAAGCACAATCGCTGGTGTGCCTGCCCACGCAAACCCGGACGGGCTGGAATCTCAATGGCTTTGAGGTGGGGTTCAGGCCATGCGTCAGGCTGATGATTTACGGACGTTCTCTTGAGGCGCAGGCAACCGCGAGTCTTGCAGCAGCCACAGGCTATGACAGCCATATCTTCGATCTTTTTCCGGCCTCAGCCAGCGCTCAGATCGATACCGATACGGCGGTCATTTTGCTGTGCCATGATCTCAACCGGGAGCTGCCAGTGTTGCAGGCCGCGCGAGAAGCAAAACCCTTTTATCTCGGCGCATTGGGCAGCTATCGAACCCACACGTTACGTCTGCAAAAGCTCCACGAGCTGGGATGGTCCAGGGAGGAAACAACGCAAATCCGGGCACCCGTCGGGATATTCCCCAAAGCCCGGGATGCGCATACTCTGGCACTCTCCGTGCTGGCAGAAGTCGCCTCTGTACGTCTCCATCAGGAGGAGGATTCATGCCTGCCCCCGTCGTCCTGATCCTTGCGGCCGGGCGTGGAGAGCGCTTTCTCGCCTCCGGGGGAAATACCCATAAGTGTATCGGCTGGCGTCAGTCCCCGGAGGTTGCGCCTTATCGCTGGCCATTTGAAGAAAACGGGAGAACTTTCGACCTTGCGATTGAACCGCAGATTACGACTAATGATCTGCGTCTGATGTTGAGGCTGGCTCTTGCCGGCGGAGGAATAACAATTGCCACTCAGGAAACTTTCAGGCCATATATTGAAAGCGGTAAGCTTGTATCGCTGCTTGATGACTTTCTTCCACAATTTCCGGGCTTCTATCTGTATTTCCCACAGCGTCGCAATATTGCACCAAAGCTCCGCGCCCTGATTGACTACGTCAAAGAATGGCGGCAGCAATTGGCTTAAATGTCTGCACCTGCACTGCCTGATGTCAGAACAGTATTTTGATGAATTGCCAAGGTTACAATGGCACAAATACGGCACAGGAGGAAACGTGGTGTATTTAAATATGGGGTAACTCTTTGATTTTAATGGTGCGATAATAGGAACAATACACATAGGCGATAATCTTTGTTTTTGTTGCCTTTTTTATTGTTCATTTTTTATAGATACCCCCAAAAGTACCCCCATATCTTTTTCCGCCCCTGAAATTTGGTTGTTATTCATACAGCATATCAGGCGGTAACGCTCTCCCTTTAACCCACTTATTGTATGATAGTGCTATCCCACAATAAGGAATCAGCCAGCCATGAGAATGACCAGTCGCAAAAAAGAGATACTTAGCTACTTTGAACCGGATAACCTCGAATGGGTGACTGGTGAGATTGGTGCGCCGCCGTTCGATGTGTCGGGTGTGGCCTACCTGCTTCATGGCATGGTGTCGTTCGATAAGCGTCACCAGCTCGAATCAACCCGGCGCACACTGGAAAGCATGGTTGCTGGTGGACTGCTTGAGCGGGTGACAGTGTATGAATCGCGCCAGATACGGCGCGGCGGTGATACTAACGCAACGGTCGTGCGCTACGGTTTACCCGGTCAGTGCGCTGTTATGCGCGATACTGGCGGCGCTGACAACGCAATATCAGGTGAATACATGCGGGTCAGTAAATAGCCTGCAATCTGTCGTTGATGCGGCTCAGGTCGTAAACCCGGCGTTCAATATCCAGCATCAGGAAATTGTGGATCTCGGCCTGCTCAGGATTATCAGACTCTCTGGCCTGTAATAGCAATTCATTGTAACCATGCAAGCCGCCTGAGTTTTCCGCCGGGGTGGTGCCTTTCCCACGCAGGCAGCTAATGGGCTGATTACTCGTATCGTGTGTTTGCTTCTCCAGCACAATGACGCAATCCCACCAGTCGCCAAAGTCATACGTGTAAACCAGCTTGTCACCCTCATTCTGGAGCGCCGCCCATAGTGGCGTGATTGCCGCGTTACCCATGCTTTCATCCTCACCCCATACGCGATACTCGCTACCTGGATCACCTTTACGCCCTTTCTCGAACATATACAGGTGTTCGTCATTCCAGCCAAAAGCTAACTGGATCACGGCATGAAGTTTACTAAAGGGGATTTGCTCTGGAACCAGCACACGCCGCCATATAGGTGGTTTGCTGTCTCGGATGGTTATCTTTAGCTGGTACATGCAAATCCTGAATAAATGCGAATCGGAAGGATAACGATACTGACGTACTCACAATTCTGTAAAGGTGAATAAAGGAAATTTGCTTAATACGCATAAGTTACATGTGGAATAATCCCATATCTACCTGCGCGGCGCTGGCTTCTTCCACTGGTAGGCAGGTGCTCGCATCATTTCGCGGAACCTGTCGCGCCGGGCTATATCGGCATTAACTGATCGTTCTATCTCCCGTTGATCTGCCTGTGTAAGCTGGTGGCCTCCGTGCTCAAGTTTGGCGATGGTCAATAAGGCTATTTCGCGTGGTGTCATACGTCATACCCTCTGGAAGGATGAAACACGCCCGGATTAAATTTCATTTTTCGCGGGTATAAAAAAACGATGGGGCGGGCAGTCCCGGATAGTCAGGGCTGTAGAGATTTGACTACCCCCTCCCCACTGGATTCAGGTTACTGCTATTCCGTTAAGCGCTGCTTACGGGGATAGCTGCGTTGTGATTTTGACCATTCAGGTCGCCGCTATTTCCTCATCGATTGGGTGCTACGCGCGCGCGTACTTGTCCCGAAATACCAGAAACCGCCAGCCAGAGGATGATTTCCCTCTGGTGGTCTACCTTTGCCTCTTGCCGCCATTTAACCGGAAGGCGTTACCGTTCGGTTGCGCTATCCCCATGCGGTGTTGCGTTTCGGTAACAGCTTTATGCAGGTCGCCAAAGTCCTCAACCTTCACGGGCGGGCGCTTCACGTTCTCCAGACACGTTTCACGGCGGCGCTTTATCCATTCCCGATCATCGTCCTCGGTGCATAACAGCATGACTTCCATCCATCGTGCGGCAGCTCTCCGGTATAGCCCTTTTGACTCCAGCTCTTCAGCTTTCCTGTCCCTTATCATTTCTGCCTCTCAGATTATTTTGAACCAACACAGCCCAGCTCTGAACCAACAACACAGCGATAGCTTTGTGATTGGTCCGTTATTTTCTGGCTGATATTTGAGCGTATAACAGTGTTATACAGTGGTATACTGTATGGATATTACTCACTGATATGGTCTTTGCAATGCGCAAATCTAATCTGATCGCGTTCCGCATCCCATCTGAATTGCAGGATGAGTTTAATCGGTCTGTTCTCGCTTCTGGAGGAGATAAAACCTCCTGGCTTGTTGATGCGATTCGCATGAAGCTGGGGCAGCCGGAAAAGTCTATTGATTCACGAATGCTTGGGCTGGTGGAGCGCATGGAAAAAGCCGCTGCGTCGCTTATTGCCGGAAAGCCGAACATCCCACCAAAACCATATAACGAAACGGCAGTTATAAAGATCATTGCCGATACCATCCAACAGGGATTTGATAATGGGCGTGTGATAGCTGAACGGATCAATGAAGCAGGCTATCAAACAAAAGCTGGTAAAGCGTGGGATAAAGATATTTACAGCGCGTGGAAGCGTCAGGGAAGCAATGCTGAAAAGTTATCAGTGGCGCTACATTCAGCGCCATCGCTATAATTTATTCAATATCAAATAAATGCCTTGGGAAACCGTTATTATCAGGTAATCCCATGGCTGTCAGGTTACATCCTGGTAAGTTAGGCTTGTTATCTACAAGGTTGGCAACTTTTTTTATCCAGTCAGATCCCGGTCCAATTTTTTTCACTAAAAACCATAACACAGCGATCATTCCGTACATTCTTTCGTACGCATCATCATTCATATTTAATTGTTCAAAGTACGGCTCATTTGGCAAAGGCATTAATCTTGGTTCGTTGACCTTGTTCCAGATGCGTGAATGGTGAGCGCACCGATTCCTTAGCACATTCATTGCGCTAAGCCAGTTTTGGAAGATAGCTCCATTGCCTGCCGCTATCCCTAGCCTAGATAGTATCCTGTTGCGATAGCTGTCTTTTAGCATCGCATAATACTTTGACATTAAGCCGAAGTCCCACACTTCAATAACCACCCAGAAAGGAAGACCTTCGTACTTGTTTTCATGCCATTTGATAAAGTCTTCGCGACTTTTAGCAATCTCGGCATTATGTTTATTTATCCATTCTTCTCTGGCGCTTGGGCGACCATGGGAACGTGGTCTAAAGTGTTTTGGATTTATTAGCGAGTCATCAAGATATGCTAAAGGAGATATCTTACCAAGCTCATGAGCAATAACTGACCGAACATAAACCTCAATGCGTTCTAACGCATTCATCATCTGCAAACGCAGATTTTTATCGAATAAATAGAGGTCATATACTGCGCGAAAATTAGTACCTGGACGAACCTGATCGAGTCTGGTTCTAATATTGTCTGTTGTTATATGGGGGATTCGGCAGGGGTACCAAAAGCCTGATAATCGGTAGTAGCCTACTTGTGAGATTTTCTTGATAGCATGTTCGCGATCTGGCACATCCATACCCCGAGACAGCAATAAATCGACAAGTTCATCATATTCTTTATGAACCTTAACCGGAACAGCCATACAAAAGGTTTCCTACCTCCAGATACAAGAAGGCCCGGCCATAACAATTTCTCATCTAAGACAAGATAAAGCCAGGGGGCCGGGCTCAGTTGAGTGTAACTCTATCCGAAGTTATCCACATGTCAATGCACAGTTACTTAGGAAACTAACATAGGTACTATCATCACTCACGAAAAACCACTATATGTGGTTTTTATTCATATCGTTATCCACTACAGGCTGTGTCAATAACTTTTACCTATTAATTGGGTAATTTCTACATTTTCCTATGCTGGCTAGTTTCTCTACTGAAAAGTTGGCACTCCTTAATCGCTTTTCGGTTAATACTATCGGTCTTCATATTGCCAGCAGCATACGCCATCCGATAATTTCGATGCTACGCGCGCGTACTTGTCGCAAAATATCAGACAAAAGCCAGATTCAGAACGTCGTGATAACCACCAGCACAACATGAGATGTCATGTAACGCGATTTATCACACCAGATACATGTGATTGGTGTACCCGCATAAAACATTGTCATAGCGCGTCCTGTGCGCATATACGCCGATAATCAACACATCGCCACCACTCTGACTTATGTAGAGAACAGTTTTATGGTACTCCCCTCCATCGTGCGCGTACTTGTCTCGAAATTGGTGTTTTGCTGTGGCAGTGATATCAGAAAAATCTTCCTGTTTCACATAAAGCGGATATGCGCGTACTGTAACGACCCCATCAACGGGGGCGGATTTGAAATCCCGACCCAAGCTATGTACCAAATGCCATGTCTTGGATATATGATGATTGCCATTCTAAACAACGCTAAAGGGAGGGTTGGTGTGAATCAATTGAAGCGATTGGTTGTCTCCGGTTTATTATTTGCTTCTTTTGGAGCGAACGCTGAATGCTGGATTATTGGTGATCTGAAAGGACAAGAAGCCTCAAGTTCAGATGGGTATAACTATAAGTTATCATCTATACCAGATACCTTTCATTTGGTAATAAGTAAAGAGAAGGCGGATCTTATCTTGGCAAAAGATGGTATAGGTGGAGGTATTGATTATTACCCGCTATCTCCGAATGCCATGATGGGAAGAAGCTATCGAGATGGTCAACTGACGCTTGTCACATGGGCAATCTCAAATGACGGAAAAGTGATCCATACACGAACAATTAGTCGATCTGATATAGGCTCATTTACAGGCTCATTTGTCGGCAATGTTAAAGGCAAGTGTTAATGTTCATAACTATTTGAAAAAAATACTAATTACTATTATAACCAACCATCCATGGCCATCTGTTATTGAGCTTCCTTTTGCGATGCTTGTGCTGCTGTGGTCAGTGATTGTGTGACCGTACTGATCGCTCTGTCATATGCTGTGCTACCTTTTGGCGTATTTGCCAGACGTAACAAGGCATTTCGTATAACAGGGCTTTCGTATGCCTTCGCTGCTCCGCCTACGGCACCTGCAGCAGGAACAACAAACGCAGCCGTTTTCAGCATCCCCGCCAGAACTGCCGCATTTATAGCGCCTCCACCAACCAGCAGGCCATAAAGTTTCTGGCTGTTTAATTTCTGACCGTCAACCTTTGCCGCCTGTCTGGTATCGTTGAGGTATTTAATAATGCCGTCCAGTTCCTTTCCGTGCACGCCCTTAAAGAACGTTGCGGATTGCTTTCTGTTCCGGTGTAACGCATTAATAAACTTCTCAACACTGATATTTCCAGACGGATCAGTCGCCTTATCTACAGCATTCTGAACTATGGCGGCTCGTGCGTTTTGCCTACCATTGTCATCCAGAAGCCTGTAAAGCTGAGAACGTTCTGATGGGTTTTGGCTAAAAACGAGTTTTGTTACATCCTCAGGCGTGGCCTTGCCGCTGGCTATTGCCTTTTGAACGCGCGTTCTTCCCATCATGTCATTGAATCTAGCCCATGAGCGATCAACCCTAGACATATTGGTAGCTTCTTCTGAGCCTAGTTTTTGGGATACTGCTTTTTTCATATCCGCTGTATATGCCTTGTAGACAATATCGCTGGCTTTCTGGAGCGTGTCTTTATCAACAGTCTCGTTTGAATTCATGAACCGCTTTCGAAGGTCAGTTCTGTTTTCTCTCGCCAGACGCAGGTCATTGGGTCCGCTGGTGATATCGTCTTTAAATTGCTGCAAGACTTTTACCGCGGCTCTATCCTGAGATTTGCCCGGTCGGCTTAACACGGCAATCTGATTGTCGATAGCTTTTACCGTGTTTGAGAGATCGACAGGGGTATCCCCCATAGCGTCAATTATGCGGTTATATCGCTTTCCTGCTGCCTCAATGAATTTTTGCTGCCCTTTAGTCGCAGATTCATAAAGCTGTTTATCTGAAATTCCCCCCAGACCATCGCTAAATGTTCTGACTAAATTTTCTCGTGCTTGTTGTTGATTCAGTCGGTTCTTACCGGTTCCAAAAAAAGGAACTCTTTCGCCTAATGTCTGAGCCTGACTCTGCATAAAGGTTTTATCTTTCAGCATGTCACTGGTCATTAACGGCAGATTTCTTTCCGATGCAAAGTCGACAGCAGCCTTTGCTTCAGGCGACATATCACCACGAACAGCCCTCGAAACCGCACTCGCTGTATTTTCCAGCCCCTTACCAATACCACCAATGCCAGCAGAAATTACCGTTTGTAACGGATCAATATCTTCTCCACCAGCAAGGCTGGTGGCTCCCTGTAGTGCTAAATCTGTAGCTGCTGATTTTCCTATGGCACCAAGCACCGTTCCAGCCCTGCCCGCTGGTGTAAACGCCAACGCATTAGCAAGAAACGAAGTCAGGTCTTGCGGTGATAAACCCGGCTTGTTTAGGGCATAATCACCTGATGGCAGAGAAACGATAGTATTCCCCTTCTCATCCTGCCTTAATGTCGCCCCCATTCCCTGAAGAATCTTTTCCTGAGACGCGTCAGAGCCGAAAAGTTGAGACCATCCAGCCTTTAGGGCATCCATGCTTAGTGAGTTCAATTCTGGGGCAGAGGCGACATTTTGCAGTCTCTCCATCTCTGGAGTCATTCGGCTTTCGCCTGTTATAGCATCGCGCATCGCAGCCCCAAGACTGGCTCCCTGTTCTGCTGAACGCTCAAGCCCCTCTCTTTGCTGAGTAGCTAACTTTGCATACCCTGACGCAAGAGAATTATCAGATGATGTATGTTGAATATTTTGAGTTGCTGATTGGGATCGGTCTATTTCATTCGTTGATGGTAGTGGATAGGCAGCATAAAAAGCCTGCTTAGCCTGCTCTACACTTTCTCCGGCTTGCGGGGCCACGACTTCATTGAAGTATTGCTCCTGAGCCTGCGCTTTTTGTTCTAGTGCTAACGCCTGATACTGTGGAGAAGCGATAACATCTTTCCATGCTTTAGCCATTAATCACCCCATAAAGACGAGAAACCGGACTTATTGCTGTCGCTTCCTGATTTTCGCTCACTAACATATGTGTCATAACCTGATGAACTATATCCCATTGATTCAGCCTCCCTTGCTGCAACCTTTTGAAATACAGAATATTGCGATCGGATTTCAGATAACTGTTTTCTGACGACCTCTTCAGGCTGTGTTATATCGAGTTTCGCGATCAGGTTTTCCAGTTTTTGGCCTTCAGCATTGGAGAGGCTACCCATACCTCGCATAGTCTGCACGTTCTGGACAAACGCACCCGACTTTAATTCTTCTATCGCATTACGGTTTGCAAGCCCTTCAGCACTTGTGAAGCCATCTATATTTCTTCCTTCGAAGCGACCAATACCTTCAAGCTCCTTCTTACCAAGCAAAGAATCAATTTTCTCTATCCCTCGCTCACCAGTAATTAACGCATTGTTGTAATTATTGTTGCCATCAAGCCATCTCTTAGCCTGAGACATTCTGGCTGACGTTGCAGCTTTACCGGTTAGCGGATCAATTCCCGTCGCTGCTATCTGTGAGTTAAGAGACAAAACATCCATATCCTGAAGTTGTCCTGCTCTTTCAAGGGCCGCCTGTGACTGCTTAAACACATACTTGTCGTGATTCAGTCTTGCCATTTGAGCCTTATAGGAAAGATCCTGACCCCTAATAGCCCTCGCATTCGTCATGTCATTATTGCGAATGGTTTCGTTAATTCTTTGCTGCTCCTGCTGGCGACCAACCATCTTATCCTGAACAGCAAACGCCTTTTCTGGTCCAAGCGCACCGAGAGACATAGTAGTCAGCATGTGTGATAGCTGCTCTGGATTCTGGATACCTGTCTGAATCATCCAGTCAGCATTAGCACCAACGCGATTTAACCTGTCCTTGTTGTCAGTAATGAATTTACTGTAGGCTTCCGGTCCCTGAGAAAGAGCGACGTTAGCCCTCATGGCTAAATCGCCCATATCGTTGCGTTGCTGCTCATTAAGACCGGAAAATGCCTGTTGTGCCTGTGCAACAAACGCTGGATTTTCCTGGGCAAACTTAAATAGTCCCGATGGATCACCAGAAGCCCATGCATCAGCATGAACCTTATTGAACGCACTAATCGCTTTCTGTTGCTGTTCCTGCTTATAAATGTCAGCAACTCCAGCCAGACCACGAAGGCCTGTCAGAGCAACGTTATTTGCACCTGATCGAGCCAGTTCATTGTTTTCGCGGATCAGACCAAGCGTTGCGTTAATGTCGCTTGCCTTTGGCGCATTCTCATTTTGCGCACCAATGCCAGCCAGAAAACCACCAGAATTAATACCCTGTTTCCACGTAGCCATTGATTTACCCACGTCCAGTTAAAGTGTAAGCCAGCGCCTTATCCATTAATCCCCGAGCAATTTCGTGGATCGTTGGCGCAACTCCTACCTCTGATTTTTTACGCTGCTCCTCCTGAATTTTCTTTATCGCTTCCATTTGCTTCTCACTTATCAATACCGGCTTTACTGAAATAGCCATAACGCCCCCTTAGAACTGTATAAAACAACAGTCATTATAGTTTCATAAAACGCAATATTCATCATTGTGATTGCAAAATATGAAACAAATAGCACAAAAAAATGCCACCGCTCAGTAGCTGGTGGCATCGTTCTGTATGTCAGGTTTTGACAGGTTTTTTATGGACTCTAAAAACTATATTTACGATGTCGCATTACTCTTCACGGCAGGCGCTTTCCAGTTCTGCCCTTGCTTCTGGCTCCATTGGTAATTTGATTCGCGATCAGCTATGCGGATGGTTTGCTGAACAGGCATAACAACATCTCAGAGGCTATTTTTTGAACTACGAAAATTTCGTAGGTCTCTCCTTCAAAAACGTCACGCCCTTGTACACTGGATTTTACAAAAGTCTCGTAAAACTCTTTGCTGTTCTGGGCTATGTGCCAAACCGCAGCGAATACCTCCGTCTGCCAGATGAGCAAAACATACCTTATAAAGAAAATCGCTGTTTTTGCTGTACCACCTGTACCACCATGTCACAAACCCTTGTGTGACGCGGCCTGCAGGTGGTACAGGTGGGTAAAAATGACCTCTCCCCACCTGTACAGACCTGTACCATTTATTTAATTTTTACCCATAGCAGCACATAATCCCTTTTTTGAAATATTGAAAAATGCGTTCATTCTTCCCGCTGGCTTAACCTTGTAGCCGCTTGCCACCATCGCCGCAATAAATGCTCCGTTGGGGATATAGTGCGGGTGATCACTGTGCTGGTGGTTTATCTGGTTATATCGCTCCACTTCATGCTTCAACGTGTCAGATGTGGGGTTATCCTGCGGGAAGCTCTCAATCTGGGCATTACTCATCCCGTTGTCTCTGATCCATCTCAGGCAGCTTTTCGCCGATACGATAAATGACGGGTTATCAAGCGGGTTTTCCCAGTCCGCATTCCGGTTGTGGAGCGCCAGTCCGTCAAGGTTAAATTGTGGGTATTCAGCGGTAATTACTGTCACTGCGTGGCGGATTTCAGTCTCGTCACAACATGGCTCATCTCCCACACCAGCAGGGTAATAATCTGAACCACCGGGACTGATACAGCGTTTACCACTGAAAGGCCATTGCTTCGCCATTTCGGGTGTTGAGTGATTACCGTCGCTCCGTTCGCGCTGTGCCTCTGTCCACTGGCTGGCATATTCAGTAAATGAAACCCTTTGCCCCTGACGCATCCAGTGCGCAATCATAATTAAAGTGCGTTCCAGACTTTGGATGTCGCCAGCATTCCCGCACTGTGTAGCGAAACTTTTTAATTCTTCGCGCTCCGTTCTGGTCATTCCCTGCGGTATGCAATAGTTATTGCTCATGTTTTACCTCTCTGATTTCTGCTGCCATATCTGTTGGCTCTATACAGCCGTCCCGACTTGCCACGCAGGGAATAATGATTTCAACGGTATCGCCGTCAATACACATTTCAACATTCGCCCATGCCGCAATGGGTAGCCAGTCTGAACGCCCCTCAAACCGTAGCTGCCAGCCAGAGGAAGAAGCTAACTGGCGCACTTTGTAAAATGGTGCGCTCATCATTGGTTGTTCCCTCTCAGCCAGCCAGAAGAAATGCGTTTGTTAATGGTATAGGTGGTACAGGTCTGGTATAGGTAAGATATTGACCTGTACCACTATAACACATTGTTTTTAATGCTGAATTAGCAAAGTGGTATAGGTGGTACAGGTAAAAACGATCTTCTTGTAAAAAGACTATATTAAAAAACATCATAACCCCCCATACCGATCAGACGGGCAAACGCAGCCTGTAGAACTCCGACCTCTGGTAGTTCGTAGAACACGCCATTCCCTCGGTCTGGTCTTCCATGCTTCACCAGCCCCATTTGTGCAAGTGATTTACCCAGTAGTGATCTGGCAGCTGGTTCTTTAAGCTTTTCCCCACGCTCAAGCGACCACGCTACAAACCGACTAACCATATCCTTTGCAAACAAACGGACTTCGCCATTAAACGGAGGTTCATTGATTAGCTCGCCATAAAGAAACAATTCAACGCCAGACAGCCCCAGCAAGATTTCTTCACGTAAGGCATCGGTCTGTGGCGCTCGTTGAGGGTCAAAACCTGAGAGATCCACCCCTTTAAGATGCCAAAGCAACTTTGCGGCACCGCCATCATTAAGCCAACTGTACAGCCGATCAAAATACTCCCGGCTCTGTGCTTTTTCAGGAGATGGCTCAAGCACGAGATAGCGACGCTCTCTTATCCCTGCCTGTAATACCTGTGTGCTGTTACTGGCAAATATCAACCGGGCAAAATTCGGCATTGGTTCAGCATCAATTCCCTTGCGCTCAAGGTTAAACGTCGGTTCGCTAATAATCGCTTTAAGTCTGTCAGCTTCAGACGGCTTGTGGATCGTCACTTCGTCAGCAAATACCAGTAGCTTGTTAGCAAGTATTGAATTGAAGCGCCCTGAAATATGTCCCGCCCCGTTAATGTGGGCGGCGTACTGCCCCAGTATTTGCAGCAGCGGTTTAACCGTTGTGCCTTTCCCTGTGCCCGGGACAGATTTCATCACGATTGCCACGGACGGTTTTTCATCAGGCTTTTGGATAATGTGCGCCATCCACTGGATAAGATATTGGTATGCCTCTTCATTACCGGCACAGACAACCTGCAACAGGTGATTAAGGTATACCGTGCAATCTCCTTCAATTGGTTCCAGTGCCAGCCCCTCATACAGATTAAAAACATCGTCAGGGCATTTGTCTGGTACTGGATAAAATCCTACGCCTCCTGGCTTGTAGTTCTTCCCACTCCATGACAGCCACGCCGATCCCGCCAGCTTTCTGGCGACTCTCGGTTTATGATGAAAATAATGCTGAAATTGTGATAAATCCTCGAAAACGTGCGATACACCGCCGGTTTGAGAAGGCTTTAGCGACACCACCTTGTGTTTCCCGCCGATGGTGACATGCGTAAACGTCCGGTTGATTTCTTCGAGGACAGCAATTTCATCATCGCTTAACACCTCGCCAGAACTGATCTCATTCAGCGCCCCGACTGACTGTTTGTGATTTTTCACCTGCGCCCCTTTCCCCCGTGGCTGGTACATCGAATCTTTAAATGCTGCTGTGGCTGCCGCCAGCCCGTGTTGTTGGTGATAGTCGTTCCAGTCGGCTTTATAGTCAGTCGGTGGCAGAGACACCCTGCCAGCTACGGAAATAGCGGCCCTCTCTGCGGCATCTTTCCCCGTGTTGATCCCTCCACTTTCTGAGTCTCCTTGCTGGTGATCGTTATCTGCGGCAATGATTATTTGTGCCTGCGGATATGTTCTGCGCATGACTTCCGCTACTGGCAACAGGTTGCCAGCGTCGATTGCTGCCACTGTCATTGCGTCAGGGCGAATTAAATGGCACGACAGGGCGGTAGCCACCCCCTCAGCAATTATGATGCTGTGAGGTCGTTTCTGTGCGTTTATGGCGTGATATGCCCCCCGCTTTGCCGAACCTGTCAGGAGTCTTTTTTCACCATGTGAGGTAATAGTCTGTGCTGCTGTGACTGCGCCGGATTTATCCACCAGCGCCAGCAACAGAGATCCATCGGGCAACACGGGGAATGTAAAATCACCTACCCCTTTCGCAACCAGATAATCAGATTTGCCGTTTACAGCCTTTCTGCGCATGTCATCAAACTGACGGGAAAACGTATCCCGTCTTTGTTGTTCGTCCTTCTCTGCCCTTTTCAGGCGCTCCTGTTCGCGTCGCTGGCGCTCGGTTTCCAGTTGTTCCCGTTTCTGGCTGGTGGCTTCTGGTGTTTCCGTTGTCCGGTAATCAATACCCAGAACATCAGCGGCAAGAAGCGCCGCCTCTGTTGTGTCGCAGTTATTTACGCGTTTAATTAAATCCAGCCCATCACCAGCGCCGCACTGATTACAGATGAAGCTACCGCGCCCGTTGTCATCGAACCGGAATCGATCTTTGCCCCCACATGCAGGGCAGGGAGCATGACGGCGCGGAGAGTCAGGGACATTTATGTTCAGGCAGCCCAGCACATGAGGCCAGTTGTTTTCAGACGCACTGATAACCTGACGGATAAGATCAATGTTTCGCATTCTGGCCCCCGTTTAGTGCGTCACTGGTGCTTCTGGGATGCCGTTTTCGTTTAGTTCGGCAATAAAGCTGTTGTGAAGATCGGCAAGCACTTCTCGCCCAAACGAAGTGAGTGTTCCCTGTTCGACATCGAACATGTTGCTGTAAAAAATGATGGCATTCTTTGTTCCGACATCAACACCATATTTCTCGATCATTGCGCCCTCAATGTTGTTTGCCATAGCGAGGCGCTCTGCTACTGGATACAGCGGCATGGCGACGATGCCATTGGAATAAACAGAAACCACGGAATGATTGCCACTGTCATCAATAATGCTGACGGTGCCGTTTTCCTTTCTCATTTCATTGATGAATGCTGTTGCTATCAGCCAGCGCCACATAATCACGTGATGCTGTGATGTGTAATCGAAATATCCCTGGTTGCCGCCACTGGCAATAGCGAGATGTATAAACATGCCTTCATCTGGTTTATCGTCATAATCCCCGGCATCCAGACGATTTACGGCATCAATATATGAGACGGTATCAACGCGTTCTGTCATGCCATCGTTGCTGCGGTACATGATGTTTACGCCGTCAGGCGTTGCTTCTGCATGGAAAGTTAAGAAATTATTCATGTTTCGCCTCGCCTGAATGATTCTGTAACTCATATTTGCCCAACAATTCGTCCGCTTCCTGAATAGCTTCTGGTACGCCATTGAGCAGTGACATAACCGCGCCAATCATTAACTTGTCTCTGTTGCAGGGGCTGGCCCCTTCAAGCCAGAACCCTAAAACAGTCTGAACCTGTTCGATGCGACATTGCGCTTCAATGAGCTGGATGTTGGTCATTTCGCACTCTCCACATCGATTAAACCGATATCTATCAGGGAGGTAACTTTTTGTAGCCAGCTATTGATTACTGTCGCCTGTTCCCCTCCCACCGAGGGAACAATCTCATTCATCACATGAACCAGACCTGTGCGCGCTCTGGTAAGCCGTTCAGTCGCGCAATCTGCGGGAGTGAATGTGTCTGGATATGGCTCTTCGCGCCCCAGCAATGATTCAATTTCCAGCTCACACGGATGACGATAAATTAAGGTGATATTCATTTTTCACCCCCAAGAATTACCAGCTCGGCACGGGCATCGTTAACCAAAGATGAGCACGCTTTAATCGCATCCACGACATCAGCAGCGTCCATTTCTTCAGCCGAAAGACTGACAGCAACCGGGACAGCCGCTGCTTGCTCGATTAATTGAAGTGCGGACGTAAGGCGAGGGGTATTAATTGAGTTATTCATTGGTTGCCCCCGTTTTGCATGGCATTTGTCCACCTTCCAGCAGGAAATGAACGTCACGAACGGCGAGGTCCAATATCGCGAGTAACGCCTTCAGTTTTTCGTCTCGTGAGGGAGAGTTGCTCACCAGAATATCGTTAATCACTTCTGTCAGTGTGATGATCTGGCTTGTGCGTTCGAGGGGATCCATATGCACATCGTAGGTTTTAATCATGTGCCACCTCCATGCGGATACGACCAGCAAAAAAGCAGATGTGATCGCGCACCAGAGAACGGCGAGCATCGCGTTCAGACTCGGCAGCAATATGATGAATTTTGGCGGTAATTGTCGGGCAATCGCGGCGAACTGCGGCGATAATCCAGATAAATTGCGGTTTTTGGGTAGGGGTAGTAGCCAGCATGTGGCAGCCTCCATTCGATAGCATGTAACGCTACCACCGGAAACGCCAATTTCGCTGGTGGTAGCCCAGACAGGGTTGGCGTAACCGGCTCGAATGGATACCGGCGCTTCCGAAGAAGCCCCTGCCTGAGCCACCATTGATTGACAAAGGCGCTGGATTATACACCAACGCCCAAAAAATGGGTGAGTCAGACCTACGACATAAAAAAAGACGCTCGGCGCGTCATATGTCGCCATTCGATTTACCAGGACGCCAATCCCGGCACCCGTTTTATGAGGTGCCTTATAACCATAAACCGTGTTGCCGCATAACGGCAAGCTCTTTTTTATGGACTCCGAAAACTCACTATTGGAAGAACCAGAAGCACAGTACATCGCGCTCATTTCGTTAACGTCACGCGCGTGGACGAATGTTTTTGTGGAGTCACTACACGAGCTGAAGACATCATCTACGACCAGAAATTTTCTGGCGCAGCCGCTGACCTTCTCAATGCTAATATCATCGCCCGAGATTTCTGGTATGGTTAAGGCATCCGTTCCGACCACCAGCAAATGATAAACTTTGCTTGTATCTGCTGTATTAATGTCTGACTTTGCTGTCATATTGCTGGATTTTGGCGACATACCAGCCAGTGAAAATATCTTCTTCTGGGCGGTTAGCATTTGTTAACCTCCGCGAACTCCTTCATGAAACGTGCCAGCGGTTGTACGCATGGCGATTGATACCCGTCGCGATAAAACGTCACTCGGTTGTGAGACACGCTTTCGACAGTAACGAGTGCTCCGTGGGCATCTTTGTAGCGTTTTTGAGGTTGTGGTGTTCCTGTCGGCTTAAACATGGACCGCCTCCAGACGCTTGGCGAGCCAGCGTTGCGACAGGCGGGTGAGTTCTCCTTTGCGCTGCTCATATTCCATGCCCATATCAATTAACGTGATATTGGTGCTTTCGAGATATGAGAGGTGCTCAAGCTGTTCTGCGTTCATATGGTCGCGAGGTTCGCCAGAATAGCCATTTATCCGCGCCCACTGCTTAGCAGTTAGCCCACCAAGAACGATACGAGAAATCATATTGCTCTCGTTTGTGTAGTGGTGTTGCTGCGTCGTTTTCCCCTGCTCGGCACGGGCCATATTCAGCGCATCGCACATTGGCTTAAAGTTGTTTGCGGCACTAATACGGGCTTTTAGCTGGCGACGATAGCGGGCGGCGATTTCAGGCACGCTACGCTGTAATTCTTCCTCGCACTGGATGAAATAACGACGGATAGCGCGACCCTGATCATTGCGTTCGATCATTGCCAGTTCTTTCGCCATTCCGACACTTAACAGATAGTCTTTGCCGGGTCTGCCAGACTGCTTAATCTTGCTGTAAGCCGCGCCATTCGGGCTTTTCCCCAAATTTGGGGAAATTGTTTTATGGACTGAGTAATCGTGCCCAATGGTGAAGTCATATTCAGAGATGCGATCAGTGATCCATGTAGAGAAGTCTTTTCCCACGCCCAACGCTTTGTGTAACGCTTTTGCGCTAACAATATTGGTTTCACGCCCACCGATATGACCAGGAATAACCGGGACAATTGCGGCAAATTCATTACCGTTAATTGTGCCCAGAGAGGCGTTCAGATGAGGGGCAGCCTCAGAAATTAATCTGCTTTTTTCGATGTTCATTTTCAGTCTCCGTTAGGCGGCGTTAAACGCGTCCGGGTAGAGTTTCAGAATGTCGGCAATTTCCTGCTGAGAAAGTCCGTTGTGATCATTTATGTTCGCAAGATGGTTAATATGAGTGATCACTTTCAGAACATCACCACGGCAGGAGAAACGGTAGCGAAGGTGTGTTCCGATACCATCAGGATTCTTTTCGTCGATACGCTCCAGAGTGATTCCAAGCTGGCGTTCTAACTCTGTTGCATAGTTACGACCAGAAGACAGACGGCAGTAGCGAAGAATGTCATTTTCTGTCCATCCCTCTATACCAGTACGCAGCATATAGACTCTGGCACGATGCTTTTTCGGTGTGCGCTTTGGTGCTTGAAGGGATTTTGTAAGGGGCGTAACATCAGATACACGAATATCTGAATTAGCCGCCTGTAATGGGCGGTTTTTCTTTTCCATCAGGCCACCTCGTCTCTAGATTCTAATATACACTTCTCAATCCATTCATCTATTTCAGACTCAACAAAAGCAATTGCCCGACTTCCAATTTTTACCTGTTTAGGGAACCTCCCCTGACTAATAAGACGATAAATCCATGCTTTGCTATAACCAGTTCGCCTTTGAACTTCAGAGAGACGAATTAATGAATTGTAATTAGCCATTTATTAATATCCTGTACTAATGACGCAATAACCCCCTCCTGCAACGAATGGCGAGAGTTTTATTTGCGTCAAATGTCGAATACGCCAAAGACCACAATATGAAAAACATATTGCGGTCTTTTATAAAAGATAGTCAGATTGTTTTGGTTTGTTTGCTCCACAAGGGTAGAGCTACCCTGCATTTCGGCAGGATCACGCTATTAGGCGTGACATCCAGTAGTTTTAAAGAACATTCCGCTTTGTCAGCGACGTAGAAGGCTCAATACACCTTCGTTTATAAAAGAGCGATTGCCCTTCTCCAGGGCTAACTGTTAAATAGCAATCCTCTGTGAGTTTTTATCAATCTACTCCCCTATACTTTAGTAAACCTCTGTATACTTGTCCAGTTGTTTCATGCGTGTTTTTCAAACACCATATGCACCACATTTCCGCCATGCTCGAGAGAATCCATATAGTCGGCATACCATTGAAGCATCTCCCGCCTTCCATCCAGATATTGCGCATGGTTGTATGTGCCACGAATTGAGTTCTTATCAACGTGAGCGAGCTGCGTTTCTATCCACGCGGTGTTATAGCCCTGCTCATGCAAAATCGTGCTCATAGTGTGCCGGAACCCATGACCAGTTACACGTCCAGCGTAGCCAATGCGCTTAAACACTTGGTTTATGCTGGCCTCACTCATTGTTTTCCTTGGATCATTGCGCCCGGGAAACATAAGAGGGTAATTGCCTGTTATTTCTCTAATCTTCCCAATAAGCGAAAGAGCCTGATCAGACAATGGCACAATATGAGGCCGCCGCATTTTCATACGTGAAGCGGGTATCTCCCAGATAGCCTTGTTGAAATCAATTTCATCCCATAATGCGCCACGTAGTTCGCCAGTCCGCAAGCCGGTGATAATCAGTAGACGAGCCGCCATAACAACCAATGCGCTTCCTGAGTAACTGGACAATGCCTTGAAAAAATCAGGTAATTCTTTAGCTGTAAGGAAAGGGTAATGATTAGATTCATGGCCTTGCATCGCGCTAGTAAGGTCTGGTGCAGGGTTATACTCTGCGCGACCAGTGACTATTGCATAGCGGAAAACTTCCCCGCACCGCTGCCTCACTTTTTTGGCTTTTTCTGTAGCACCGCGCCCCTCGATGCGCCGCAGCACATTCAGAAGTTCAAGTGGTTTGATTTCGGCGATTGGTTTTTTGCCAATGTAAGGGAACACATCTTTGTTGAAGGCTTCGAGGATGTCTGAAGCATAACCAGCAGACCATTTTTTTAATTTGCTGCTGTGCCACTCAAGGGCAATATCTTTGAAGGTGTTGTTTAACTGCGTTTCCCGGGCAATCTTTTCCTCTCGTTTCGCTTCCATCGGATCGATACCACCAGCGATACCTCTTTTCGCATCTTCACGTTTTGCCCGAGCATCGGCTAGAGTAACCTCAGGATACACACCTAGTGCCAATAGCTTCTCTTTACCAGCTACACGATATTTAAGTCGCCAGTATTTACCTCCATTAGGTTTTACCAAGAGATACAAACCGCCACCATCGGCCAGCTTGTAAGCCTTCTCTTTTGGCTTGGCTGTGTCTATTTGACGGGCATTGAGTTTCACTTGGGGGTACCTCCACTAAACCGAACAGCAAATACCCCCATAAGTACCCCCATCTGACCGTAGATTTTGAGGGACTTTAGTAGACGTCAAAAGACGAACGGGGCTTTAATACGCGGATTATAAGGGGTTTTGAAAGACTTTAGTAGACTTGGGGAGATGTTTGAATGGTGCCGATAATAGGAGTCGAACCTACGACCTTCGCATTACGAATTATAAGAATCCGCTTCTAATTCAAAGTATTACCCCATCAATACTGCGCTCACACGTCCCACCACATCAAAACATGTAAAGCCTTGCAAGTCATTGTGAGGCCTTATGTGTCTCAGTTTTGTCCCACCTTGTATTATGACTTGCATAGCCAATGAAGATAAATGTGACGACAAACTGCGCAGCAGTCTTCTTTTCCTTCATACTTTCCCCACCCAGTATGCATACCTTCTACCATAACTGTAGTTAATGTCTGTTATGAGCGAGAAACGGAAGTTGGTTTGCTGGTAGCAATCTAAAAGTGAATGGTCCGGTTAAGTTGGGCGTTTACAGTTACTCGGCAAACTACTCCAGCTTGATGAATAAGTATTTTTAATAAATTTCAGCCCGCGATGCCGCGGACATTCATACGGGCTGTTATATTACCAGATTAAGGGGTCACTAAAGGTGTGGTGTGGCTACCTATCACGTATTCTTTCAGAAAAAGACGTACTTCTGATTAGAAAGGAATATCATCGTTCTTAACGGCATCATCAGAGATGAGAGCACCTGTTGGCAGAGGTACATTACTTACAGTATATAAATTAAGAATGTCTTCCCGGTCCATAAATATTATCTGGCTTCTTTTGCTGGCATCAAGTTTCCCGCCCAGCCAGTTCCTCGCCTGTTTAGTAATTTCTCCGCCAGCAACGATAAAGGCATGATCTACCAGCACCTTTCTATTTGTTTCTGGGTCAAATATTTCATGGCCAAGCATCATCAGTACCTGGTTGAAGATTTCTGCCACGTTTGAATTCGTAGATTTGCTGGCACCGGACGCATCCAACTTACCTTTTTTTGCCTGAATGCCGAAATAAAGAACATGCTGAGTTGGCAGTGTGAACTTCATCCAGATGTCTTTCCCGTATTCCAGCGCTTTATCTTTATGTCCCACTGCTGTTATCCGGTGAAAACCAAGTTGCCGGAATAAAGGAAGGAGAATATCTTCTATTAACTCATCTTCTGAGCAGGTATCAAGAAACGCGGTCAGTAACCTTCTGCATTCTACTTCGTGAGGCGTTAAGGGCCGATGAGGGTTATTACTGACTGAAACCGTTTTGGTATCGGTATGGCGTATATACAAAAGGCGATCGTCACCATAGAATGCCTCATAGCCTTCCCGCATCAAAGGCTTGTTCAGTTCTTCAAGCGCCTTTAATCTTCCTGGATCGTCATCCATTGCATCTTCTTTTAACATTAAAGTTCTGAGCACATGAACAAACCTTTCCGGCAAAGTATGTGGCTTTGACTGTGGCTCATAAAGAAGTTCTTCAAGCCTCTGGGCCGTCCATTTCCACCGAGTGGATCCGTCATGAGTAACATCCATGCCGCAGTCCTGGAAAAATTCAGTGATGTGACTGCTTGAACGATACAGAAATGCCTTATTATCTCCTATGATACATTCCGCGAGAGCCTTAAGGTTCTTGTCCTTAAATTTCATGTGTAATAATCTCCCCCTCGTTTAGAATATAGAATTAATTGCAGGCACCGATTGTTCGGGTGACTGTTAGCGATTCACTACTCATTACCACTTATTCATACAAAGAAACACCCGAGGCAGTTGTTGGACAGGTATAAGTGGCGGAACCTTCATACATTAAGTGTCTCCCCATCATAATGGTGTCAAAACGTCACGGCAACAGGATTAACAAACTCCCGTTAAGCAGGCTTGAACCGACGCGCTTTTATCATTTCCTGAGAACAGAAAAAATCAAGTGCCCCTTTATCTGTTGAACAACACTGATAGTTGTTAAATACTTCCGCTTATGGCACATAGCAGTCCTAGAGACACTGGCGTAAAGCCATGGAGGATCGGTGGGAGGAGACGCTAATCCTTTCATACAAAAAATATGTAAAATCAATAACGGCTGTAAATCATTCAATACTCGCCCTATCGGAAGTTCACCAGCCAACCGCAGCACGTTCTTGCATACGACGTGGCTGCGGTTTCAACTCCCGCAAGCTCCACCAATCATGATTGAACGGTGTAAGGACAACACCAACGAAAACAGGAAGTTAGCAGTCTCAGCAGGACACCGACCAGACGGTGAGGAGACAAAAAAGGATACGCAAAGGAGCCGCGGCTCTCGAGTGACACAAAAGCCCGCTTATGCGGGCTTTTTGTTTTTCCCTTAAGTTCCTAGCCGCTTATCTATAACTATGGAAAAATGTTAACCCTGACTGTATGTTAACAAAGGGATGTATATGTCGGTTTTTCATAACTGGCTGCTTGATATCGCAAGCGGGAATTACTTTATCTACATCAAACGCCTTTCTGCAAACGACACAGGCGCAACAGGTGGCCATCAGGTCGGACTTTATATCCCCTCAAATATCGTTGAAAAGCTTTTTCCATCTATCAATCATACTCGCGAACTGAACCCTTCAGTCTTCCTTACTGCGCATGTATCATCCCATGATTGCCCTGATACCCAAGCACGCGCAATTTATTACAACAACCGTTATTTTGGTAAGACCCGAAACGAAAAAAGAATTACGCGCTGGGGGAGAGGAAGTCCATTACAGAACCCTGAAAATACAGGAGCCCTCACAATTCTTGCTTTCAGGTTAAACGAACAGAACACTGACTGTTCCGAGGTAGATATATGGGTCTGCGTCAATCCCGATGAAGAGGATCTCATCGAGTCTGCTATTGGCGAAATCATACCTGGAACCCTAATTTTCGGCCCAGCCGGACAAATTTTGGGCGGATTGTCTCTTCAGCAAACTCCAGTAAATCATAAATATGTTATTCCTGAAGACTGGAAGAAGCGTTTTCCTTCTGGAAACGAAATTATTCAATATGCTGCTGGCCATTATGCTAAAAACTCCAAGGATCCAGATGAGCAACTGATTGACCGTCGGCGTGTCGAGTATGATATTTTTCTACTCGTCGAGGAATTACATGTTCTTGATATTATTAAGAAAGGATTCGATTCTGTAGATGAGTTTATTGCATTAGCCAACTCTGTCAGTAATCGACGTAAATCAAGGGCAGGTAAATCACTTGAACTTCACCTAGAGAAGCTTTTTATCGAGCACGGACTACGGCATTTCTCCACTCAGGCAGTTACTGAAGGTAATAAAAAACCAGATTTCCTGTTTCCTTCAGCAGAGGCATATCATAACGCTGAATTTCCTGTAGAAAACTTACGTATGCTGGCAGTAAAGACCACCTGCAAAGATCGCTGGCGTCAGATACTGAATGAAGCAGATAAAATCCATCAGGTACATTTATTTACGCTGCAAGAAGGTGTTTCTTCAGCACAATACCGAGAAATGAAAGATGCGGGTGTCAGACTCGTTGTACCATCAACTTTACATAAAAAATACCCAGAAGCAGTTAGAGAAGAATTAATAACGCTCGGAGCATTCATTACTGAGCTGATAGAACTTTACACTGAACTATCATAGGCTGACTCCCGGCTTAAAAGGCCGGGAGGTGTTCTCAAGGCTGCCCAGTCTTACCAGCATCAGCAGAAACAGCTTTGAGGATATAGGGTTCCAGAAGTCTGGCAACGGCTTCAAATACTGGCACCACAACGGAGTTACCGAACTGCCGATATGACTGAGTATCTGAAACCGGAATACGGAATGGTTTCCCTCCAGGTTTTTCAAACCCCATAAGGCGTGCGCACTCTCGGGGAGTCAGCCTGCGTGGTCGACGAGCCTGGTTACTCTCATTCATAAAGTCAGCCTCTCCCGTTGCCATATCCCAACCACGATCAATAAGAATTTCTGATCCGTCTTTGTGATATCTGGCAGAAAGTGTGCGTGCAATGCTTTCCTTATTCTCAGGATTGACCAACCCAAAGCCAAAACCATTCCCCTTGGCTGCATGCTTTTTGGCGTAGTTATAAAGGTACTCCCATAGTTTTGGCGTAAGTATATATTTACTGTCGACTACAGGCTCCAGCAATTCACCAAATGATGGGCGGTGTTCCGGATAAAAACGACTGATATCACGCAAGGTAAACCCCTTGTGAATATTCAGATCTCGTCTAAATCCGACCAGAACAATGCGTTCACGATGCTGAGGCAAAAAATGCTTCCCATCGATAATCTTTGGATCGTTTTTTCCCATTTCTGCAGCATCGGCAACTTCGTAGCCCAGCTCGTCAAGGGTCTCCATAATGACTTTGAAAGTTTTACCCTTATCATGGCTCTTCAGATTTTTGACATTTTCCAGCACAAAAATTGCCGGTTTTTTTGCTCGTATAATACGTGCCACGTCAAAAAAAAGTGTTCCTTGTGCTTCACATTCAAAACCATGCGCACGACCAAGTGAGTTTTTCTTACTAACACCAGCAAGGCTAAATGGCTGGCACGGGAACCCCGCAAGAAGCACATCATGATCCGGCACATGCTCATCAATATATGCATAAGCATCCGTTTCCAATATATCGGTTTTATCACTCAGCGTGACTTCCCGAATATCGAGATTGAATTTATGCACCTGTTCATCGTTAAACCAGTTGGCCTTGTATGTACGCACAGCATCTTTATTCCATTCACTGGTAAAAACACACTGGCCTCCAATGGCCTCAAAACCTTTCCGTATCCCTCCAATTCCAGCAAATAAGTCAATGAAGCGGAAAGCATATTCCGGATGGTTTGCAGGTGGTTCTGGTAGCATCTTACGCAGAAGAGACTCTTCTACTGAAGTCAACGATTTTGGTAAACACTTGCCATTAATCCAGCGGTTAATGGTTTCACGGCTCCACTCATTTCTTCCGACTTTTCTCAGTAATTCAGCCACATACTTCTGATCATAGATTTCCAGCACTTTCTCGATAAGCTTTTTATCATTTTCCTGTCGCAGCTTTTCTTCCGCCTCGGCTTCCTTCAGCAGATGCTGTGCCAACACTTCAAATTCAGACATAATTCCTCCAAGGGGTCTAATGGGTGAAACTTTATCACTCATTCAACCCAGAAGGAAATGTTTTATCTGGATATTTAAACAGTGACTGCAACGTAATCTAGCACTGGTGATGCTTTGTTAGGCATAGAGAATCATTCTATATACGACTAATGACAGAAAAACAGCAGACAAGTAGTTTGTTCATAAATTAACGCATACTACGTGCCTACGGTTTTCGAGACCGGTCCAATCATCAAACGAAACATAAAATTAGCTCACATTATGAGGAAAAGTATCTTTTTTGTACTATGTAAATTCAAAGGCTTAGCCTCATTTCTCCGATGGTTTTCTCAACACTACTGGTTGTGAGCCCTTGCAATGTTCATTAATATACGTCTCACAAATAATTCATAGATATTGCAAAATGGATATTACTGAGTTTCCTTCTGGAGTAATTGAACACCTTGGCTGGTATGTATACCGATTGATTGATCCGAGGGACGGAAGCACCTTCTATGTAGGGAAAGGCAAAGGTAACCGCGTATTTGCCCATATGCGTGGTGAAGTGGCAGCGACTGATGATGACGAGTTACTGAGCAACAAGCTAAAGCAAATTAGAGAAATAAGGTTAGCAGGACTTGAGGTTATCCATGTCATCCATCGACACGGAATGACTGATGAAAAGACGGCATACGAAGTTGAAGCAGCACTTATTGATGCCTACCCTGGGTTAACGAATATCATGAATGGTGCTGGCAGCAATGAATTCGGCGCCGCGCATGTCAAAGAGTTGATAGCAACATATCAACCCGAAACCATAACATTTCATCATAAAGCATTAATGATTTCCGTTAACAGAAGTGCAAAGGATTCAGAGCTTTATGATGCTGTTCGATTTAGCTGGCGCATTAATGTCTCTCGCGCCAGCCAAGCAGAAGTCATTCTTGCTACTGTAAGGGGGATCGTTCGAGGGGTTTTCATTGCTGATAAATGGCTCAAATCAACACGTGAAAATTTCCCTACGATGAAATACTGGGACGAGGATCCGGACTTTGAGGCAACACAAAGTTCTCGCTATGGTTTTGAAGGTCGAGAAGCCTCACCTGAAATAGCAAATCTTTATCTTGGAAAAAAAATACCAGATGAATTAAGAAAAAAAGGAGCTATGTCCCCGGTCCGTTACTCACCTAATTTTTGAGTCTTTAAGTGATAAGCATAAACCGCAGCACGATCTTCTTGCATACGACGTGCTACGGTTTCATTTATCTCCGACCGGAAACTTCTTATACAGTGTCGATATACCAACATCATAGATGATCGCCACCTTCTGGCAAGGAACGCCTGATGCAATTAATCGTCCGGCCTGCTCCCATTGTTCTGGTGTAAGTTTGGGGCGACGTCCACCAATTCGTCCCTGTGTGCGAGCTGCTTCCAGTCCAGCTTTTGTTCGTTCAACAATCAGTTCACGCTCCATTTCAGCCAGGGCACCCATCACATGAAAGAAAAAGCGCCCCATTGGGGTACTGGTATCAATTGAATCCGTCAGACTACGAAAGTTGATGCCTCGTTCACGCAACTCCTCCAGCAGCACGACAAGATGCCGCATACTGCGCCCCAGTCGGTCCAGTTTCCAGACCACCAGCGTGTCACCTGCCGATAATGTCCTGAGCAGCTTTTTCAGTCCTGGTCTGTCGGACTTTGTACCGCTTATCTTGTCTTCAAAAATCAGCTCGCATCCTGCACAGTTCAACGCATTACGTTGTAGATCGGTGTTCTGGTCATTTGTTGATACGCGAACATAGCCAATAAGCATGATAGCTCCTCCTGACAAAAACAGGAACGATGCCATTTGCGCGCTATTTCTGCATTTTCATAAACGTTCAATTGGGAGAAGCGGCAAAACGGGATGTCGGAACCGGTAATAATCAACTCCCGGACATGTCCGCATTTGGTATGTCGCGAAACGGACAAACTGCCTGGGATATTCTCCCAAATGGTATGATTCGACAGGCTGGCACTGTGACACTGACACCAGTTGGTAACTTCAACGCGCAGGTGCTTGGTGGGGTGACGTACTACACCCATTACTACAGGGTTAATTTCCCCAGACAATTCCCAAATGCACAAATAGCAACGCTGGCAACACTAGCGAGTTACAGCTATTCGACCCAGGCAACAATGGCCGGAAAATCACTGGCAACGCATCGCGATACTGATTCTGGCACTGACGTATCAAGAACGCGATTCACTGTGGCGTATACGACACCCAATCTCGGCGAAACACCGACACTGCATTTTGAAGCAATAGGATACTAAATATGGAGAATATCTATTTCAGCCCAACGACCGTTGGTTTTTATGTTTCTGAACAAGAGCGACCTGATGATGCGGTTGAAGTCTCGCCAGAGGTGGAGGCATTTTTGAGGGAGTGTGTTATCTGGGGAGCGGATACATTTAACGTAGAGCGAGATGCAGCAACGGTGACATATCCAACAGAACTGCTTGAATATGTCACCACCTACAACGCCCCCGTTAAATATCCTGCGGATTGACAGGCCATACGGGTTTTGCTGTATCAACGCGCATCAGCAGGACCCGGTATTTTTTCCATTCAGATAACGCGGCGGTTTCTTCTGCCGTCGCGATTTCCGCATCAAAAGCATCCTGTCTCCAGGCTATTTCCTTATCAGCCATAGAACGCAATACCGTTCTTTTCTGTTCAGCCTGAATAATCTGTTGTTCAGCGGAGAGTGGCGGGATATCAATCCACGCAGGATTACCATTTTTATCAGCCCCCAGCGTTTTGCCTTGTGGCGCTACGCCTGTGTAAATTGCCATTGTTTCATCATCAACATCAACGCCATTTTCAGGCCATGAACCGGCGCTGATATATACCTCTTTTAGTGCTTTCGGATAGAAAGAGCCTTTATAAAATTTATTCATTCTTAATACCCCAGCGCGATAAAACAACAATCTTCGGTGCCCTCTCCGGATGGCGACCAGTTCTGAATACTGATATGCGTTCTGCTGGCAATACGCACATTCATCGCGGCATTGTAGCCAGATGTTCCACGGTTTCCGGTCGCAAATAAGCCTGCATAGGGAAAAGCAAATGGTAAGGCATATCCAGCATCAGCTCCCTTTTGTGTTGCCACCGTTCCCCACTGCAACATAAGTTTCACCGGGTTTCCTGTCGTCGCAATGCATGGAATGTAGATGTAGCCATTCCCTGACATCATTGACCTGAAGCTGTCTAAACCCAGTAACTTCGAGGCATTATCTGCTCCAACATCTCGTGTTGCGGCGGTCCCTAACTGGAGCGCATTTCGGAAGGCTGATACATCAGAAATATCAGCTCCATTAGCCGATTTCTGCATAGCTCCGGAGGCTTTATTTATCGTTTCGCCCAAACCAAGGTTTTCGAGAGCCGTTTGCACAGTGCCATCCGATTTGATATCGCCAAACGGATTCTTGCGGCTTAACAGCAGCGCGCGAAGTGCGGTAAGCAACTGATCGTGCCGCCCCTTCTCCAGGCTGGCACCGGATGCCTCCACCACGCTGCAGAGTTCTTCCTGCAACATATCAAAGTAGTCATCATCCAGATCGGTGGCAGGTGTGCCGGTCTTGGGGTTACCACGGGTAAAACCGTTTTTACCCGCGCCGAACTTATCCTTCTGCGCGGTTTTCGTGTCTATACGATGCATGGATTACTCCGGATATTTAAAAATTACGTAGGTATGCGAAGGGCAGAGTTTGTTAAGCACGCACTCGACAACGGTGTCGCCCCAGATACGCAGTGCGGAATCACAGGGATCGCCACATGTCATCCAGGTGGTGTTGGTGGCGGCTGGCATGTTGACCTGCCAGTAATACCGCCATTCCGGCGCATTCACCGCGTCAGTACAGGCCGATGAGCAGGTGAACGTGCTTTTGTCGTATCGCGTGATAGTGGCGTCTGGTCTGCCCAGGGCAGCAAGCTGTGCAAGGTAAAAATCCTCATTGATGCCGCCCGCCAGATTAACCTTCGCATCCAGCCGTTGCTGACGCTGGCGAAGGGTCTGTGTCCCTGCGGGAATACATTCATCCGGCAGACCGCACAGACGCTCCCAACGGTTTATCAGTTCAGTGGTGGTGCGCGGATCCAGCTCCCGCATCAGGGCATCCGCACGCTGATGAACACGGGTTAATGACGGTGCCGCACCAGCAATCGCCGGATCGCTGGCTGACCACGCCGGACCGGGCGGCAGCAGTGCCGACAACAGACGGATGTAATCATCGTTTGTCACGTCCATGAAATCGTCCCCAGAACCGCCAGTTCATTTTTTGCAATGGAGATATTGTCCGCCGGTGCAAGCAACTGATGGCTGTATTCCCCGTTCGCACCGGAAATCGCTTCACTGATACGTGACACCTTCAGTTCTCCCTGCGGATAACCATCACGCAGCAGGAACGAACGCAACTCGGCGGTGATGGCAGCCCGTATTTCCGGTGTGTCCGGCGTCACGCGGATATGAAAATCCACTTTATGCGCCACCGGCCTGAATACATACAAATCAGAGCCTGCCACCGGGGCCAGTGGCCCGATATGTTGTCTTGCCGCCGTTTCCGTTGACTCTTCCGGAATGGGATTAATCAGGTCACTGCTGGCAATCATCACACCGACAGTCCCCGTTCCCATCCAGTGTCGGTATGTCCATGCGCGGGTAATGCCGGGCACTTCTTTAGCCCAGACGACATAGTCCCCGTCAGCCCCGCCCTGAGGCGTCCAGTAATACCGCTCAATGACGCGGGCGCGCCACGTTTCCAGCTCTTCAGTATCAAATCCGCCTGTCAGGGTGTCAGCCACACCGGAAGACGGCAGACCATTCACCGGCGTGACCAGGATTAATGCCGTACCGTCGTCAGCGTTACCGACCGCGCCTGTAGTTGAGCAAGTGATCGGCACACGCAGGACACCACCGGAGCTGGTTGCATCGGCAGTTGCCGTGTACTGAACCAGGTCATCGCGCTGAATCACGCTCCCGGCAGTCACCTTCAGGCCATCGCTGACACCTTCCCAGCGCATATACCCACTGGCAGCCGTGGCCCCCTTGCGCGGGCACCGTTTCATCGCAGCATGTCGCGCCAGCCAGGACTCATCGCACAGGTCAGGCAGCATATTCATTGCCAGATAATCGATGTACCCGTAAACCGTATGCAGCGACGCCGCATACACCTTTGCCCGCACGTCTTCATCCATGCGCCGGAGCGTGTCGCTGACGTCCAGCCTGGCGAATAAATCGTTACGGAGCATACTGATATTTTCTGCCAGCGTCGGGCGCTGAAATTCACTGTCCGCCATGCGTTATCGCACTCCACAGATCATCAAAAGAAATCATTACCGGTCCGTCACGACGCCAGAGAGTGATACTGTTACCCAGTTCATTAATCCCGGTGCGGCGGATATCCAGATCAATACGGGACACCACGCCGTCATCAATCATCCATTGCAGGCATTCGTGGATATACCCCCTTACCGTCTGCACCAGCTGATTGGTCAGTTTGCTGCGCTGAAGCAGCCACAGTCGGGAGCCGTAACGGTCATTCTGTACCGCAGGCCAGGTATCCCCCCACCATCCCATCGGGACGTCGGCGTTGTCATCAGGCTCCGCCCGCCGCCAGGTAAACAGGGAAATCACCACGGCGCGGGTCAGCGGATCCAGCGGTGCGCTGGCGCAGGTGCGTTTACCGTTCACCGTCAGCCACAGTTCCATCATGCCTCCATCGCTTTATCAGGTTTGTCGGTGTTACTGCCCTGACCGTTCTCTCTGTGACGATGCCCGTTATAGGCAAGCCGCATCGCTGACATGGTGGTGCCGCCGGAGTCGCACAGGTCTTTCACCTGTCCTGTCACTTCCAGGTCCATTTCAAAACGTGCTTTAGGTGAATTGCGAAACGTGATCGTTTTACCTGCACCGTCCACCACGATCCCCTCCCGGGTCAGCGTCACGGACTGCCCCTGATCGTCATAGACAGCCACCTCACCCGTCTGCAGCCCTTTCAGGCGGTAGCGCCGGTCCGACACCGTAACAACCACCGCATGAGAACGGTCGCCATCCGGAAACAACACCACCGCTTCCGCGCCGCTGTTTGCCCTTGCGGTAAAACCGTAGGGTTCAAGATGTTCAACCCCGGCTTTGGGTTCACCGGCAATCAGGGACACATCCACGGTCTGACATTTCGTGGCGGCACTGATGCTTTTCACCACTGCCCGCGCAATCAGGCCGAGGAGTTGTCGCTGCATGGCTTCAATCGTCCTCATCAGAACGGGTCCTCCTGTACTCTGGCTCTTTTCTTTTTCCGCGCGCCGGGGGCTTCGGGTTCAGGCAGATAAGCATCAGGTGGGCCGACACGGATTTCTGTCAGGGTGCCGTTCTGGTCCTGAGTAAACGTGACTTCCGAAACAAGCAGTTCGGTATTGTCGAAACCACAGACCGGATCAAAGACAATCACCCGCTGGTTGGGCTGCCACAGCGTACCGTTACCCTGTCGCCACCCCTGCACCACATAGGTGGTTTCATCCGTCCGCGCCGCCCGTTGTCTGGCTTCAAAGTCCGCTCGGGCAATACAGCCTGCCCCCGTAGCCTGCCCTGTCTGCCTGATATACATCGGACGGTAACGGGCAATAAATGCGTCCTCTGTGCGGGCCCGCAGCGCGGTGGTTGTGGCCTCACCGAAATCATCGTCGTTTCCGGCACGCTGCCCCGCCACCTGGTAAACAGAAAACCGCTCCCGGATACTCTTCTCCGTATCGCAGGAAAGGATGTTTTCCCCGAGTACCAGCGCAGTATGTGCCCGCGTTGAGCCAATACCGCCAATCACCAGCCTGCCGTGCGGGTCGTCGTAAGCCAGTGCCTGCTGCTGACCGAGTATTTTGTTGATTACCTCAATCACCGTTTCACCGTGATCAGGCTGAACATCAGGAATAACACCCGACGGCGCACCGCTGTTCACCACCTCAATGCCGAAAGGCACAGCAAGCGCCTGCGCAATCTGCACCAGCGAGCGTCCGTTAAACTGTGTCGGTTCGGCTGCACAGTCAATCAGGTCAGCCGTCAGACTACGTCCGGCAATACCGGTGCTGACCGAACGGGCATCGTAACGAACGGGAGTCGCCTCCACCCAGCCGGTGATCACCAGCTCATCACCAATCAGCACTTCCACTTTTGAACCGTTTTTAATGCGCGGCTGAAGCGTGGTGATACCCTCATCTCCCGGCCACTGGCGAGTGATCTCCACACTGAAATCCCGCGCCAGCCGTTCAATACCGGCACCGATGCGCACCGATGTCCAGCCATTCCACTCCCGGCCATTTACCCGTAGCGTGACATTGTCGTTCATTGCACTGGCACCTTCAGAGGGATCACCGGCACAAAGCCGGGATGCGTAATGGCATTACGCCGGATAATGTCCGCGTCACGCGCCGCGTTATCAAACCAGGTCGCCGCCAGCACCAGCGCGGGTAAAATCTCATCCGGTGTGCGCTGAATGATCCGTGCAGACTGTTCAAGGCGCGTGTTGATATCCGCATTCAGATCTGCTTTCACCCGGCGCAGCGCCAGAAACAGCGCATCGCTGGTTGTACGGGACAACTCCTTATCAATTGCCGTATTCAGTGTGTCGCGAATGTCAGTCAGTTCTTCCCACGTCGGCAGGTCAACCGTGTTTTTCACCGCCGGTGCATTGTTCAGTGCCGGATGCGTGACGGAAGGCCAGCCAGTGCTCTGCGCGGGTGTTGTTGCCTGCCCCACTGCGGAATTCTGCATCACCGCGGAAGTTGTTGGCGCAGGCAATCGGGTGACGGCATACGCCGCTTCGCTGATTGCGGTCGTACGAAGGGTGCTGGCAACCACGTTACGCTGCTGCGTCGCCGTGGCGGTGGTTTTACTGTCCGTTTTCCAGACGCCGCGCGGTTGCAGATCGCTGCCGAGGCTGACACCGGAAAGCGTTTTGATCATGGTGACCAGGTCGCTGGCGTTACCATAAAGGCGTTTCCCGGTACGCCACATTTTCTGCACCTGCTCAACGAAATTTTTGCCTGACGATGGCGGCGGCAGAAGTACCGAGATATCCCCCTGCAACAGCCTGGCGGCATCCGATACGACAGAATCCACCACTTTCATCGCATCAGAAACATACCCCAGCATTATGCTGGCATTACCGATAACGTCGTTCTGCACGAAATCCGCCACACCATCGATACTGAAACCGCTGAAGCTGTCACTGATGCAGTCATCCAGTGCAGAACAGGATGACATCAGCGTCTGCGCCGTCGCCGCACCTGATGTGGGGTAAGAGAGTTCTCCTGCTTCGACAAACTTCAGGTCAAAGCGGACAATACGCCCTTCACTTTTCGATGTGCTGACCCGAACTTCCCCGTCAACACAGACTTTCAGCTCACCATATGTCGGGTGGACAAGCGTGCCGGGACCGGGTTTATTCAGCGCTTCAATCAGGCGATCGCGCTGGTCAAAGCAGTCATCTCCCACCACATAAGCTGTGATGGACGGGCGGAAAGTGATTTTTCCCAGATCTTCGGTATAGGGCTTGTCGCGGTTCGGGTATTCATGTGTTTCCACACGGCGACCGGTTCCCGCACTTTCTTCTTCAACCTTAAACGGCACGCCGCGAAATGACGCGTCCTGAAGTCTGTCACGCCAGCCTGAAGACGACGAAAGTAATGAAGGTCGGGTGGGAAATGAGGATAAATCCATAGACTGACCTCAAAAAGGACTGCGTTATCGTGGAAAACGAAAAGGGGAATACCCCACATCGTGCGTGATTTTCATCAGGGGATCGGCTTTGCCCGGTACATCAATTATCTTCATACCTGGCGGAGCATTCTCGAACGTGACTTTCAGCTCGCTGTGCTGTGTCATGGAAGGAGATGGATTCAACAGCGGAACATTGGGTTTGTACTGACTCAGGCTGGCCTGATACTGCTCGTACTCTTTACGATCAAAAAAAGGCGTCCAGTCTGAAGCCAGAAACAGCCCTTTATTATCCAGCCAGTTAACCGTATCTTCAGGAACAACACTTTCCAGAGTATCTTTAACCGGCTCATACATCAGGGTTCCCAGAAAACCATATACCCCGGCCTTCCCGATAAAGCCGCGGCCTTTCCCCATCAATCCCGTTTCTGCCGATACCTTCCCCAGCGTACGCATCTCTCTGGTCACTGCGGTAATGGATTTGGTAACGTCAGCAACCCATTTGGTTGCCATAAACAGGGCAATCGCTTTCAGAACAGTTTCCCATCCCCCCATCGCCTGCGCCGTTTCATCCACCACGTGCCAGACTTTTTTTATGACAGGACCTACGGTTTCCCAGTTATCAATAATGAGGTAAGCGCCACCAACCAGAAGAGCAATCAGCCCCTTAGCAGGCGTCATATTCATCACACCGCCGAGAACTTTCATAATTCTGGACAAAGAGCCTGCAGCGGCTCCCACCGTCAGTAAGGCCAGACCGATTTTAGCAATGGTCTTAACGAGCTCCGGGTTTTCACGGACAAACGTTCTCACTTCCTCAAGGAGCGGTTTTACCGCTTCAAGACCATCATTAACCTCAGGAAGAAACGTTTCCCCCAGCGTGGAAGAAATGGCATCAAGTTGATTTTGCAGAAGTAAAAGCTGGTTTTCCGTCGTCGCTGCCCTCGAAGCATATTCCTTCTGCATCGAACTGCCATACTGCTGGGAATCCGCAACCCGCCTGAAGTTGGTACGCAACAAATCAAGGTTAGTCAGCAGAGGTGCTATCGCGCCCAGAGACTCTTTCCCGAACAGGGCATTCAGCACAGCTGCCTGTTTTTCTTTGGGCACTTTAGCCATCGCATCCAGTACAGACAGCATGGTTCCCCGGGCATCTTTCTGCATATCAGCAGCTAATTTCTTCGGATTGATCCGCAGAAAACGTAATGCCTGTTTCTGCGATTTTGTCGCGGAATTTCCCGCGGTCAGGGAAAGCATGAAGTTCTTGATCCCTGTGGCGGCAATTTCTGACTCCACGCCCATCCCGGCAATGGTTGCCCCCATTGCCGCGATTTCGCCGGAAGCCACACCTGCAACACCACCTAAAGGACCAATACGCGTAACAATATCGGAGATTTTCTTCGCATTCGCCGGGCCGGTATTACCAAGGTAGTTGATTTTGTCAGCCAGCCCGGCCACTTCATCCTGCGTCATATTAAACGCAGTACGCCACTGGGCCATCATCTGCCCGGACTCTTCAGCCGTGGTATCAAAGGCCACGCCCATCTTCACCGCATCAGTGGCAAACTGCATCAGTTCATCACGTGCAATCCCGGCCTGACCGCCAGCCGCCACAATTTCCGCGATCCCGTCTGCAGACATGGGAAGCTCAGTAGACAAAGCACGTACCTGCTCCGTCATGGCCTTAAACGCATCCGGCGTATCCAGACCGTCTACCACTTTGCGGACATCAGCCATCTTCGATTCAAGGGTGATGGCTGATTTTACAGGGAGTGCCAGTGCCCCCATTATTGCAGTACCCGCCCCGGCAGCGCCCAGAGCAAGGCTGGAGACTTCTTTCTGAAACCCCTTAAGCTGACGCTGCATACCTTTAAGCGGGCCGGACAGCCTGTCAACGGCGGTGATGATGGCTTTCAGCTGAAAATTATCAGCCATGCTTCATCTCCTCATTTATACGGACGGCCTCTGCCTCCAGATCAGCAAAGTGGGAAATAGCCGTCCGGCGAAGTTCAAGGGGGTTTAATTTCCAGAACCACGCGACATTGTAGAATCGCTTCCGGAGGTCTCTTCCGTCTCCAAGCCGGTAAAAAAACGCATTACAATCATGCCTGCCTTGAAAATATCCAGCTTCGTCATCTGCGCTGCAGACGAGCGCGGGATCCCGGCCAGAAGCGGGATATATTTCAGCGCTACCTGACTGTCCATTTTCATACCACCATCAGGTGAAACAGAGAAAGGGAACCCCAGCGCCTCAATCTCGTCATACGTAGGCTCACGTATTTCCAGCACATGCAGTGTTTCTTTGTGGGCGATGATCGGTTTTTTAAGTACAAGCTCAATCACTGGTAATCCCCTTCTTCACCGTGGAACTCAAGATCAACCGTGCCTTCTTCGGCATTATGGTTCGCTTCGCCGTGCAGCCAGGCAGACGACAGTACATAGACCTGACCGTTCGCCAGCTCGGCAGTGATGGTCATCTCATCAGACGAGGTGATTTTGCTCACCGGAAAATTCTTCGGCACCTTGAAGGTCCCTTTGACATAGGGCGCACGGTGAGTTTCCTTGCGGTCCACTGAACCGTCCAGGCCGATGATGTCATCATTGACCGTCCTGTTCATGGGCACCTCAATGCCGCCGGTCAGCGATAGCTGCTGACCGTCAATTTTGAAATAACAGGTTCCCCCGATACGGGCCATTATGCAGACTCCTCTGAATACTGAAGACGGAACTGGTTAACCACGGCAAAGACACGCAACTGGTTAACATAGTCAGGCGGGAACAGCGTGTTCAGGCGGTTCGGATCGCTGGCATCACGCTCCACAACCAGGTACTGCTTAAACAGTTCGTAGTTTTCCACGATCCCCGCACGCTCAAGCTGACGGTAGGTTGCCAGCAGTTCCCCTTTGATCACCGCCGGGGTGACAATCGCCTGACCGGGACCAAAGCGGGTACCGTCACTGGCAAGCTTGTGACGCCCGTACTTACTGGTAATGACGGATTTCAGTTTGCGCAGTACATACGCGCTGGTATGCAGTGTCTCACTGTCGAGGTAGCTGTTATCCGCAACCCCGTAAGCGTTTTTCCTGTACGTGGTGACATCACGCTGAATGCGCAGTACCCCGCTTTCGACATACGCCGTTGCCACGCCATGAGACAGCAGGGTCTGTTGTTCGGTCATCGTGAACCGTTTCCCCTTCGGCGCAGGCAGCATACCCACCATCTCACCGGTCTGCGTGGGACGTGCCGGATCGTTGCGGATAAACACCGCTGCGCGGGCGGTACGGCTGGCTGCCAGCTCGTCGGCAGGCGTCTGGGTCTCTTTTTCGTACCCCGCCAGGGTGATGTGCTGCTGGTTAAACTGGTCACCTGCGTTCACCAGTTCTGACAGTGTGCCGGCCTTTGCCGTATACACATGACCATACAGCTGACGCGCATAGCTCCAGCGACCGCTGGTATCGTTCATCTCGGTCACCAGCGTGTTAACAGAGGCCGTGTCGTTGAACGGCAGACCGATATAATCAAACGGCTCATCCGCCATTGCAGCCACCGCGCCGGTGAGAACCGGAGCGCCCGTTCCGGCGGTCCCCGTCGCCACGGCAATCTGTACGCCCGCTGGCAGCACTTCGCCCCCACCAAAGCCGTAGTAATTGAGGCTGACAGGAATTTCATTCCCGCAAAGCCCCTTATGACGCGCGGTCAGCGTGACCACGCCTGCCGAAGATGAGGCCGTAAACGGCAGGGCCGGAACGGCATTAATGGCATCTTTGATACTGCTGGCAATCGTCGCGACGTTATCGCCGTTGGTCACCGGTGCCTGCACGCGGGTACGTCCCACATAAACATTCACCGTGCCGGTTTCGGTTGACGCCCCGGTCACCGTCAGCGTAACTGTTGCCGCCGCGCCCGTGGATTCAGGAACGGCAATCACATACAGTTCACCAAACGGGTCGGTCTGGCGATAAGCCTCGACCATACGCGCCAGCTGACTTCCCGCACCACAAATCTGGCGTGCATAGTCTGCCGACGGCATCAGTACCAGACTGTTGGCAACAATCTCTGCACCGTTATTGGCATGACCAATCAGCAGCGATGCTCCGCTGTCCTGTGCAGTATTCGCCGCCTGGTTATCCATTTCCGCATAAAACAACGGAACCAGCGTATTCGACGGAATGGTGTTAAAGCTTATCGTCATCGGTGTTCACCTTTTTATTCACGCGCCGGATATCACCCGCTGCTTCACGGCGCAGCCAGTAGTTGTTCTCGTCAACATTTCGCCCTTCGGCGGGCAAAAGGTCGCCGCGGGCAGGGTCAGGCACTGACCGCCCTTTAACAGGTTTGACAAACATGAGGATCCTCAGGAAGGAAGGGTTATTTCGGTGTGATGTTCGATATCGCCGTCAGGCCCGTTACCGGGCTCGAGATAATCAACATCAATCGCCAGCGTTTGCAGTTCATCCAGACTGTTCAGATCATCCTGCTGGCGGGTATCGTCTTCAGTCAGCTCGCTGATGACCGAAAAATCGAACTGATAAATCAGCTCATGACGATTCAGATCCAGCAGCGTGCCGCCGTCATAGGTAATCGGGTTACCGCACGCTTCCGGGTTCCAGCCCAGCAGGGCCTTAAAGAGCATCTGCCGGACATCGTCCACCACATCATACGAGGCAAACTGACCGCGCTCATCACGCCCGTTACTCAGTATGACAACCACGGAGAAGCCCTCTTTCAGCTCCTGCCAGTAGTCGGTCTGGCTTTTGTTTTCTCCCGGAGAGTCATCACCCGGTACCACATACGCCGCCGGGAGTCTCAGCTTTCCGACCTCCGGCAGATTTTTGAACTGTGCCGCGCCTGCCACCCGGTTTTCAAAATACGGGCAGCGGGCACGCAGCGCAGCAATAACAGGCGTCAGTTTCATCTGTGTCGTCGCTCCGGCTTCAGTGATTTACGCAATTCCCGCGCCAGAAAATAGCGTGTCCAGCTGCGGTTCTTTTCAAGAATTTCCACCATGAAGTTATTACGTGGAGCCAGTCGCCAGCCGCTGCCACCGGATGCACCACGATGATGACTACGACGACGTTTTGCTCCTCCCCGGACACCAAAAAACAGAAACGCCGGATAGAAGTCACCAGAGATCATCCGGTTCCCCTTCCCGTTGCGCTGGTTAGGGGCAATGCGTGTCATAAAACCGGCTCGCTTTTTACTGGCTCTCGGCACCATATAACCAATCGAACGAGCCAGGCGTCCGGTCTGATAACCGGGGTTTTCACCCGGTGCCGACCGCGCACGGCGCATCACCAGCCGACGGGCATCACGCATATGACGCTGCCCAATCGTGACAAACGCCCGCCGGACACGGGCGCGGTTAAAGCGCATCTCGGCGGGCTGCTGAACATCAACGTGAAAAAAGGGAGTCGCCATTGCTGCCTCCGTGACTCTGCCTACATTCGCCCAGCTCCGTACACTCCAGCAGCAGAAAGCGCCGCGCCCCGTTCAGATCACGCTGACGTTTCACCCGGTACACACTGTCATCACAGACCACCTCATAATCAGCAGTGATCCCCCGGCGGTAGCGAATGGTGATGTAATGGGTGATGGCGTCCCCGGTCTGCGCGGTTTCCTGCCAGGTGGTGGCACTGGTCTGGATAACCTTCGCCCATGCCCGGAACGCAACCGGGTATTGAGGCTCCACGCCAAAGTTATCCGCGGGCATATCCACCCGCTGGCGGATCAGGACGCGTTTATTCAGCTCGCCTGGGTCAGGCAGAATGTAGGTTGCGCTGGTCTGCGCCTGACGAATTTTCATTGCGGAAAGTACCTGTACGGGCCGACAAGCCAGCCAAAACTCTGCGGCATGTCGAGTTTCTCCACTTCCGTAACCGACGAGCGGTTTTCGTAAAAATGGCTGATAAGCATCAGCATCCCCAGACGAATATCATCCGGCAGGTGCAGCCCGTCCGGATCGCTGTCCGGAATGGTTTCATCCGGAGCATAGAGCTTCCGGTTCAGATACGTTTCCGTCCGCTTTTGCGCCGCACAGGCCAGCAGTTGCAGATGGCGGTCATCAGCATCGAAATCCTCATCCAGCCGGAGTTGGGCTTTAATCTCTTCCATTGTCAGAAGCATACTCAGCCCTCTTTACTGGTCGTGGCTTTTTTCTCTTTTGTCGCTTTACTGCTTTTTGCACGGGTTCCGCGCTCTGCTAACCCGGCCTGAAGTGCAATCTCCTGCACCCGGGCAGGAAGCGCTCCGTCGTCATACTCACCGGCCCGAATGACCTCAACACGCATACCGTCCGGTGACCATTTCAGATCTTGTTTCAGGATCATGATTCTTCACCCGTCAGAACAGGGGGCGCGGTTCCACGCCCCTGAGTGATTACGCCGCTGCAATCTTCAGCAGTTTGATGGCCTGCGAATCGACCAGCATCCCGCCGGTGCGCTTGGTGGTATAAAAACCGACAAACGGTTTATTGGTGTACGGGTCACGCAGAATGCGGGTGCCGATACGGTCAACGATGGTGTAACCCCGTTTGAAGTTACCAAATGCAATGGCTTTCGCATCAGCGGCGATATCCGGCATCTGTTCGTTTTCAGCGATACCGTAACCCGCCAGAGAGGACGGCTGCCCCAGTTCCAGCCCCGGACGCCACAGATAGTTACCCTCGGTGTCTTTCAGCAGACGGATGGCAAACAGGCTGTTGTTGTTCATCATGAACTTCGCGCCAGTGCGGTGTGCCTTACGCAGCGTGTAAATCAGTTTGATAATGGCGTCTGCGGTCACCGCGGTCGCTTCGCCGGATACAATATGCTGAAGTTTGCCGAACGCCCGGACCTTGTCGGTTTCATCAGTGGATTCATACGCCAGGAACCCTTTCGGCTTCTTGGTGCCATCGCCTGAGGTAAAGGCAATTTCTTCCTGTTCGGCAAATTCGGTTGCCAGCTCGCTGTTGATCCAGGCCTCCACGTTGAAGAAGGCATCGTCCAGCATTTTCTGGGTAGCCTGCGGGTTGCCGTAAATTTCCCCCATGAGAGGTTCAATCAGCTCCAGTCTGGAGGTGGCAGTCTGGGATCGCGTATCCGTTTCCCCCACCCATCCGGAAGCCGTACCGCCCAGATTCACCAGTTTTTTGTAGTCGGAACCGCCAACGGTGATCACCGTGGCTTCCTGACGCATCACCACTTCATCTTTCAGCAGGTTAAGAATGTTGCGATCCAGTTCTTCCGGCACGGCGTAGCCACCGTCCTCATCGGTACCCACCTGCAATGCCTTACGCTCCAGATCGCGCAGACCGTCTTCACGGCCTTTACGCAGGAAGCCCACAAACGCCTCTTTATGCTCGGTGGCCAGTTTATTTTGCGCTCCACCAGCCGGACGTTTCAGCTCAAGCAGCTCTTTTTCAAGGTCGCTTTTGAGATTTTCCAGCTCGCTGAGTTTCCCGTTCAGGGTTTCCACCTGCCCGGCAAGTTTGCCTTTTTCCTGCTCAATCGCATCCACGCGCTTGTCGTTCTTTGCCTTGAAGTCGTCAAACTTCTGCTGCAGCTCCTGCGCGACCTGTTCCACATCTTTAATATCAACCGCCATCGTATTTCTCCTGATTAGAAGTTCAGATTTTTCAGTGCATTCAGTGCAGAGCCCACATCCTCAGCGTCGCGCAGGGACAGTGCGCCATAGCCCCCGGCCATGAATGCTTTGGCCTGGGTACGGGAGAGTCCGACATCACGCAGGACTCTTTCGATTTTTTTCTGTTCGGGGATTTCCCCGCGGGCTAGCGCGTTCTTGACGTCGCTGATCCGCGCCTCGTCGTTAGACGGAAACGTCACCAGACTGACTTCCCAGAGGTCGATTTCTTTCAGCAGAAAGGCTTCTTTCGTCCGGTCGTATTCCCAGTCCTTCAGGACGTACCCAATAGAAAGGCCGGTTAACGAACCGGCCTTCATGTGTGCATGTGCGCGTTTTGCGAGGGGATCATCATCAATGAGCAACCGCCCTCTGACGTAAAGCCCGACATCGTCTTCCTTCATTTCGGTGTAAACACCGATGGGCTCATCCATGCGGTGCTGCCAGAGCAGCGCAGGTAACGCTTTTCTGTCACTCCACGCCCGCAGGGACGCAGCAAATGCCCCGGACATCACCACATCATCGTGACTGTCCTTTACACCAAAGACGGAGCCATATCCTTCAAACTCACCGGAGTCACTGACAGATTTCAGACTCAGCGGTACATCAAGACGTTGTTTCGTCTGCATTGGCGTTATCCTTCTGCTTACCGGCTTTACTGCCATCGGAGGGTTTCGTGGTCATGTTCATCGGTGTGAGATAGACATCACCACCGGGACGCGGATTCATATCTTCCAGGTCGCGGCAGTCATTGGGAGAGTAAATTCCCCAGTTAATCCCGGTGGCGTAGGCTTCAAAACGGGACTTCATATCCCCGCGCAGTAACGCCCCGGCGTTAAATTTGGCGTAATAAACACCCTGCTTACTTTTTCGTACCAGTCCGGTGTTGATCCGCTGCTCAATGCGGGTCAGATACGGCACCAGTGAATAGTTGATAAATCCGAGCCCCAGCTCTTCGATATTGTTGAAGGTGGCGCGATCGGTGTTCTGCACCATGTGCAATGGCACACGGAACAGACGACAAATTTCTTCAAGCTGAAACTTGCGGGTTTCCAGGAACTGGCTGTCCTCGGCGTTCAGCGCCATCGACTTCCAGTCCAGCCCCATCTCAAGGATCATCGGGCGGTGAGCATTACCAAGCCCGGTGTGACGCTCCTCAAAATCTTTCTTCAGGCGCTCGTAAGCCTGATCTGACAGCGTCTGCTCTGTACGCAACACACCCGACGTCACCGCACCATTGCTGAACAGTCTGGCCCCGTGCTCTTCGGTCGCAGCTGCCAGCGATATTGCCTCGCGGGCATAGGCGATGGGATTCAGCCCCACCAGACCGTCCAGCGTCAGCGTGCGCACATGCCAGATATCCTCCTGGGTCAGCACATCCGTGGAGCCGTCCGGGAATGTGACCTGATAGACCGGCTCCCAGCTACTGTTAAGCTTCGGTACCACACAGCCAGGATCGACGGGCAGCAGTTCAGCCACTTCGCCAAATGCTTTCACTTTGTAGGCGTAAAAGTTTCCCCGCAGGCACAGACAGGTGACCACCAGCTCCCAGAACTCCTGCGGCGTCATATAGCTATTGGGATGCGTGGAGATCAGCTTATGCAGACGTTCGCCGGTGGCTCTCTGTTTCAGGCTGCCGTTCAGGTGATACAGATTGCAGGGCAACATCCCGACCGACTCTGCCAGCACCCTGACGCAGGAAAAAACCGCCGTCAGTCGCATGGCCCGCTGGCTGCTGATCTGCTTTCCGGTATAGGTGTCGTAGGACAACCCGATAGCATCCGCCAGCTCTGCTGGCGTGGTCACCGGTGCGTTACTTTTTCGTTGAAATAATCCCGAAAAGAACACTATTTACCTCCGCCGACAGACGACTGTGTACGGTCGAGATATCGCGCCACCAGCCACGACCAGAACAGACACAACGCCCCGGCAACAACAAACCCCGCCGGGGGATAAATCAGCCAGGCACCATACGCCAGCAAAAGCGCCCCCAGCACGCCCACCAGAGGCGCGAGAATCAGCATGATCATAATTACCTCAGTTAAAGCGAGCGGATCCCATAGGACTCAATGTGGTCAGACAACGTGTCTTCTTTCTCGTACAGCATGGCTCTGCCAACCGCCATAATCAGCGCAACTGCACCATCGATTTTGTTTTCCGCCTGCTCTTTGACGGGCTTCACCACATCATCGTTACCCGGAATGGTTTTGCCGACCACGTTGCCGATACACCAGGTCATGATGGGATTGCCGTCATGATGAAAGCGCCCCGATTCAATCGCCGCTTCCAGTTCTTTCATCGGATCGGACATGTTGGTGTAGTTCTGAATGATGGTGATGGGGTTCAGGTCTTCATCAGCAAGGTCATGCGACAGCCCGGTCGCCCCGAAGGGGTCGATGGGTGACTCACTGACCGGGCTGATTTTGTTCGCCGCTTTGGCCTCCTCGAGGATGTAGCGATAATCCACCTCCGCACCATCGGTAACGGTCAGAACGCCCATTTTCACCCATTTCTGAAAGCGTTCGGCTGTCCGTCGATCTTCATTTTTCTCGACGCTGTACACCGTGTCATACGGTACCCAGAAGCGCGGAGCCACACTGTAGTAATGCGTTTTACCGTCAATCTCGCGGGTATAAAGTCGCGCCATGCTGTTCATATCCAGCTTACGCGCCAGGTCAAAGGCCAGAATGCACGGCTGCCCCTCGAACTGCTCAAGAGTCAGTGATTTATCCTCGCAGCTCTGCCAGCTCACCAGGTTGAAATACGCCGAACGCGCCGACACCCAGATATTGAGGTGTTTTGTTTTAAAGACGTTTGCCAGACGGGCGTTATTTTTCGCACGCTGCTGCTGACTTAACAAAAATTCGCGATAAACCGACACGCCAATATTTGGATTGGCTTTTTCCAGCACCTGCGGGTCGGTCCAGTCGTCACCTTCATCAACGGTATAGATGATCCCGAACAGTTCATCGTTAGGCACCGAGCCGTTGAGCATCTCGATGACTTCCCGCCGTTTGTCGTAGCACGGCCCCTCAATGTTGTACCCGGCGGTGGTGATGGCCCACATCAGTGGCTGACGTCGCGCCCCCATCCCGGTAAGCATTGTGGTATAAAGCGCATCGGTGGCATGCTCGTGATATTCATCAACCACGGCACAGTGGGGTGATGAACCATCACCTGGGTTGCCGATCAGCGGTTCAAACCGCGCGCCATCCTCCGGACGGTTCATGTTTGAGGCGTTAACCTCAATCCCGAACGCTTCTGTCAGCATGGGTGTGCGTTTACACATCAGTCGCGCCGGGCGAAAGACTTCCCACGCCTGTTTCTCTGTCGTGGCACCGGAATACACTTCCGCGCCAAACTCGTTATCACAGGCAAAACAATACAGGGCAACACCGGCAGAGATTGCTGATTTGCCGTTCTTACGGGGGATTTCGGTGTACACCTCCCGGAAGCGGCGCAACCGGGTGCCTTTATTGACCCAGCCAAACGCACAGCAGATCACAAATAGCTGCCACGACTCCAGCGTGATGGGCATCCGTTTGAATGCCCACTCCCCCTTGGTGTGCGGCAACAGCTGAATAAATTTCGCGGCCCGTTCAGCCAGGTCCTTGTCGAAGCGGTAACGAAACGACTTACTTTTTTCCGCCATCAGGTCATCAAGATGGCGCTGGCAGGCCTGAATCACAAACTGGCAGGCAACAATCTTTCCGCGCACGACATCCCGGGCATACTGATTGGCAGCATTTACGTTGGGGTAAGATTTCCGGCTCATGATTCGATAATTTTCAGAAACGGGTTAGTGGCTTTCTTCTGCCCCGCCAGGCCAATCAGACGCTGGCGGCTGCTGGGGTCGAGTCCGAGCATTGCCCCCGTGCTGCTCATCTCGGACTCCTGTTCTTTTTTGGCGGTCAGCTCCGGATTTTTGACCCTGCCGCCCATTGCACCGGTGATAGTGTTGCCCTGTATGGCAATATTTTTCACGGCACGTCGCCAGAACTCATAGGCCACGCACCACCGCTCAAGTACCGCCAGGTCAGTCACGCACAGCAGGCCCTGACCGCAGAGTTCTTTGGTTGTCAGTTGCCACATGATCGTGGCGAGAGGGAGATCTTCTTCAGCGAACCACTCTGGTGGCTCAACACCTTTGATGGGCGTAAAAACAGGTTCATCTTTGTTCAGGGCTCGCTTGCCGGGGTTTCCGGCCAGCGCCTTGCGCGCCGTTGGCTTGGGGCGACGCCCGGAACGCCCCGCCGTTCCAGCCATATGCGGCACTCCTGGTTAAATTTCATTTTTCGCGGGTATAAAAAAACGATGGGGCGGGCAGTCCGGAAGACGTCAGGTCACAGGGATGTGACCCGCCCCTCCCCTCAGACAGTTGAGAGTTATTATCACTTTAACCGTTCACGGGCCGTCTTCGCCTTATGACACGGCCAACACAGACTCTGCAGATTACAGTCGGCATCAGTGCCGCCATGCGCTTTAGGGATGATGTGGTCAACGGTTTTCGCCTCACGCACCACACCGGCACGCAGACATAACTGACATAAACCTTTGTCACGCTTCAGCACACGCGCGCGGATAGCGTCCCACTTCGAACCATAACCGCGCTGATGACGGGACTGACCTGGCTTGTATTGCTTCCAGCCTTCGCTTTTGTGGCTTTCGCAGTAGCCTGACGGGTCTGTGGTTGTAGAGCGGCAGCCGCGAACACGGCAGGCTTTTGGGGTTCGTGGTGGCATTGGTAAGCTCCAATAAAAAAGCCACCATCGATTGCTAGTGGCTTAGCATCTACTAATGTGAAGAGTAGGTTTATTTTTTCTTCTTATTTAACTTATCTAAATTGACGGGATCTTTCCCTGTGGCAGCTAAACACCAAAAAGAATAACTCTTTTGCATGACATAGGTTCTAATTCTCTCTAATGTTTCATTATATTTTTTCTCAACAACCTGTATCGCATGTTCAAATAAATTAATCATATCAACATGCTCGTCCTCGACACCAATCATGCTCAGTTGTTTTCTATCTGTCACTGCTTGATAAAATGTTTTCCCATTTTTCCTTATTAGTAACAATGAAGTTTCTGCTGACTCATAGTCTTGGTTGCCGCTATGTGCTGCAAAATTATGCCTGTAGTTAATAATACAGTCATGCAACCCAAAATATTCAGAATCAAGCCAATCACGCTCCATCTTTAACTTTCTCCCTTTAGCTTCAGAGAAAGCTTTACCATAAAACGTTAGGCTTGCCACAAATAACGCTCTAATTTCACTTGATAAATCTAGATCAAGTATATTCCCGTATAACTTGCCATCTGTCCTTAATTCGTTTCTCCCTGCCAGTTCATTAGGGAAGGTGCGAACAAGTTCCTGATATGAGATCATCATATTCATCCGGAGCGCATCCCAGAGGGACATCATGAGCCATCAACTCACCTTCGCCGATAGTGAATTCAGCACTAAGCGCCGTCAGACCCGAAAAGAGATTTTCCTCTCCCGCATGGAGCAGATTCTGCCATGGCAAAACATGGTGGAAGTCATCGAGCCGT
>OGXE01000153.1_pt1 | contig 57083 bp, 54 predicted proteins | sample 1576181 | NCBI WGS metagenome assembly OGXE01 (sample SAMEA3541478, study PRJEB24748) | human gut metagenome | biome: human gut; feature: human-associated habitat; material: faeces | place: China | collected 2012 | reverse complement strand
TATTTCATCATTCAAAATAAGCTGGAATTAATGATTGCGTTTGTGAATAAGCCTTATACTTATATTCCAATGACTTAGAAGAATAATTGTTTAATACATCAAAGAATAATAAGAATAGACCTGCTAACACCAATACGCATGAAGCAAGTATCAACCAAATAACAGGTATAATCAAATAAACCACATTAAGTATAACTACACCAAACAAACAACTAAACACAGCAATCAATAAACCAATATGACATCGATGATACTTTTTACTCAATTCCTCAAAGTGACGAATATTAGTATTTATTCTATTTTGTATATAATCAGAAGTTTCCATTATAACAACACCTCACAGTTAGATTATATACCTATAATGTAAAAAAGAGTAAGGGATTATTCCTTACTCTACACTATCTGCTGATTTTCCTTCCATAACAGCATTAATTTTATTTGAAGCTTTTGTGACAGTACTTTGATCTGGAACCATTACATAAGCAGCATTTCCTAATTCTGCACACATTTGTGTATCTCCAGTACCATCAACCATAGATTGTTCAATTTTCCATTTAGGATTCTTGTTCAATTGATATTTAATTAAACTAGTAATTTCATCATTTGACATCGTTGTTGAGAAAGTATTGGCCATACTATCCATAATTGAAGCATAGTTGGTTACAATAGCAGGGCTAGTTACTTTATTTACAATTCCCATAAGAACTTGTTGTTGGTTCTTCGTACGTTGACGATCCCCTTCACTATATGCATAACGCTCACGAGCATATCCTAATGCTTGTTCACCATTTAAGTGGTTCACACCTGCATGTACACTAAGTCCTGGAGCATGTAAGAAATTACTGCATTCATAGCCAGGTTCAACATTAACGTCAACACCACCAACCGCATCAACAATGTCAGTCACTGTATCAAAGCCAACTTTGAATGTATAGTTAATTTCAATTCCTAATAATTGTTCCACCGTACGTTTTGTTGTATTCGTACCATGAATACCTGTATGCGTAATCTTGTCTAAAGCTCCTTGTTGACATCCATCGCCTGCATCACAAGCAGTTGTAACATAATAGTCACGAGGAATTGAAGTTAATAAGATAGTACCAGTTTTAGGATTCACGGTAGCTACCATGATTACATCACTACGACCATTTTCATCAAATCCACCACGAGTATCTGATCCAGAAATTAATACATTAAACGGTGTATTTGTAATATTACTTACCGCATTGGCTTTATCCGTATTTTCTACTTCATAACTAGTTTGATAAACAACACGAGTGTTCTTATCAAATTCAGCATATTCTTCGATGTCTGTAATTTGATCACGGCTTGATTCATTAATGATAATTGAATCTACTTCACCATTATAGAAGGCAGCTAACATATCCGTCATACTTTCATATGGTGTTTGGTTCATTTCAATACCAGATTTACTTAAATCCTTTAATACTTTTTTCGATCCCACTGTTCCAATATTTTGTAGTACACCGATACTATGTCCAGCTAAATCATTCTTCTTTTTCAAATCACTGGATTTCTTAACAACTACACTTACAGTCGTTTTTGCATTGGAAGATACAGTCGTCATATTTGATAATAAATTACCAGTTTTTGATATATAGTATCCACCCATGCATGATCCTAATGCAATAGCTATTGTAAAGATAATACAAATAATTTTAGACACAGCACCCTTTGTGGCAAAACACAATAATAAGATGAAAATTAAATCTAAAAGCACAAATACAACTGTTACTAAAAATAATAATTTTGTTGGTAAAACATTTAATTTTACCAAATTAAACAACAAATACATTGTTGCAGCAACTAATAAAATAGAAAAGATAACTCCAAATACCTTTCCTACTCTATTTGGTTTCTTCTTATTTTTTCGCATATTAAACTCTCCTTAGACCCAATTATCATACTACAAAAAAAAGGGATAGGCAAACCTATCCCCATTATATTACTTTACATCATCCGCTGATTTTCCAGCTAAAACCGCATTAATTTTATCCTTAGCCATCTTAACTGTACTTTGATCTGGAACCATAACACTTGCCGCATCACCAAGTTCAGCACACATTAATGTATCACCTGTTCCATCCACCATATACTGTTCCATCTTCCATTTAGGATTATTGTTGATTTGATATTTAATTAAATCCGAAATTTCTTCATTTGACATTGTTGTAGAGAAAGTATTAGCCATCGCATCCATAATAGAAGCATACTTTGTAATAACACTTGGTTTTGTGGCTTCATTTACAATTCCCATTAAGACTTGTTGTTGATTCTTAGTACGTTGGCGATCCCCTTCCGTGTATGCATAACGTTCACGCGCATATTCTAATGCATCATGTCCGTTCAAATGGTTAACACCTTCATGAACACTAAAGTATTGGTTTGTAACTGCATATCCAGGTTCTACATATACATCAACACCACCTAATGCATCCACCAAATCAGTCACTGTATCAAATCCAACTTTAAATGTATAATTGATTTCAATCCCTAACAATTGTTCTACTGTACGTTTTGTAGTGTTTGTACCATGAATACCCGTATGTGTAATTTTATCTAATGCCCCTTGCATACAACCATCTGCCGCATCACAAGCGGTAGTTACATAGAAGTCACGAGGTACAGAAGTTAATAAGATGGTACTTGTCTTAGGATTGATAGTAGCTACCATGATCACATCACTACGACCGTTTTCATCAAATCCACCACGCGTATCCGATCCTGAAATTAATACATTGAATGGTTTTGAAGTAATATCACTTACCGCATTTGCCTTATCCGTATTTTCTACTTTGTAAGAAGTTTGATATACAACTCTTGTATTGTTATCAAAATCCGCATAGCTTTCCATATCTAAGATTTGACTACGACTCGATTCATTAATAATAATTGAATCCACCTCTCCATTATAGAAAGCTTCTAACATAGCACTTAAACTATCATATTCACTTTGATTCATCACAATACCATCTTTACTTAATTCTGTTAAAGCTTTAGATGATCCTTGAGTACCAATCGTACGCAATGTACCAACTGATAAACCATTTAATTGTGACTTATTCTTTATATCACTTGATTGTTTAACTACTACACTTACCGTATTTTTCGCATGTTTCGTTACATTCGTAATGTTTGTCAATAAGCTTCCTGTTTTGGAAATGTAATAACCACCCATACAAGAACCAAATATAAGTACTAAGGTAATAACAACACAAATAATTTTAGAAACAATGGCTCTTGTATAATAACATAACAATAACGCAAATATTGCATCTAACAATACAAATATAATGGTAATTAAAAATAATAATTTAGTTGGTAACACATTAATTTTAATCAATTGATATAAAAGATAAAATGATGCTACAACTAACAGAATAGATAATGCAATTCCAATTCCTCTTAAAACTTTATTTTGTTCTTTCATGTCTATACTGCCCCTCTTCCATAAAGAACTTGCTTAACTGTTTTAAATAACAATGTTACATCCAACCAGAATGACCAGTTGCGATAATAATATTCATCTAAAACTAAGCGGTGGTCAAAGTCCACATCACTACGACCATGGCTTTGCCACATACCTGTAATACCAGGCTTACATGCAACAACATCATCGTAATATTGTCCCATATCTTCTTTTTCACGTGGCAAGTAAGGTCGAGGACCTATCAAAGACATTTGACCAAGTAAAACGTTAATGAATTGTGGAAATTCATCCAAACTCTTTTCACGCAAGAATTTTCCTGCACTTGTAATACGAGGATCATTTGCCAATTTTTTATTCACAGTATATTCCTCGCGAATTGCTGGATCCTTTTCCATTAATTCTTCAAGAATCTTATCCGCACCAAGTACCATAGTTCGATACTTATACATCTTAAATTCTTTACCATCCTTACCAATACGATTCTGTGTAAAGAAAATAGGTCCCTTATCTCCTTCTTTACGGTTCTTGATAAACACAAAAACAGTTAATGGAATCAAAAGTAAAACTCCACATAATCCTGCACAAATGTCCATTAAGCGTTTTAACACATAAGAACCAACCTGGTTAACACCACGAGAATTTGAAATCATTAAAATTCCATCAAAGTCCTCAACCTTTGTATCAAACGTTACTAGACCATTCACTTGTGGTAAATACTTAATCACATTTACTTTGTTCTTAAATAATTCGAATAAAGAATTTAAATTTTTTTGTTTCAATTCAGGTATCGCAATTAATACCGTATCAATATTATGTGATTTGATAAATGAATCCACATCTTCAATTCCTATTGTTTTATTTTTAGAAACAACTTGTTCCTGATGAATACCATACGATTTACAATTCACAAAACCTTGTACATCTAATAATGAATAACTATTTCCTCTACATACAAAGGCAAGTTGTGCAGCTGTATGGCCAACACCAACAATTAAAGTATTATGTTTATATTTCTTTCTAAACCATTTATGAGTATATCTGGAACTAAATCCTGCAAAAACAAACAAAAAGATTGTTAAAAACACAAATCCATATAATTTACGAAATGTCCAAGAATAAAATGGAAATACCAAAAAACTCGCAAAGAAAAAACCAACATGACTTAATACTAATAATCGTATTTCATCATACATTAACAATACTTTTCCTTGATAACGGCCAATTAAAATCTGCATCAAGAAATATAGTGCACATAACTTAATAGCTATTTCATCATCAAATCGTGCTATATTCATGGCCTGCAAGAACTGTATTAATATCCAGAAAAATACAAATTCAATACATATTTTTAATCTTCCTATTTTTGACATATAGAATTCTCCTCACAATTTACATATAAATTATTGTACTAAAAAAAAAAGAAAAGAACAACATCCGTCCTTTTCAGTCAAAAACAGGTACATCTAACCTTGAATAGAAGATAATACAGTGAATGTAGCTGAATCAACCATACAAGTATTTTTGATATCCTGGAATGTAAATGTGACTGTATATTGTTGTGTAGCTTCATCTAAAGTACAACCAATGTCTGTTACATCTTCTTGTCCAAGTCCTGCATTCGCAAAAGCTGCATCAATAGCTGCTTGTTGATTTTCATCAAAAGAAGTTGACTCTTTTTTTTCTTCTTTTTTTGTTTCTGTTTCAGATTTAGTTTCTTCTTTCTTTTCCTCTACAGGTTCAGTCGTAGAAACTTCTTCACTATTACTTCTTTTATAATTTCTTTCTTGTATAATACCATCTTTACCAATCTTATACTCATAAGATCCAGTACTTGTATCAAAGCTTACTGTATAGTATTTCTTCTCTTCTTGAACAGATACATTTGAACATTCTTTTTTTGTTGCATTCGCATCATCTCTTGCCACTTCTAAAATCTCATTTTGCGTAATTTCTAATTCACTATTGCCACATCCAGTTAATAATAGAGTTGAAGCTAAGATAATGAAACTATTTCTTTTTCTTCTTTTTACCATTGTCTTCTCCTCCATACCCATATCCGTAGCCATAACCATAATTGCTGTCACTTGCTGATTCTACTTTATTTAATACAACACCCATTACGTGACCACCATTTCGTTCTACGTCATTAATGGCTGCTTTAACTTTTCGTTTATCCGATATCTTAGAGTCAACTACATACAGTACTCCGTCACTTACGTTGCATAATGGAATGGCATCACTAGCTACCGCTACTGGTGGACAGTCTATAATAATGTATCCAAATTCTTGACGAGCTTGATTTAAGAATTTAGCTAATCTTTTAGAACCTAATACTTCACTAGGATTTGGTACTTTATGACCTACTGTAATTACCGATAATGGATATCCTCCATCATATTGCACGTCTTGTACTCCTTCAAATGAATGAATACTTACGCCTTCTCTAAATTCTGAAATAATATTTGTTAATCCTGAACGATTTGAAATCTGAAGCGTTTTATGAACTGAAGCATTTCTTAAATCACAGTCAATTAATAACACATTTTTATATTTAGCTGCCATAATACGAGCTAAATTACAAGCTACAGTACTCTTACCTTCATTAGGTATTGTACTTACTACGTTGATTACTTGAATCGCATCATCCATCTGACTAAATTCAATATTTGTACGTAATCCACGATAGATTTCATCCACATCAAATTGATTTCTTTTCTTTCTTGCCATTTCTATCTCCCAAAGAAACCAAACAGTTTCTTTTTCTTTTCAACCTCAATATTTAATATCTCTTTATCACTCAACAACAACTTAGGATTCTCATAAAATAAGATATCCGCATTATCAAATCCTATACGCTTACCTACAACCGTATACACATCACTTAATTGTTCAATACGATTTCCACTCGCTCTATGCGTATCTGTACAAATTACATCACAATATCCATTGTCTAATAATTCCAATGCGTTAGCTTGGATTTTCTTACCATTTACACCAAGAATGGAAGTACGATTTATTTGTAGAACACAACCCATATCTACCCAATGATCAATGATTGAATAATCAAGACCATCCTGGAAATATCTTTCAATATGAGCCAGTACAGGAACAAAGCCTTTCATCTTCAATTCATATAAACATTCATCTCTATAATCAATCGAATGAATATCGCGAAGAACATTATATTCAACTAACATATAACGTGAACTATTTAAAGTTGGATATAAATCTAATTCCAATCCTTCAATGAATTCACTATTCATCATAACTTCTCCACCAAAATAGATAGGGATAGAACTCATCTTTCTTAATTCCAATTGACGAGTTACCATTTCATTATAGATATGAACATCTAATTGACCAGGAATAAAATGCGGTGTACTACAAATACCTACAATACCATCCTTCCTAGCTAATTCTAATGAACTCACTGCATCCTCAACACAAGGCATACCATCATCAATACCCCAAGCAATATGAGAATGCAAATCAATATACTTAGCCATTATAGTTCAGGAATCTCGCAAAATACTGGAATACCCAAATACTTTTCTGCCTCTTCCTTCGTACGTAAACGATTATCAAATAAGAATCTCAATGTTGCGTAACCACAGCCAAGTACAAAACCAACCATAGCAGCTAATAAAGTATTCTTCTTGACATTCGGTCCACTAGGAATATAAGACAATTTAGCCTTATCAACAACCTCAATATTACGAACATTCAAATTCTTCTGCATTGTACGAATAAACGTACTGACTGTATCATTTGCGATATCTTTAGATAACTTAGGATCTGTCGTTGTTGCCGAAATTGTAATAATCTCTGTATTTGATTCATTCGTTACACTAACAAGCTTTTTAACACTATCAGCACTCTCCAATCCAACATTCTTAGCCACTTCAGACATAATATTGTTCTGCGTTAACAAATTCACCGCATTCGTAACCAATTTACTATTCGCCATTTGTGAATTATAATCCAAAGATCCACTTTCACTAATCTGAGGTGTTAAATAAATTGATGTACTTGCAGTATACGTTGGAGCAATCAATAACTTTGTTCCAAAGAAACCACCAACACCAAACAATATACATAAAATAATAATTAACTTAATATGTTTCAATATAGCCCTAAATAATTCTAATAAATCAATCTCTTCCATTTCACGTACATCATTCTGTGTACGATCCATTCTACTGTTTACCATAAAAGCCTCCCTTTCTCACAATAAAACATACTCTATAAATATAGCATAGATTCACTAATTCATCATAAAAAAAGCTAAAAAACTAAATTTTTAGCTTTCATATAACTGTAATTAATCTCTTCTAAACAAATCACGAGTATATACTTTATCCTGTACATCATCTAAACAACTATCATAACGATTGGCAATAATGGCTTGACTTAAAGATTTAAATTCTTCTAAATCATTTACTACCTTACTTCCAAAGAATGTTTCTCCATCCTTTAATGTTGGTTCATAAATAATAACTTTAGCACCCTTAGCCTTAATACGCTTCATTACACCCTGAATAGAACTTTGTCTAAAGTTATCACTATTTGATTTCATAGTTAAACGATATACACCAACTGTAACCTCATGTTCTTTCGATTCATCCCATTCGTCATTAGCTTCATAAGCACCCGCAATCTCTAATACACGATCCGCAATATAATCTTTACGTGTACGGTTGGATTCAACAATAGCTTCAATCAAGTTTTCTGGTACATCCTGATAGTTAGCCAATAATTGTTTTGTATCTTTAGGTAAACAATAACCACCATATCCAAATGAAGGATTATTATAATGAGATCCAATACGAGGATCTAAACATACACCATTAATAATATCTTGTGTATTTAAACCTTTCATTTCAGCGTATGTATCTAATTCATTAAAATAAGATACACGCAAAGCTAAATATGTATTTGCGAATAACTTAACTGCCTCTGCCTCTGTAAAGCCCATAAATAAAGTATCAATATTTTCTTTAATAGCGCCTTCTTGAAGTAAAGCAGCAAATTTGTGACTTTTCTCAACTAATCTAGAATCATTTACATCCGTACTAACAATAATTCTTGAAGGATATAAGTTATCATATAAAGCCTTAGACTCTCTTAAAAATTCAGGACTAAAAATAATATTCTTAGTATTAAATTTCTTTCTAACACTCTCCGTATATCCAACTGGAATTGTTGACTTAATTACCATAATAGCATTAGGATTATACTTCAACACTAATTCAATAACACTTTCAACTGCACTTGTATCGAAGAAATTCTTCTTACTATCATAATTAGTTGGTGCAGCAATTACTATAAAGTCAGCATCAGAGTAAGCATACTCCGCATCTAATGTTGCTTCTAAATTCAAATCCTTCTCAGCCAAATACTTTTCAATATAATCATCCTGAATAGGTGATTTTCTAGCATTAATTAAATCAACCTTCTCCTTAATAATATCCACTGCCTTTACCTCATTATGTTGAGATAATAAACAAGCAATACTCAATCCTACATACCCTGTTCCTGCAACTGCTATTTTCATAAAACATCATCCTTCCTTTAAATAAACAGCATATTAAAAAGGACATCACACGTCCTCTTTTTTTCAAGTACATAATTTTTTTATTTACTTCAAATTTAAATAATTCAACATTAATTCACATTGAACCTATTCTTTATACGACTTGCTCAATAATAAAAAATAATACACATCTTTTAATTAATAAAATTTATGGAACCAAAATATTATCTATGGAATCAGAATAAACCGCAATTTCATTTTCAACTCTCTTTGAACCTGCACTATATTGTATATTAAATATTTCAGTTTTACAATCGCTATATAACTCTTTAATTAAATCCGTATTATCATAAGTTACAAACCATTTATTTTTTAATTTTTTAATTTTTTTACTAAGTGATACATGATCTTCTTTAGTAAAAGAATTTTTATAAAGTTGATACCCTTTATCAACATATGGCGGATCTAAATATATAAATAAATTATCATGGTTCATATCAATATATTCTATAAATTCCTCTGCATTTAAATTTGTTACATCTATTCTATTTCTATTATCATATATTTTTCTTAACAATGGAATCAATCTGTCTTTATTAAACCTACAATCTATTCTATAATTACCATTTTGTTTTTGACCACCTATTGGTCCCGCTTTTAAAATACCTGAGCGATTACAACGATTTAAAAAAAATGTTGCAAATCCTAGTTCAAGTTTATTATGTATATCCTGATGCATATATATATCTTTTTGAATTTTCCATTCATTAATATTAATATCTACTTCGTTCACCCTATTAATGAATAAATAAAATGTCTCTTCATTAGTAATGGAATACCAAAAACTATAAATTGCTGGATCTAAATCATTAATCATTATGCGTTCAACATTCCCATTAAACAATAATTCTAAAGCCAAACCCGCACCTCCTGCAAAGGGTTCAACATATATGGGAGGATCAACTGTATTTTGTCTAATAAGTTGTTCCATAAAAGGATATAGTTTGACTTTTCCTCCTGGGTATCTTAATGGCGATTTAGATATCATATCAATCACTACTCCTTTCGTTAAATTGTATCAATTATCTTTGTATGAAATTTTTCATTAATATCTTTATAAATACTCTTCTCAAACGGATCAAATATATTTCTGTTTTCCTTTACATAAATTCGAACATATTTTAAAAAATTTTTATCCGAATCTTTCCAATTTTTACACCTCTTACTATTACGTTCCAAAAAACTAATTTCAAAATTTGTAATATCTTTTTGTGCAAAATCATTTATAAAAGACTGTTTTTCTTTATTACATTCTCTAAACAAATTTGCATCTCCTGGCAATTCAACAATATACTTAATAATTTCAGCTTCTAAACACAATCCGTATAAACTCGGCATTTTATATACACTTGTTCTATAGTTATCCAAATCTTCTTTAACATCTGCATCAAAAATTATAATTGCATTTTTTAATAGTTCCTCAGCATTTTTCGCTAATTTTGATAGAAAAGTAAACGAATTCCCTTTTGAAAAATTTGTTAGATTACTAATCCTTTTCATATATTTCTTTGCTTCACGTTTTCGAATAACTAAATTAAACAATTGTTTCTCCACATCATCTTCTAAAATCACAAAAATCTTTTCTCTAGCACTTGAACTTTTGCCTTTTAGAGTCAGTTCAGTATACGCTTGATTGTAATCAGGATTTGTTATTATATTATATGCTCCATTATCTGTAAATCTCGTACTTATCATATTTAAACAAATTTTATCTTTTCCATTGTTCATCAAATTTTGTTTTTCAATAACATGATTAATAAGTGATAAAGAATGTGTAGTAACAACAATTTGAATATTATATTTTTTAGAAAAGTCTAATAAAAAATCAATCAAATTATCTTGCGCAATTGGATGTAAACTAGCTTCAACTTCATCAATGCAAAATACTCCTTGTAAAGAGTCTCTCCCTTGACAATAATTTTTAAAAGCCAACATTTTTAATAAAATGTGTCCTAAATTATCTTCACCAGAGGAAATAGCCTCAAAGTTATAATTAGAATTTGACGGTGCAAATGTTTCTTTATTCATGTCATCACTAACTAAAGTTGCATTATCATAATCTGTTTTCTGAAAAATCTTTAAATAAGCATTTTTGATAAAATCCTTATCTTCTTGCAACATATTATTTTCTGTTTTTTCTACAGAATCTGTATCAATAATAGGAAATAGACGCTTAAAATTAATATATGCAGTATTTAGATTAAAATTTCCATCCCCTTTGCCTCTTTTTCTGCCAACAACAACACGTAAACGTTCAGGCTCTTTTGTTAATATGTTCTTTACATAATACATTGAAACATATTCATGAATGGGATTTCCATCAATGTCTACTAAATCTAGATAATATTCATATTTTTGATTATCAAAAATTTTACTCATTTTAAAAACATTACTAATTGTAGTTTTTAATGGTGTTCCAACTAAATCTTTAGCATCATTTGGAGAATTAAATGGATGCGCTATTAATCCAAGTAATGCGGATTTCATTGTACCATTCTTGCCTGATAAAACAGTTAAATTACTACCTAATTTAATATAACAGTTTTTAAGTGATCGGAAATTTTTAATATATATACCATTATATTTTCTAAACTTAACCTCTTTATTTGATTCATATCCATATTGTTTTGCTGATATCTCATCCATATGCATTACTCCTTTTACTTTTTAAAATCATAATTATTATTTTTGTAAGCAAGCTTCAATAAACTTATGATGACTTTTAAAATAATTTTTCAAGCCCTCACTACTAGGAAATACATCAGTATTATGCATGTATCCATTAAAAATCTTTCTTAAATTGTCAATATCTTTGCATATTGCAGAGTGTTGACTGTTATCAATATCATTACTATTCCGAAGCTTATTTGCTGCATCTTTTATTACACGTTGAAATTCATCTTCAGTATGCTCCTGACCGTCTATTTGTTCCATATAATATTTTGCAGATAATTCAAATAAAGTTCTAAGTAATGTACCACATGCATTGGGATATAAATCAACATCTAAAGCTTTCAATTCTCTTATAATTTGATTTATACGCATATTACTAGAACGGATATTATATTTGTATGGAATAATTGTTTGACATCCCTCAAATAAATCTTTCTTTTTATTTCTTCTCGTTTTATTTGATTTTTGAGATTGATTTTCTAAATCATTTTCTTCTGTACTAAATATAGTTTCCTCAACAAAGGTAGTAACTTCATTATCATTTTTATTTGATTTAATATCTTCTAATTCCTTATTCATTATAGCTTCACAAGATTCACCATATAACTCAAAAGATATCTTATCATAAAAGGAAGCGATTTTAGCATTATCATATACCTCCCCAACATTTTTACCGCTTAAGTTTTTCTGTACAGCCCTCATCCGTACTTTGAAAATTTCTATATCCGAAGGGGAAATCCAATAATTTTTATTACGATTAATCTTTAAAAAGGTAAATAATGTGGACGCAATATTCTTTCAAAATTAGTTTTTGTTACACTATTTATTTCAGCTCTTGTTAATATATTTTCTTTTTCCATCCAATCGAAAAAATCAATTAAAATATCTGACCCACTCAACCTTTTATTATATCGTGCCTTTTGTAAAGAATCCCATTTAGATAAGCCTTTCCCTTTCTGTTCTCCTTTATGTCGTATTTCAATCCAATGTTGCATTTCCTTTTCATTTTTAAAAACTGCGACATCAATATTGAAATCAACTATGTTGTTATTGGATATTTTTTTAAATTTACTAAATAATGAATGATTAATATCTTGCAAAATACTTGGATTATTGAGTAATTTCAAAGCAGTTACTCTTCTATTACCTTCACCGACAACATATAATCCATCGTATAAGTCTGAAGGATAGACACCAATTATTTCTAATGGATTTAACCCATGTTCTGCAATATCTGAAGCCAACACACACAATTTATCTTTCTGATTACCAATCATTTTTAACATAGCCTCATATTCTTCAAATGAAGCATCCAACCTTGGATTATTATTTGATAATAATAATGAATTAATCGATACCTTTTTCATTTCATAATCTTGCATATCTACTACCTCTCAAAATTATATCTCATTTTATTTATACTATGAAACTATATACATTATTTAAATTAAGAAACAATCAATTTTATATAAGCAAAAGTAAAATAACCCGTATTTAACAGGAGATATAAAAAACCCCTTTATAAATAAGAGTACTGTCGAAAACTCTCGAAGCTGATAAACAGTGCTCTTTTTTATTAGCTTCTTTTTTATTTCCCTCCACTTTTTTGCCTTTTTTTCTTGACTTTTTCTCACTTTTTTCGGCTCGCTCCGCTCGTATTCTAAAAAGGTGAAGGGAGGTCAGCTCTATGCTTAACCATATTTCTACTATTTGGGAGTATCGCGATTTCTTGGCTATACACAAGTCTCATCTTGATGTTTCCCAGTTAAAACTTCTTAAATCTAAATATCGTCCTGCTTTAGCTAAATTGCGCAAACTTGATATTTCTCTTGCTTCCAATATCTTGTTTCCTCTTTATTCTCATACAGGCAGACCTGCTATTGATCCTGCTGTTTTAGTTCGTTCTTTCGTCTTGATGAATCATCTTAAGTATTCTTCTATCAAACTTTGGTGTGATGATCTTGTCAATGATTCTTTGCTTCAATATCTCATTGGCTCTTTTAATTGTCCTCAATCTTTCATTACTAAGAAAAAATTTAAAAATAAGCCTGTCAAAGGTGACACTTCTTCTATTTGTGATAAATACAGAAACGGTACAGCGTTCGATAGAGACCGCTTGTTATAAACTTTACAATCCCTTTTTAACACTATTGCCGTTATTCCTTCTCTTGATATGGGCCTGATCGAACCTGCCAATTCGACTCTTTCTGGTGATGGCTCATGCCTTCATATCCACGCTTCCTGATATGGACATAAAATTCAAGATGCTCTTAATCCTGACAATAACTATCGTTTCTCTGCACCGGATGCGGATATAGGTTGGGACAGTGATCTTGCTCAGTATTTTTTCGGCTTCACTTTCTACAATATCTCTTTTCACAACCCGTCTCTACACATTGATCTGCCTGTTTTTATCGCTCTGGAGAAAGCATCTCGAAATGATGCTTTGACCCGTGTTTCGGCTACGGATCAGATACTGGATATCAACCCGGATCTGAAACCTAAATACATGTGTCTAGACTCCGCTTCTGACAATAACTCAATTTATTAGTTTTTTCAAGAGAAGAATATCATTTCTTTGATTGATCATAATAAACGAGGAAAATCGAATCTAAAACCGGTGAATCTATCAATTCGGATGGTATACCCGTCTGCAGTTGCAATCACACCATGACTTATGATGGATATGACCATACTCGTTACAGAAAGAAATACCGCTGTCCTTTGAAAACTGACCTTATTGATTCCTGTCCTTTTGCACAAACATGCTCTACTTCTGACTATGGAAGAGTTGTTTATGTTAAGGACAAAGATAATGAGCCTAGATTTAAAGGGCCTATTGCCTATGGTTCACCTAAATGGAAATCTATATACAAAGATCGTACCTGCAATGAAAAAATCAACAATGCAGTATTAAATACTTACGGCTTACACAAGATGCATTTACGCAATGGAGCAAAGAATGGATTCTTCACTATCATTGCATGAATCAACCTACACCTTGATGCGTCGTTGAAAGCAAAAATTTAAAAATTGAAATTTTTAACAAATAGTGATTTTTCACTATTTTTAGTGCACATTGTTTTCTATTCATAGCTTTATAAAGCTATCATTTATCTATTACCAAGACTTTTCTTTTATTTACTTCCTACTTTTCGACTCTACTCTACTAATTATACTATGATTCATCTGTTACATTGTATAATGATGTATGACTCTATTTTCTTACCAAGTCAACTTTTTAAAAATAATGTCAAAACTACACCAATAGATATAATTTGTGATTATTTATAAAATGTTCAGCAAATACTCTTTCATTTTTTCTTTTGGAACATAATTTAATTTGCTCCTACATGCATAACATTCTTGTTTAATCATCTTAACATAATCATCTATTTCTTGGTTACTATTGATAAATGCACCTTTTACAATCTCTTTCACTTCATCCTGATTTTCACAAGGTGTTTCATACATTTTAACTAGCAAATATGCACCAAAAGCAGATTGATATAAGCAACCTTTTTCATGTACATACTTCAAAATAGATTTAATACATATATTTGTTAAAAAAAGAGTTCTAAGTGTTATTGTTAAATTTTTTGGAATAGGATATAAATTGGAAAAAGATTCATAGCGCATAGATTCTATCCAATTATATACATTTTCATTTTCCATTAATTCATCATGTTCAGCCAATTTGTTAAATATTTCTATTTGAACATCAATCTCTAAATTTTTAATCCATGGTAATACCAAACTATTTTGATTGGTAACACAAGTTTTTATAATCCAAATATAAAATACATCAAATATCTTTTCATTATTCACTTTATTATATAACTCGTCACTAACATTCGAATTAATATACTCAACTAATTTAAAATACATTTCCTTTGTAAATTTATGCCCAATATTTGATTTTCTCATCTGTTCTATAATTTCTGTAGTATTATTTTGCAAACTAATATGTCTTTCCCATAGGTTTTCCAATAATTTTACATTAATAAATTTCCAATTTGTAAGTTTATTAATTGAGTAATATGAAATTATATAAATAAATAGGTAAGTACAATTCTTTTCACTAAGTTGATTTACTATTTTTTTTGCATCAAATTTAGTAAGAGAAATAAAGTTTTCACCTATCCGCTGAATATAAATTTCATTGAAAAATTCATTCTCAATTACTGAACCAAATATATCGAAAAATTCGTTATATTCATTCTTTTCTAAAAATATACCATCAATTTCAATTATAAGTAATTCACTGATGCATTCTCTACAGAATTGCACATAATAATTTTCAGTTTCGATTTCATATAAACTCTTTTTATATAGTTCGTTAATAAAATCTTGTTTTATTTGATTAGGTATTGTTTGATACATTTTTTTTGAAAATTTTATCCATTCAACTATATCAAAAAACTTATTTTTTTCCACATTCATAGGTAAATCATCACGCATTGTATATCTGATGTGAATATATCCCTCCTGTTTAATACGCATAAGATTCAATCTAATTAAATCCAAATAAAATTCAATAATTATATTTGAATTTTGTTCATCTAAATTAAAATATTTTTCATTTATAATGTTTTTTAAAATAAAAAGTTCTTGATCTAAATTATATACCCATGCAATTTGATTTTTTGATATAATTCCGCCATTTTCAATATCATTAATCTCATTACTTTTTTTTTGAATATAATAATTAAAAATCAATTTAATTAAGCTATTATAGTGACGTTGCAGATCAATATTATTATCTTCTTGAATTCCACCACGCAATTGCCTAAGATGTAATTCAAGTAAATCAACATCCATTCCATTTTTTTGTTCCTCTTTTATATTTTTCAAAAGCCTTTCATTAATATCATTTATTATATTATTCATCCTCTCTTTATTATTATTCATTTTAAAAATTAATGTACATTTTGCACATTCCATAAAAATTTTGAAAAATAATATAAAATAAAAAACAGCAAAACAATACCAAATGAAATTTAAAATTTTTATTATAGAAATGCCAATTACATTTTCATATATTAACAAAAGCGGTTTATAAAAAATATGTAAAGCTATACAAACTTTAAATATATTATTAGAAATAAATCTATTAAAGCCTCCTAAATAATTATATATATAATAGTCAATAACATTAATTCCCAAATACCTATCTATAGAATTTTCATTAAATTTATATGAAGCTAAAAATTGATAGAAGGCTAATATAACTCCATATACGGTTACTTCGCCTATTATTATTGTAAAAAACGTTCCCTTATCAATATTCAAATTGTTACTAATTATATATTTATAAATAATAGCCAAATAATCCTTTATAAGATTAAATGCTAATATTATTCGTTCCATATACCCCTCCAAAAAACTACTAAATTGTTTAATACATATTTTTAACAAAGCCTTGCTGTTTTAATCACATTTATACAAAATGAACTTTTTTGAGCATCCATTCCCACTTACACAAAATTTCGTTCATTACGAGTATCTTAATTTACAAATTAAAAATAAAATTCATTTCATTTTTATTGAATATAAACTGATCCATTCGACCAATTTACATTCAATAAAAAGAAGAACTAGTCTTCTTTCATATAAAACTCTTTATACCACTCTGCAAACTTTCTTAAGCCTTCTCTTAATGGAGTATGAGGCTTAAATCCAAAGTCTCTTTCTAAAGCACTTGTATCCGCATATGTTACTGGCACATCCCCTGGTTGCATAGCCACTAATTCTTTATGAGCTTCAAAATCATAATCTTCTGGTAATACACCTGCTCTTACTAATTCTTCAGAAAGAATCTGAACAAAATCTAATAAGTTTTCTGGATTACTATTTCCAATATTGTAAATAGCATATGGAGGAATAGGAAGACCATCCTCACCATTCTTCTTTTCTGGTGCTTTATTCATAACTCGAATAACACCTTCTACAATATCATCTATATATGTAAAGTCACGCTTACAATTACCATAATTAAAAATCTTAATCGTATCCCCATTCACTAGTTTATTCGTAAATCCAAAATAAGCCATGTCTGGACGTCCAGCAGGACCATATACAGTAAAGAATCTTAGTCCAGTACTAGGAATATTGTAAAGTTTAGAATATGCATGCGCCATTAACTCATTACTCTTCTTAGTTGCTGCATATAAACTAACAGGATTATCCACCTTATCATCCGTACTATAAGGAACCTTTTTATTCGATCCATATACACTACTACTAGAAGCATATACTAAGTGTTCTACTGGATAATTTCTACAAGCTTCTAAAATATTGTAGAATCCTAACATATTACTTTCAATATATGCATCTGGATTCGTAATCGAATAACGAACACCAGCTTGAGCACCCAAGTTAACAACAATACTAGGACGATACTTATCAAAGATAGAATCAATTAATTTCTTATCAGCCAAGTTTCCCTTAATAAACGTATAATTCGAATAACCAGACAATTCATTTAGTCTAGCCTCCTTAATACGCACATCATAATAATCATTCATGTTATCTAAACCGATAACCTTACATTCAGAATCCTCTTTTAAAATCCTTTTGCATAAATTGGATCCAATAAATCCTGATGCACCTGTTACAAAAATAGTTCTTTTCATTGTTATCCTCCAAATTTAATATAATATCCTTTATTTTTTAGATTCGAAACTTATTTAATATCAACTCTGTTCGTAATATATGGTAATGAGGCATCTTTCTTATGGTGAATTATACCTGGCGAGCCAATCACAACAGAATCATCAGGCACATCAAAATTTACAAAAGTATTTGCCGCAATCAAAACCCTATTTCCTATCACTACATTCCCAACTATAGTTGAATTTATTCCTAAATAGCAATCATCACCAATAGTTGGTGTTCCAACATTTCCAGTTTTACTATTACCAACAGTTGCACCTTTAAGAATAGTAAAATTATTTCCAATTATAGAATCTCTATTAATCGTTATATTATATGGATGTATCATCAATAATCCAGTTCCTATATTTACAGAAAATGGAATTTCTATTCCATATTTATCTCTAAATTTTCTATATTTAAGTTCAAAATATTTTTTTAATATAATCGATTTACAGAATTGATATTTCCTCAAATAAACTATGAATCTAAAAGTTCGATCCACAATAAACTGTTTTACAAGAGCACTTCTACTTCTTACCCCCTTTAATCTAAAGAGGTCATCATATACCCTATTCATGAAAACTCCTTCATCGTTTTCAGACGATATTTAATAAGAAACAATCCACCACATATAGAGTATGATATTACAGATGCAATTGATGCACCGATAAAATCCATATGAGGAATTAATAGATAATTTGCTATAATATTAATAATTACTGAAATGCTTAAATATATACAAGCATTCACTTGATTACCATCTGCAATAAAAATTGGTTGCAATATTTTGAAGAAAGTAAGTGAAATACATCCAAAAAATAAAATTGTTGTAACTAAATACGAATTTAGATATTCCTTACCATATAATAAAGTAATTATAAATTTTCCAAAAACCAACCACCCTAAAATTCCTATTATTGAAATACCTATAGAAATTTTAATTGCTGTATACGCTAAATGACTATCAAAATTTTTCTTTGATGCATCACCAAATAAAACATCTTTAAATGCATCTGGAATCATTAAAAACATCGAAGAAAAGTTAACACCAACACTATAAATACCAGTTGAGTACGCAGTAGACATTTTTCGAATCATTACAGTGTCAACTGAATAATTTAATGAAACTAATAGCATAAGAATCATAGTGATAAATCCTGTACGATATATTTGCCTAAATGTTATTAGATTTAAACATTTCACTGAAGGTTTTAATCTATACAAGAAACATATTAACAAAATTCTAGTTATTTCCATTAAACCATAACAAGTTAATACAAAATTTAATGAAAATGAATTAGTAAAATACAGTGTTGCTAAAAGAATTACGTATAAAACATTAATTGTTACTTGAATAATATTTCTTAACACATTCCTCTCTATCACTGCAATCATTGAAAAAATAAATTTTAATACCGACAATGATGTTAAAACAACAATGACTATACCTTTATTAATAGAAAAAATATGAACAATAAAAGCACCAATCAACAATACCAAAGCACTCTGTAATAAGCCAAGAAAAACAAATATTTCTCTAAATTCATTCTCTCCCTTTTTTCTAAAAGTAGCATATGCCTGCCCTAATCCTAGACTACAAAAGATATATAATACTTCAACTACTTTCATGATATAAGCATAATCACCTTTACAAGCTACACCAAGACCTCTATTAATGAAAATAGTTATTAACAATTCTGTTAAGATAACAATTGCTTTACATCCAATAGCTATCCAATAGTCTCTTCTTAAACTCACCTACTGCATCCTCACTTTATCTTTTTTTGACAATTTTTCTGCAATCAAAACCACAAATAAGACCAGTCCAATTTGTTTTACAATTGCTGATAAAATAGTACCTAAATCCATTCTGATAGCATAAATTGTGACAGTTATAAAATAGAGATATGTTGCATACCAATAAACACTTTTACACGCTCTTTTGTAAAAAAAACGAATTAAAGCTCCAATTATGACTGAAATGAAAATAACTCCTACTACCCCACCTATAACATAACCTTCACCTATTATGGAAAAACCATATTGTACAGTACGCCCTGCATAAAATAAATCAGAAAACCATGAAGATGCGCTTTGTATCTTTGTAGTAAAAGCCGATGCTATATCTAAAATATATCTTTCAAGGCCAAGACTATGTGACATTTTTTGAGATATAACAATTTGTAAATTTGTGCTAGCAGCTTCAAATTCACCTGCAAACAACTTAGAAATCATACTTTCTGAAGAGTCATATATTAATCCTGATGATAAAAAATATTTGTATTTATCCGATAAAATTAAAATTGCAATTCCTATCGGTGCTAATAAGAATATATGAAATCGTTTTAACTTGCCGATGTAAAATAAAAAAATTACAGTTATAATTAAAAATCTAAATACAAAATCTCTTTCTCCAGAAAATAGAGTAATTCCAAACAAGGGTATTCCAGTAATAATAATTGTTTTTAACGATACATGTTCATTTTTTTCCCAATCACAAATCATTAAAAGTGAATAAAGCATTGTTAAAAAAAGTGGTAATCTAAATAAAATAAGAAGAAGAGAACTTCCGTTTTCATAAATACTAGCTTTTCCTCCTAAACCACTTTTTGATAAATAAACAGCAACACCTAATAACGTCATCACGAGTCCAATATATAATATTTTATTAAACAAACCTAAATTTAATGTATTATTCTTTTTATCCAATATTTTATATTCTATTTTTTTCGGTCCTATTACTAATAGAATAACAAACATAGCTAACAATTGTATTTCAATTAATTCTTTTGTGTAAATTGCTCTTAAGTGTGTATTCCCATCACATGTAAGGACTGGCAACCCGATGCTATAGAGACAAAAAAAAGCAGAAAACCAGGTGTATGGATGCATAAGATCAAAATCACTTACAATAACACATATACCTGAAAAAAATATCATACAAATAATATGATAAATCATATTATTTGTAATCATAACTAAAAATTCTGCAATAAAAAAACAGAACATAATCAATATATATTTTTTTAATATATCTCTTTCTAAGACCATCTTTCACCTCCCCTTTCACATTTTAAACAATATAATATTTTGATTCATTATGAATTGATAAATTCTTCCAAATCTATGAATTTATCATAATATAAAGTATCGTTGCTGATTTCACCATTTCTAGTATACTTTTTAATTAAAATTCCATCTGAAATTTCTTCATGTTCTTTAGCTAATAATAATAACTTTTTATTGAAATCTAATTGTTCAAAAGTTTTTAAATGTTCTTCTTTACACAAATTCATTTCACTAAACTTGACAATAAGATTTTTTTCATTTACACGCGCACATCTTCTTGTCCATTTTTCATATGCTTCTTCTTTTGTTTTGTAATGTAAAAATACAACTTCAACATTATCTTTTAATATTCCAACTGGAACTGAAGTTTGTTCTTTAGACTTCAATATAGAATAATACTTTGATTCTGTAGCATCTACTATTTTTATAGGTGAATGTATAAAATCCTCAAAGTTTTCTAAAAACTTAATATACTCATCCGCAAAAAAATATAATCCTACTGTTGGTGATGTATAGGGTAAATTATACCTTCTATAAACACTCCCCCCCAACAATTATTTGAAATGATTGTAAAATCAGTATTATTTAACTGATTTTTACGTATATCGCATAAAAATTTGTTGCCTATTTTTTCTTGTAATGTAGCAATTTTATCTACAGTAAATCTACGAATAATTGTTTGTTCCATAAATACATTTCCTTCCAATATATTAATACAAAAAATCTGTTCTATTTTTAAGCTTATCATTATTGTTCAAAGTAATAATGTATGGTTAATCATTAATTCTATTCTTTATTTTTTCAAAATAATTATTTCTTTTTAAGTTTAATCTGTCTTCCAAATAATCTTTACTATTTTCAAAATTTTCTATAGCATATCTTTCTAATCCGTTAGACAACATTTCTTCAATTGCTCTAACAATGTCATGGCTCGAACGACACTTTGTTATACATTCTTTGTTCAATAATTCTGGTATTCCCGCTGTATTAGCACCTATACAAGGACAAGCACGACTCATTGCTTCAATAACAGCACGTGGAAGACCTTCTTGCAAGCTTGGTTGAATATAAATATCAATTTTATCCAATTCCTCATACACTTCTTCCAATGTCAACTCACCTTTAAAGATTAATTGATCTGCTACATTCGCTTTTTCTGCTTCGTTAAGCAAATGGTCTTTATTACCACCTCCAACTAAGTGGTAATTTATTCTTATACCTTCTTTTTTTAATTCACCCATAGCTCTTACTACAAATCTTTGTCCCTTTGAAAGTAAATCTATGCTAGCTGTTGTCATAACATCTAGCTCTAATATATTAGAAGGCATTCTTTTAATTCGTTCAATGCGTTTTTGTAATAGATCTTCATTAATTGATTTTATTAATACATTTGAAGCATTGATACTTTCATTTTTGCATGGATATCTATTTTGTAAATATTCTTTTGTAACATAAACTGCATAATCAGCTTTACTGGTTACTGTACGCATTTTTAAATGCATAAATGGTGCAATCAATTTACCAGTTAAACCATGATTCCAATATGGATCCCAACCATCACACATAAGTTCTGCTAAAAACAAAGTATTATTCTTCATTGCTATATCCGCCGCCTTATAAGCTGTGACTGAAGGCAATCTCCCAATTACTAAATCACATTTTTTAATTTTATTCTCAATTTCTTTATTATATCCATTTAATAAAGATTTAGTTAAACTGTTTATTTGGACAATGTCATCAATAAAATCTACTTTAATTAATCCTTTTTCAAGTTTATCTAAAGTTACGAATCTTGAACATAAAATCACTTTTCCAAATGCATCAGAATATCTTTTATATATAGAATATGCTTTTGATGATAAATAATAATCATTTTTATAAATATGACATCTAAATTCAGAAGCTATTAAAATCTTCATTTTCATTCCCTCTAAATATTTTTGAAATCTCAGATAGATAAATATTTGTTACAATATTTCTATCGAACTCATTTTCCATTTTAATACGCGCTTTTTTACCCATATTCTCTTTGTTTTCATATGGTAAATTAATAAATTTTTCTACAGAATCTATCATAGAACTTACATTTTTAGGTTCAAATAAATATCCTGTCATGCTATCTTCAATACCTTCTCTAACACCTGGTATATTAGATCCTAAACAAGGTCTTCCCATTGCACTATGTTCCAAAACAACATTTGTCATCCCTTCATAATAACTAGGATGGATTACGGCATGACATTGTTCTATATAAGGTTTCATGTCCATTTGAACGCCACAATATTCAACAACATTTTCTTTTTCTAAATTTTTTATAATTTCTCTATAATAGTCATCATCAAAATCACCAAAAATTCTGAAAATAACATTTTGATATTTCTTCTTTACTTGTTTTGCGCATTCAAGAAATTCATCAATTCCTTTTATTTTAACAATGCGAGCTACATAATTAAAGATAATAAAGTCATCTTTTTCTGGATATTTTGTATATTTAAATTGATTAATATTAACACCTGATCCAGGTATATCTCTATAATGTACTTTATTTTTTAGCAATTTATTAACAATGTCACGTTCATATGTATTCTGATACATCATACAAGATGCATGAGACCAGCCAATTTTATATAATATCTTCATAAATATATCAAAAATACCTTTTGTTTCAATTAATCCCGCATTATTTACAATATATGGAACTTTTAATTTGTCACAAACATATCCAGCATAAATTGACGGTTTAGCTGTATACGTCAAGACAATATCTGGTTGTTCTTTTTTTATTAATTTTTTATATTCACTGATCAAAATTAAATCATTAAATATATTTTTACCTCTTCTATCAATAGAAAGATCAATGAAACGACAACCTCTATCAGTGAAATAATCAATCTTTTTTCCATAAGGACATACTAATACGACTTCATAATATTCATTTAATTTAAGAATCAATTCACTTCGAAAATTATAAAAATTATTATCCTTTGGAGATATTAGCATAATTTTTTTCATTAACTTAAATCTTCCCAATTCTTTACCATTTCATAAAATGGTTCTAAATCATGTTCGTTATAATAAAAACAACAATTAGCATTTTTAAAATCGGCAAGCCATTCACCAGGTGTAGATAATCCTAATTCCATTCTTTTACCATAATCTATTGGTTCAACCATAGCTGTAAATCCTTCAGGAACTTCTTTATAGTTATCAGCACTTATGTTATTTTCCAACATACTTTTTACCCAAATGTATGGTAAAGGCATACCAGCTGCAGTTGCTGCATAGCTCCATGTAGAATTTCTAAAATTGATTTCCAAAAAATATGGAACATCGTTTTTATCTACTAAAAATTCAACCTCAAAAATACCTTCAAAACCAATTTCTGCAAACATTCCTTCAATAGATTTTTTCATTGACGCATCATGTAAAGACTCACATCGCATATATGGACTGTAATAACCTTTAATTGGATACACATATGTTGATTTAATTGCTAATAATGTACTAGTTCCCTTATTAACAGTACATCCTTCAAATGCAATTTCAGTTTTCTTTTCTACATATTCTTGAATTAAAATGACATTACTAGTTATATGTTTATACGCTTCAACTAACTCAGCTTCATTATTACAAATAAATACATCTGATTTCCATCCGCCAGCATTTGGATTAATATCTTTAGTAATAACAGGATATTTCAATCCTTCTGGAATTTCACCTACATTAACAACAACAGATTTAAGAACATTTAAACCATGTTGTTCAGCAAGGTCTAATATATTCTTTTTATCCATATATTCCATAATTCTTCCCTGTGTATTGTTTGCATTATATGTAATAAATTTATCTTTTACTTCATCTAAATGTAAATCAAAAAATCCAGTTGTTTTATCATCTGAAAATAATACAAATGGCTTTTTACCACTTTTATATATTTCGCCATAGTTATCCATTAATACTTTATATCCTTCTTCAATAGTATCAACAGCATGAACTTTTTCAACATACTTGCTCTTTGTTCCAAGTTCAACTCTATGCTTTACTGCAATATAAATAGGATTAATGCCATTTTCTCCCAAACTTCTAATTACACCTAAAGGATTATAATGATCAATCGCAAATACTATAATTAAATGTCCATTATACATAAAATACCTCTCTCTTTTTATTTTTTATTTCCTACTTCTTCATGATATACATTCTTCCCGCTTATAACCGGAGCAATAATACTAAAGAATGTTTTTACATCTAATAACAAACTCATTTTATCAACATAATCTGCATCCATAGTAAATTGTAAATCTCGATCTGATGAAGATCGATACTCTATGTCTACTGTACAAAACATACCCGGCAATGCGTCATATCTACGAACATACTTTTCATTGGATTTATATTCTTCAAACTCTATAGGTAATATAGGTCTAGGTCCAATAATTGCCATTTCACCTTTAATAATATTAAACATTTGAGGCAATTCATCTAGACTTGTTCTTCTTAACATATTTCCAACTTTAGTTATTCTTACATCATCTGAACGAGTAGCAACACCACCCATTTCATAAGCATGATTGCACATTGTTCTAAATTTATATACTGTAAATACTTTTTGATTTTTACCTAAACGTTCTTGTTTAAATAAAACAGGTCCTTCACTATCAAAATGTATTAATAATGCAATTATTGCCATTGGAATGCAACAAATGATCAATCCAATAATTGATAAAACAGTATCTATAATTCTTTTACCAACCAATCTATACATTAATCAAACTCCTACTTTGAACTCATCTTTGTTTTAATATCATAAACAATCATAAAGAAAATTAGAATAAATCCTAAATAACCATTTAGTCCATATAATACATTTACTAAACCTTTATACGGAATAAAGCAGGCAACAATACAACCTAAAATACCCGCAACAATAGTTATAAGTTTATATTCTTTTGTTCCTTCATGACAGATTTTTCTAACTCCAGTCCATAACAATGGTACAGCAGACGTATAGATTCCAGCACAAATAACAATAGCAAAAATCTGTGCCACAATTGGAGAAATCTGTTTTGCAAGTTCTAAAGCTGGAATGTCAGATGCTGCAGTAACGTCAACATGCCCTATCAAAGCTATACAACATATACTTGCTGCTCCAAAAATAAAAAATGTAGATAGAAGCATTCCGATATTGACATCTTTTAATTTGTTTTTAGCACCAATTTCTGCTAAAAAAGCTGCAAACCATAAGATTACAAATCCACCATATGATGCACCTGAAGCGATAGGATTTCCATTTCCCACCTGCTTCATCACATTCGTATAATTTCCTGCATCAACACTAGCCATGTTAGATGATAAGCTAGGTAACCCTGTAATTGCTGTTATGATTGAAACAAATAAAATCATAATGATAATAATAGGACCGATTTTACTTAAAGTATTCAATATCCCATCTAATCCAAAAATAACAGTAGAAATTACTAGAATAGTTAATAAAATAGCACCAACTCCAATTGGTAAACCCCATTGCTGAGAAACAGTTGAATTAGCTCCTCCACACATAACAACAAAACTCATATAACAAAATAGTGCAGAGAAATAATCAAAAAACTTTGCGGCTAAATTACCAAATTTTTGTCCAAATACACCGCAGTAAATCCCATAAATATCTCCACCACGTTTTAAATTTAATCTATTTCCATTTGTCGCAAAAGATAAATTTGTATATACATAAATTATCGCAGCAACAATTATTGCTACAATAAATAAAGAGCCATATGATGCTTCATATTGAACGACTTCTTGCATAGTTGCAAAACCAGCACCTATATAAAAAGAAATGCAAGCTCCACAAAATCCTAAAATTGCTAATATACTAATACTTTTTTTCATTTAAAAACCACCTATTAAAATACCTGAAATACACATTCAAAAGCTTCTGCATAATTACTGCCAGATTGAGCACCTCTATATGCTGCTAAACCTTCTAGTGCTTCATTTGAACGTGGATGTGGATAAGGACGCATTACCCCCTTATACATTGATAATGCTTTGATTTTTAAATCAATCCCTGTTTTACCTACTTCTACAAAGTAATTTGGCATAAAACGATTAGCTGAAGAATCAAATGACCACTCTGTACTAGAAAGTACTTCCATATATAGTAGTTGTTTTAATTGAGGAAGATTTTCTCTTCTTTGAAATAATCGACTTGCTGCTTGTACGGCATAAGAGGTTTGAACATGATCATTATTTGTATCTGAAGGATGATGAGTAATAATCGCATCAGCTGAAAAATCTTCTATACACTTCTCTACAAATTGCACTAAATCCAAGTGTGCAACTGTATTCATCTTAATATTAGGAAAGTTTGCATGATAGACTTTATTAACTCCTAACAAGTTCAACGCCTCTTCTTCATCAGAACTTAATGTAGAAGATAAATCTTTTCTAACTGCAGCCTGAGACACCATAATCGCTACTGCTACATTGTGACCTTCTTTAATTAATTTATGAATTGTAGCCCCTGCTCCTAGTACTTCATCATCGGGATGTGCTACTACTATCAAATAATTCATATTTTTTACTTCCCTTCTATGCTACTTGCTTATTTATTTCTTCTGGTCTTCTAAATGTTGGTACAACACTTCTCAATGCTTCTCTAGCATCATTGTCATCTTCGTTTTCAATGGCTTTTTTAAGTACTTGAAGTTTTTTATTTATTTCTTCTTTAGAAAGTGGTGTATCCTTTTCAATGAAGATCAAGTCGTTATCTGTTTTTGTTAGTGTATCACTCTTAATTAAGAGTTCCTCAAACAATTTTTCTCCAGGACGTAATCCTGTTTCAATAATTTCAATATCATGTGCACCAGATAGTTTAATCATGTTTTCCGCTAAGTCTAGAATCTTAACCGGTTGTCCCATGTCTAATACAAACAGTTCTCCATTATTGGCCATAGCTCCTGATTGTAGAACTAATTGACTTGCTTCTGGAATGGTCATGAAATAACGAATGATTCTTTTATCTGTTAATGTAACTGGTCCGCCTTTGGCAATTTGTCTTTTGAATAATGGAATTACACTTCCTGCACTTCCTAATACATTGCCAAAGCGTGTTGCACTGTATTTCACATGTCCATACATACTTGCAGACTGTACCATCATTTCACACATACGTTTAGTAGCACCCATTACATTGGTTGGGTTCACTGCTTTATCTGTAGATACCATCATAAAGCGTTGTGCATGATATTTTTCACATAGTTCAATTAAGTTCTTTGTTCCAAATACATTATTATAGATAGCTTCAACACAATTGTGTTCCATTAAAGGTACATGTTTATGCGCAGCAGCATTGATAATGATTTGAGGATGATATTGTTTAAATACCTTTTCTAATGCTTTTTTATGTGTGATTGAACAAATTTCAATCTGAAGATTAATTGCATTACCATATGCAATCTTTAATTCTTGTTGTACATCATAAGCACCATTTTCATAGATATCTAATATAATGATTTGTTTAGGATTCATCTTAGCTAATTGTCTACATAATTCAGATCCAATAGATCCTCCACCACCCGTAATTAAGATGACTTTATCTTTATAATATGCATACGTTTGTTCATTTGTGACAGCTAGTGGTTTTCTGAATAATAATTCTTCAATATCAAACTCTCTTAAATTACGTTTGCTTCCTGCAGTATATAATGTTGGATAGTCATATACCTTTACTTTATATCCTGCATTCTTATAATGATTGTATAAACATTTCTTTTTATTTACATCCATATTCGGAATTGCGAATACAATTTCTTGTACTTCATAAGCCTTTAACTTATCCAATGTAGTTTCATCTGCATACCAAACAGGAATGCCATTCACTTCTCTTCCTACTTTTGTTTTATCTATATCAATAAAACAACGAGGTACATATACTGCTTTTTCATCATTTACTAATTCTTCGGCAAAACTAGCACCTACTCGTCCTGCACCGATAATCGCAATCTTAATTTTTTGAACTTCTTTATCCGTTCCTGTCGTTAATCCAGAAAATCGATATAATAACTTACTTAAAAACTTACCCTTTGATGTTTCATTATTACTATATAGATACGCATAACGGTAAATCATACGAATACTAATTGCACCTAATAAATTGACACAAACTAAACTCAATGATCGATCAAAGGTGATTCTTTCAATCGGTAATGTAGCTTGTAGAATAATCAATAGAATAAAAGCAAGCGCATCCGAGAAAATCAAGCGAATATATCCTTGAATACCACCATAACGCCAAATCTGTCCGTAAATCTTGCCAATTAATCTACAAATGAATATACAAACGAAACATAATATAGATAATTGTAAAGAACCCGCGTTTGTTAGGTTTCCATTACCTCCATATATCCATAGTAATAATATAGAAGCAATAATATAAACAATGACATCATAAACAACTAAAGGCCAACGTGTATTACTCTTTTTTAAATTCTTACTCATGTAAATCCCCATTTCATTAAAAAAGACTCGTGAATTACGAGTCTTAAATTTTCAACCCAATTGTCATAACCTAGATACAGTTTCCCCTACCCATTTACCATAAATAGATGAACAGTTCAATCTAAGTGCGGAAAGCCAGCTACTTATAATCTTACCTAAATGTATCTTTCTATAACCTATAAAAGCTATATTTAAGTTATAACTAACACTTTTCTCTCGAAAGTTTCTTTTAAATATTAACCATAATAATAGCCATTGTCAAGTATACCTAAATCGGCAAAATGTTAATCATAATCCTTTATATACGATACATTAAGGAGATTTTAATTATATAGTATATGTAAATATATCTCTTTAAAATGTAATGAATTGTTAAATACATGTAAAGCAAAATTGTTTACGAACTAAAATTAGTTTGAATCTTAAATTTTATAACCATTCAATACTATACCCCATTATAAATTGTAAGCGATACCATGAAATTTAGATACCTTTAAAAAGAAACATGAATATAGCAAACAAACTCAACATGAATAACATTGAATAAGTGAATCTATTTGTAACTGTAGCTGTCTGTACTTCATTAGTTTTAATTGGTGTTTCTTCTTTCTTATCTATTTCTTCTGCAGCACCCGCATGCTTTGTCTGTTCTCTATTTGCTTCCTTCTTTTCTAAAATACTAAATATATCATTCTCAATGATATCATACTTATAATTCTTTGACTTACTTTGTACTGTGAGTTTATAATCACCTATATCTTCCCCTGGTTCTCTTGATAAGATATATTCTCCATATTCAAAACTAGGATCTTCTTGACCATAATATTTATAAAGTATATCCAATTTCAATGGAACCGTTTTAGGAAGAATCGTTACTTTGAAAGGAACCGATTCATAATATCGTTCATCCAAATCAAACGCTACTGTATAATCACCAACATCCTTTAATAAGATTGGTTCAACCTGATCTATATCACTATAAATCTTAATTCCATCCTCACAATAAACATATTCAACATCTGGATGAGTTATCTTAGTCTTTAAAACTTCAACATCTTTAACATTCTTTGGTTCAAACTGAAAGTCATAATTTCCATCATAATCATCTAAAGAGAAAAAATCACCATCAGTATCTATTCTCAACTTAAATTCAAAATCCCCAACATAATCACACAAATATTTCTCTTCTTCCGGATCACTTTCTCTCCAATCCTTATTGTAAGTAACCCTTACTGGTACTTTCTTAGGATTGATTTTAAATAAAATCGTTTCTTCATCACTTGTCAGTGCAATATATGTACCACAATCCGTTGGAGCTTTGTCAAGTAATACTCCAGCTATTGTGTAATACTTAGCTGCATTTACAACCTCAATCTTTTGACCTGTATATTCAAAAGATAAATCAACCTCCTTGGCATGTATATTCATTGGAATACATGCCATAAATAACACCAATACAACACCTAATAACCGTTTCATATAATATATTCCTTTCTATAGGTGAACCTCTGCATTCACTATATCAAAGAATCTAACTTGTTACCAGTTGTTTTATGTATTTGTTAAATAATTATGTTATTATTCTTTATTAAAGGTCTATTTCACTATTTTAAATAATATTAAGTATGATTGTCATTCAACAAAAAATCGTAATAAAGGAGCACTTGCTCCTTTATTGATTACTGTCCAGATAACAATTGAAGATGAGCAACCGGTTTTACATCATATTTTTCAATAATCTCGCGCCTTTTTTCTTCACTTCTACAATCCATAACTTTACCTCTCTTTTATTTCAACAAATCTGCTAAATAAAGTTCATCTTTTTTATGTTTACCTTTGAGTTTTTTATATTTTTGTATCGCATCTACAAGTAAATCCATTCTACCTTCATAATAGTCCCGAAAAAAAGCAGTGCTATTATTATAGCGATTCTTATTATAAATCACATTTTCTTTACAAAAAGATTTTGGACTTTTTTTAGATTTTTCTTTTTCAAATTTGGAATTTAACTCTTCTGAAATAATCAACAGCATCTCTAATTCAGGCTTGGTACAATATTTTTTTACACATGTAATCTTCTTTTTATAAACTTTTGAAATTTTTAATTCATCATTTAATTTATCGCCAATTCTCAATACCTGGACTTCTCCTGGATACAGATTCAGCGCAGCCTTTACAGTAGGGTTGCTTTCAATTTGCCTAGCATGATAAGGTACTAAGTTTAGTAAGTCATCTTCAGTAAAAATCAATTTATCATGTTCCAATAGCATTCGAATAATTTCAAGTTCATTTGGACCTTCGCACATAATTAGATATTTCATTTCATCAATTCCTTTTTCAATGCCATTAGGTCATTATAATTCACAGATGTATCAAACGCATTATTATAAAATTGACGACTTTTTAAAAGTTCGGGTCGGATATTATAAGTTTCATACATATTATCCAATCGAATCTTATCCTTTGATTTTGCAATCCAAATATTATCTTGGCGATTAAACAAATCTAAAACTTCACAATAATGTGTAGTAAATATCAAAGTCGCTGATTTTTTATTTACAGTTTTATCTTTAAATAAGCTAATCATATTCTCTACCAACGTTTTATGAAAATGATTTTCTACTTCATCTATTAAAAGATCAAAGCCATTTTCCAGTGCAGCAACCACAAAGACATATTGCAAAATCCCCTTTGTCGTACCACTCGAAAGCATATAGAATAATTCTGAATCTGTTAGTTGTTTTTCAAGACCTTGAAAAATCAATTTATAACGTTTTTCATCCAACATTTCTAAATTTTGGATTTTATCATCAAAAATCTTAATAATCTTCATCAAAACTTCATTTGAAATTTTATAAGTCTTTATAGCTCTAAACATCATTCTATACGTATCAGCACCCATTCCATCACTATTAAAATACATAGCACGATTTACATTTTTCTTTAAAACAAAGAATACAATCGATGTATCCTGTGGAAGCTCTGTTAAATTAGTAATTTCATTAAATCCATCATCCAAATAAATATCTTTAACTTTTGATTTATAATACTTCTTTTGATAAATATGCTGCTCAGTAAAATTCACATTTCTTCCTAGATTAGGATTTGTTTTTAAAATCGTATTATATTTATAAATAAAACCCTCATGATAGAAAATAATTTCTAATTTTACATGATTTAATGCATAATATTTATCCTCTAAACGAAATTCACTAAGAATAGAATAGCAACATTCCAACAGCTCTATCGCAGAAGTTTTACCCGATGCATTTTTACCAACAAAAGCTACAGTATTAAACACATACAAATCTTCTGCAATTTCTTGTAATTCATATTCCTTATCTTCACTGGACTTCTTAGACTTTGCCACTAAATCAATTGTAAAGTCCTCACAACAATTTTTATAATTTGTTGCACAAATTCTTAATAACTTCATGAAATACACCTTCTTTCACCACCTATATTATAACAAGTAAAAAGCTTTTAGAACAATTTTTTTGTTCTATTTTCTATATAATCACATATTTATGAAGTATTCCATGGTTGCGGAGCCACCCAATCCATGAAAATAGAGCCTCCGAATCCATTTTGACAGAGCCACTAAATCCACGAAGAGAGCCACTTCAATTTATGAAATGACTCTCATTTTTTATTATTTGATTTTTGAATAATCCTCTCGAAGTAAACTGGTTCAAAAGTCAAGGACAAATATCTGACAGTTCTTACTTTCTAAAAGTTCGTTGTAGCTGTTGGTAGCATCTAGCATTACAAAAGACTTTGATTCAAGACATTCACCAAATATTAATAGATCTATGGATGATGGCTTGCCATAATTTAATGTTCTGGCAATTGTATGACCGAATCTCTGTATTGCAGTGATTATACATACCTTCTGATTAGACACCCCTCTTTTTGTAGCAGGTGTTCCATTCCATCAATCTTAGTTTCTTTATGATTGTATGAAGTATACTTTTCATCCATTTCAACTTCATTTGGGATGTTACTCAGTTTTTAAACTACCAATAGTTTATGACGCATATTAAAAACATTATGTTCGTTTTCATTGATTTTAGCAGCCATTTCTTTAAGAGATACACCATTTAAAGCTTATTCCATTTGAATTAGTCTTGGTGAGAATAAAAAGTAAGTTGACCGCGGTCCACAACAAAACATTTGCTTACCAGAATTTGCAAAAACAGGCTTAACCAAACGAGGATGATAACTTCCGCATTTAGGACAGTATTCAAAATGATAAGTATCCATTTTACTGTTTGTATCTAAAAAGTCTATGATTTCACGATCAATCTTTTTAATTTGAAAAGATTGTAAAGCAGCAATAGTATCTTGGTTTAAATATTTTGAAGTTCTTGTCATAAGTGTAGTCTCTCTTTCGTTTACACTTATACAATAAACTTTAAATAGACATCAGTAATGTCAGTTATATTAACAAGTCACCAATGTAACGATTAAGCCTTTAATTATATAATATATGTAAATATATCTATTTAAAATGTAATGAATTGTTAAATACATGTAAAGCAAAATTATTTACTAAGTAAAATTGATTTAAACCTTAAATTTTATAACCAATCAATACTATAACCCATTATAAATTGTAAGCGATACCATGGAATCTAGATACCTTTAAAAATAAGTATGAATATAGCAAACAAACTCAACATAAACAGCATAGAATTGGTGAATCTATTTGTAACTGTAGCTGTCTGTACTTCATTAGTTTTAATTGGTGTTTCTTCTTTCTTATCTATTTCTTCTGCAGCACCCGCATGCTTTGTCTGTTCTCTATTTGCTTCCTTCTTTTCTAAAATACTAAATATATCATTCTCAATGATATCATACTTATAATTCTTTGACTTACTTTGTACTGTGAGTTTATAATCACCTATATCTTCCCCTGGTTCTCTTGATAAGATATATTCTCCATATTCAAAACTAGGATCTTCTTGACCATAATATTTATAAAGTATATCCAATTTCAATGGAACCGTTTTAGGAAGAATCGTTACTTTGAAAGGAACCGATTCATAATATCGTTCATCCAAATCAAACGCTATTGTATATTCACCAACATCCTTTAATAAGATTGGTTCAACCTGATCTATTCACTATAAATCTGAATTCCATCCTCAGAATAAACATATTCAACATCTGGATGCATTATTCGAGTCTTTGCAATTTCAACATCTTTAACATTCTATGGTTCAAACTGAAAATCATAATTTCCATCATGATCATCTAAAGAGAAAAAATCACCACCAGTATCTATTCTCAACTTAAACTCAAAATCCCCAACACAATTACACAAATATTTCTCTTCATCAGGATCATTCTCTCTCCAATCCTTATTATAAGTAACCTTTACTGGCACTTTCTTAGGTTTGATTTCAAATAGAATCGTTTCTTCATCACTCGTCCACGCAATATATGTACCACAATCTGTTGGAGCTTTGTCAAGTAATACTCCTGCTGTTGTGTAATACTTAGCTGCATTTTCAACCTCTATCTTTTGACCTGTATATTCAAAAGACAAATCAACCTCCTCAGCATGTATATTCATTGGAATACATGCCACAAATAACACCAATACTACACCTAATAACCGTTTCATATAATATATTCCTTTCTATAGGTGAACCTCTACATCCACTATATCAAAGAATCTAACTTGTTACCAGTTATTTTGTATATTTGTTAATTTTTACGGTTAATTGCTTTATAAAAAGGTTATAAGCTATAATCAATCAATTTTAAAATTACAATAACCCATTTATTAATAACTCTAGAAAATTAGGTATTATTATTTTTATCTTTTCTAACAGTAAACAAATTTGGCCATAGGCATACCTTTAAATAAAGTATTATTCGGTGAATGAGCTTGTAATTTAGATTAAATGTTTTAAAATTCTTTTCATCTTAAGCCGTATATTAGCTCAGATAATACAGTGTTTTGGCTTAATCATTTCCCCCTATTCGTTTATGGCCAAAATCGTTAACTGTTAGATTATCTTTATAAACAATTGGCTTTAGATATTGTAATATCTTTCCTAATGATTGATAAACACAATAACAAATTAAACCTACTACAAAAATCCCTATGATCCACATTAGATATATAATAGCAAACCTTGAAATATTTTTATGTAATAAACTAATCCAATTCACACTATACCATAGGTTATATACAATTTGATTATCATGTATTAAATAAACCATAAATGTTGATGCCCCTAAATAATTAATAATATGATTATTAGGTGTTTTCATTCTTCTAAATAATTCGAATATACATATAGATAAAGCCAAAGGTACAATTTGATTATTTAAATACCCTGGTATATATTGAATAAACTGATTTCCATTATTAGCATCATACGCTAAAATACCACTTAATGTGTTTATATAGAAATTACCAATAACCAAAACATTTATTAGCAAAATGAACATAATTATTACCCATAATCTTAAAGAATCAAAAGGATTATGTTTTCTGATATAACCTCCTAGTGAATATGCAAAAATTCCAGTGCATAATATTTCTAATCCATTAGCAATACTAGCAATAAAACCTTCACTCCATGAGAATTGTAAAAGTGCAAATATAGCAAATAAAAACATTAAATAATTCTTCTGATTTAAATTTTGTAAGTATTTATTTAAAAATAATTTTGCTATAACTATTATTGAGAAATAATATCCAATGTACCATGCAATATAATTAAATGAGTTGAATTGTAATAATTTTAAAGATATTCCTGTAACATAGTAATAAGAATATATTGATACTAAGCCAAGAATCAAAGCTGCAAATCCGAGTGCAATTGACGGCTAATTCGGTGCGCCTCTAGCGGTCATACCGGTTTCGGATGACGTTTGAATCGGTGCAACATGACGAACAACCGGTGTAATAGGACCTCCTTAATGCTATAGTTTGACTGTAGTGAAAGGAGGTCTTTTTGTATGCAGAAAAGCACTACAATTATTGGTGTTCTTGAAATGTTAGGAGATGGCTTCTCTTATAACGACATTCGTACGAGATATGCGATTGGTAACAGCACTATCACTGACATTAACAAAAAGTTTAAGACAATGGATGTAACTCTTAAACAACTTCATTCTATGACACCAAAAATGGTTGAACAAATGTTCTATCCAAACGCACATCCTAGAAAGGAAGCTCCGTTACCGGATTTTGAGAAAGTCTATAAAAAGCTTACAGATAAAAATTCCAGGGCGAATCTCTATTTTATTTGGATTGATTATAAAAAGTTATATCCAGATGGCTATCAGTACACACAGTTTAAACATTACTTTAAACAATGGCTTGATGAGAATCATTTGGAAAGTAATCTTAGAATGGCAATCAATAGAGTCCCTGGTGAAATTATGTATATAGACTGGGCTGGAGACACCTTGGATCTTGTATATACTGATGTTCCTGGTGAACTTCAGACGGCTCATTTTTTTACAACAACATTAGGTGTAAGTAGTTACTGCTTCGTTATGGCGTTCCCAAATGAACAGACACCAAACTTTCTTCAGGGTACGATAGAAGCTTTAAACTTCTATGGTGGTGTTCCTAAAATTCTGAAGCCAGACAATACAAAGGCGGCTTCTATCAAAAACACAAAAGATGTATTGATTTTAAACAAGGTCTATGAAGACTTGCAGGATTACTATAATACTGTAATTGTTCCTGCTCCTCCGTTAAAACCGCGGGCAAAACCTTCGGTTGAAAATAATGTCAGATGGATAGAAACACATCTTTTGGAAAAATTGAAAGGACGTCGTTTTTCCAGCTTTTCAGAACTGAATACTGAAATATCCATAATCACAGATGAGTTGAACAATCGAGAATTTTCTAAAGGAAAAGGAAACAGAAAAGAAGTGTTTGATAAATATGACAAGCCTGCTTTAAAGCCACTACCACATGAATCTTTAAAGCCATATACATATGTAATCAAAACAGTTCCTAATAATTATCATATTTAATGCGAAGCTTTACATTAAATATGAAATGGAAAGTCAGACAAAATTTAAAGTCACAGACTAATATTAAGTTGCCATACACATTAATACGTCAATAACTTTACATTTTATTCTTTTATATTATAGTGATTGAAGCCATTCTAATAGAGTACTATCAGAATGCCATAGAGGTACATCTGCTTTAGTTATTTCAGGGCAGACAGCTTCTATTGCTTTTCTTTTTTGTTCACTATCACATCTTGCATAAATTTCTGTTGTAGAAATTTCAGAATGTCCAAGAAAATCTCGGATATATATCAACGGTACTCCTGCTTGCAGCATGTGCATGCTTTTACTGTGACGTAGTCCATGTGGTGATACGTTTTTTGGTATCAAAGATGGTTGTTTTTGCTTCGCAAGATTGACATATTTGCTAAGTATGTAAGAAATACCTGCTCTAGTAAGTTTATCCCCATTTCGGTTATAAAATAAAGGTACTCCCTGCACACCTTTGTGATTTGGATGGAAAATGTTAATGTATTTTGTTAAAAGTTCTGCTGTATTATTCATTAATGGTATAATTCGCGTTTTTTGCCCTTTTCCTGTTAGTCGAAGTGTTGAAGGTTTTTCTGCTCGAAAATCATTAATACATAAATCTGCTATTTCTTGTACACGTGCAGCACTATCATACATAAGACTTAATAATGTAAGATCTCTTATTCCTTGTTTGGTTGAGGTATCGACAGCGTCAAGAATTGACTTTATACCATCCACTGTAAGATATTCTATATTATGGTCTGGTTCTTTCTTTCTAGGTATAGATAATATTTGTTGACATTGATATATATAATCAGGTGTCTGCATTTGTATATACGAAAACAGGGATTTTATTGCAGCTAACCGTATATTTCTCGTAGAAACACTAGATTTACGCTCAGTCTCAATCCACTCTAGAAAATCAGAAATCAATTCGCTACTAAGTTGTGGAATATCAACGACATCAGGACTTAGATTCTTACATTCCTTTAAATATTTTAAGAGAAGCATATATGTATCACGTTTAGAAGCAATCGTATTATAGCTAACGCCTTTTACTCCTGGCAAAAATTCGATAAGGTACCTACTCATATACCTAGCAAAATTTGTTGGTTTCATGACTGCACCTCTGGTATTACTTTAGAGCATAACTTTTCTACTGTATGAATAATATCTGGATAAATTTCAGCTGTCATTTTTAAATACTGACTAGTTGCAGCCACAGATTCATGTCCCATATATACTGATAGAGCGGGAAGCATATTTGTAAGATCTGTTTTATTATAAGAAGCAGCCTGTAAAACATGGCAACAATGCGTATGTCGGATATCGTGAATTCTTGGACCATACCCTCGTCCGGCATGTTTAATTCCAGCTGTCACCAAGATTTCACGAAAACGTAAATATATATTATGATGCGAGCAAGGTTCTCTTGTTATACCTACAAACAGATAATCTTCAGGCAAATACATTGGATGCATTACTGCACAGTATTGTACCAAAATCTCTCGCATACTTTTTGAAATAGGTATTAAGCGGTCTTTATTTAATTTGGCACTTTCAATAAATAATGTACCATCAACAAGATTCACATTTTTCAGTTGGAGCTTTAATGCTTCCATCACTCGCATGCCAGTGCAATAGAGAAGTCTGATCAAAACTGGCATAACTAAATGCATAGTTGACCGTCTATTTGGATAAACCCGATTACTGGCATCAAAAATTCGATCCATTTCTTCATGGGAAAATATATATGCTGAATACTTTGATTTTCTTTGTTGGATATATTCGAGATTTACAGGTATATATGCTTCATAACCTGACGATATCAGATAAAGTGCAAATTGTCTGATACAACTAACACGTTTTATATGACTGCTTCGTTCGGATTCATGTGGTTTTTTTGTACACCAGATATCTGATAATTCTTTTGTGATTACTGGTGCTTCGATATTTAGTGAACAACATAGAGAATCAAATTCCTTCAAAATTGCTACCTCAGATTCATACTTGTATCCTGCAACTCTTTTATAATCAATGAAGTCTTGTATAAGTTCTGAAAATATACTGTTATATTTAACGTTTTTCATATACGCACACCTCCCATCCAGACTCCGGTGAGATCTGGAACTTCAAGAGCCAACTTGCGAAGATGATGCATATCAATCTTTAAATATATTTTTGTAGTATCTGTATTGGAATGTGACAAAGTTTCAGAAATCACAGGAAGTGGAACTTCATTCTCTAACATTGCAGTTGCTAGACTTGCGCGCAATGCATGGGGGCCGTGTCTCTTACCAGAAGCAACTACGACATTTGCATCTCTAAATGCCTTTGTCACCATATAGTGAAGGGATACTGAACTGAGCTTGGTATAAGGCGCCTGCATTTTCAGAAAAACATGTTCATCTTTTACGTTAGGACGTATTTCTTTAAGATATTTTATAATGGCGTTGCCTACGTCTGCAGTTAAAGGAAGTATAGTGAATTCACCTGTTTTTTTGGTTATGAATTCAATTGTATTTTTTTCCCAATGAATATTTTTTAGTTCGAGTCCACATATATCAGAAGAACGCATTCCAAGTCTCACTGCTATTAATACCATAGCGTAGTTACGTGTACCAACAGCACTTGCCCTATTAAAGGAATTAAGCATAGCCTCTATTTCATCTTTTCCATATACAGAAGGAACAGTCTTTCTACATTTAACCGTTGGGACTGCAGATGAATAGTCAGCCGGAAGAATTTCCTTTCTGTATAAATATCTTAATAATTGCCTCATAGTAGATGTGGCACTCTTTAATGTTGGAAGATTTTTACTTATTGAAAGCCATTTCATAAATCCTTGTACGACTTTTGGGGATATATTCGCAAGATCTGATATACTTGAAATCTGAAGATATTCTGAAAAATGATTTAGCGTGTATATATCTCGATTTATTGTAGCAAGCGCTAAATTACATGATTTTCTTTCATCAATAAAATCAGAAAATATGGTTTCGTATGATTCACTAAAATTGAATGGCCAATATGTTTTCTTTCTGTATAAACTAAGACCATCTGCACAATTAACTAGGATACAAATAGCACGCTTACGACGTTTATCTACCGCTCGCAGATTAGCATAATTTTGTTTAGAAGATATGCCATACATTTCTTCTAAAAATATTGTACAGTTTTCCTTATTAAAAGGAAGGTTATGTGTAACTAGATATCTTTCCAAAGAATTCCACGTGCAAGAAAGTTGTTTGATATACTCTACAGTAATACCATCAGCTTTTAGAGACTGAGACGCTGTCTCTATTAATTCAGTCAATGTTAGTTGTTGATCCATAAATTTTTCCTCCTTTAGGTTGATTCTTACAACTCTAATTTTAGAGGATAAAATGTAAAGTCGCCATGAACATCGTACTCATAAATCAAGCATAATTGAAGTTCACTTTACATTTTGTCTGACTTTCCATTTCATGTTGAATATGATAACCATTACTATTCTGTTCCCCATACTTATTATAAACAGGAAATTACATTAAAAGCTTCATATTTCGATATTATTATCTGTGATTCTATGAACCATCTGATCTGTACGCATAAACGTGCTTATAAACCATTTCCAAAATATATAACAAAGGAAGAGCATATGCCTGAGAGCCATCGTTATTACTACCTGGAAAACAAAATGAATGCAGAATCATACAAAAGCTGGGCAAAGAGTTATGGTCCAAATGTTTATGAATTAATTTGTATGGTTATCGGCACATTCCGCTATGAAGAACAGTCTTATAAAAGCTGCAATGGAATCCTTCACTTGTGTAAAAACAATCCAAAAGTATTTTCGGATACAGCTGCCAAGACTTGTCTGGAATCTCATATCTATAACTATACACATTTTAAAAAGCAGCTTTACAATTTGATGAATCAAAAGAAAACAAACCGTTCGGAAACTCTTCCAGAACATAAGAATATTAGGGGTAAATCACATTATGAATAAAACAGAAATCAAAGAAGAACAAACAATCTATATGGATCTATATGAGAAATTAAAATCCATGAAATTTTCCGGCATGGCAGAAGAACTTCGCCTTCAATTAGAAAATCCAAACAGCGATTTAGAATCTTTTCAGGAGCGTTTTGAAAAGTTGGTTACAGCCGAATGGAATCTAAGATACAACAAGAAATTTGAGCGTTATTTGAAAAAAGCTAAACTGAAAATACCTGGAGCAGCATTTGATGAAAAACTCTAGGATCCGGATAGACAACTGGATATACCAACAATCGAAAAGCTGAATACTTGTACATGGATAGATGAAGGAAGAAATCTTGTAGTTACAGGAATGACAGGAACAGGAAAAACATATTACGTGAATGCCTTAGCTATTGCAGCTTTAAAACAATTCAAAGAAGTAAGATATTATTCTGCTTCCAAACTCTTATTGGAACTTAGTGCTCATGAACAAGTGGATGATTCACTTAAATTTTTAGGTATTATGGAAAATATAGCACAAGTAGACCTACTGATTATAGATGATTTTGGACTTATGAATCTAGATGTTGAAAAATGTAGACATCTATTTGAAATTCTCGATTCAAGAGAAAGAAGAAAATCGACAGTGTTGGTTTCACAAATCCCAGTAAAAGAATGGTACGATTTATTTAAGGATTGTACATACGCTGACGCGTGTTTAGATCGAGTTCTATGTAAAGCATATCGATTAGAATTCAAAGGTGAATCACTAAGAAATTAAAAAATTTGATACACCGATTGACCGCTACAGATACACCGATGGTGCGCTACACGCGCACCATTTTTCCGTCATATGCATCCGAGTTGAAATATCAACTTTTTCGAAATTTTTAGTAAATCTATATATTCTTTATGTGCCATAAAATATCCAGATATAATTAAAAAGATAGCATTACCAATCTGTCCCATTGGTGAAATAACAGCAAGTATGCATAACTTATATGAAAAACATGGATAACAAAAAAAGTCATTTCCATACTTATATATTAAATCTAAGTCTGTTAATTGTACATTAATACAATGGTAGAAAATATGATAACAGATTATCATTAGCATTGCTATAATCCTTAATAATTCCATATTTGAATTTCTCTTATTCATGATTAGATCCTCATCTTTTTTATTATTATCACTACGTGAACATGATAAAACTGCATACTTGTTCCGACAAGAATGCAGTTTTATCGAGAATACAAACTTAATTCAAACATCAAAAATAAATATGATGTAAACAATTTGTTTTACTTTAACTATTTAGGATAGAATAATCTCACAAATTCTATCAACATCTTCCAATGATAAATCTGCATACAATGGAAGAGTTAAGACTCTATTACTTATGTATCTAGCCACTGGTGTTTGATCTAAATCATATTTACCATGGAAACAATCAAAACTATTTGTTAATGGATAGAAATATTTTCTAGCACCAATGCCATTTTGTGCTAATTTATCAAACACTTCATTTCTAGTAGCACCAAATTCTTTTTCATCAAATACAACTGGGAAATATGCATAGTTTGATTTTACATCCTTTTGAATTGGACTTAATTGAATTCCAGCTACACCTTCTAAATGGCTACGGTATCTTTCTACCACTTTTCTACGTTTCTCAATTTCTTCATCAACATGTCTTAAGTTGCAGATTCCCATGGCCGCACAGAATTCGTTCATTTTCGCATTTGCACCCACTGCATCCACTGTTTCAGGTCCACGAATACCAAAATTTTTCAAACGATATAAATCTAATCCAAAATCCTTTAATTCATTACCGAAACAAACAGCTCCACCTTCAATGGAATTAAATACTTTTGTCGCATGAAAACTAAAACAAGAAACATCCCCATAAGAACCAATGCCTTTACCTTTGTATGTTTCACCAAACGTATGTGCTGCATCGTAAATCACTTTTAAACCATATTTTTTAGCAATACGATCAATCTCTTCAATGTTACAAACATTGCCATATACATGTACTGGCATAATGGCACAAGTACGATCTGTAATCAAAGATTCCAATTTTGTGACATCCATTGTAAAGTCAACAGGATCAATATCACAGAATACAGGTTCTAATCCATTACGAACAATCGCATGTGTAGTTGATGCAAAAGTAAATGGAGTTGTAATAACCTCTCCTTTTAAATTTAATGCTTGTAATGACAACTCTAAAGCCATATGTCCATTTGTCATTAAATCAATGTTTTCAACATCTAAATATTCAACTAATTCTTCTTGTAATTTTTTGTGTTTAGGACCCATATTCGTTAGCCAATGAGTATCCCACATATCTTTAATTTCTTCACAATACTCTTCATAAGATGGCATTGAGGAACGTGTTACTAAAATATCATTTGCCATATATATCACCTTAATCCTTGTTATTTCTTAATTCAGCAAAACGATTTATTTGCATTTCTTCTTTATAATTTTCAAACAATTTATGAACATCATATTGAGGCTCATAACCAAGTTCTTCTTTAGCGTTTGTAATATCCATTAAGAAGCCTCCACCAACTGGTTTTTCCGGACAATAAACAATTTCAGATTTATTATCTTCTGGTGAAAATACATCAATAATAGCTTCAATTTGTTCTTTTAAAGTAACAGGTTTACCTGTACCAACATTATATACACCAAAGTCACGATTTACTTCTACAGCTTTACACAATTCTTGTGCACAATCATATACATGAACCATGTCTTTTGAATAGTTAGGATCTCCCCACAGTTCAATTGGCTTTCCATTCATAGCATTATCAATCATTTGGTATACCGGTCTTAATTTTTTCACTCCATTTGGATGATAATATTGATATGGACTATAATTATAAATTGTTGGGAATCTAAATACAAAGTATTTCAATCCATATTCTTCATAATAATGTTTCATAAATTCACGCATAGTGTTCTTAGTAATAACATATACAGCATGATCTCCTTTATAACTGAAGTTATAAGGCATATCTGGTTCTAAAACAACTCCTGGTTCAGCACTAAGTGAAATATCAAACACTGTAGTTGAGAATATGATACGATCCGCTTTGACTTTTCTACAATACTCTAAAACATTATATGACCCAATAATATTTGATTGTACATACTCATCAGGATGATATCCTTTCATATATGAAGGAATCGTAGCTGCTAAATCAATAACTGCATAAACATCTTCTTGAGGGAGTTTATCAAAATCTTCTTTTTTAGACATATCTACTGAATAATATGTAATTCCTCTTTTTTCAAAAAAGTCTGTTTTTCTTCTTCCAGAAGCAATAACTTCATACTTTCCTTCAAAATATTCTAAAGCATACTTTAATACGTATGATCCAACGTTACCAGTTGCACCAAAAATTATTATCTTTTTCATTTTAAACCATCCTTTCAAGTATTAATTTACTCATATATTCCATTTCTTCTTCAGAATAGCGTTGATCGCACGGTAACGGCAATATGTTTTTTGCATAATTATATTCAATAGAATCCTCTGAACATTCATTTAATACATTAGGCCATAAAATTGGAATATATATTTTCTTTTGTTGTAATTCTTTTCTAATTTCAGCTCCATTAGCGATAAGTAATGGATACATAAAAGCTCCCCTAGGAGTACAAAGTTGTAATTGATTTATATCTTTAAAAACTTTATTTAAATATTCAAAGTTAGTTGTCCTTTTCTGACCTACATAATCATAGTCAATGCCATGAAGCAAATTATCCGTTAATTTAGACATATATTTTACAGGTTCAACATCAAATAAATCATTGTTTTTAGAACTCTCCAAATAAAAATCACTAGCATTTCTTTCAAAGCGTCCCAAGACAAATCTCATTCTGTTGAATGACTCATCAACCTCTAATTCACGATTCAACAATAAATCTGTATACAAAATAGCTCCATCAGAAACACCAAAGAACTTTCTACAAGTATATAATGTATCTATCCCCTCAATAGGCATTTGAAAATAAGCTTGTGCATTATCTACAATTAAATTTTTGTACTTATCTTTGTAAACTTTAATTTCTTCATTTGAAACTTGACCATAATAATTAATTAAATATAGATATTCATCTTTATTTAACTTAGAATTAAAAATTGGTTTAAAATTTTTATCAATCGAATATGTATCATAGTCAACATTCATTCTTTTACACAAATCTGTTATACAATCACAATTAAATTTTGGGATGTATAACTTTGTAATATTTTTAGACTCAATCAAATACGCTAATGCATTTCGACCACAATTTAATTTAATTGCATCTCCATGTAACATTGGTAATTGATATTTATCAAGCTCAATATATCCACCTATTTCTAACATATCTATTCACTCAATATAACTTTCACAAATTTTTCCTGATTTGACAAAACTTCATCAATCTGTTCCTGTGTATCGAAATTCAGAACCAAAGTACCAATAGCCTCATTAGCTGCTTTAAAAGCACCCACCATTGTACCTTTTTTAATCCATAAATCTTCTTCTACTACATTTTTTCTAATATCTTCCGATATCCACAGTGAATCAAATATACCTTCTTTATCACTATGTAATACTATCTCTGCCCAACATCCTTTATATGGCTTTTGTTCAATTTTATCAATTGGTAATCCTACGGAATACTTAACCATATTTGTAATCATATCCACACCCGTAGCATAACGAATACATTCAGATAAGCGATTCCCTCCACCACGAGGACTGACTTCCATAATATAAGCCTTACCATTTGTACTCTCACGAGTTTCAATGTTATATACAGCCGTATTCATATTTAACAAATGAATCAATCTTTGAATTTCATTTTTCAATTCTTCTTGATGCTCATCACTCATTGAAGAAGGCCAACTATAAGCTGAAGGTGTATATGGATTTTCTGCATTCGCATCAAATCTTTGACAGTTAAAAGTAACTACCTTTAAATCACCATCAATCGAGAAACTGTCTGTATCCGAAGAATATCCTTTTTGTTCAAGATAATCCTCAATAATAAATTCATGAGAATGTGAATAAGAAAGTGCATATTCAATACTACATTCTAAATCTTCTGGTTTTTCAACCTTTTTAACACCCTTACTTCCAGCAGAATCTGTTGGTTTAACAATCACAGGCCAATTAAATAAATCCACATCCTTTAATGCAGAATTAATATCTGTATACCCCTTTGCGACAGGAACATTAAAGCCATTTTTAGTTAAAAATTCTCTAAATCGTTTTTTGTTCTGTAAAATACATACAGACTCATATGGACCCACATTAGGTAACCCCATTTCTTCAGCAATATAGGCTGCTGTTACAACTCCAGGATCACATGCAAATGACATAATACCATCAATTTTTAAATTCTTTGCAGCTTTTAAAGTTGCTTCCTTATCAATAATACTCACATTACAATACTCATCTGAGTATTTATGTGCAATATTATCAGGTAAATAATCGCAGGTAATTACGTAGACACCAAGTTCATGTGCTGCTTCAATAACTGGTAATGCATATCTTGAACCACCAAGTATCATTAATTTTTTCACAAAATCATCCCTTTCTACTTTTTAAAATGTTAATTAGATATATAAATGAATCATTTTTAGTAAGAATCGATAATATCAAATATATAATACCACCTGATAAAATTTGAACTACCAAAGAAACTAAAATTGGTAAATTTAAATAACTAATAAAATATACGAATCCACCCATTATTAATGCTATCACAATGTTAGGTAGTATATCTTTAATTTGATCTATATATGAATATTTTAACAAATATCTGTTAGGCCACGAATTAATAACTTGACTTATTAAACCACTGATTAATAAACTATATGCCATTGCCATAACACTAATATTCATTGTAATAATTAATAAAATCATTCCAATAAATTTTTTAATGATTTCAAGTTTTAAAAATAAATCACTTCTCCCCATAGCTTTAATAGCATTTAAATTAGCAGTGTGAATCGGCCAAAATAAATATGAGACACAAAATATTTGTAAATAAGGTACACAAGGTAGCCATTTATCTGTTAAAACCAATTGTACAATAGGTCTCGCACAAAAAGCTAATCCAATCATTAGTGGAGCCATAATATAAGTACTGATTTTTATAGCTCTTCTAGTCATATCCTTTACTCTTACATGATTATCTTGTTCATTAGACATAGTAGGTAATAACACACTATCAATTGAAGTGTTAATATTCGTAACAATAAGCTTTGGAAATTTATCACCCTGATTATAGAACGCTAAATCTGCTGAAGTATACAATTTACCTATAATCATATTTCTTAAATTGTTATAAACCGTATCTAACAAAGAAGAAGCTAACATTTTCCAACCAAAAGATAATAAATGTTTTAATCGAATCCATGAAAATTTTTTTATTGGCCGCCACTTAACAGTTATCCATAAAATCAATGTATCAATTGCATTATTTGATAATTGTTGAAAAACAATAGCCCAAACTCCAAACCCAGCATATGCCATGATAATACCTAAAACTGCAGAAAAGATTGTTCCTCCTAATGTAGAAAAGAAAAATCTTTTAAATAACATATTCCTTGATACATAAGACTGTTGTACACCTTTAACCCCAGATATAATCAAAGTTAAACTGATTACACGAATAATAGTAATCAAATTAGAATCTTTATAAAAATCTGCAATACATGGTGCACTCACAAACATTATAATATATAAGATTAAACAAACAATAAAGTTAAAATAAAATACAGATGAAAAATCAAGATCATCAGCATCTTTTTTCTGTATTAATGCCGTACTTAAACCGCTATCAATAAACACCTGTAGAATTGTTGTAAATACAGTAACTAACGCAATCGTCCCATAATCAGACGGACTTAATATACGAGCTAAAACAATTGAAACAATAAAAGTAACCAATTGTGCGCCACAACGTTCAGCAAAACGCCAAATAAAATTTACTAGTGTTCTATTTGATGAATACATTAATGTTTACCCACTTTCTTGATTTTTTTATATATATCGAATACAAAAGGGGCATGAACCAAAAGAAAATATCTAAGTTGTTCCTTTATACCTAATTTACGAATATATTCTTTGTACTTTTTCTGTTTTAAAACATCAAACTCTTTTGTACAAATTGCACATTTGATAGTGTCATATGTATCAGCTTCTTTTACAAAATCTTTGTATATATCATTATTTTCTTTATTAAAAGCTTCTCTCATTCTAATTTTCTTTTCTAGTAGATTTTTTTCACGTACTTTATAGGCTTCAAAATCTTTTTGACATAAAGAAGACCATGCACCTTCGGCACCTTGTCTATATACTGACATAGGTTCTTCAAAACAATATGTGTAATTACCGCAACTAGCGAAAAAAATCTGCCAAGTATAATCTAGTGTTAAGATGTCAAAATATTTTGGTATATATTTATTATCAAGTAATTTAGCAAATACGCTACTTGTAGCAATAAAATCTCCACCTTCTACAAGTACATCTTTTAAAGATATTTCATTACCGCATCTACTAGTATTTACTTTTCCAATAACATTTTTATCTTTATCTACTAAAAATGTATCATGTACACATAAATAACATTTAGGATGCGATTCCATATAATCGTATTGTAATTGCAACTTGTTATCACAAATCCAATAATCATCACCTTCGCAAATTGCAATATATTTTCCCTTGGCTGCAGGTATTAAAAAGTCACGTATAGGACTAAATCCTTTTGAGTATTGATTTTCTTCATGAAAAATAGGTTTAACTAAATTTGGATAATCTTTTGCATATTTCTCTACTATTTCCTTTGTTCCATCAGTTGAACAATCATCATTTACAAGTATTTCATATTTAAAAGTTGTTTTTTGGTTTACAAAACTATTTAAAGCATCTGATATATATTTTTTTTGATTATAAGTAATACATAATACAGAAACCATTATTTCTTCATTCATTCCACTTATTTCTCCTTCGAACTACACAAAATATTCCAAAACTGTTCACACGTATTATTCCAAGACAATTTTTCTAATCTTTGTTTTGCTTTTTCATGCATTTCCTTTAATATATCTGGATTACTAATTACTTCAATGATTCTGTCGCCTAATTCTTTATAATCAAAATCAATTAATATAGCAGTGTCCTCACCTAAGAAATATGAATATGAGCCATTTCTATATTCAATTAAAGGAAGTCCTGTTGCTAACATCTCAAATGGGACTAATGATATATTTGACATTGAAGCAGTCATTCCGAAATCACAACTTTTATAAAGTTCAAATAACTGATTTCGAGATAATTTTCCTAAGTTCGTTGCACTAGAAAACTTATTTTTTTTATCAATACCATAAAACAATATTTTTAAATTATAACCACGTTCTTCTAAATATTTTTTTGTGTTATTTAATAAATATTCACTTATATAAGGTATTCTTCTTCCAATGAATCGTATATAACATGCAATAGTTATGTCTTTTTTGTCTTTGTAAAGATTATAGTCCCGGTTATCAAAAGAATATTCTTTTGGATCATAAGGAAAATCAATAATATCAACTTTAGACTTCGAATAATTACAATTCAATTTTATCTTATCAACATTCCAGCCTCCTAATGATATAATATGATAGCCAAATGAATATGTGTCTCTGGCTAAAACAGAATAATCATTCATTTCATAGAATTCCGGTTCAAAATCTTGAACAAAATAAACTTTGTATCCACTTATTTTTTTTGCCCAGTAAGCAGTTTGCCAACTAGTAGCAATGCAAACATCATAGTTTTCATTCATACAGTCTTCAATATTTTTAACTGAACCTTTATAGGTTGGCATACATAAATGTACATTTCTTTTAGTTTCTTGTATAGACATAGAATTAGAGCAAACACAAAGTGTAACCATGCATCCCTTGTTCTGAAGATAATTTAATATCCTCAAAGCGGATGTAACTCCTCCTAAATTTGGATATACAACTGGAACAAGCATGATAATTTTATTTATTGCATTGGGTTTCTTATTTATAAAATCACCAAATTCAAAGCTATCCAGCAATTTAAAGATTTCCTTTTTTGAATCTTCTATTTCTTTGTGTCTGGTATACATTTTTATTATATTTGCCATAATTTTTTACTCCTTTTCTATTTACCAATTTTAAAAATAACAATCTATCTTCTTTATGTAAAAATATACACATAAATGGCAGAAAATGATAAGACAAGACTTGATAATCAACAAAATTTTCTAAAGCAATCATCAATATTGGGATAATCATATAAAAATTATTTTTCTTTAATAAAATATGTATTATTTCAGTCCAATAAAGTAATAAAACAATTGCAAATAAGATTCCTCGTTGCATAAACAACATAATATATCCATTGTCTACAATTACTTTAATAGCACCTTGAGCTGTTCCGGCATCAAAACCTGAGCCAAAAAGATGAATGCCATAATACTTTATAGCCTCTAAAGCATAGGTTAATCGAAAGTTTAGAACCGAATCAAATTTGGTCGGAACATATGCATTGAATAAAACACATGCAAAGCTAAAAACTGCACCTATTATAAATATATTTCTAATAATAAATGTGACCTTTTTTATTGATAAAAAAAATTGATCTCTTAAAAAATATTTATGCATATTCTTATATAAAACGTAACATATATTAGTCATAATCATTATTATTAGTACAAAACGTGACCCACATAAAATAAAAATAATAAAATTCAGAATCTCAAAAATTACATGCTCTATCATCTTCATTTTTTGTTGTCTTAATGCAATAAAAAGAAAATATATAGTCATCAGTACAAAAGGTACTTGATTACTAAACTGAAAGCCAAATGAATGCCGTTCATATCTATTTGTATGTAGAATAAATAATGTTAAAAAATCATCCGAATAGCGCACGTTTAATGTATCTGGAATAAATCCTATAAAAGATGATAAAACTATAAAACAGATTCCTATTAAAAATGAGAGTAGAAAAACTTTAAATACTGAATACAAAGGCATTTTTTTTGATACAAGTATCATCAACAAAAATAGTATCATGTTAATTTCTAAGCCATTTTTAAACATGGATAAAGCATTTAAAAAAATTAATGAAAATATAAATATATCATGCTTAATCTGTATGATGTTAAATTTCTTTATATAAACTAAAATGAAACAAAAAATGACTAATTTACCAACAAATGCTAAAACATTATAATATGAATTATATTTATAATTACTTTCGTCTAACACCATTATTAAAACATAGAAAAATAAAATGAAAAAATATGTATCTTTTTTTAATTTAGCAAACATTTACTCCTCCAACATCATTATTAAATTATAATATGCCTAATAACATTCTAATCTTAAAAGATCTTTCTGCTTTTTTGTTTTGTGACTTCGTATTGGTGTTAAAAACGATTTTCATTCGAGAAACTATACTATCTCTACCATCAATTAATTCATTTAAATATTCTCTAGTTAAATTATCTAAGTACTCCTCATTATTAATTAAAAATTCCTCTGCATATAAGCTTAATTCATTCTTATGTTCTTTAGAAAACCATCTATTCAGAGAATCAATTGCATGCTTTAACGGATTTTTTCCTTCTTTTGCTACTACATTATTATTGTGAACACGATATCCAAAAGTCGGACACTTTTCATAAATTACTTTACCTTTTGCAATTGCGTATGTCATTATAATAAAATCATGCATCGGTATTTTATTTATACTTTTACTTAAGATGTAATTTCGCAATTGATCATTTAATAGCATTGCACATCCTTGAGTTGTTCCACAAATAAATTGAGAAATAATGTTAAAATCAGGAGTATTTTTGTTCATTTCGCTTTTAAAAACTATTCCATTTTGGTCGATAATTCTACAATTAGAACACCACAATGCTTCTTTTTCATCATTCTTTAAAGAATCAATGCCAACTTGTAATTTATTTGAATCCCATAAATCATCTTGATCTGCAAAGGCATAAAAATCAGCTTTGATATCTTTCATCGAAAATAATTTCCAAAAACTTTGAGCTGGACCGACATTATTTTCAATAAATAAAGTAATATTAAATTGTTCTTTCCATTTTCTAATGATATCAATAGTACGATCAGTACTACCATCATCTCTAATATATAATTCAATACTTGCACATACTTTTTGGTTAAAAATACTTTCCAATTGTTGATTAATATATTTTTCTCCATTATATGTGGACATAAATATAGCAATTTTCATAATATTTCACACATTTAATATTTAGGATAAGTATATATCACGAAGTGTTTTTGCATTATCCTCTATATCAAACCCTTTCTCTCTAATTATCGTTTTCGAAATTTCTGAAGATTTTTCTCTATCATTTTCGTCTATCATTTCGACAATATCATCTGCCCATATAGCTGGACTTTGTTCAAGTGAATCAAATTTTACATTCTCTGTTAGTTTACAATCCTTTGTTATTGTGTCAGATAAAATTGCAGGCAACCCATTTATTTGCCATTCAATTGCCACAAGAGGCAACCCTTCAAACAAGGATGGCAGGAGCATTCCATCACACGCATTTAAATAATCATTTACATTCTCGATTGCTCCAGTAAATATCAGATTATCTTTGATATCAGCAACATTATTTAGAATTTCTTCTTTTAAAGGTCCATCACCAATCAAAAATAACTTAGATTTCGGATAAGTCTTTAAAAATTCCCTAAAAATTCTTATAACATACTTATGATTTTTTTGTTCAAAAAAGCCTCCAACATGCCCTAAAACAAACGAATCTTCTAATGAGTACATATCTCTGATTACTTTTCTTTTATTATGTGAAAAAGCATATTTATTTATATTTCGACCATTCTTTAATACTGTAAATGGCTTGTCTTTGAACAGCCATATCCCTGCTTCATTTCCACATGCTATTGAATCAGTACATAACTTATAAAAAAGGGGTCTTAACAACTTATCTGCATTGACCTGATTACATTTGGTATTATGTGAATGAGCTATTCTTTTTTTTGCTCCTCCTAAATATCCAGCAAGTAATTCAATAGCAAGAGTTGCACTATTACCATGCGCATGCACAATATTAATTCTATTTTTTTTTATAAAATCAGTCAATTTTATGAAATATGATAATGTCTCAGTTTTTCGTGATGGCAAATCAACTACTTTACAGCCTAAATCTGTGATTCTGTCTAATATTTTTGGTTCAGATTTTATTGTATTTACAACATATATTTCTAAATCTGTTTTATCCATTGCTTCTAAATAAGACACTATAACACTAGTAATCCCATCATAAATTAGACCAACAGTACTGATTATGACTACTTTATTCATGAGTTTTTTCCTCAAACATCTCTTCAACCATTTGCTCTAAACTGTCGTTAAATTTCTTATTATTACTATTTATTCCTTGATTCATTTTTTTTATATAATTGTTGTAATTTGTTATCATCTCTTCTAGTTTATTAATGTCAGTTACTGTTATAATAATTCCCATTCTATCTTCTACCGCTTTTGAAAAATCCACTTGATGATTATTTACATGTTCATCAAATTCTTTTTGCCTAGGAACTACAATTGGTACTTTTCCTATTTGCAATGGCATAATAAAACTGGCTGGTCCTCCATGTGTGATAACAATTCTTGCATCTTTTACATTCTTAACCATTTCAGAATACGGTAATAATTTAGACCATCTACAATACTTTGGTTCATATGTACTGTATCCAATCTGCATGATTACTTCTTCTTTAATAATTCCATCTCTTTTTAATTCATCTATTTTCCGTATCAACCTATTAAATGGTTGTTCATGTGTTCCAACTGTCACAAAAATCATGAATGCACCTCCTAAAAAATGCTGCCTAAATTAATTGCTTTTGGATATATCTTTTTCATTTCATCCCATTGAACAATAAATTTATCTGAAATCGGGTAAACCAGCTTACCTGTAATTGTAGAAGCATCAATTCGATCAAATACTTCAATATAAATTGTCTTTGCTCCAAATAATTTTCCTAAATAAAAAAACGGAACAGCAACTGCAGCACCAGTTGAAATAATCAAATCCGGTTTTTCTTTTCTTAACACCTTCCATGCAATTGCAGTATTTATCAATAATGCTTTTATGCTTCTATTTGTTGGAAAATAACAATGATATACCTTTTCGTCTTTTAAAAGGCTGTTTGCATCCTCTTTATTAAATGTAACCCAAAAACGATTTTTACTTTCCCAAAACGTTTTTAATTGATATAGGTGAGTTAAATGTCCACCTGAAGACCCTACTAAACAAACCTTAATATTTTTACCCATACTTACCCTCTCTATATAAAATTAAATATTCCAATACATGAACACTAATACATTTTACTCGATTTAAAAGCATATGTTATTTCATGCACTATAAATAAAATGATTATTTTAACACCAAGACCTTCGGTTTCTTTTCAATATATCTAATTTTTTACCACAATCTCATTCTTATAATAGACTATTTGACAAAAACCTAAAGTTCTTAACTTATTTTATCAGACAGAAACTTCCACTTTTTTAACAAATATATTTTTAAATATTTCTATTAACACATAAAACATTTTCATTATTGTCATTAACCATCATCCTATGGAATATTCACTTTTAAATGTATTCATTACTATTTCTTGTATTTATGTCTATTTTGCAAAAATATAGTTTGACATAAAGTGTACAATAACACTTGAACTTATCTAATAAAAAAAGTCTTTCGATAAATAAGCAAAACCGTAGACACTTCTGTCAACGTTTATAATAACATATATTTGGTTGTATCGCAAAAACGTGTTATTAGTTTTCTATAGTATCCTTAACTTTGCAGAATTTGTATAACTACAAATAAAAGAAGCATTAGTAACTGAATTCACCAATGCTTCTGTCAATATATTTTTCATCCATATCAAATTGTTTTAATATCATTTTTTGCTTTGCAGTCAGTGCGTATTTTCTTCTATATTTTCCTACACTATTTCTTGTACATTCTATGTTTTCAAGCTCCGATATCATTCCTGGAACCGTATATGCTTTACGGTTCTTTTTTCTTAACTCCTCAGCTTTCTGAAACAACTCATTCCTTACAATCATCGCGATAAATGTTACGAATACTTTTGATTTTAAAGACTCTGTTGTATGTACACGTGCCTTATTAAAATCTATTCCACTCTTCAAACTTCTGAACATCTTTTCTATATTATCTCGACCTCGATATATATCCAGTGCTTTGGATGCGCTCATGTCTTCTGACGTTATAATAAAGAAAAATCCCAGATTTCTTATTTCTTCCTTTATATATCGGCTGTTTCTCTGGTATGCAACCAAATATCCATTTTGATCATACTTTAGCTTGAATACTTTTTTATATTTTTTCATCTCTCCTTCTGTAGCTATTCTTTTTGCCACTTTCTTTTCAATATCTTTTTCCCACGTTTCATATCTACTCATAAGCGCTACTTTTTCTTCACTAGCTCTTATATCATCATAGTAAACATGTATATTTGTTTCCTGACCGTATAATTGTTTTTTTACTGTTGTTCCATAAACTCCATGTTCACCAATATAATATCCTTCTAATGACTGCACCGCCGCACCATATTCTTCTATTATTTCCTGACATATTCTCTGGTTTTGCTTCATCATCAGAATATATTCATATCCTTTTGTTCTCAATGCCTTTATATTCTTTTCCGAGATATATCCACGATCCATTAATACCCCTAACTTTTCGTGTCCAAACTCCTTCGCCTCTTCTAACATGATTTCCAGTTCTGTATTATCGATAACACTTCCATCATACAATTCATAAAACAACGGTGTAGAATCCTTCTGGTTCACTGCATAGGCAAGATTATACTGTGGCAGTCCTTCATCTACTTTTGGATGTCCATAATCAGCCAATTCAATTCCATATGCATTCGTATTAAAATTGGTGCTGTCATATCCAACATAGATACACTCTTTTGTGTTTTTCATCTGATTCCATGCACGCAAGAACAGATGAATATCCTCTTCTTTAATGTTGTATTTTAATAATCTGCTAATTTGCGTATCATCACGTATATTCTT
>OGXE01000152.1_pt1 | contig 57136 bp, 51 predicted proteins | sample 1576181 | NCBI WGS metagenome assembly OGXE01 (sample SAMEA3541478, study PRJEB24748) | human gut metagenome | biome: human gut; feature: human-associated habitat; material: faeces | place: China | collected 2012 | reverse complement strand
CATTCTATAAAATGGATAATTGAGCCTTTACCGGAAGGTCAAACAAATGCCACCGCACTTGTTCTATTGCCGGCTTTGCTTCATTTTGAGGGGTTTTATAAATTTTCCTACCTATCACCAGTTTCATGGGGGAATCTGTCTCTTATGGCAAGCGGTCTTGCGACACGGCTTACGCCCCCTTATGCATACAAAGCGCTTTTACTTTGTAATATGGTACTGATAGCTGCGATTTTTACGACGATCCATAAGAGTGATCTCACAGTTGAGGAGGTTGTGCGATGAGCGATTGCATCATAGTCGTGGACCATGCCGAAAAACGTTTCGGTGAGCAGGTCGCTTTACGGGATGTGTCGGTTTCTTTTGAAGCCGGTAAAATACATGGCATTATTGGCAGAAATGGCTCTGGAAAAACGGTGCTTTTCAAATGTATTGTTGGATTGATGCCACTGACCAGTGGGATTATTCAAGTAAATGGCCGGCACATAGAAACTGGCAAGACTGTCCCAGATGATATTGGCGCAATTATTGAAACACCTGGATTTCTCCCCAACTACTCCGGTTTTCGCAACCTGAAGTTTTTGGCTACTCTGCGGGGGCGTATTAAAGATGCAGAGATCCGAAAAGCTATGCAACAAGTTGGATTGGATCCTGAAAGCCGCAAGCATGTTGGAAAATATTCCCTTGGTATGCGGCAGCGTCTGGGTATTGCACAGGCAATTATGGAGCATCCGAAACTTTTGGTATTGGACGAGCCGATGAATGGATTAGATAATAATGGCGTTCGCGAAATGAGAGAACTATTTATAGCTTTAAAAAAAGAGGGAACAACAATTTTAATGGCAACGCATAGTTCTGACGATGTGAGGGAACTGTGTGATACCGTCCATGAGATGGACTGTTGATATAAAAGCTGCAATAATAAAGAGTCCAGCAGCTAAAAAGTGTGGGGGAATATATGTAAGTCCAAGATTAACAGTTGAGCTAACACCACCCATTTTTTCGGTAACATTGGCAAATGCTCCAGCTAAAAGATAGATAATGCACATAGTAATTATATCTTGATGTCCACAACCAGATAAAAAAGTATGGAATTTTTCTGAAATTTTACCTTTAAACAGAAGAAAAGCAGCTATTATTCCTACAAATATAGCAACAGGAGATGGAAATTGATAGAATGCCATACTAACCCCTTTAAATTGTAAAAAAGTTCCAACTCCTAAATATAGTATCACAAATATAAGTAATGGAATTAATCCAATAAAACTAGACTTTGATCTATTGTTCACTAAAACCTCCTAGAATATTTAAAATTTTACATACAGTAGAAAGTTTAACAGAAAATACAGAAAAAAGCAATAAAAGAAAAGATAGAAACCTTTGACTTTATATGTTAAAAATAGTAAAATGAGAAGAAAAATTTAAGGGAAAGGAATTTATAGAAAGATGAGATCAAAATCAATGGCATATGTAATACTGTTCTTTGCAGTATTTTTTCTGTCAACATCAGCAATTTTTGTAAAGATTGCAGCAGCACCAGCAGGTATAACAGCATTTTATAGATTGTTGATTACAACTTTAGCTCTTATTCCATTTTTAATTTTAAAAGAGGAAAATAGAAGAGAGATAGGAAAACTAAATGTAAAACAATGGGGAATGGGAGTACTCTCAGGATTTTTACTATCAGTTCACTATGTATTGTGGTTTGAATCTTTGAATTATACATCAGTTGCTAGTTCAACAGTTATAGTTTGTTTACAACCATTGTTTGCTCTAATAGGGGGATATTTTATCTTTAAAGAGAAGTACTCTAAATTGGCATTAATGGGATGTGTTATAGCTATTCTAGGTTCAGTTGTAATAGGTTGGGGAGATCTACAAATAAGTAATGAGGCATTGTTAGGAGATATAATGGCTCTTGTAGCTGCTGCTATAATAGCTGGATATTTCATGGTAGGTCAGCATATTAGAACAACTTTATCAGCTATTCCATATTCAGTTATAAGTTTTGGAAGTGGATCTCTGTTTTTAGCTATTTATTCACTTATGAGAAATGAAAATTTCATAGATTATCCATTGAAAACTTGGGGAGCATTTTTAGGATTAGCATTTATGGCTACAATTTTAGGACAATTTATATTTACTTGGCTTTTAAAATGGTTAAGTGCCTCAATAATCTCTATGAGTATACTTGGAGAAGCAGTTGGAACTTGTATATTGAGCTACTTTATTCTTTCAGAAAAGATAAGTTTACAACAAGGAACAGGTATAGTAATAATTTTAGTCGGGCTTGGAATATTCTTGAGTCAAAGTAGCAAAAGAAAATAGAGTGAATAAAATATTTGCAATTTGTACAAAGTTGTGCTATCATCAAAGTATCAATAATAATAAAATAATTATCTTCAGGGCAGGGTGAGTATTAACAATTCCCGACCGGCGGTAAAGTCCGCGAAGATCGAAAGATCTTGATTTGGTGAAACTCCAAAACCGACAGTAAAGTCTGGATGGAAGAAGAGAAAAGATTATCTTTTTTTGATTGTCTTTTTTATGCTTTTACAGCCCGGAGTGTATCTGGGCTTTTTATTTGTCCTGAAACAGAGGAGGAAAAATGAAAGTATTAGAAGGAAATTATTCAGGTAGAGGGTTAAGAATTGGAATTATTGCAGCTAGATTTAATGAGTTTATCACATCAAAACTGATTGGTGGAGCAGAAGATGCACTTGTTAGACATGAAGTAGCAAGAGAAGATATTGAATTAGCTTGGGTACCTGGAGCTTTTGAAATTCCTTTAGTAGCAAAGAAAATGGCAAAGTCAGGAAAATATGATGCAGTAATTACTCTAGGAGCAGTAATTAAAGGATCAACACCACATTTTGATTATGTTTGTGCAGAAGTTTCTAAAGGAGTTGCTTCTGTAAGCCTTGAAAGTGAAATACCAGTTATATTTGGAGTTTTAACTACAAATACTATTGAAGAAGCAATTCAAAGAGCTGGAACAAAAGCTGGAAATAAAGGATTTGATGCAGGAGTTACAGCAATAGAAATGGTAAATCTACTAAAGGGGATGTAATCATGGATGTTAAGTACATGGAGAGAGCTTTAGAACTAGCTTTAAAAGGAGAGGGAAAGGTTAATCCAAACCCTCTTGTAGGAGCTGTTGTTGTGAAAAATGGAGAGATTATAGGAGAGGGATATCATAAGAAATATGGTGGACCTCATGCTGAAGTATTTGCTTTAGAAGCAGCAGGAGAAGAGGCTAAGGGAGCAGATATCTATGTAACTTTAGAGCCTTGTTCTCATTATGGGAAAACACCTCCATGTGCGAAAAAAATTATAGAGATGGGGATAAAAAGATGCTTTATAGCATCTTTAGATCCCAATCCTTTAGTTGCAGGTAGAGGAATAAAGATGATGCAAGATGCTGGAATAGAAGTAGTTACAGGAATTTTAGAAAAAGAGGCAATGGAGTTAAATAGAGTCTTTATGAAATATATTTCAAAAAAAACAGCATATCTTTTTTTAAAGTGTGGAATTACTCTTGATGGTAAAATTGCAAGTAGAACAGGAAGTTCTAAATGGATAACAAATGAGATTGCAAGAGAGAAAGTTCAAAAATTAAGAAATAGATATATGGGGATAATGGTAGGAATAAATACTGTGTTAGCAGATGATCCTAGCTTAACAGCAAGAGTTGAAGATGGAAGAGATCCATATAGAATAGTGATAGATCCAGAGTTAAAAATACCATTAACTTCAAAATTTGTAAATTTTCAAGATAAAAAAAGTATCTTAGTAACTTCAAAATTAAATGAGAATAGTGAAAAAATAGAGAAATTAATAGAAAAAGATGTTAAAATATTGTTTTTAGAAGGTAAAGAGTTTAAAATAAAAGAGATATTAGAAAGAATAGGAGCAGAGGGAATAGATGCAATTCTTTTAGAAGGTGGAAGTTATCTTATTTCTAAGGCTTTTGAAGAGGATGCAATTGATGGTGGAGAGATATTTATAGCTCCAAAAATTTTAGGTGATGAGAAAGCAATTCCTTTTATTAAAGGATTTAATTTTGAAAATATAGATGATGGTTTCCAATTAAAAAATGTAAAGATAAACACATATGGAAACAATGTATCTGTAGAATTCTATAGATAGAAAGGAGAGTGATTTCTATTTTTACAGGACTTGTAGAGGAAATGGGAGAAGTTCTTGCTATTGAAAATGGAGAGAAATCTCTTAAAATAAAGATAAAATGTAAAAAAGTATTGGAAAAAAGTAAAATTGGTGATAGTATAGCAACTAATGGTACTTGTTTAACAGCAACAGAGCTAGGAGAAGATTTTTTTACAGCTGACTGTATGTATGAAACAGTTAAAAGAACAAATTTAAAAAGATTAAATATAGGAGATAGAGTTAATCTTGAAAAATCAATTACCCTATCAACTCCACTAGGTGGGCATCTTGTAACTGGAGATGTAGATTGTGAAGGAACTATAGTTTCTATCACTCAAGAGGGAATAGCAAAAATTTATGAGATAGAAGTAGATAGAAAATATATGAAATATGTTGTTGAAAAGGGAAGAGTAACTCTTGATGGAGCTAGTCTTACTGTAATGAGAATGACAGATAAGACATTTAGTGTATCTCTTATTCCACATACTCAAGAGATGGTAACTTTAGGAAAGAAAAATATTGGTGACTTTATAAATGTAGAAACAGATCTGATTGGAAAATATGTTGAAAGATTGCTTAATTTTTCTGCTCCTGAAGAGAAAAAAGAGAGTAAAATAACAATGGAATTTTTATTAGAAAATGGATTTTAAGGAGATGTGAAATTGATGTTAGATAGAATAGAAGATGCTTTAGAAGATCTAAGAGCAGGAAAATCAATTATTGTAGTAGATGATGAAGATCGTGAAAATGAAGGGGATATAATTTGTGCAGCAGAGTTTGCAACTCTTGAAAATGTAAATCTTATGGCAGCTCATGCTAGAGGGTTAATCTGTATGCCAATGTCTAGTGAATATATAGAAAAACTAGATCTTCCTCAAATGTGCAGTGACAACACAGATAATCATTGCACAGCTTTTACTGTGTCAATAGATCACGTAGATACAACAACAGGAATATCAGCTTATGAACGTTCATTGACAGCTTTAAAAGTTGTTGAAGATGGAGCAAAACCTAGAGATTTTAGAAGACCAGGACATATGTTTCCATTAAAAGCTAAAGATGGTGGAGTTCTTGAAAGAAATGGACATACAGAGGCAACTGTTGATTTAATGAAATTAGCAGGATTAAAACCTGTTGGATTATGTTGTGAAATTATGAAAGAAGATGGAATGATGGCAAGAATGGATGACTTAGAAATTTTTGCTAAAAAACATAATTTAAGAATGATCTCTATTGAAGAGTTACAAAAATATAGAAAGAAACATGACCAACTTATGAAGATAGAGGTTGAAGCTAAGATGCCAACTCCTCAAGGAAACTTTGTAATTGTAGGGTTTGATAATAAACTTGATGGAAAAGAGCATATTGCTTTAACTAAGGGAGATTTAAAAGGAAAAGAAAATGTTCTTATTAGAATACACTCTGAATGTTTCACTGGAGATATTTTAGGATCATTGAGATGTGATTGTGGTTCACAACTAAAAAGAGCTATGAGAAGAGTTGAAGAAGAGGGAGAGGGAGTAGTTCTTTACCTAAGACAAGAGGGAAGAGGAATAGGGCTTATCAATAAATTAAAAGCGTATACTCTTCAAGAACAAGGAGCAGATACAGTAGAAGCAAATGTAAGATTGGGATTTGATCCAGATATGAGAGATTATGCTATTGCTGCTCAAATGATTAAAGCTCTAGGAATAAAATCAGTTAGAATAATGACTAATAACCCTGAAAAAATTAAAGGATTAGAAGAATACGGAATAGTTGTTACTGGAAGAGAAGCTATCGAAACTGGTTTCAATGAAACAAATGAAAAATATATGAAAACTAAAAAAGAAAAGATGGGACACCTTCTTCATATCTAATAAATTTAGATGAGAAGAATTAATTAAGAGGGAACTGTTGAGAGTTGATAAGTTGGTATTATCAATTTCAACAGTTTTTTTATTAAAATTATAATTTATTTAAAGTAAAAATAATTATCCCTAACATCAAGTTGACGGAATTTAGAAGTGAATATTAGAAGTCCTCAGCGAAATGCAGTTAAGAAAATGCAACGTGTTTGAGGCGAAGCCGAGTTTTGCATTTTCAACGAAATGAGCCTAGGGATTCTTTATTCACTGACATGGAAACAACTTGATGTTAAAAAGAAATAGAGATAATTAAAATTGACTAATAATCACTAAATGCAAAGGAACTTTGCTCTAAATCTAACAATTCTTTTTTATATTGAAATTTTTTTAAAATTTAGTATAATAATATAAAACATATATATAACATATAAATTTTATAAAATTTAGGGGGAGTGGTATGAAGAAAAAGTTAGATTTGGAAAATGGAAATCTTCCTGAACTATTTATTAGCTTTGCTATGCCAGCTACTATAAGTTTGATTATGACATTTTTGTATACAGTGGCAGATGGTATTTTTATTACAAGAGGGGTAGGAAGTAATGGAATTGCTGCTGTAAATATAGGGTATCCAATTATTAACTTTACAGTTGCTCTTAGTTTGATGTTTGGAATAGGTGGAGCAACCCTTATAACCTTTAAAAAAGGGGATATAAAATATCAAAATAGATATTTTTCACACATAATTTTTCTGAATATTGTAGTGTATATTGTAGTTGCAATAGCAATATTTCTGTTTACAAATCCAGTGATGATGGCATTGGGAGCTAGTGAAGAGCTGTTGCCAATGATCAAGGGGTATATGTATCCTTGTACTGTGTCAACTTCATTTTTAATGATAGCTACCTCTTTAAATGCAGTTGTTAGAAGTGATAATGCACCTAAAAGGGCTATGAAGTCAACTCTTATTGGAGCAGGGATGAATATAGTACTAGACTATCTATTTATCTTTAAATTTCATTTAGGTATAGAGGGGGGAGCTTATGCCACTGCCATTAGTCAAATAGTTGCAGCTATATATCTTTGTAGACACTTTGTTGGATCAACTTTTAAACTTGATCTCTCTTGGAAAAATTTAGATTTTAGAATAATAAAAAGAATAATTAATATAGGTTTTCCCTCTTTTGTATTGGAGTTTGCTGTGGCTATAATCACAGTTTTATTAAATATAGCTTTTATGAAAGAGGCTGGGGTTTTTGCTACATCAGCTTATGGAATTATCTCATATAGTTTTATGCTATTTAGAATGCTATTTACTGGGCTTTCTCAAGGAATACAACCTATTGTAAGTTACAACTACGGAAGAAGGAACTTTGGAAGAATAAAGAAAATTCTTATCTATACTCATAAGGTGACATTTGTAATTTCAATAATATCACTTATTGCAATAGTGTTTTTAGGCAAATATATGGTAAATATCTTTACTTCAGATGTTGAATTGATAAAAGAGTCAGCAAAAGGGTTTATCTTGTATTCAGCAGCTCTTTCATTCTTAGGATTTAACTTTGTAAATATAGCTTATCTTCAAGCAATAGATAGAGCTAAGGTTTCTAATGTAATATGTATGTCGAGAAGTTTTGTCTTTGTATTTATTGGGCTTTTGATTCTTCCTAAGTTTTTAGGAATCAATGGAATTTGGTTAGCTCTTCCTTTTGCAGATTTTATGACAGCAATATTGACAGTACCATTTTTAAAAAGAATAACAACAAATTATATTAGTACTGTGAAGTAAGATTAAAAAGTTTGTTGTCACTTAAATGTTTTAGGTCTTAAACTTAGTGAGTTTAGGACCTTTTTTGATATCTGATAATTTTTTAAGTTTGGAAAAATAATATTATTAAGCATAGAAAATAAATAAAATCCACTTTTTTTATATTTAGAACTATGATATTATATAATAAGATAAAAAAAAAGGGGGATTTGTAAATATGAAAGAATATGAAAGCTTAATAAAATTATATTATAAGCATTTTGATACAAAAGAAGTGTATAGATCAAGAATTGAAAGTCCTAGTGCTTATGTAACAGATTTAGAAATATCTCCTATATTAAGAGGGGAAAGAGTAAAAGATATAAAATTTCCACTTTTTTATGTATCATTAGTTGAATTAAGTTTATTAGAACAAAATATTTTCTATAATAGTAAGGAAATTATATCTTTAAGCTCAAAGCTTCCTAAAACTGCTAACATAGCTTGTATTAGAGATATTATGATGAATGAGATAGAGAAAAGTAATGGAATAGAGGGTGTACACTCTACTAAAAAGGAACTTTATGAGAGTATAAATTCTGAAAAAGCTACTCGTTTTTATGGAATAGTTAATAAATATATTCAGATTATAGAAGAAAAAACTAAGAAAATAGAGACTCCAAAAGAGATAAGGGATCTATATGATGAAATTTTTAAGAAAGATATTTTAGAAAATCCTGAAAATCAATTAGATGGGATTCTTTTTAGAAAAGATAGAATACATGTCTCAGACTGGAGATTCATCTGAAGAGATGATATTAGATCATATTAATAACTTAATTGAATTTATGAACAAAAATGATCTTCCAAGTTTGATAAAAGGTGCTATTGTACATTACTATTTTGAATATATTCACCCATTTTATGATGGAAATGGTAGATTTGGAAGATATCTGTTTTCTATGTATCTAGCTAGAAAGATAGATATTTATACAGGTTTATCTCTTTCATATGCTATATTTGAAAATAAGAAGAAATATTCTGATCTATTTTTAAATACTTCTAATGTAAAAAATTATGGAGAAGTTACGTTCTTTATAAAAGGTATGCTAGAATTTATTATAAAAGGGCAAGAAAGTATAATAGAGATGTTAAATGATAAAATATTAAAATTAACTTATGCAGAGTCTTATATTGATAAATTAAAAGATATAGGACTAGAAGAAAAAAATATTTTATATGTTTATATCCAAAATTATATTTTTGCTAAAGATAATCCATTGAAAGATAAAGAGTTATTAAATTATACATCTAATATAAATAGCCTGCCAACATTAAGACGTTATTTAAAAGAACTAACAGATTTAGATTATATTACAATGGTTTCTAAAAAGCCAATAATTAGAACAGTATCAAATAAAGTTAAAGAAATTTTATATTAGAGATAAGATTCATAATTAAATAGTTTTTATATATAAATTCTCAGATGATATTCATTTGGGAATTTTTTATTTAATATAAAGATCTATTGAGTTAAGAAAAACAATCAAATTATTGAACTAATTTTGTTGTCTACTCGTTGCCTATATAATAAAAAATGATATAATAATAGATATATATAAATAACTTTAAGAGAGGAAAAAGGAGAGAAAATGGACAGAGTTATTCTTCATTATGATATGGACTGTTTTTATGCTTCAATAGAAACAAGAGATAACCCTAGATATAAAAATCATCCACTGGTTGTTGCTGGTGGAGTGGTTACTACTGCTAATTATGAAGCTCGTAAATATGGTATTCATTCAGCTATGAGTACATTTGAAGCTAAAAAACTTTGTCCTAACTTAATGATTGTTTTCCCAAATAAAGAAAAATATTTTAAAGAGTCACAAATTATCCATAACTTAGTTTTAAAAATAACTCATAAAATAGAGTTTATTGCCCTTGATGAAGGGTATATAGATATAACTGAGGTGATAAAAAAGTTCTCATCAAAGGAGAAATTTGCTAAAACCTTTAGAGAGAGAATTTTCAAACACACTGGGTTAACTTGTTCTGTTGGAATTGGGGTTAATAAGATTTCAGCTAAAATAGCAAGTGATATAAATAAGCCCTTTGGACAATATATATTCAACAGTGAAGAGGAATTTGTTGAATATATGAAGGAGAAAAAAATTAGAAAGCTTCAAGGGGTAGGGGAGAAATTTGAAAAACTTCTGAATAAAGATAATATATTTCTTGTAAAAGATGTTCACAAATTTTCACTTAAAGAGCTTACTAAAAGATATGGGAAAGCTAGGGGAGAACTTCTCTATTTGTATAGTAGAGGCATAGATTATAGTCCTGTTGAATATGATAAACCTACTCACTCTGTTGGAGCAGAAAATACCTACTCTTTTTCCTTAAATACAGAAAGTGAGATCAATAAAAAGCTTCAAGAGGTTTTTGAAACTGCTTATAGACGCCTAAAGGAGAAAAATTTTCTTACTAAAACTATTTCAATTAAGGTGAGATATGAGAATAGAGTGATTATTAATAAGGCTAAAACTATATCTATTGCTACTTATGATAGGGATAAACTGTTTGAGTATGTTCAAGAGATTTTTAATGAGATTGAGGAGAAAAGCAGTATTAAACTTTTGGGAGTTACATTTAAAAATCTTGTGGAGTTTTCTATGAGGCAACTCTCTTTTAAAGATGAATTTAATTCAAAATAAATTTTAAATTTTTTGTTTATAAAAAAGATTATTAACTTTATTAATCATTTAATTTTTTATATTGCAACACACTAAAAAAATGATATAATGAAAAAAATGAGAAATATAAAGCAAAATAATTTGCAATTATAATTTCAACTCTTTAACAATATATTTCTTGAGTAAAAGTTGGAATATTAAAAATAAAATATAAAAAAGGTGAAAGCCGTGGGTTAATATCAAATAATAGAATAACAATGTATGAATCGTTGAGAGAATCTATAAAAAATTCAGATGAAATTATAATGAATGTCTCTTTTATTAGAGATTCTGGAATGAAACTTTTAATAAAAGATTTGAAAGAGGCTAAGGAGCAGGGGAAAAAGATAAAAATTTTAACCAGTGACTATATGAAAGTTAGTGAGCCAAATGCTCTATATAGATTGGTGGATATAGGTGGGGTTAAGATTTTTGATAATCCTTTGAATAAATCTTTTCATCCAAAAAGTTATATATTTAAAAAAGATGATAACTTTGAAATATATATAGGCTCATCAAATATATCATATTCAGCTTTGATAAGTGGAGTAGAGTGGAATTATCATCTTATCTCTAAGGAAAATAGCGAAGTACAAGAGATTTTAGAGGAGTTTTCAGAACTCTATGAGAGAAATAGTTTTGATCTCACTTTAGAGTGGTTAAGAGAGTATGAAAAAAGATATAGAAAAGATGAGTTTGGAGAGTTATTTGATCCAAAGGACAGTGAAAAAACAGATTCAATTATAGAGCCACGAAATTTTCAGATACCAGCTCTCTATGAGTTGTCAAAAACTCGTGAAGAGGGGTATAAAAAGGCTATGGTAGTAGTAGCCACAGGTTTAGGAAAAACCTATCTAGCTGTTTTTGATACTATGAGCTTTAATAGAATTTTATTTATAGCTCATAGAGATGAGATATTACGAGGAGCAAAAAAATCCTTTGAAAGTGTCTATGGTGAGAATAAAAGTTATGGATATTTCACAGGGATTGAGAAGAATAGAGATTCAGATATAGTTTTTGCTAGTATCTCTACATTGAGCAAAGATGACTACTTAAATGAAAACTATTTTTCAAAGGAAACTTTTGATTATATTATTATAGATGAGTTTCATCACAGTAGTTCAAAAAGTTATCTAAAGGTTCTTAACTATTTTAAACCTAAGTTTCTATTGGGATTAACTGCCACTCCAGATAGAGGAGATAATGGAGATGTATATAAACTATGTGATTATAATATTGCATATCAATGTGATTTCATTGTTGGTATAAATAATGGTTGGTTGACTCCCTTTGAATATTTTGGAATCTATGACGACACAGATTATGAGCCAATCCCTTGGAGAAATGGAAAATATGACATTACCTCTTTAGAAAACTCTCTAATTGTAGAGAAAAGACACCAACTTGTATATGAAAAATATATGGAGTTTAGAAAAAAACATACTATTGGTTTTTGTGCCAGTGTAAAGCATTGTAGAGAATTAGGTAATTTTTTTAGGAAAAAGGGTATAGCTAATGATGTTATAATAGGAGAAACCTCAATAGTTAAAAGGCAGGAGATAATTAATAAGTTTAAAAATAGAGAGATAGATATAATTTTTACAGTTGATATATTTAATGAGGGAGTTGATATCCCTTGTATTGATACTCTGCTATTTTTAAGACCTACTCAATCATATACTATTTTTATTCAGCAATTAGGTAGGGGGTTAAGAAAGTATGAAGGTAAAGATAAGTTGAGGGTTTTAGATTTTGTAGGAAATTATAAGGGAGCTGAACTGAAGCCACTTTTTCTTACTGGGAACTATACTAAAAACAGAGGAGTTATAAATACTACTGATAAAGACTTTATACTTCCAACAGGTTGTAGTGCAGAGTTTGACTTTAAACTTATTGAGTATTTTGAAAAGTTAAAGAGAAAAAATCTTAGACAGGAAGAGTTAATAAAAGAAGATTATAGAAAGTTAATGGAAAAATTAGAAAAGATCCCTACAATTATGGAAGTTTATACATATGGAGAGATTCCAGTCCATATGTACTTGAAAACTTTTAAAAGCTGGTACAATTTCCAAAAAGAGATGGAGATTTTAAGTGATGAGCAAAAAGGATACTCAGAAAATACAATTAACTTTTTAAAATTTTTAGAAACAACATCTATGACAAAATCCTATAAAATGCCTTTGCTCCTTTCTCTGTTTGATAATCTTAAGAAAGAGATTGATTTGAAAGAGATAGGAGAGTATTTTAAAAATTTCTACTTAGATGAGGTGCATAAAAAAGATCTCAATAATAAAAGGCATTTAGATCTTGATGATAAAAAATATCAGAAATTAGCAGAGGATAATCCTATAAGATATCTTACTGAAAAGGGAAAAAATATAGAGTTCTTTTCCTATGAAAATAAACGATTTATTTTAAACTCTCTACTATATGATGAAATTAAAAGTAGCAGGTATCTTCTTGAGGAGATAAAAGAGAGAATAGATTATAGGGTTGTCAACTATTTTAGAAGAAAGTATATGGAGGAGTGATGACAAAAGATTATTACAACAAAAATGCTCAAGAGTTTTTTAATCAAACAGTAAAAGCTGATATGAGTGAACTATATGATATATTTTTAAAAAATCTTCCATGTAATAAAGGAAAAATTTTAGATTTAGGTTGTGGGAGTGGAAGAGATTCAAAATACTTTTTAGAAAATGGTTTTGAATTAGTAGCTATGGATATATCAGAGGAGCTTGGAAAGAGAGCTAGTGAGTATATTGGGCAAAAAGTGATTATTCAAGATATGAGAAATTTACACTATCAAAATGAGTTTATTGGTATTTGGGCATGTGCATCACTATTACATTTAGATGAGGATGAGATAGTAGAAACTTTAAGAAAGATATTTAAAAGTTTAAAAAGAGATGGGATAGTTTATATTTCTTTTAAATATGGAGATAAGAACTATGAGAAAGATGGAAGAAAATTCACTTGTTTTACATATGAGAAATTTATAAAAATAGGAAAAGAGTTTGAAAATAAAATTTTACAATGGTTTATAACTGAAGATGTAAGAGCAGATAGAAAAAATGAAAAATGGTTTAATATAGTATTAAAAAATTTTTAGATTAAAGAGTACGTTTTTATTTAAAAAAGCGAACTTTTCTAATTGTGAAATTATCTCTTCTGGAGTATATTTTTTATAGTGTTTAGAAGTTATAGAAAATACCTCTCCATTTACATAGTATCTATTATTTGATGCCCAAACACTTTTCTCTAAAAATTCAAGAGGTTTATTTAATAAAATCTCTATTAACAATCTCTCTTCTGGAAAAACAGGGCGAATATCAGTAGTTAAATATTTAATATTCGATTCACAACAAGGACAGGTTAAATCCTCTCCTTGTTTTTTTATTATTGGAATATTGCAATTTTCACACCAATATATTAAATCTTCATCTGTTGTCATCATTTTTTCATTCATATTACAACTCCTTTTCTCCCTGTGCAATTTTGAAATCATCTAAAGTTGTAGCAGAATGTTTTAAATAGAATTTTCCACCATTATTGATAATTTCTATATCTTCACCAGATATATTCAAATCTATTTTTTTACTATTTCTAATCAGTTCAATTTTACTTTCTAAAGCATCTAAATATGTTAAAGGTTTCATTTTAAAAAGATTTTCTTTAGCTGTTAATATATCCATTTTATCTCTCCTTATCATACTTTTATTTAAACAAGTAAAGTTTCTATCTTTTAATAGAAGATTCGCTTTTTTAAATAAAACTGAATTTTTTAATAAATATATTGATAAATTTATAGTTGCCAATAGAAATAGAGCTAACTATCTATATACAGAGGCATGTGAATTTATAAAAGAAACAAGTAAAGATTACCCTCTAGAAAATATAATACTTTCATTCTCTGGTGGAAAAGACTCAACAGTTTCAGCTGATTTAGCAGTAAGAGCTTTAAGTGAGCCTAGTTTAGTACATATATTTGGAGATACTACCCTTGAGTTTCCTATGACCATGGAGTATGTAAAGAGATTTAGAGAGGAGAATAGAAAGGCTATATTTAAAGTAGCTAAGAACAAAGAACAAGACTTCTACAAAGTTTGTGAGGATATTGGACCACCAGCAAGAATGTTGAGATGGTGTTGCTCTATGTTTAAAACAGGACCTATTACAAGGGTTTTAAATAATCTCTATAAAGATAAACAGGTGTTGACATTTTATGGAATAAGAAAGTGTGAATCTGTAAGTAGAAGTAAATATAACAGGGTGGAAAATAGTGCTGATGCTGTAAAGATAAATAAACAAACTGTTGCCTCTCCTATCTTCTATTGGAAAGATATTGATATATGGCTATATATCTTAGGAGAGAAGATAGATTTTAACGATGCTTATAGATTGGGATATGACAGGGTAGGTTGTTGGTGTTGCCCTAATAACAATGAGAGAGCTCAATTTTTATCAAGTATCTATATGCCTGAAAAAAGTAAAAAATGGCAAGAGTTTCTAATATCCTTTGCTAAAAAGATAGGAAAACCTGATCCTGAAATCTATGTAAGTAGTGGAAAATGGAAAGCTAGACAAGGGGGAAATGGTTTAGAGTCTGCTGAAGATGTAAAAATTAAGTTTGCTAATTGTACTGCTGAGGATCATGCAAAAATCTATCAATTAAATAAAAGTATAGATGAATGGTTTTATGAACTATTTTTACCTTTTGGAAGATATGCTCCAGAGTTAGGAAGAAAATTAGTTAAAGAGAGAGTTATAGTAGATATAAAAACAAATATACCTATTATATCTATACAACCCTTTGTTCAAGAGGGGTATGAGTATTCTGTAAAGATCAAAACAATGAATGTAGAGAAACATGATGATCTTCAAAGAATGATAGCTTATCAAATTAAAAAATACAATGCTTGTAGAAAGTGCTTAAAGTGTGAATCACTATGTAAATTTGGAGCTATCACAATAAAATATGATGAGTATCATATAAACCCTAACAAGTGTAAGAGATGCAAAATGTGTGTAACACCAAAATATTTAGTTGGTGGTTGCTTGATGGATAGATATTTAAAAACAAAAAATTAGAGCATATTGGGAGAAAAAATGGAGAAGATGAAATTTAGAGGACATGAGACCTTTTTTATAAGAAAAGGTTGGTTAAATAAAGGAATAAGAAATATTTTAAAAGATCCCTATGTATTTATGGGAAAAAATCCTAGTGATATTTTAGGACTTGGAACAAATATGGTTAAATCTTTGAGATATTGGTTACAAGCTGTGGGACTTACTAGAGAGAAGATGGCAGGAAAGAAGATGCAGGAGCTAACAGAGGTAGGAGTTTTAATTAATGAGAATGATCCATATATAGAGGAGTTTGGAACATTGGCATTATTACACTATTTTTTAGCAACTAATAGTGAAAATGCAACTACTTGGTATTTTTTCTTCAATGTTTTTAAAAATATTGAGTTTACAAAAGAGGAGTTAAAAACACAATTAAAAAACTATATCAATATCAAAGGTAGTGGAGAGGTATCAGAGAGAGTTTTAGAAGATGATTGTACATGTCTTTTAAATACCTATATACCTAGAATAAAAAGTTCTACAACAAAGGTAACCCCTGAAAACAATATAGATTGTCCTTTAGGAGAGTTAAACCTTGTAGATATAGTTAATAAAAAGGAGAAGATATATAAGAAAGCTCCAATATTAATAGAAAATCTAAATCCTTTGATAGTACTAGCTATGATCTTATATGAGTACCCAAATAAAAAGGAGATTAAGATATCTGCTCTTCTATCTGAGGAGAGAGGGATTGGAAAACTATTTAATTTAGATATAATCAATCTTTTAAAACTTCTTTACTCTTTAGAGAGAAAAAATTATATTAAAGTTGTTAGAACTGCTGGACTTGATGTAATTAGAGTAACAAAAGATATGGATTATTTACAGTGCATAAGTGAGTACTATAATTCAATGAAAAATAATTAGGTGGAGAAATATAAATGGGAAAGAATAATATAGAGACATTAAAGGAGTTTCAAACATCTATAAATATAGGTTTTGATCTCTATGATGATGAAAAAATAAGAAAGTTTATTCCTACAATATCTGGGATTAAGTTGCTAGAGGAGATATGGCTAAGCACAAATATATCCTCTACCCAAAGAGCTAGAATATTGGTAGGAGCTTATGGAAAGGGAAAATCACACTTAGTATTGGTGATTTTATCTCTACTATTTAAGAAGAATAGAGATATTTTTGAAAACTTATTAACTAAGGTAAAAGAGTATAATGAGGATCTTTACGATAGTGTTGTTGAGTATTTAGAAAGTGATAAAAAGATACTTCCAATAGTTATAAATAACAATGGAAATAGTTTAAAGCAAGATTTTCTATTCTCTCTAGAGGAGACTTTAAAAAAAGAGAGCCTAGATGAATTGATGCCTGAAACAAATTTTTCATCTGTAATAGAAACTATTGAGATTTGGGAGAAAGAGTATCCAGAGACTTTTGGAAGATTAAAAGAGAAATTGGATATTCCAATAGATGAATTTATTGAGAGGGTAAGAAGTTTTGATTTAGAAAGTTATAAGCAATTTGAAAATATCTATCCTCAATTGACATCTGGAAGTAGATTTAACCCATTTTTCAAAGCTAATATAGTTGAAACTTATGAAAAGGTGGCTATTGCTTTAAAAAACAAGGGATATTCTGGAATCTATGTTGTATATGATGAGTTTAGTAAATATTTAGAGGGAAATATTGAAAGTACAAATATGGAAGATATAAAGTTACTTCAAGACTTTGCAGAGAAATGCAGTAGAAGTGGTAATCTCCAACTTCATCTAATGCTAATAAGTCACAAAGAGCTATCTAACTACCTTACAAAAAGTATTACAAGAGAGATGATAGATGCTTGGCAAGGGGTGTCTGGAAGATTTTTAGAGGTAAATATCCAAAATGATTTTGAACAAACTTATGAGATAATCTCTCAAGTTATAAAGAAAGATAGTAAATTTTGGAGAGAATTTAAAAAAGAGAATAGGGAGAACTTTGAGAATTTAGAAAATAACTATCTTATAAAAAATATTTTAGAAGAGAGCAATATTAAATTTATAAAAGAGTGTTATCCATTACACCCTATTTCAATATTTATTCTACCGAGATTATCTGAAAAAATAGCTCAAAATGAAAGAACCCTATTTACTTTCTTATCAGCTGAACAAAAATATACACTTAATGAGTATCTAAAATCAAATGATGAAAATAGATTTAATTTGATAACCCCAGATTATATATTTGATTATTTTGATATGATACTGAAAAAAGAAGATTACAATAGTGAGATATACAAGATATATAAACTATTAAAAATAGTATTAAGAAAAGTTAATGAGAATTCTTTAGAGGCTAAGATTTTAAAAACAATAGCTTTGATATATATAATAGAGCAATTTGAAAGATTAGCTCCAACTGAGGAAACAATAATTGAAATATTTAAAGAGAGCTACTCTGTTGATGAGATAATTAGTAGTTTAAATAATCTTAAAGAGAAAGAGTGCCTAGTTTATCTTAAATTAAGTAATAACTATCTAAAAATAAAAGAGAATAGTGGAGTAGATATTGAAAATGAGATCTCTAAATATATCAATAAAAATCTTTTAAAAACTCCATTTATTGAGCTATTAAATGATATTCCTTATGATAATTATCTCTATCCTACAAGATACAATGATGAAAATGAGATAGTTAGATATTTTGACTTTATATTTATAAAAAATGGGGATATCTATAATAGAAATTACTTAAAGATTAAAGAGAAACTGAAAAATAGTGATGGAGTTGTCTTTGGTATTATTCCTGGCTCTAGAGAAGATATAGATGAGTTGGAAAAGTTTTTAAAAGAGGAAAAAGAGGATAAACAAATTGTATTTATCGTTCCTAAAAAATTTAAAAATATAAAGCAACTTATTTATAAATATAAAAGTATTGTAGAGCTATTGAAAGAGGTAGAAGAGGATATAGTTTTAAAAGAGGAGTATGAACTGATTTTAAATGATCTACAAGAGGTTATATTCTCATATATAGACTCTTTTGCACGTCCAGAGAGAGATGAGGCAATTTATTATCACTATGGAGAGAAGAAAAAAATATATAGAAAGGCTCATCTTTCAAATCTTTTATCCAATATTTGTGAAGAGATATTTTTCAATACTCCAATAATAAACAACGAAACAATAAATAAAAATATGCTTTCAACTACAACTTTGAATAGTAGAAATAAGGTTGTAGCTAAGCTTTTAGAAAGTGAATTAGAGGAGAATTTAGGACTTAAAGGAACTGGACAAGATGTGACTATAATGAGAACTCTGCTTTTAAATAGTGGAATTTTAAGAGAGACTCCATACAAGCAACTTGAGATTAACTTAGATATAGAGGATAAAAAATTAAAAAATCTTTTAGACACTATTGATAATTTCTTTGCTCATAAAATTCTTTCTAAATGGAGATCTTTTAAGGAGCTATATGATGAGATTACACTTCCAGAACATTCAATAGGGTTAAAAAGAGGGGTTATCCCTGTATATTTAGCAGTTTTAATTCATAAATACAGAAAATCTCTAATTATAAAAGGAGAAGAGGGAGAGGAGAAGATAGATGCTGAACTATTGAGCAATATCAATAAAAATCCTGAAAAATACTCTGTATATATAGAAAATTGGAGTGAAGAGAAAAATCTATACTTAGAGGGGATATATAAGATATTTGAAGAGTATAGCTTTGGAGATAAAAACAGATTGAACAACTTAAAAAATCAAGTTACAAGTATGAAACAATGGTATCTATCACTTCCTAAATACTCTAAGGAGCTAAAATCTCAATATATTGGAAATGGTGAATATAGAGAGTTAGAAAAGAAAAAGTTAAACTTTTTAAATGAACTTAGAAATGAGCTTGACAATCCTAGAGAGTTTCTTTTTGAAAAACTGCCTAAAATCTTTAATTGTAGTGCTTTAGATAGTGAACTTTTAAAAGAGATAAGAGATACAAAAGAATACTTTGAAAATCTAATTGAAGATTTAAAAGAGAAATTAATTATAGATATAAAGAGAGTATTTAAGGGGAATAACGATATCTCTTTAATATCAATAGTTAAAGATTGGGAAGAGGGATTGAAAAGTGAAACTAAAGAGCATATCTTCAATAAAAGTGAAAATAAAGTGCTAGAACTAATAGAAAAATCAGATAATAATGAGAGACAATTTATATCTAAATTAGGAAGAATAGTAAGTTCATTGAGATTAGAGGATTGGAGTAAAAATACAGTTGAAAGATTTTTGTCTGAATTGGTAGAGATAAAAGAGAGAGTTGAAAAGTTTGATAGTGATGTGAATATAGGAGCAAAGGAAGAGAAAAATTCATATAAAATAACTTTTACAGATGTCAATGGAGCTGAACAGGTAAAAACTTTTGATAGAACTGATTGTAGTAAGAGAGCTACTCTTCTATATAATGATCTATTAAGTTCAATAGATGAGATGGGAGAGTCAATTAGTGAACAGGAGTTAAGACAGATATTAATAGATATTTTAGAGAAATTTTGTTAGGGGGAGATTGAGATGGTAGCATATTTTGATAACTCAGCAACTACATTTCCTAAACCTGAAGAAGTATATAGCTTTATGGATAAGTTTTATAGAGAAAATGGGGTAAATGTAGGAAGAGGGCAACATAAACTAGCATCAAAGGCAAGTTTCTTAGTTGATGAAACAAGAAAACTATTGTTAGAGATTCTTCATTGTAAAAATAAGGGGGTTGTATTTACAAGTACAGCTACTGAGGGGATAAACTTAGTTTTACAAGGGAGAGAGTGGAAAGAAAATTCAACTGTGTATATTTCACCTTTTGAGCATAATGCAGTTACTAGAACTCTTTTTCACTTAAAAGATAGATATAGTTTAAAGATAAAGAGATTAGCTTTTAATAGAGAGAAGATAGAGTATGATCTTGAGCAAATAAAGGTTGATTTTAAAGAGGAGAATCCAGATGTAGTTATTTGTAGCCACAGTAGTAATGTTTTTGGAATTGTAGCTCCTGTGGAAAAGATAGTTGAAGAGAGTAAAAAATATGGTGCTTTTAACTTTATAGATATGTGCCAAACAGCTGGATTGATAGATCTCAATGTTGGAAATGAAAATATTGATGCTATTGTTTTTGCTGGACATAAGACACTTTATGGACCTTTAGGAGTGTCAGGGGTTGTAATGAAAAAAGATATTGATCTAAAACCTCTTATCTATGGTGGAACAGGAGTGGAGTCAGCAAATCAAAATATGCCAGATATTTTCCCTATAAAATATGAAGGGGGTAGTCACAATATTTTAGCAATATCAGGGCTAAATGCCTCATTGAAGTGGTTGAAAAATATTGGGATAGAAAATATTTATAAAAAAGAGAAAGAGATTTTTAATAAACTTATCTCATTGTTGAAAACTTACGAGAATATTGAGATTGTAGGTTATAGAGAGGCTAAAGAGCAAGTTGGTGTTGTTTCATGTGTGTTTAAGGGGTATGCACCTGATGAGATAGGACAGGTGTTAAGTGATATGAATATTGCAGTGAGGACAGGGTTACATTGCTCACCATATGCACATGAGTTTTTTGGCACTTTTCCAGCAGGAACATTGAGATTAAGTGTTAGCTATTTTACAACTGATGATGAGCTTGATAAATTAAAGGTAGCTTTAGATTATATAAGAGAAAATTCGTAAATATATAAAAATATCGGAGGACAAGATGAAACTAAAAGAGTTGAAAGAGCTATTTAAAGAAGAGGAAGAGGGAAAAATAATATTACCAAACTTTCAAAGAGATTTTGTTTGGGATAAAGAACAGCAGAAAGAGTTATTAGCTACGTTCTTAGTAGAATTACCAATTAGTAGTATTCTATTATTAAAGGGAAATCCTAATGATTTTAATTATAGAAAATTATGTTTTAAAGATGAGGGAGTTGGAGCAAAAGAAGATTGTTTTTATTTGTTAGATGGTCAACAAAGAATGAGTACTTTAAAATTTATTTTTTATAACTTTTTTGATGAAAATTGGGAAGAAAATTTTAATAAATTATATGATAAAATTAGAAATATGTGGTTTATTAAAGTTAAAAGAACAGATGAAGAATCAGAGGATATTTTTGGATATGAAAATTTAGAGTTTAAAGATGAGAATTTAAGAAGATTTACTCCTCAAGAAGTTGTTGATAATATTGAAGTATTTAAAGTAAATAAAACAAAGAAAACAGATTGGTTTCATCCAATAAATATTATAGGTGATGGACATTGTTTTGCTTATCCTAAAAGAGAATTTATTGATAAGTGTAAAAAAGAATGTTTAGTTCCTTTAAATGGTTTAGTGAAGCATAAGAGATTACAAGAAACCATTTTAGATGAAATAGCTGAAGAAAGAATAAAGGAAATTATCAGTGAAATAGAAAATGAAAAAGATTTAGAAAAGAAAAAGGAAAAGATAAGCAAATATTTTGTTGGTGAGTTTAAAGAATGTTTACTAGAAAATATAGAAAATATAGAAAATTGTGCAAATAAATTTAAATATAAAATTAGTTCAGTTTGGCAGACAAAAATGATAAATTTTTTAGAAAGCTTATTAAAGCAACAAATTAGTTTGATAGAGATACAAAAAAATGAAATTAGCAGAGGAATTGCAATATTTGAAACTATTAATAAAGGAGGAACTCCATTAGATAACTTTGATTTAATAGTAGCAAAAGCAGCCAAAGAACCTAATGAAAAAGTTTTAGCTCAAAGAGTAAGAGAAAATTTACAAAAAGAAATAAATATACCAGAATTTCTTCAAATTGGAAATGAAAAAAAATGGAATGCTGAAAAAATGAACTTAATTAAGAATAATGATGAAGTAAGTAAAAAAATTAAAAATCAATATTTAAATTTACTTTCAATTTTTTATCATGTTGGAGATGAATTCAAAAAACTAAAGTTAGATATAATTAAAAGAGAAAAAATTTTTGAAGTAGAAGCTAGTGGAATAAATAGATTAACAGAAAAGGTTATTAAAAGTTTATTGAGAGCTTTGGCTTTTTGCAATTTAAGATTGGGAATATTAGAATTAGGAGATATTTCTTTTGATTTAATATTGTTACCAATAGCTTATTTATTAGATAAAGATGAGATTTGGAATGATGAAAAATCTTTAAATAAGATTGAGTATTGGTATTGGGTTTCTATTTTTACTGGAAGATATAGAGAAAAACAAAATACACGTGTAGTAGAAGATTTAAAAATGTTAGCTGATTGGATATTGTTAAAAGATAAAAATAATGAAAAAGTAAAAGAACTATTAGAAGAAAAAATAAAGAAAGTTTTAAAAGTAGAAGATTATTCAGACTTAAAAACTTTGAAAAATAACTCTCAAACTCATTCAGCACTTTCAAAAGGAATACTAGCTTATGTATTAAGTACTAATCCTTTTGATTTATTAACTAATCAACAAAGAAGGTTATATGATGAAGTTATTATTGAAGCAAACTTAAAATTAGAGGATCATCATTTAATTCCAGTAGGTGGAGATAAAAAAATTGGTGGTGATTTAAGTAGTGCAATAAGAAATGATAAAAAACATATATTAAATAGTGTTTTAAATTTAACTAAAATTTCTAAAGAGGCTAATGGGAAAATATCAAATATGAAATTAGATGAATATATAGCTCAAGTTGATGAAGTTTGTAGAATCAGTCATTTTATTCCTAAAAATTTAGATAAAAAACCTGATGAAAATATAGAAGCTTATTATGAACGTCTAATAAAAGATAGATACGATAATATAAGAGATGCTTTAATTAAAGAGTTACATGAATTAAAAAAATAGCAATTATTTAGTTAAAAATTTTAATTCTAAAAGAGAGAAATGAAAAGCCTATAAATTAAAATAATAAATGCTTTAAATAGCTTTCTATGATAGATAAAATTCATAGGAAGCTATTTGTATATTTTAAGTTCATTTTTTACTCAAGATATCCAATAAATTTATCTTTTTCATATTTTTTTCAACCTACATCTTGACGAATACTGTTTTATGTGATAATAAAATAACGGGAGGTAGATGTTTATGGAATTTATTATTGTAACAAATAACAACAAAGTTTTTAATTTCTATAAAGAAACAAATCAAGTTTATTATTTTCAAAAATTAGATTTTTTAGATATTTTAAATAAGGTAAAGGAGGAGATTTATAAAGGACGTAAACTTCTTTCAGATCCTATTATGTATAACCTTGAAAATGTTGAAAATCCTTTTAAATCTATTGCACTTTCTAAAGAGATTTTTGATGATGATGAGCAAAAAAGATTGATTGATAGTGTTATTGGAATTGCTAAAAAAATTCCAGGTAGAAAAGATTTCTCTGAATTTGATGATATGACTCTTGAAAGTTTTAGATTTGTAGATTTGAATATTCTTAGAGATGGTATAAAAGATTTTAACCTTTAGTAACTAGGGGGTTTTTATGGTGCAATTTTATTTTAAAAGAATTATTGAAAAAATAAAATTTAATTTTGTTCCAGTTTATGATATTCAAGATAACTCTATTTATGGTTATAAAATTATAAAGGATTTCACAGCTGTTGGTTTTGATGATAAAGAGATTATGTATCAACTTGCATTTGAAGAGGATATATTTGAAACTTTAATTCTTAAAATTTTAGAAAAATCTTATCAACTTGCTATTGAAAAGGGTTATGGAAATAAAAAGCTCTTTTTTACCATAAGATTGAACTATATTTTAGATTGGGGATTATTTTTAGAAAGAGTTCATACAATTGCTCATGCTCTTAAACTTTCTGAAGAAGATTTATTTTTTGATATAAAGGGAGTTAAAGATTGGGAGAAATTGTATTGTGAAGCAGACAATTGTAATTTTAACTTTAAGAAAATTTACAAAGAGGATAAAAATACACTTCTTAATCTAAATAATATCAATGCTTGTAATCCAGATCTATTGGAGTTAAAGGATATTGATGTTTTTTTAGTTATAAGAGAGTTTTTAAATGAAAATATTAAATTTATTTTTAAGAGAAATAACAATCCTGATTTAAGTATAGAGGAATTGAAAAAATTGGGATTTGATTATTACTATGCCAATAATAGTAGTAAGATGAAAATTGAAGAAGATAGTGAAAATAATTAAAAAACAATTAAATAGGTGTATTTAAAAGTGGATAGAGAGTATTTTTCTAATTTGAAAGATACTCTCTTTTTTTGTAATTTTCCAAAAAAATTTTAAATATGAAAAAAATTATTTTACTTATTATTTCTATCTTATAATATAATTTATTTTTTTACTTTCAGATTAAGATGTTATTTTTAGTAAATTATCTACCTATAATAAGTAAACCTCTTCATTATAATTTTTTTAACAAAGCAAAGCAGGGAGGAAAATTAAATGAAAAATAATAATTACATGAAAGTAAGAATAAGAAAAAGACCAGATATAGAGGGGATATCATTATTTCATTATGTAAAAAGTGGTGTTAATCCTCAAAGAGAGACTTTACGTAATCTAGTGTTTAAATTCAAAGGAGAAACTTCATCAAGTGAGTTATTTAGAGGATTTTTAGCTGAGAAAATATCTCAATATCTACCTTTAATACTTGGTTGCAAAAAAGAAGATTTAGTGTTACTATGTGTTCCTACTTCAAAAAAAGAGAAACTTGAAGGAAGATATAAGGGATTTTGTAACAAATTAACTTCAATGGGATTAAAAGCTGATTATGAAACTCTATATTTAATTGAAGATGTAACAACAAAGCATATGAGTTACTATTGCCCAAATAGTAATGGAGCAAAAACATTTGATAGATGTATCAGATTAAAAAGAGAGAATTTAGGAAAATTAAAAGGTAAAAAAGTTGTAATTTTTGATGATGTTATAACAAGAGGAAATAATATTAGAGATTGCTATGATCTATTAAGAGCTAATGGAATAGATGCTAAATTTTTAACTTTAGCAAGAACATATAATGAAGTTTATGAGATTGGAAATAGTTCTTCAACTATTTATGAATATGGTGGGGGAATAGAGGGGCTAATGAAAAATTTAATTGATTTTGCAAACTCAATGGGAAAAACAGCAATTTAATTTTTATAGATAGGAGAAAAGGAAATGTATACAAAAGAAGAGATGATAATATTTTCAATACTATATTCAGAGATAATACAGGGAAGATTTGTAAGACAAAAATATGATTCAGAACTACTATATTTAGTATTAAAAAATTCTATAAGTGAAAATATAAATATTTTTAAAGATAGTGGAAAAACTTTAATTTTAGAGAAAGCTGGAAAAGAATATGTAAAAACTTATCCTAAAAAAGATTTAGGAAAAAGAATGGAGATAATAGAAAATCTATTTTTAAATTTTGATTATGATAAGTATTTGAAAAAAGCTAAAAATGAGTTAAATTTAGCAGAGGAAAACAGTATAAAAATAGTTACTCTATTAGATAAAAATTATCCTAAAAATTTAAAAGAGCTATCTGTTCCACCATTTGTAATTTACTATAAAGGGTATCTGCCACAAGATAGGGAGTTAGAAAAATCTTTAGCAATAATTGGAACAAGAACACCAGATAAAAAGTATGGTAATAGGATTGCTAAAAATTTAGGAGAGATGCTTTTAAATAGAGGTTGGTGGAATATAAGTGGATTGGCAACAGGTTGTGATGAGTATGGGCATATAGGTAGTTTGGGAGCTACAGGAGCTATATTAGGGCAAGGGTTAGCAACAGATCTATTTCCAGAACAAAACAGAGAGTTGGCTAGAAAAATAATAGAGAATAATGGGTTTTTGATGTCAGAATTGCCACCTAGTACTAAAAGTGTAAATCTCTATTTTATTTTAAGAAATAGACTTCAATCTGGATTGACAAAAGGGATATTTGTAGTGGAAACATCTGATAATTCTGGAACTTTACATACTGTAAAATATTCATTGGAGCAGGGAAAGGCAACATATGTGCTAGATGTGAGAGAGGTGGCAGATTTAAGAAGAGAAGAGGTGGTTAAGGGGAATATAAAGCTTTTAGATGAAAAAGAAAGGATAGCTGGAAATGTAACAATCTCTAAAAAATTAAAAGAAAAGATTATAGGGGTAAAGAAGTTAAGAGATTTTGAAAATATTTTAATAGGGAAAGAGAAAAAAACAGGTATAAATATTTCTTTAGAAAACTGTGTGGTACAAGAGAAATTGTGGTAAAAAATTATAAATAAGGGGGTATATTTATGTTAAAAGTATGTCCATATTGTGGAAAAGAGTACTATGAGGTAGAAAATATACCTCTATGGATTCCTGAATCTATTAGAGAGATTATGAGATTTCAACCAATGTGTAATTGTTTAAAAATTATTGAGGAGGAGAAGTTAAAAGAAAGAGAGAGAAGAAAAGAGAGGGAGATAAATATCTAAAATTTGCTAAAAGATATGCTAAAAGAGTTGTAGAGGAGAATAATTTCAATAGAGGGATTGTTTTTATAGGCGATTCAGGAACTGGGAAAACTTTTACTAGTTCCTGTATAGCTAACTATCTTATGGATAATGGAAAGACAGTTTTAGTAATAAACTTTGGACTCTATTTAAATAGAGTAAAAAGAGAGTGGGCAGAGGCTGAAAATGATATTTTAAACTTTGTAAAATTGTGTGATCTTTTGGTGATAGATGATTTTGGTGGAGAGAGAAATACTGAATTTGCTATTGAGAAAGCTTTTTTATTAATAGATACAAGATATAGAAGTGAGAAACCTATGATAATAACTACCAATTTAAGCCTATATCAGTTGGAGAGAAAATTTACAAATAGAATTAGAAGTAGATTAGAGGAGATGTGCTATACAATTAAGATAGATACAAAGGATAGAAGAAAGGATATAGCTAATGAAAATTTTTATAAATATATTGCTTAATTAAAAAGAGAACTTTAATAGTTCTCTTTTTTGTTTATATCCTTATTTTATTTGGTTAGCTCCTTATACATGGACTGAATATATTCAAGTGAGAACTTTTAAAAATGGGTTTTAAACCTTATTTTAGATGGTTAGCTCCTTATACTAACAAATATTCAGCTGTGAAAAATATCATTGAATTGGTTTTAAACCTTATTTTAGATGGTAATGTCTCCTAATGTAAAAGAAGAAGTTAAAGCAACAACAAATAAAACAAAAAGTTTTAAACCTTATTTTAAATGGTAATGTCTCCTAATGAACCGCAGGAGAAGTGTCAAAGAAAATAGTGTTAAACGCAGTGTTTTAAACCTTATTTTAAATGGTAATGTCTCCTAATAGGTAAATCGCTGAAACCCTCAATTTATGATACTTGGTTCAATGTGAATAAAGTATGTATAGGTTTGCATTTTAAATACACTTTTTATTTTCTTCCCTATATTAGAAACAATTTTTTTCTATTTTTGTTATATAACAGAGGTTATAATATCCTCTATTTTTCACTCTTTGTAGTTTTCTTTAGTAATAATAGCTTTTTTCTACCCTCTTCTCTATCTTAATTAGGATTATAACATATAGTTTTTTAAAAAGCAACTTTAAAAAAAGTAAAAATCTTCCCCAAAAAAAGAAAAAGGGAAGTATAAAATTAAAATATCTCAAAGAAAAGAATAGATGGAACTTTATATTTCAAGACATTGTGTATGCCAATAAATAAAGAGGAGTATTTAAGAAGTTATAAATATGGCTATATTCTAAACTATGATTTTTATAAACAAGATGTAATTTATATGTGAAATATTAATTTTATTATAAATAACAGTAAGGGAGATAAAATTTTTATTCCCTTACTGTTTATTTCTCTATTTATAGTTTAGAAAAATTTCATTAATTTCAATTCCTAAAAAGCTATTATATTTTTTAGCTGAACCTGTTCCCTCAATAATTTCAGTAATAAGATCATATTCAGTATAGTCTTTTTCTCTTAATTTTTTTCTAACCAAATTATTTAAGTTAAATATTACTTCATTTTTTAATTTAGTTTTATATTGATCAAATTTTGATTTTTTCCATTCTTTATCTTCTAAATTTCTTAAGTCATAGGTAAAATTATTGTTTTCTCCTTCGAATAATTTTATTATTGGAATAGATGCTGTATACATGTTTCCATTTTTTTTAAAAAATCCATTTATTTCTTTTTCTAAATCTATTTTTATTCCAAATTTTTTTAAATATATAGTAAAGCCTTTAAGATATACTAAACTATATTCCTCCTCCACTAAACTTTCTGTAAAATCAAGATATTCTATAATTTCATCAAAATCTCTATTTCTAGAAAATAATTTTTGAAAATATTTGTCATCATCTAGAGTAAAATCAATAGATTCATTTTTAAATATAATTTCAAAAATAGATTTAGAAATTTTTTTATTTAATATTGAAAGTTTTGAATTTGCAAATAGATATTTTAAAACAAGTGCATAATAGAGATTTTCTTTAATTTTGGGATTATTTAGTTCATATTTAGCTTGATTACTCTTTTCCTCTAAAATTTCTTCGTTAGTAAATTTAAAATCAGAATTTTCTATATTTGGGTAATCAATTAATATAGAAAGTTTAAGCACTATATTTTTTATCTTTTCAATTACAATCTTCTCACTAAAATTATGGGCAAAAATTTTATTTAAAAATTCGTGTATATACTTATAAAATTTTTCTGGATTAATTTCTAAAATAGTAGTTAAGTTTATAAGATTTCCTAATTCTTCATAAAAAAAAGTGTAATCTTTCATCTTCATATTTTTATAATAATTAGCAACAGCATGAAAGTTAAATTTTTCAATCTCATTATTTATAGCTTGGTAAATTCTCATATTTTCATCTGTAGGTTCTTCTATGAGTTTAAGTTCAGCTAGTAACGGAACTCTTTTTCCGTTTTTTTCATCATCAACTATATATTCATTTTCCACTTTGGTATAAACAGGTATCTGAAAATCTTTCCAAGTTACAGTTTTTATACCATGTTCAACAGCAAGCTTATACATAGCTATTCCTGTTAGTTTTAAACCCAAGGTAGAATCTATTAAAGTATTTTCTTTATTTATGTCACCGTTTATAACTAATTCTTTTAAATATTTAAGCATATTAGTTATATTTTCACTATCTATTTGTTTTCCTTTAATTTGAATTTTACTGTTGTTTAAAAGAAAATAAGTTGTGATTTCTTCAAATTTTCTTTTACTTTCTTTAGTATATAAAAAATATATTGTATTAATTTTATTAAAAACATCTAAAGTTTTTAAAAAAGGAAGTTTTTCTATTACTTCATCCACTTGAGTTTTAGTTAAACTAATATAAGTTATTAATTTTGTTATTTTTTGTCTTTCATTTGTAAATTTTTTTTGATAATCTTCAATATCTAGATTATAAAATTTAATAAAATTTTTTAAATCACATTTTCCATTAAGATGATAATCTAAAGATAGTTTTATTTCTTCACTATCTATTCTATTCTTAGTGTTTTTAAAACTTTCTTCTAATTTTTTATATATATCTTCTTTTTTTAAATTCATATAATATCCTCCCTTTAAAATCAAGTAGATTAATATAAGTATAACATATTTAATAATTAAAATAAAGATTTATGAGTAGTTCTATTGCTTTTTAAAAATAATGTTGTAAAATAAGATTATAAGCACATAAAGGAAGTAGATAGATGTATAAGTTAATAATTAAATTTAAGAGGAAAGAGCTAAAAATAAGAGAAAATATTTTAAAGTCTGAAGTTTTAAGCTGTTTAAATTTACAAGATGAAGTATTTCACCTAAAGGAGATTAAGTTAGAAAAAAATAGTTTATCATTAAAAATAGATGGTAAAGAGTTTCTAAATAAGCTAATAAATGAGATTACTAAATTAAAGTTAGAAAATAGGAAACTAAAGATCTTAGATTTTAATTTGGATATACAAGAGGTAAAGTTAGAAAAGTGTAAAAAGTTATTAGAAGATAAAATATTAGTGGTTAATTTTTTAACTCCAACACTATTTAAAATAGGTTCTAATTTTAAAGGTGAGTATTCCAACTATCTATTTTTCTCTTGGTTATTGAGAAAATTTAATAAACTTCTTCCTAAAGAAAATAAAATCAACATTTCAAGAGAGAGTATTGAAAAAATAAGTGTAGTTGAAAATAGTTTGGAAAGTGTAGAGGTTCAATTAAAAGATTATACAGCAACAGCTTTTAAAGGAAAATTAAAGTTAAATTTTAAAAATATAGATAATGAATTTATTGAAAATTTTGAAAATATATTAAATTATGGGATTGAAAATGGAGTAGGTTATAAAAATAAAAATGGTTATGGAAAGATAAAAATAAATAGCTAGGGGGTATTTATGTCAAGATATATTATGACTGTGGAAACAGTTAAAATTAAAGATTTTTTATTTTCTACTAATAAGTTGAGAATAATAAGAGGAGCAAGTTATCTTTTAGATTATCTAAATCAGATAGTTGTTCCAGAAATATTAAAAAATAATGGGGTAAAAAAAGAGGATATTATCTATATAGGAGCTGGAAATGCTAAGTTTTTTGTAGATAGTGAAGATATAGCTAAAAAAATAGCCAATGAAGTAAAAAAAGCATATAAAATAAAAGCTCCTAATTCAAAAATTGTAGCCTCTTTTGCTAAAACAGAGTATAAAGTTGGTGGAGACAATAGCAAAAATAAGAGAAAGATTTGGGAAGATATAGATGAACTAGCTAAAAATACAGCAACTGAAAAGAGCAAAGGTTTCCCAATGATGAATCTTGACTTTATAGGAGTTGAGAAGTGTGAACTTTGTGGAAGAAACTCAGCTCAAATATCAGTGGAGAATTTAGAGAGAGATTTAGAAAATATAGGTTTAAATGTAAAAGATGGAAGGGTAAAACTTGATAATTTTTCAGTAGAAAATGATTACCTAATAGAAGATGATTATTCAATAGAGATTCCAAAACTTAGAGAGCAAATAAAGGATTTAACAGGAACAAAAAATGGAACTGGAGATAATAAGGGAATTATCTGTGAAGAGTGTTTAAGAAAGCTTATATTCTCAAATAGAGTTAAAGATACTAAAAGTGAAAAGAAAATAAGTTTCTATAATAATATGAAAGAGGAATATAAAGATGATATTGAGCTTGGAACAGAGATAAGTGACTATGAAAATGGAAAGAGCTTTATAGGGTTTATGTATAGTGATGGAGATGGTTTGGGAGATTTTTTAAAGAATGTATCTGATAAGTTTAAAAAAGAAACTGACAATCCAAAAGTTGAAGAGGAATATTTAGAATTTTTAAATAAATTTAGTGAAACATTGGATAGAAATACAAAAGATGCACTTCTTGAAGCTATAAAGGAGATATTTGCTGAAAAGAAAGATGAAAAGAGATTTGGAGAGTTTTTAATTGTTGGTGGAGATGATGTTTGTGCAGTATTTAATCCAGAGTTAGTATTAGAACTTTCTGAAAAATTCCAAAAAATATTTGAAGAGAAGATGAAAGATTATATACAAGGAACAAAGGCAAAGGATAGCAGTATAACATCTTCATCAGGGGTTATTATAGCAAAATCTAAAACACCTGCCTTCCAACTTTTTGAGCAAGCATTAAAACTTCAAAAACTTGCTAAAGCTAAAAGATATGAACATAGTGCTAAAACAGGATTTATTGATTTCCAAGTTATAGGTTCTGAAGGTTGTGTTGATATAGATAGCTTTAGAAAAACAATAAATAAAAAAGATGAAGTTAAGAAAAAAGATAATCTAGTTATGGAAAGACCATATGCTATTGATATAGAGGAAAGTTCAAAAGTTAAAAATGTAGAGGAATTATTTACTACAATAAATGAGCTTAAAAAGATTAATTTTCCAAAGAATAAATTAAGATATATTTATGAGCTAAAGAGAGATGAAAAATTAGAAGATTTTGAAAAGAAAATGGAGTTTATAAATATTCTTTCTAAAATGAAAGATGAACACATTAACTTTATAAAGGAAAATTATAATATTGACTATGATTACCAAGAGTTTGAAAAATATTTTAACAATATTTTTGATATTGTAGAGCTATATGATTTTGTAGGTGGTGAAGCTGATGAAAATTAATTACACAGTTAAACTTAAAACTCCTGCTCTTACAGCATCTTTAGGGATAATAGGGAAAGATATAGATGTAGTTGTAAAGGTAGATAGTAAAGGAAAACCATTTTTTAATGGAAAGCATATAAAGGGGATTTTAAAAGAGAGAGTAACTCAATTTAAGTTGGGATTGGGAGAATCTGAAGAGGAAACAAAAAAATTTATAGATAAATATTTTGGTAAAGAGGGAAATTACATTAAAGATAATAACTTTGATAAGATAAGATTTTCCAATTTAGTTTTAGTTGATAAGAATAATTACAACATTGATGATAGATATGGAATAAAAATAGATAGAAAAACTAGAACAACTGTTCACAACTCTCTTTTTAGATATGAGCATATAACAGCTGGAACAGAGTTTAAGGGAGATATAGAAGTTCCTGATAAGATAGATAGAGAGGATCTGAAATTTATATTAGCTTGTCTATTCCACTTAGATACTATTGGTGGTTTTAAATCTAGGGGAATTGGAAAAGTAGATGTATTTATTAAAGAAAGGGAGTTAAAATATAAAAAAAATGAAGATACTATTGATAATATAATATCTGAAATTTTAAAAAGTAACAATGAAAATTCAAAAGCAAATTTAAATAGAAAATTAAAAAAATATAGTTATATATTAAGTTTAAAAGAACCATTTATATTGACAGGTAGAGAGATAGGAAACTATGTGGAAGTGAGAGATTCTATTCAAGGGTCAACAGTTAGAGGAGCTATGATAGAGCATTTTGCAAAATCTAAAGATGTTTCATTGGAAGATTTGCTTTGTATAGAGGCATCAGATGCAACTTCTGGAGATATAAGTTTAGCTAGTAAATTTATAACTAAGTATGCAATAGATGGAGATAAGATAGAGACAGATAAGATAGTAGATCCTAGAAATGAGATAGAGGATAAATCTAAGGGAAAAGTGGTAAAATTAGAGAGAAAAGGAACATCTATGCTAAAGGCAAAGGGAAATGAGATTAGCATAGCTATCAATTCACAAACAAAATCAGTAGAAGATGGAATGCTGTTTAATAGTGAGTATCTACAATGTGATGAGAAATTAATTGGAGATATAGTTTTACCAGAGGGATTGGTTGATGAAAATAAGAATTATACAATCTATCTTGGAAAGATGAAATCAAAAGGTTTTGGAAAAGCTGTTATAACATTTGGAAAATATGAGAAAGAGAGAGCTAATTTAAAAGCTAGAATAGAAAAGTTACAAAAACAAGCTAATGAAAAGATTTTAACTTTTGATCTTCAATCAGATTTAATTTTACCATTTAACACTATATACAATGTAGGGGAGCAATTTAAAGCATTAGTTGGAATATCAGAGTTGAAATTTGAAGAAAATAAAAGTTATATTAACACAGGGAAACTAGGGGGATACAATATAATTAACAATATTAGAAAAGTTGATGAGTTGGTAATCACTAGAGGTAGTGTTTTAACTTATGAGATAGATGATTTTAATAGTATTTTACCACAACTTGAAGAGATTGAGGAGAAAGGGCTTGGACTTAGAAAGAATGAGGGATTTGGAAGAGTGAAAATCTCTAGTGAGAGAGGTGAAAAATAGTGGAATTTGAAGTTGTAAGAAAGAAAAAAGAGTATAAAAGTGAATTTCTTTTTGGAGAGCTTGAAGAGAGAAAAGAGATTAAAAAAGATAGTGAAAAATTAGTTGAGAGTAAAGAGGAGATATTAAAAAAATATATTGAGGGGGAAGAGTTTAAAAGAGCTTTAGATGAGGTAAACTCTAGCCAACTAAATAGATTTTATTCAATTTTAGAGGGTAGAAACTTTTCATTTCAAAGTAAAGAGATAGAGAAATTTGTTGAAGAACAGATTAAGAGAAATGAAGAAAATAAAGGAACAAAAGAGTTCTATGAGTTTTTCAAAAAAAATTTTTTAGAAAATAGTGAGTTCCAAAGTGAAAATAAAAAGAATAGAGTAATTTTTGAAATGATAAAAAGATATGTTAGATATAGCATTGGTGCAAAAAAATTAAAAGAAGAAAAATTAGATGGAGAAAAGGGGGAAAATTAATATGGATTTTTCAAAATTTGAGAATAGATACAAAATAACTGGAGAGTTAGTAGTTTTAACAGCTTTACATATAGGTAGTGGAAAAGAGGGAGAAAATCAAGATTCTCCATTTATGAATTTAGAGATAAATGGAGAAAAATTATATTATATTCCCGGTTCTTCATTTAGAGGATATTTAAGCACTAAGTTAGAGAGATTTTTAGAAGAGGATAATGGAATAGTTTTAAAGGATAAAAATACAAATGAGAGATTAAACTCTGCTGATGTTAAACTAATTTTTGGTTATACTAATTTAGATGGAGAAAAGGATGAGGTTAAAAATAGAGTAGCTAAAAAATTAGGTAAAGATTTAAAACAGATAGATAGTTTTAAAAGTATGGCTGGAAGAATACATATAGCTGATATGAAAATATTATCTGATGTTGATTCTATAAAAAGAGATGGAATAAAAATTGATAGAAATACTGGGGCAACTGAAAAGGGAGCTAAATTTGACTATGATGTATTACCATCTGGAACAAAGTTTAAATTTGTTATGGAATTAGAAAATCTTGAAAAGTATCAAATTAACTTAGTAGCTTTAGCTTTACAAGATATTCTTGAAGGGGATCTTTTTGGAGGTAAACTTTCAAGAGGTATAGGAAAGTGTAGATTAGATATAAAAGAGATTGAATATGTAGATAAATCAAATCTAAAAGAATATATTTTCAAGAGAAAAATGGGAACTCTTAAAAAAGAGGATTTCTTAAAAATAGATGATATTGATTTAGTAATAGAATAGGAGGGAGCTATAATGAGAGAGTTTTTAAGATTAGACAACAAATTAATTTTAAAATTAAAAATAAAACCATTGTCTCCCCTATTGATAAAATTAGGAAATAAAGAAAAAGATAGTGAAGATAAAGATGGGAACTACATAGGATTTTTAACTACTGAATCAAGTACAGGAACAAAATTAGAATATAATGGTGGTAGTGAAAAAATCAGTGAAGATAATAGAAAAGGGGAGATTTATATTCCTGGATCTAGTTTAAGAGGAGCATTTAGAGATAGAACTTTAGATATTTTTGATAATAATAAAGATGAGATTGAAAAGCTTTATGGAGTATCTGAGGGAGAAAAGGCATTGAAAACAAGAATATTTATTGGAGATGCTTTTCTATATAAAGTTGATGATAGAAAAAGATTTTATTCTGATAATGACAAGATCAGTGAAAGTTTAAAGGATATTTTAAAATCTAGATCTATCACTCCAATAGATCATTTTTCAGGAAAGGCAACTGTTCCATTAAAATTTGAATATACCACTGAAAATTTTCTTAGTGAAATAACTGTAAATAATATCTCTCTTAAAGAGTTAAAAACTTTATACTTTATTTTAAGAGATAGTATAAATGGGGAATTAAGAATCGGAAACTCTAAAACAAGGGGATTTGGACAGATTGAGTTAGAGATTGAAGAGATGCTGTATTATAAATATTTTGGGAAAAAAGAGCTTGTAAAAGATATGAATAAATACTTTGAAAGAGTAGAGAAAAAATCAATAAAAATAGGAGATAAATATCTATGTGAGGCTTTGAAATTAAAGGAAAACTTTAATAAGATAGATGTGGAAAATCCAAATGAGTTTATTAAGGCTCTTTTTGCAGAGGTGGAATAATGGAAGATTTAAAAGTGTTTAATTTAGATGAGATAAAAGAGAGATTAAAAGAGGAAAAAGATCTAACTATACAATATATTGACTATGATAGAGAGGAAAAAATATATAGAGGGGAGTTAGAAACTCTGGATACAAATTTCTATAAGTTGTATATTTTTAATGATAACTTTATGATAACTGCTTTTAATTTTGGAGATGGAGATATTAGATATAGTGAAATCAAAAAAAGCGATATTGTAGATGAGGAGATTAAATACTATTATCTAAACGATGGAAAGAGATTAAAAGTTAGATTTGGGAAAAAGAATGGGATAGAGACTTTCCAATATATTGATATAGTTGGAGGTGAGAGATAATGGGAAGAAATCAAAATCAAAGAAAAAGTTTTTCAAGAGAAGAACTTGCAAAACAATATGGAATAGAAATAGAAGTTGAGGAAAAGCAAGAAGATTATTCTAAATATGAGCCTAAAAAATATAAAGAAAGAAACAATTTTACTCCAAAAAGTTCTAACTCAACTTTATTTACCTATCCTTTTAACTTTGTTTCCTTAGGAGATAAAGTAGAAAAAGAAGAGAGAAAATTAGGAAAAAATAGTGGTAAACTAGAGTGTAGTTTAATAAATTATACTCCAATTTTTACAGGTGGAGAGAAATCAAAATCTGGAAAACATACTACTGAAGAATTTTTAGAAGATAGAGAAAACTACATAATTTCAGCAAGTACACTTAAAGGAGAAATCAGAAATATTATAGAAACTATCACTCACAGTTGTATAAGATGTAAAAATGAAGAGATAGTTCCTGAAAAATTTAAACCTTGTGATAATTTAAAAAGACTTTGTTTTGCTTGTAGATTATTTGGAACAACTGTAGAAAAGGCAGATGAAAACGGAAACTCTGCATATAGTGGAAGAGTTTATTTTAGTGATGCAAAACTTCCAAAAGCTAAAGTAGGAACTTCTCTTACACCTTTAAAACCAACTATGACTCCTAATGAAAAATTAAAAAAATATTATTTAGATAAATCTGGTAGAATGAGAGGAAGAAAATTTTATTGGCATCATGAAAATCTGTTGTCGAATAAAAATAATAAATTACCATATAAAAGAGAAGGTTTTAAACCAAAAGATTCTGTAAAAATAGTTCAGTTGATAAAATCACTTAAAACATTTTCTTTTAAAGTGGAATTTAAAAATTTAACAGATATTGAGTTGGGAATGTTAATTTATGCTTTAGAACTTGAAAAAAATCTACTTCATAAGATAGGAAGAGGAAAAGCATTAGGTTTAGGTAGTTGTAAAATAAGCATAGATTCTTTTGAATTATTTGAAGAAAATAGATATAATTTTTCATCATTTACTCCTAATAGAAAAGTAGAGAATAAAAATATCTATCTTGAAAAGATTAAAAATAGATATTTAGAAAATAATTCTCAAGTAAAACAATTAAGAGTTATTTTAAATGAAAAAAACAACTTAGATTTCAGTGAAGGAGCATATATTAAAAGAGAGTCAAATAAAGGAAATATGCCTGAAATACTATCGTATAAATAATTTGAAAGGAGATAACTATGGCTAAAATTTTAATAGCAGGTATAGGTGGAGGAGAAAAAAGAGATGGAAAGTATAGAGAAACCAACTACTCTTTAGAAGGAAAAGTCTATGAAAATAGAAGTTTCATCGCCTCAGTTATAGAAGAGCATTTCAAAATTGATAAAACAATTTTTATAGGAACAGTAGGTTCAATGTGGGATAATCTTTATGAGTATTATTGTAAAAAATACAATATAGATTATGATGAAGAGTATGCTATGAGCTTATTTGAAACAATAGTTGAAGCAAATAAAGATATGGATATTTCTCAATTAAAAATAGAGAAGTTCAATAATATATTTAATGGAAAGATAGAGGGAAGAGTTACAAAATATGGGGTGGATAGTGAGCAGATATTTGATAACTTTAATATTATTTTAAACTTACAAGACACTCTTAAAGATGGAGATGAGGTATATATTGATATTACTCACTCTTTTAGATCCAATGCTATGTGGATGTTTTTAGTTATGAATTTTATAACAGATCTTATGGATAAAAATATTGAGATAAAGATGATCTCTTATGGAATGTTTGAAATAGCTGATAGAACTAGCAATATCACTCCAATTATTGATTTAAATGCTTTCTATAAACTTTTAAAATGGATTAAAGGAGCTCAATCTTTTAAAAATTATGGAAATAGTTATCTTTTATTAGATAATATTGAAAATGAAGAGTTGAGAAAAAAACTGAAAACTTTCTCTCATGCTATGAACCTTAATTATATTGGAACTTTAAAGCAAAATTTAAACTCTCTAAAAAAATTATTGCCTGAAATTGATGAGATGAAAGGACCAGGTAAATTGCTTATACCTCAAATTGTAAGAGAGTTTGTAAAAGAGTTTGATGGAGTAAAAAAAGATTTTATTCTTCAAGTGAGATTGGCTAAATGGCACTATAAACAAAGTAGATATGCTATGGCATATATCAATATTAATGAGGCAATAAAAGGGTATGTAGCAGATGAGTTAAGGGAGTTTTATCCTAATAAAAGTGAAGAGGAATTACTAGATTATGCTAGAAAATGGTTCTTTAAATTAGAGCCTAGAGTTTCAAGACCAAACTTTAAAAAAGATAATGAAAATAAAAAGATAATAGAGTATTATAAGATTTTTGATCACAGTAGAAGGGTTAGAAATGATATTGCACACTCTCTAGGGCAAAAGGATAGTGCAATAAATGACATAATAAGTTTAGAGAATTATTGTGCTAAACTAGAGGATATGTTATCTAAAGAGGGATTTATCTATAATTGGGAGCTTGATAATAATATATTAGAAAAATAATATATATGTATGAAAAATGCTGAAAAGAATTTTTTCTCCTCAGCATTTTTTATTTTCCATTAATTATAGAATTTTACAGTAACTACTCACCTATTACCTATAAATATTATAAAAAGTAAAATTTTATCCCAATATCAACTAAAGCCGTAATTCACTAGAGAATATTAGAATCCCTCAGCGAAATGAAGTTAAGAAAATGCAACGTGTTTGAGACGAAGTCGAGTTTTGCATTTTCAACGGAATAAGCCTAGGGATTCTTTATTCTTTAGTATGAAGGCTAGTTGATATTAAAAATATAAGTTTTGAAAATTAATCTTTAAAAGATAACCTAGTATTATAAAAATTGAACTTTGAACTAGATAATCTTTTGTAGACTTTACACAGCTGAGTAGATACGCCTATTTTTGGCATAAAAAAACTGCACCTAATCTTATTAGACTAGATGCAGTATAGTTAGCTACAAAATTAGAATGAGTATTTAGCTCCAACTCCCATTTTTAATAGAGTGCTGTTGTCTATAATAGGAGAATCTCCAACTTCTGATGAGAATTTATCAGCAGATAGGAATGCAAGAAGAGTAATCTTCTCTGTTAAATAGTACTCAGCAGCAAGATTTATTCCTAAAGAGTAAGCACTGTTTGGTGAGTAAGTATCTCTGATTTTTCCACCAAGCTCATCACCATCAACACCAAAGTAGTAGTCAGTATAATCTTCAGAGTAGAAAGTAGCAGAAACTGATGGTATTAAAGTAAAGCTACCAAAGTTGTAAGGTTTAACTAAACTAGCTCCAGCTTTAACCCCTCTTTCTCCACCAGAAAATGAAACTAATGCAGTCATATCATAAGCTGGTAGATCATAAGCAGCAATTGCTCCAAGAGCTATTTGAGTTTTTCTTTCATCTATTGAATCATAGTCATGATCCATTTTACTAGCTTTAATAGGGAATCCATCAAATGGATTAACAAATAGAGATAATGTAACACTATCTTCGTTGTAAACATCATATCCGATATTTGCTCCAGTTATGAAGAAGTTATCATATCTTACATCAAAGAATGGAGTTGGGAAAGTTATTTCATCTCCGTGATAAAAGTGGTTAGTAGTTCCAACACCCATACCAACACTAAATTTATTTTCTTGAGCTAAAGTTGCAGTTGAACATATAGCAAGAGCAGCTAAAGTTAAAATGATTTTTTTCATAAAAAATCCTCCCGATAAGATTAAGAGTTAGAATGTCTCTTTTCTCTCTTTATTTTTATAAAATTATAATTTCCTTTTACTTTCCGTCTAAAATTTAACATATTGTTAGTTGGAAATATCCCTATTCTTCTTATTTGAAACAGGTCTTCAGCAAAGGAGATATCCCCAGAATCTGTTGCCACAGCAAAATCATAGCCAGATTCTTTAACAATATTTTTCACATCTTCATTTAGATCACCATATGGGTATGCAAAGGATGTAAGCTTTTCACCAAGTTTTTCTTCCAAGGTAGCTTTAGAAGTTAAAATCTCTTTTCTAGCTTCTTCAAGTGGAATATGAGCAAGTTTTGGATGTGTCATTGTATGTCCACCAAACTCTATTCCATATTCTTGCATCTCTTTTATCATATCTAAAGTCATCAATCTGAATTTTTTTTCTGGATTGTCAGGTACTTCTACATCCCATCTGTTGAAATTAAGATGAGATACTAAATATATAATACAATGAAAATCGTATTTTTTCAAGATAGGAAATGCAATTTTATAATTATCTTCATATCCATCGTCAAATGTAAGCATAATAAGTTTTTTTTCTCTGTTAAAACGATTTCTCCAATTTAATTTTTTAAGCTCTTTAAAGGTAATAGTTTCATATCCATTCTCCTTTAAAAATCTCATATGTTCATCAAACTTCTTAGCAGTTATATAGGTTCCGTGAACCCCAGCTTCACTCTCATCATTGACAACTCTATGGTACATTATAACAGGAATTTCATATTTTTTCTTTTCCACATAAGTTTTACTATATATTTTTTCAATTTTATCAACTATCTTATATAAGTCAAATTCATCTGTTGTCATTTCTCTTAAATTCAATAGATTTTCATTAGTTAAATTCAAAGCAGTTTCAATATCAGAGGTTAAAGTTTTGCTATCTATAATAATTTGTTCTGAAAAATCAATATCTCCAAAGTTTGATTTTAATCCCTCACTTAAATTGTTAGGAGTGATGCAACCAATATATTTAGCCTCTCCAACAGCTATTACTGGACGTCCTGAAAGAATAGCTTCAACAGCTACCCTTCCAGCTCCAATTATAATATCAGACTCTTTAATTTTATTAGGTACATCATTTACATAACCTAAAAACTCAATATTTTCAAGATTTTTAAATTTAATAAACTTTTCTGGTATATCTTTTCCACCTATTATTCTAATATGTAGATTATCAATGCTAGAGAGAACTTCAAGTAGTGAATAAGCCACATCCCCTTTAGGACCAGATAATCTTCCAATTATAGATATGATTTTCTTATCTTTTTTATCTTCTTTAATTTCAAAATTGTATAGTGAAGTATCAATAGGATTTCTTAGAACAACACTTTTATTAGGTTTAACCCCTAAATCATTAACAAGATGAGTTTGTATATTCTCACAAACAGGGATTGTTAAGTCACCAAATGCCTTAAAAACCTTTCTACTTAGGTGTACTGGTTGTCTACCGTGAGTAGAAGTAACAAGAGGTATTCCAGCTATTTTACAAGCTATAGCAGAGCTCCAAGAAGATGCCCTTGAGTGAGCATGAACCACTTGAATATTATTTTCTCTTATAATTTTTAAAAGTGTCTTAACTTGATTGATTCTATTTCCAAGCCCTCTCTTATTAAACTCCAATTTTATATATTCAGCTTTGCACTTTTTAGTAAGAGTATCTGAAACAATCATAACCTTGTTTCCTCTATTTATAAGTTCATCAGCTAAGGTAACTCCATATACCTCTGCTCCAGTCACTTCAAGTTGAGAAAGTGCCATAAGAATATTCATATTCCCTCCTAGATTATTTTAGATTTTCAGGATTTAGTCCCTTTAATTCATCTAAAACAAAAATTCCATCTTTTCTTACAAGTTTATCATCAAACCAGATCTCTCCTCCACCCCATTCTTCTCTTTGGATAAGTACAAGATCCCAGTGAATGCTTGATTTGTTTCCATTGTTAGCTTGTTTATAAGCTTGTCCAGGGGTAAAGTGGATACTTCCAGCTATTTTTTCATCAAATAGAGTATCTTTCATAGGTTTTAATACATAAGGGTTTACACCGATAGCAAACTCACCTATATATCTAGCACCTTCATCACTGTCTAAGATTTGATTGATTTTTTCAGTGTTGTTAGCAGTTGCCTTTACAATTTTACCATCTTTAAATTCAAAAGTTATATTTTCAAATGTAAATCCTTGATAGTTTGAAGGGGTATTGTAAGAGATAACTCCATTTACACTCTCTCTTACTGGAGCAGTATAAACCTCTCCATCTGGAATATTTCTAAGTCCGAAACATTTTACATTTGGTATATCTTTTATAGAGAAAGTTAGATCAGTTCCAACACCTTTAATTCTTACTTTGTCAGTTTTACTTAAAAGATCACATAGTGAATCCATAGCTTTTTCCATTTTTGAGTAATCTAAGCAACAAACATCAAAATAGAAGTCCTCAAAAGCTTCAAGTGATGTGTTAGCAAGTTGTGCCATAGAGTTGTTAGGATATCTTAAAATAACCCATTTAGTGTTATTTACTCTTTCAGCCATATGTACAGGATTCATAAAGTATTGAGAGTATAGTTTCATCTTTTCATCAGCTACATCAGAAAGTTCAGTTGAGTTATCTCCCCCTCTGATACCGATATATGCGTGCATATCTTTCATTCTTTCAAGTTCATATTTTGCCATATGTTGTAGTTGTTCAACAGAGCAATCTTTTAAAATGGCTCTTAAAATTGAGTTATCTTTTATTGTAACAAATGGAAGAGCTCCTACTGAATAAGCCTCTTTTACAAGAGCTTTTACTAGATCTTTAGTAGTGTCCCCATAAGCTTCTATTAAAACTTTTTCTCCTTCTTTTAATCTACAAGAGTGATTAACTAAGTTCTTTGCTAATTTTATAATTCTTTGATCCATAATTTTGCACCTCACATTAATGATATTTACTTAAATTATACTATAAATTGAGACATAATGGAAATAAAATATTTTAGTCCGATAATTAGTGTAATATAAAATTTTTAATATCAAGCAACAAAAACAAACAAAACCTTTAACTTTTTTTTCTCAAATTTATCTTAAAATCCAACCCTTTTCTATTTTATTAAACCATTTTTATATTTTTATCAGTTATACTTGATAAAAAATGGAAAAAGTAGTTTTTTATCAGATATAACTGATAAAATTTTAATTTGTATTATAAAAGAGGTGGCTGCAAATTCAACCACCTCTAATTAAATCTATTTAATTTTTATAGTTAATCAGCTATTTAACTAATTCAAGAGCAACTGGCACATTCTTTTCAACAGCTTGTTTTTTAACTATTTTATCAGCAACTTCAACACCGATAGCTCCTATTTCAGCAGGCTTTTGTGCAACAGTTGCAGCAAGTTTACCCTCTTTAACAGCAGCCACAGCATCATCAGTAGCATCAAAACCAACTACAAAGATATCTCTTCCAGATGCTTCAATAGCTTTTAATGCTCCAAGTGCCATCTCATCATTGTGAGCAAATACAGCTTGAATTTCAGGTTGAGCTTGTAAAATATTTTCCATTACATTTAACCCTTTTGTTCTATCAAAGTCAGCTGCTTGTTTAGCTACAACTTCAAGTTTTCCAGCAGCAGCTTTATTAAATCCAGTTCCTCTATCTCTTGCAGCAGTAGTACCAGGGATTCCTTCAAGTTCTACAACTTTACCCTTTCCACCAAGTTTTTCAACTATGAAGTTTCCTGCCATCTCTCCACCTAATACATTATCAGATGCTACATGAGATACAACATTTCCACCATTAGCTGCTCTATCAAGAGTAACTACTGGAATTTTACTTCTATTAGCTGCTTTAACTGAACTTACTACTGCATCTGAATCTGTTGGGTTAATAAGAAGAACATCTATACCTTTAACTAAAAGATCTTCAACGTTTCCTAGTTCTTTAGCTGGGTTATCTTGTGAATCAAGAACTATTAAATCATGTCCTAACTCTTTAGCTTTAGCCTCTGCTCCCTCTTTTAAAGTTACAAAGAATGGGTTGTTTTGTGTAGAGATTACAAGTCCTATTCTTTCAGCTGATGCAGATGCTGCAAATGCTAAAAATATTCCTGCTATTCCAAATAATTTTTTAAATTTACTCATATCTACCACTCCCTTTTATTTGTTAGACTTCTTGTCTATTAAAACCGCAATTAATATAACAGCTGCTTTTATCATCATTTGATAGTATGATGATACATCTAGTAAGTTAAGAGCATTTCCAAGTACACCTATTATTATAGCTCCCAATGCTGTTCCTGTAATTTTTCCAACCCCTCCAGCTAGAGAAGTTCCACCTAAAACAACAGCTGCAATAGCATCAAGTTCATATCCAGTTCCAGCAGTAGGTTGAGCAGAGAATAATCTTGATGTTGTAATAATCCCTGCCAATGCTGAAAGGATTCCTGAGATACCATATATCCATATTTTTATATTATTTACTTTAATTCCTGAAAGTTTTGTTGCCTCTTCATTTCCTCCAATAGCATAAGTATATCTTCCAAATCTTGTATTTGTTAAAATATAGTGTCCTACTACAAATAGTATAAGTGTTATATAGATAGGAATTGGGATATTAAATAGATAACCTCCCCCTATATTTTCAAACAATGCTCCACCATCATTAACTGTGATAGGTTTACCATTTGTAAATACAAGTGTTGCCCCTCTCAAGAATGTCATTGTTACCAGTGTAACTATAAATGCTTGTAACTTCATAACTGAAACTAAAAATCCATTTACTATTCCAAAGAACAGCCCTAAAACAAGAGCAACTAATAAACTTAAAACAGGATTCATTCCTGAACTTAGCATTGCAGCACTTACAGCTCCACAAAATGCTAAGATAGATCCAACTGACAGATCTATTCCTCCAGTAAGAATTACAAATGTCATTCCTATTGCTATTACTGCATTAATAGATGATTGTCTAAAAACATTTAATATATTTGCTACTGATAAAAATCTTGGATTGATCACTGCTACTATTGCTGAAAAAAGTATAAGTCCTATTAGTGGCTTATTCTTCAATATTTTTTTAATCATTTTTTCCTCCTACTGCACATCTCATAATTTTCTCTTGAGTTGCATCTTTTCCTAAAAATTCCCCAGTTATTTTGTGATTGTGAATAACTAAAATCCTATCACTAAGCCCTAAAATTTCAGGCATTTCAGATGATACTATAATTATACTCATACCTTTTTTCTTCAATTCATTTATAACATCATAGATCTCTTTTTTAGCTCCAACATCTACACCTCTAGTTGGTTCATCTAAAATAAGAATTTTAGGATTTGTTAAAAGTGCCTTTGCAATAGCAACCTTCTGTTGATTTCCACCACTTAGATTTTTAATTTTTTGCTCCATAGTAGGAGTTTTTATTTCAAATTTATTAATATAATCTTCAACTGATTCTTTTTCTAATTTTTTATCTAATTTAAAGAAAGATGATATAAAATTCATTGCTGAAAGTGTCATATTTTCTTTAACACTCATTCCTAGAACAAGTCCATCTCCCTTTCTATCTTCTGAAACATAAGCTATTCCCTTAGCTACTCCTTCAGCAGCAGATCCCATACTTATCTCTTTACCTTCAAGATAGATATGTCCAGAATCTTTTTTTAGATGTCCATATATTGTTCTTACAAGCTCTGTTCTACCAGCTCCCATAAGTCCTGATATTCCCAATATCTCACTTTTATGTAGAGTAAAAGAGATATCATCAACATAATTATTTTTCAGATTTTCAACTCTCAATACCTCTTCTCCCCTAGGGATTTCAACTCTAGGGAACTGCTCTTCAAGAGTTCTACCAACCATATTTTTGATTATAAAATCTTCATCTATATCTTTTACCTCTGCTTCACATATAAACTTTCCATCTCTCATTATTGTTACATCATCACATATCTCTGGAATCTCTTTTAATCTATGAGATATATACACAATACTTTTCTTCTCATTAGTCAACTCTCTAATAACTTCAAAAAGACTTTCAGTTTCACTATCAGTAAGAGCATCTGTTGGCTCATCCATTATTATAATTTTAGCATTTTGAGAAAGTGCTTTAGCTATCTCAACCATTTGCATCTTTCCAATTGTTAATTCTTTTACAAGAGTTTTTCCATCTTCCTTTACATTTAATTTATCTAAAAGAAATCTAGCCTCTTTGTCCATAAGTTTAGAGTCTAATTTTCCAAATTTATTTGTAATCTCTCTACCTAAAAATATATTCTCTGTAATACTCAATTCAGGTATAAGATTTAGCTCTTGGTGAATAACAGCAATTCCCTCACCTTGTGAATCATTGATACTTTTAAAATCTACCTTTTTCCCTCTTAATTCAATGCTTCCACTATCCATTTGATAGATACCTGTCATTACTTTTATAAGAGTAGATTTTCCAGCTCCATTTTCACCTAGTAGAGCCATAACTCTTCCTTTATATATATTTAGTTGAGCTCCATCTAAAGCCTTTACTCCAGGAAATGTCTTAACTATATCTTTCATCTTTAAAACAATCTCTTTATCCATCATAGATCTCTCCTAAAAAGTAACTCCTGATTTCAATATTATATTAGCATAAGGTGAACACTCTCCAGTTCTAACAATAACTTCACTTTCATGAGTGATTTTTTTAAACTCTTCATGTGATACCTCAATTATTTTAGGATCCATTCCAGCTTCTTTAAAAGCTTTCATAATTGCAGCATACATTGGGATATTGTGATCATGTATCTCCCTTGCTAAAATTATCTCTTCAACTTGCATCTCACTTAATATAGGTTTTAGTACTTGAATAAAGTTTGGTGTTCCAGCTTCAATAGCCAAATCTATTCTCTTTACATCTTTTGGAATTGGCAACCCTGCATCACACACTGTAATATGAGCTGTATGCCCTATTTTTGCTATCTCATAAGAAAGTTCACTGTTTAATAATCTACCTTTTTTCATTATCTTTTCACCCCTTGAAATTCATTTACCTCTTCTAGTGTAGGAATAGAACTTTGAGCCCCTATTCTTGTAACTGCAATTGCTGATACTTTAGTTCCAAATTCTATTGCTTCATCTATATTATCTCCATTTAAAGCTTTAACAAAACCACCAATAAAACTATCACCTGCTGCTGTTGTATCCACAGCTTTTACTATATATGCACTGTGAAACTCTGACTTTTCTTTATTTACATGTAGTGACCCTTTACTTCCTAGTGTAACAATAAGTTCTTTAACTCCCATAGCTAAGAGCTTTTCACAAGCTGCTTTTATCTCATCTTCTGTATCAGTAGCCATTTTAGTAATCATACTTAATTCAGTTTCATTAGGTATAATAATATCACTAGACTTTATCATCTTTTCACTTAGTGGAGCTGCTGGAGCAGGATTCAGTATAGTTATCTTTTCAAACTCCTTTGCTTTTTCAAGAGCATACTCAACTGTTGATAAAGGTAGTTCCAATTGAGTAACAACTATATCTGCATTTTTAATTACATCTATATGTCTATCAATGTAATCTTTATCCACATCCATATTAGCTCCAGAAACAACAAGTATTCTATTTTGTCCATTTCCTTCAACTATTATCTTAGCTATTCCAGTAGAGTTTTCAGATCTCTCTATATACTCAGTATTAACTCCACTGTTTTTCATAGAGTTTATAAGATCATTTCCAAAAGAGTCGTTACCTACCTTCCCAAGCATAGTAACTTCTGTTCCTAGCTTACCAATAGCTACCCCTTGATTTGCTCCCTTACCTCCAGGAACTTGAAAAAATTTCTCTCCAAAAATAGTTTCTCCTGCCTCTGGAACTCTTTGACACATAGTGACTAAATCCATATTTATGCTTCCTACTACAACTACTTTTTTCATTTTATTTCTCACCCTCTTTTAAAATCGGTTCTATGTATATTTTTTTTCTTTTATTTTTATCAGTAAAAAACAGCTCAAATACCTTTTCTCCCATTATATTTAATGGAATTTTACAAGCTAAAACCTCAATATCAAATATATCTAAAATATCTAACTCCTCAAAGCAAGCAAGATCAATATCTTTTTTCATCTCTCTAGAAGCTTTTAAAAATCCAAGTAACATAAGGTTATTTGATGAGAATAGAGCAGTAGATGGAGTTTTTAAAATCTCTTTTCCTAAACTGTATCCACTATCAATTAAGAAATCTCCCTCATATATATCCTCTTTTGAGTAAGGAATCTCCATATCTTCGTGAGCTTTAATATATCCTCTCAATCTCTCTTGAGAAGTAATAGAGTTCAGATCTCCAGTTAATATACTGATTTTTCTATGCCCTTTCTCCAGTAATCTTTTTACAACTTTATATGCTCCATTGAAGTTATCTAAAAATACTCCTGGCAATTCAAATGAAGTTGTATCTCTATCTAAAAGTAGAACTGGAATATTATGATTTATTAGTGATTCAAAAGGATTTTTCTCATATGTACCTTTAATTAAAACAGCTATTACTCCAGAAATTCTTTCTCCCAATATATTTTTTATAGCTTTTTTCTCCTGCTCTAAATCTTCAGAGGTATTATATAGTGCAATCTGAAATTGTGTTTTAGAAAAAGCTTTACATATCTCCTCTACAAGTGAGGCAAAGAAAGGGTTGCTAATATTTGGAATCAAAAGAGCTATTGTTCTGCTCTCCATCTTTGATAAATTCCTAGCTATTGCATTTGGAGTATATCCACTTTTTTCTACAAACTCTAAAACCTTTTTTTTAGTTTCAGGATTTATATTATCACTATTGTTAATAGCTCGAGAAACAGTGGCTACTGATATTCCTAATTCTTTAGCAATGTCTTTCATATTCATAAAAATCACCGTTTTTATTTTGTTATGTAATCGTTTACAATATAATATTAATCTACACTCTTAACTTTGTCAATAGAGAAAGATTAATAGTTTTTATGGTGTGCATTATTGAAAAATATTTCAAGATTTTATTGAAAATTTTTATATTATTTCTGATTAAATAATTCTAAAAGAGAATTTTCTTGATAAGATTTCTTTAAAAAATTCCAATTTAAATTAAAATGTATAAAAAATAAAAATATGTAAAATATAATTTTAGTGGGCAAAAGCTAAATTGACTTTTATATAAAAAGTTGATATACTTAAAATATATATAATCATAGATTAAGGAGTGAAAAAGTATGGTAAAGTATCTGTTTAAAAAAATATTACAGTCAAATACAGAGTTAGAAGTTAGCTCTTCTAAAATTATAGAAAAATATCCTTTTCACTATAACTATGATACTTCAATAGCTGATACTTTGAATTCAGATTGGGCTAATATTGGTAAAGATATTAGAAAGGCGATTGATAACTATGGTACGGAAATCAAAGAATCAAATTCAAAATAATAAACAAACAGTTCAAAATCATCATTTTATAGCTGTAGAAAATTATAAAGGAGATATTCCACATCCTAGTATAGTAGCTGGATATGAAGATTTATGTCCAGGAGCTGCCGAAAGAATTCTAGCAATGGCAGAAAGTGAAACAAAGCATAGACAAGAATTACAAAAGAAAGAATTAGAAAATGTAGTTAACTTGAGAACATTAGAGTTAGAACATAATATCAAATTTAATAATAGAGGGCAGATTTTCTCTTTTATTATAATGTTATTTTGCATTGTTGGAGGAATATTTTTACTTTACATAGGTAGAGATATTGGTGGATATGGAATGTTAATAACTTCTATTGTTTCTGTGGTTACAATTCTAATTAATCAGACTAAAAAAAATAAAATTAATTAACTCCCTAGTTAATACTAGGGAGTTTTATTTTTTAAAAATTATATACTATAAGTTTATAGGTATGCTTTGATTTTTTTTATAATCTCTGCATACTCCTCTTTTGAAAGATATTTTTTTCCTGGATTCATCTCAAATACATTTCCCCATTCAAATTCATCTTTATATTTTGGAACAAGATGGAAATGAAGATGGTGACCTGTATCTCCATAAGCTCCATAATTTATCTTATTAGGTGAAAATGCTTTATGAAGTGCTGTTGCTACTTTATTAATATCTTCAAAATATATATTTCTCTCTTCTGGTGTAAGTTCAACCATTTCACTTACATGTTTTTTATGAGCAACAATACATCTTCCTAAGTGGCTTTGTTCTTTAAAAAGATAAACTTTTGAACCTTCAAGTTCACATATTTTTATCCCAAATTTATCAAGAAGCTCTCCTTCCATACAATAAGCACAATTTTTTTTGTCCATAATTATCGACCTCTCTCTTTTTATTTTTACAAATATATATAATTATTTGGTATCTATATCATACCAATATCTGACATTTTTCTATATCATAACATTTTTTTTACTTTATTGAAATATAGAAACGAAATTTTTTTAAAAAATAGTTCAAAATAATAAATATATAAAAAATTGTGATATAATATTAATGAAAACATTAAATTTTGTATTATATAAGGAGGAGAAAATTTTGAATAAGATAATAAGTGACTATCATCTGCATAGTGAGTTTTCAGGAGATTCAACTCAAAATATAGAAGAGATAGTTAAAGAGGGAATTAGATTAGGTCTTGAAGAGATAGCTTTAACAGATCATCTTGAGTATGATATAGAGGGAATGACTGACAACTGGATTTTAGATGTAGATAGATATGCAAAGAAAGTTTTTGAACTGAGAGAAAAATATAAAAAAGATATAGATGTTAAATTTGGTGTAGAAGTAGGAGTGCAACCACACACTAAAGATTATCTTGAAAGTGTTATAAAAAAATATCCTTTTGATTTTGTAATAGCCTCAAGTCACGCTATTGATAGAGTGGATTTAGCATTTGGAGAGATTCAAGCTGGAAGAACAAAGGATGAGGTACACAATCTATATTTTGAATATGTTTTACAAAACATTGAAAAATACAATGAATTTAATGTATATGGGCATATAGATTTTGTTACAAGATATGGTGGAGAAAAATTTAGAGGTTTAGATTATAAGAAACATTTTGATATAATCGATGTTATCTTAAAAAAATTAATAGAAAAGGGAAAAGGAATAGAGGTTAATACTTCAGGATATAGATATAGAGAAGATAGATTTTATCCTTGTACAGATATTTTAAAAAGATATTATGAATTAGGAGGAGAAATCTTAACTATTGGATCAGATTCTCATATAAAGGATTATATGACTATGGATTTTGATAGAGTATATGACTTTTTAGAAAGTATAGGTGTAAAATATATATCTTCCTTTGATAAGATGCAACCGTCATTTAAAAAAATAAAATAAGAGGTGAAAATTATGGCTTATGAAGTTAGTAAAATAACTCTTGATGAGGTAATAAAATCATTTATTAAAACTGCTAAAAAATTAAAAGGTGATTTAGTTGTTTACTGTTCTAAATGGGAAGAGGAGTATGTAGTTAGGGATATCAGAGATTTTTCTAAATTAAAGATTAGAAAAGGTGATGTTATTGATGCTACTGTATATGTAGATGATGATGACGAACTATATGATGAGTTTAGATTAGGAGAGGGAAAAGACGATTTAGTGGTAAAGAAAAAGTATTTAAAATAATAAAATAAAGGTTGCTTTAATTTAAAAAAAATGTTAGAGTGTAGACAAGACTATTTTAAATAATTAGGAGGGATTGTTAATGTACAAAAAATTAATGACACTTATAGCAGCAGGAACTTTATTAGTAGGTTGTAGTTCAGTAGAAGAAAAAAAGGAAGCAGTAGCTGAAAAAGCACCTCAAGAATATCATTTAACTAATAAATACCAAAATGCTGATATTACAATTGCCTTTGAAGATGGTAAAGTATTTGGATTCTCAGGAGTAAATAGATATTTTGGTGGAGCTGTAATCAATGGTGAAGATCTTGATGTAAGTAATGTAGCATCTACTATGATGGCTGGACCTCAAGATAAAATGGCAGCTGAAATGGAATATCTACAACTTTTAAGTGAAGCTGATAAAATTCAAATGGAAGATAATAAAGTTATAATTACAACTAAAGATAACCAAGAACTTATATTTGAAGCAAAATAAAAGATTTCTCATAGTTAAATTGTAATATAATAATAAAGGGATACTTCGGTATCCCTAAAATAAAAAATGTTAGAAAGAGTTTCTCTTTTTGACATTTTTTTAATTAGTATATATTAAATAAATCAATTTAACTATATTTATTTAATGTATCGCTAGATTTAGAGCAAAGTTACCTTTGCATTTAGTGATTAATAGTTAAGTTTAGTTATCTCTATTCTTTTTTAACATCAAGTTGTCTCCATGTCAGTGAATAAAGAATCCCTATTGCTTATTCCGTTGAAAATGCAAAACTCGGTTTCGCCTCAAACACGTTGCATTTTCTTAACTGCATTTCGCTGAAGGCTTCTAATATTCACCTCTAAATTACGTCAACTTGATGTTAGGAATAATATCATTTATTAATATTTAAAAGGAGATATAATGGCTAAAAGTATTAGTTTGGGAAAGGATTCTATTACTAAATTATTTTTAAATTTCTCTATTCCTGCTGTTACTGGAATGATAGTTACTGCTCTATATGCTATTGTAGATGGTGTGTTTGTCGGTCGAGGTGTGGGAGCAGAGGGATTGGCAGCTTTAAATCTCGGCTATCCCATTATAAACTTTGGTGCTGCTCTTAGCCTTATGTTTGGAATAGGTGGAGCTACTCTTATATCTTTAAACCCTAAAGATAAAGAGCATTGTAACAGATGCTTTTCATATATTATCATATTGAATGTCACTGCTTATCTTTTGATACTTTTAGCAGTACTTCTTTTTAATGAAAAGATAATATATCTTATGGGGGCTAATGATAACCTTATGCCTATGGTAAAAAAATATATGTATCCTTGTACCTTTGCACTGGGATTTTTGATGATTTCCAATTCACTTAATGCAGTGGTAAGAAATGATAAATCCCCTACCTATGCTTTTTTATCAATGGTAATTGGTGCAATTACAAATATATTTTTAGATTGGCTCTTTATAATGAAATTTGAATGGGGAATATTTGGTGCTGCTGTGGCAACTGGAATAGGGCAATTTGCCTCTATGCTGTTTTTAATACACTACTTTTTAAAACCTGGTTCAAGATTTAAATTCTATTTTGAAAATAGAATAAAATTTGAAACTTTGAAAAAGATATGGAGCATAGGATTTCCATCATTTATTATGGAGTTTGCTGTGGCATTGATCACAATACTATTCAATATCTCATTTATGAAATATAGTGGAGAGATGGGAGTTTCAGCTTTTTGTATTGCTGGTTATGTGTTCTATATATTTAGAATGTTATACAACGGACTTGGACAAGGTATTCAACCAATAGTAAGTTACAACTATGGAGAACAAAAATTTGATAGGGTTAAGGAAACTTACAAGATTGGGCATATAGTGGCCTTTGTTATAGCTATTATCATATTAATATGGGTAAACTTCTTTGGAGATAGTGTTATTAAGCTATTTAGTGAAGATAGTAAACTTATTAAAATGGCATGGCATGGATTGAGTTTATACTCATGTGCTATAATCTTTGTTGGAGCAAACTTTATTGATATATCATTTTTACAGTCTAAAGATAAAGCAAAGGCAGCTAATATACTTTCAGTTTTAAGAAGTACAGTTTTTGTTATATTAGGACTTATTATTTTGCCACCTCTATTGGGAGAGAATGGAGTTTGGTTGGCCTTTCCTTTCTCTGATTTTATGACTTTCCTTTGTGGATTGATTTTAAAAAGAAAAGGTAATCTTTTCTAAAAAGTGATACACCTAAAATCTTATTTTAAGGTTGAGGGTGTATTCTTTTATGCTCTTTTTAATCGTTTAATTCTTTAATAAAGCTGTTTTATGATTTATTTTATTCTCACTATTCAATTACCTATATCAACCTAAAAAATAATCATATAAAATAGTTTTGAATAAAAAAATTTTCAAATAACTCCAGTATTTTTACTGGAATTATTTTATTTAAAGAAACTAAATTTTTTCAATTTATTTTAGTAGTTTTTATCTTTTTTATAAAAAATAGAAAAGGTGTTAGTACAGTTAAATACTAACACCTAAAAATTATGTTCTCATTATTTTTTATTTAATATAAAAACTTGTAAAAAACAAGGTTGATAAATAATTACTTCTTTTTCTCCCTTAGCTTTTATAGTATATTTAAACAAACATTTATTGGCTAATTTAGGAGTGAAAAGAATATTTGGCATATTAGATACTGTTCCAAACCAAAATCTAGTTTCATCTTTAGAAGAGTTTGTTATTTTTGTAGCAACTTTAACATTAGGATTAGGATTTCCATTTTTTATACTTTCATCAACAAAAGTTAAAATATCTCCAGGAACTACACTTTGAACTTTTACATATTCTATTTTTTTGTCAGGACTTTTTATAATAAAACCAAATTCAAAATCCACATTAACAGTATTTTTATCTAAATGTGATAAAGCTATTCCAGTCCATTGAATTTCATAGTCTTTAGTACTTTTAGGGTTAAAATTATCAATAGCAACTTCTTCACCATTTTCAGTTAATAATGGGGTATTGAAAAAACTATTAGTTTCTTCTTTTGGAGTTTTTTCTTTAAATCGCTCCCAATTTCCTGTCATTAAATCTTTTCCTAATTGTAATATTCCTCCATCGTTTCCTTTAGTAGGTATAGGAGATAGATGTTTTAACTCAACACCAGTACAAGAAGAGAATAGCAAGATTAAAAAAGACAAAACAAAATATTTCTTAATCATAAAAATAACCTCCATAAACATTAAGTGAATTATATTTTTATAATACTACTAATCATTCTATAAATCAACTATTAATTCAAAAAAAATATATTTTGAATTAAAATAGATTAAAAAGGACTATTAAAATTAATTAATAGTCCTTTTTAAAATTAATCTTCAATATATACAGTACTAAAATCATGTAGAGTAACAGGGTGAATATTTAACCCCTTTACATTTTTTTGAGCTCCAACAGCTAAAATTCTATTATAAAGCATAATATCTGGAGCATCATCAACTATAAGAATTTGAGCTTCTTCATATAGTTTCTTTCTTTCATCTTGATCTATACTTCCCTTTGCTTTCTCTAAAAGCTCATCAACTTTTTTATTTTCATAGAAATCTCTATTTCCAGCTCCTCCCTTTGCAGAAGAGTGGTACATTGCATAAAGTCCATAGTCAGCATCTCCTGTTACAACTCCCCATGAACCTAAGAAAAGATCGTGTCTTCCTTTTTCAGTCATATCCCAATAAGCACTTACCTCAACTAATTCAACTTTTAAAATTATTCCAATCTCTTTTAAATATGCTTGAATAATTTCAGCAGTTTGAGAGTTTGCCTCTCCTCCAAAGGCTAAAATACTAGCAGTAAATCCATTTTCATATCCAGCTTCTTTCATTAGTTCTTTAGCTTTTTCCACATTGTACTCATAATTTTTAGTCTTATCTGTAAATCCAAAAACTCCTGGAGCAATAGGAGAAGTTGCAATATTTCCACTTCCATTTAATATAACATTAACTATAGCTTCTTTATCAATAGCATAGTTTATAGCTTTTCTTACTCTTACATCATTAAAAGGTGTTTTTTCAGTATTCATTCCTACATAAGTATAAGATATTGATGGTTTAGTGATAAGTTGAAGTTTAGGATTGTTTTTAATATTATCCTCATCAACTGAACTAATAGAAAGAGCTACATCAAATTCTCCAGTTTCCAATCCAATAGTTCTATTAGATGCCTCTACAATATTTTTAAAAGTGATATATTGTAATCCATCTCTTTTTTCATAAAAATTTCCATTTTTTTCAAGAGTTAAACTATCTCCTAAAGTCCAAGATTTAAATTTATAGCTTCCTGTTCCAATTGGATTTTCTTTTAATGAATCAGGATTTTCAGTTAATAGTTTTTTACTTACCATTCCTAAAGCAGGGTGTGAAAGATGAGCAAGCAGCGGTCCAAAAGGGCTTTTAGTAATAAGATTTACTGTATAATCATCTACTATGTCTATTCTTTCAATAGGTGGAAGAACAAAAGCGATTCTTGGTGAATTCATCATTCTTTCAAAAGAAAATTTTACATCTTCAGCAGTGAAATCATAACCATTGTGAAATTTTACCCCTTTTCTTAAATGAAATTGAGTTGTTCTATCATCTAATTGTTCCCAACTTTCAGCTAATCCTGGAACTATATTCATATCCCCATCAGATTCAACAAGTCTAGAGTAAATAAGTTTGTTAGCTCTTAATGAGAAACCATCATTTCCTTGATGTATATCAAGTGATTTAGGTTCTCCATCTTGTGCTACAATTAAGGTATCTTTTTTGTTTTTCTGAGGAATATTATTTTCTTTACCACAACTAATAAATAAAAATAGCAGTCCAAACAAAAGTATCATAGTTTTTTTCATAATCTTTTTCTCCTTTAAACTTTATTTATATATTTTTATATAACAGAAACATTATACTTGTGAACCTCTCCCACTTAAAATTACTTCGTAATTTTTGAAGTGGGAGCTTCTTCTTGGGAAGTAGTTGCTTTTGTTAGCCAAC